>Ga0126304_10001338_pt1 | contig 11485 bp, 10 predicted proteins | sample Plot25_FD_92538 | JGI IMG/M metagenome (GOLD analysis project Ga0126304, IMG submission 92538) | Serpentine soil microbial communities from UC McLaughlin Reserve, CA, USA - Plot25 | ecosystem: Environmental > Terrestrial > Soil > Grasslands | place: USA: UC McLaughlin Reserve, Lake County... | reverse complement strand
GATCCCGGCGTCGGTGGCCCGCCGGCTGGCCGCCGTAGGCACCTGGCGCCGGCTGCTCACCGACCCTTTGTCCGGGGCCGTCCTCGACTACGGGCGGACACGGTACGAGCCGCCGCAAGATCTGGTCGACCACGTCCTGACCCGGGACCAGACCTGCCGCGGGCCTATATGTGACCGCGCTGCCGCAGGCTGCGAAACCGACCACACCACGGCGTACCCGGCCGGCCCGACCGCCGCTGGCAACCTCGGCGCACTGTGCAAGCCCCACCACCTCGCCAAACACCACACCCGATGGCGGGTCAGACAGCCGGCGCCCGGTCGGTTCGAATGGATCAGTCCCACCGGCCACACCTACATCGTCGAACCCGAACCGATTGGTCCCACGGAGCTCGAGCCGGCAGGCCCAACTGCACCCGAGCCGATCGGCCCGGCCGGTGATCCCGCACCACCCGAGCTCGACGTCCCTCCGTTCTGAGCCGGCGCTGGAACGATCATGGGCTGGGACAATCCGCCGATCCCGTGGAAGGAGTTCGAGCGTCGCCTGTCCTGGGGCTCGAACAGAGCGGACGGGCAAGCGTCGCAAGACGATGTCGAATCCGGCGAGGGCGCGCGGGTCATACGGCTACCGCGGAGACCTCCGGTCGAGGGGACAGAACCGGATTCACCCGGTGCAACATCTCCGGCTGCGGATGGGCCCGCCTGGGCGGAGCTGCACTGCCACTCGTCGTACAGCTTCCTCGACGGCGGCAGCGATCCGGACGCCCTGGTGGCCGAGGCGGCCCAGCTCGGGGTCGAGGCGTTGGCGGTCACCGACCACGACGGCATGTACGGCGTGGCTCGGCTGGCCGAGGCGGCGCGAGAAGTCGGGCTCAAGACCGTATTCGGTGCGGAGCTGAGCCTCGGCCTCTCCGAACGGCAAAACGGCGTCCCCGACCCCGAAGGCAGCCACCTGTTGGTCCTGGCTCGGCGCGGCGAGGGGTACGGCCGCCTGGCGAGTGCCATCACCACGGCGCAGATGCGCGGGGGAAAGGGCAGTCCGGCCTACGATCCAGCTGAATTGGCGAGTGCCCATGACGGCCATTGGGCCGTCCTCACCGGTTGCCGCAAGGGTGCGGTGCCCGCCGCCCTGGTCCGCGACGGGCCGCAAGCGGCCGAGCGTGAACTGCGTGAACTGGTCGAGATGTTCGGACGGGAGAACGTCTACGTCGAGCTGGTCGACCACGACCAGCCGCTCGACGACGCACGCAACGACGCGCTGTTCGCGCTGGCGCACCGGGTGGGGGTGAGTGTGGTCGCGTCGAACAACGTCCACTACGCGACCCCGGCCGACGCGCCGCTGGCTCAGGTGCTCGCGGCGGTACGGGCCCGGCGCAGCCTCGACGAGATGACCGGCTGGCTGCCGGCGAACGGCACCGCCTACATCCGCTCCGGCCGAGAGATGGCCGACCGACTGGCCCGGTTCCCCGGCGTCCGCGAGGCGACGGTCGCCCTGGCGCACGACTGCGCCTTCGACTTCACGGTGATCGCCCCCGAGCTGCCTCCGCGAAAGCTTGGAGAAGGGCACACCGACGCGAGCTGGCTGCGGCTGAAGGTCAAGGAGGGCTTCCTGGAGCGTTACGTCAAGGCTGGCAAGCCGGACCTCGACAAGGTGCGCAAACAGTTGGATGACGAGCTCGACGTCATCGAGAAGCTGAACTTCCCCGGTTACTTCCTCATCGTCTACGAGATCACCCAGTTCTGCGAGGAGAAGGGCATCCTCTGCCAGGGGCGAGGCTCAGCGGCCAACTCGGCAGTCTGCTATGTGCTGGGCATCACCGCCGTCGACCCGATAGCGAACAACCTGCTCTTCGAGCGGTTCCTCACCGACGCCCGGACCGGCCCGCCCGACATCGACGTCGACATCGAGAACTCCCGCCGCGAAGAGGTCATCCAGCACGTCTACCAGACCTACGGACGCGACCGCGCTGCCATGGTGGCCAACGTCAACACCTACCGTCCCAAGATGGCCGTCCGCGACGCCGCGCGGGCGCTCGGCTACAGCCAGGGCCAGGCCGACGCGTGGAGCCGCCGGGTCGACTACCGCATCGGCCCGCAGGTGGGTCCCCGAGGCGAGAAGGAGCCGGCTCCGTCGTTGCCTGCGGACGTCAGAGACGACGACGAGATGCCCGAGTTGCTCTCCGCCGTCGTCGAACGGATGCTGCGCCTGCCACGGCACCTGTCCATCCACTCCGGTGGAGTGGTCTTGTGCGACCGGCCGATCGGCGAGGTCTGCCCGGTCGAGTGGGCGACGATGCCCCAGCGCAGCGTCCTGCAGTGGGACAAGGACGACTGCGCCGCCGGTGGGCTGGTGAAGTTCGACCTGCTGGGCCTGGGAATGCTCTCGGCCTTGAGCGAGACCTTCGCGCTCGTCCGCGATCACCACTCCGAGGCGCTCGGCCTGCGTTCGCTCCCCGCTGACGATTCACTCGTCTACGACATGCTCGGCGACGCCGACTCGGTCGGGGTCTTCCAGGTGGAGTCCCGCGCCCAGATGGCCACCCTCCCCAGGCTGCGGCCCAGGAAGCTCTACGACCTCGTCGTCGAGGTGGCGCTGATCCGGCCGGGCCCGATCCAGGGCGGCTCGGTCCACCCGTACATCAGGCGGGCCAACGGTAAGGAAGACGCCACCTATCCGCATCCGTTGATGGAGCCGGCCCTGAAGCGGACGAAGGGTGTCCCGCTGTTCCAGGAGCAGATGATGCAGCTGGCCATCGATTGTGCCGACTTCGACGGCACCGAGGCCGACCAGCTCCGTCAGGCAATGAGCTCCAAGCGCTCCACCGCGCGGATTGAACGGCTGCGTGAGCGGCTTCTCTCCGGCATGGCCAAGAAGGGCATCCCGGCCGATGTGGCCGAGGACATCTACGGCAAGCTCTTCGGGTTCGCCAGCTACGGGTTTCCCGAGTCCCACGCATACAGCTTCGCCTACCTGGTCTACGCCAGCGCTTTCCTCAAGCGGTACTTCCCCGCGGCCTTCACCACGGCGCTGCTGAACAACCAGCCGATGGGTTTCTACGTCCCACAGACGCTGATCGCCGACGCTCGCCGGCACGGCGTCGAGGTCCGGGGTGTCGACGTCAACGCCAGCGGTGCCAAGGCGACGCTCGAGGAGCCGGTTCCGGTTCCGCCCGGCCTGGCTCATGCGCCGCAGAAGCCGCAGCCGGCGATCCGGCTCGGCTTGTCGACCGTCCGCAACCTGGGCGACGACGTCGCGCAGGCGATCGCCGACGGCCGTCCTTACGCCGACCTCGTCGACCTGGTGCGACGCGTGCACGTGCCGCTGCCCGCTCTGGAGGCGCTGGCGACCGCCGGGGCCTTCGGCTGCTTCGGGCTCGAGCGGCGTGAGGCGCTGTGGGCGGTCGGTGCCTTGGCCGACACGCGGCCCGACCAGCTTCCGGACACCACGCCCGGGTCGAGTGCACCGCCGCTGCCCGCGATGACCGCCACCGAGATGACCTTCGCCGACCTGTGGTCCACCGGCTCCTCTCCGGACAGCCATCCTGTCCAGCACGTCCGGGCGAGGCTGGATGGCTGGGGTGCCCTCCCGGCTGACGCGCTCAAAGACGTCGAGAACGGCAGCCGAGTACTGGTAGGGGGCCTGGTCACCCACCGGCAGCGTCCGCCGACGGCCGGCGGCGTCGTCTTCCTGAACATCGAGGACGAGACCGGCATGGTCAACGTCATCTGTCCGCAGCCCACCTGGGAGCGCCAGCGACGCATCGCGCTCGACTCCGCGGCGCTGGTGGTCGACGGAACACTGGAGTGCCAGGACGGCGCCATCAATCTGCTCGCCCGGCGGCTGGCACCGCTGCGGATCAGCGGCCAGGTCCCCAGCCGCAATTTCCGGTGACGGTAACCTCGACCGCCGTGCGTCTCGTCATCGCCCGCTGCCAGGTCGACTACGCCGGGCGACTGACCGCCCACCTTCCGATGGCGATCCGACTGATCCTGGTCAAGGCCGACGGCTCGGTGTCGATCCATGCCGACGACCGCGCCTACAAGCCGTTGAACTGGATGAGCCCGCCGTGCCGCCTCGAGGCGGCGGACCTGGTCTGGACAGTGAGCAACCCGGCCGGCGAGCGGCTGGTCATCACCATCGACGAGATGCTCCACGACAGCGAGCACGAGCTCGGCGCCGATCCCGGCCTGGTAAAGGACGGCGTCGAGGCACACCTACAGGAGCTGCTCGCGGAACACGTCGAGACACTCGGCGTCGGCTGGCGGCTGGTCCGACGTGAGTACCCGACGGCGATCGGCCCGGTCGACCTGCTCTGCCGCGACGACGACGGCGCGACGGTCGCCGTCGAGATCAAGAGAAGGGGCGAGATCGACGGCGTCGAGCAGCTCACCCGGTATCTGGAGTTGCTCAACCGCGACCCGCTTCTCGCACCTGTCCGCGGGATGTTCGCCGCACAGGAGATAAGGCCCCAGGCGCGCACACTCGCTCACGACCGCGGCATCGTCTGCCTCACCGTCGACTACGACGGCTTGCGCGGCCTCGACGACCCGGCCGCCCGACTGTTCTGAGGCCGGCAGCGGGTCACTCAGACCAGACGTGCGTTAGCGGAAGTCGACGCTAGCCTCCGCAGCCGCATGCGCCGCCGCCGCAGCAGCCGCCGGCCGCCGAGACCGCGGGAGCAGCGGAGCCGGCCCGTCCGGTGAGCGCGACCGTCGTGAGCAACTTGACGGTGTCGTCGTGGCCCTCGGGACAGACCGCGGGAGCCGCGGAGTCGGCCATCGGCCGAGACAGCTCGAACGTCGCGCCGCATGCGCGGCAGCGGAAGTTGTATCGCGGCATGGCAACAGCATAGGCGCCCGCATGCCTGGCGGCGGCCTGGGTAGGTGGCGTGGTGGTGCCCCGTGGAAGGAGCCCTGCCATGCCTAAGACGACCAAGAGCGGCAAGCCGAAGAAGGAGGAGCTGCCGAGCACCATCCGGCGCTCCGACGCGAAGGCGCAGCGGACCTTCGTCGAGGCGCACGACGCCGCAGCCGAGCAGTACGGCGACGAGGAACGTGCCCACCGTGTCGCGTTCGCGGCGCTGAAGCACACCCACGAGAAGGTCGGGGACCGCTGGCAGCCGAAGGACGGCGCCGGGCCATCGGATCGACAGGCCGAAGGTGGCGTCGGCACCCGGCGGAAGACCGCTGAAGGAGTCGATGCCAACGCGTCCAAGGCACATCTGATGGACCTGGCGAAGCGACTCGGCGTTCGAGGCAGGTCGCGCATGACCAAGTCCGAGCTCGTCGACGCCCTGCAGTCGGCCAACGACCGGGCGACCGCGAAGGCGCGCGGCGACCGCTCCTGACCGCAGCGCCGCGGGCAGCCGTCGGGTGCCCGGGTCGTCGGCGACAATGGCGGAATGTCGCGCCGCCGTCCAGCCCGTCCGGCCACGCCGCGTGGCGGCGCCGACACGATCGAGGCCTGGGCCGACGGCGACTGGGTCGTGCGCCGGCTCACCGGCAGCTCGGCCACGAAGCCGTACCGGTGCCCCGGCTGCGATCAGCTGATCCCGCCCGCGACACCGCATGTCGTCGCCTGGCCGGTCGAGGGCGGCAGCCTCTCCGGTGGTGGAGCGGGGGAGCGACGGCACTGGCATGCGACCTGCTGGCGAAACCGGGACCGCCGCGGCCCCCGCTGACCGTGCACTACCATCGCCTCAGTGACCGTCGAGCTGGCCTATGCCGAACGCGGCGGAGACCGCACGGGCATACCGGTCGTGCTCCTCCACGCGTTCCCGGTGACGAGCGCGATGTACGACGCCGTAGCGACCCAGCTGGCCGAACAGCATCGCGTCATCACCCCCGACCTTCGTGGGTTCGGGGGATCGGCCCTCGGCGACAACGAGCCCTTGCTCGACCTGATGGCCGACGACGTCGCCGCGCTCCTCGGCCGCCTTGGCCTCGACCGGGTTCGCCTCGCTGGGTTGTCGATGGGCGGCTACGTCGCCATGGCCTTGCTTCGCGGACACCCCCAGCGGATCGCAGCCGTGGTCATGATGGACACCAAGGCCGACGCCGATGCACCGCCGGCCCGCGAGAACCGCGAGCGGATGGCCCGAGCGGTCCTCGACGAAGGTCCGAGCGCCCTGCGGCCGATGCTCGAGACCCTGCTCGGCGAGACGACGCAGCGGGACCGGCCGCAGGTCGTCGAGATGGTCGCGCGCTGGATCGAGGCCGCGGATCCGCAGGGCGTCGCGTGGGCGCAGCGAGCAATGGCGGCGCGGCCGAGCTCGTTCCAGACGCTCGCCGATGCCCGTATACCAGGCTTCGTCGTCGTGGGGGAAGAGGACACGTTGACGACCCATGACGACGCGGTCGCGATGGCGGCCGCCTTCGCACCGCGGGCCCCGGTCTACGTGATCCCTCGCGCCGGTCACCTGTCCGCCGTGGAAAATCCGGACGCCGTCGCCGCCGCCCTTCGGGACGTACTCCGGCACGTCTAGCCGGAACGCCGTTGCGCCGACGGGTTTCCCCGCCGGCGCAATTACGTCGTGCTGCCTCTACTTCTTGTGTGCCGCTGCTGGAGCATCCTCCACGACCTCGCCGTCGATGACGTCCTCATCGTCGGCGTTCTGGCCGGCCTCTACGGCGGGCGTGGCGTCCGGCACGGTCATGCCGCCGAGCAGGTTGCGCAGCTGGGTCAGGTGCCCGGTGATGCTGTCGCGCTGACGGTTCAGCTCGGCCACCTCGCGCCTCGCGGTGGCCTGGATCCGCGACACCTCGGACTTGGCCTCGCCGAGCGTCGTGTCGGCGTGGGCCTTGGCCTCCGCCATGAGCTGCTCGGCATTGCGCTTGGCGCCCGAGACCAGGGCCTTGGCCTGCTCGTCCGCCTCGCGGCGAACCTGCTCGGCCCGGTCGTGGGCCGACTTCGCGCGGGCGTCGGCATCGGCGGCCCGCGCCTCGGCCTCGCTGACCAGCTTCTGGGTCTCGGTGACAGCGGCCTCGTGGCGCTCACTGTCCTCGCGCTCGGCTTGCTCGCGCTTGCCGGCGAGGGCGAGCTCGAGCTCGGTGAGCTCCTTGTCGGCACGGCTGCGGACCTCTTCCAGGCGTGCGCCGGCCTCGGCGCGCATCTGCTCGATGTCGCGCTTCGCCGTGCCCCGCAGCTCCTCGACCTCGCGGCGGGCCGTGGCACGCAGCTCGGTGACCTCGCGCTCTGCGAGCGTCTTGAACCGGGTGAGATCGCGCTCGGCGGTGGCCCGCTTCTCGGCGGCGTCGTGCTCGATCGCGGCCCGCACCTTCGCGGCCTCGCGCTCAGCGCTCTCGACGGTGTTCGTCGCCTCGCGCTTGGCGGCCGAGCGTGCATCTTCGGCCTCGGCCCGGGCCTCGCCGATCAGTTCGTCGGCCTGGCGCTTCGCCGTGGACCGCTGCTCCGCGACGGCGTGCTCCGCGGCGGCGCGCATCTCGGCGGCGTCGACCTGGGCCTCGGCCCGCACCTCGCCAGCCTCCGCCTCGGCCTGGCCGACCAGCTCGGAGGCCTGTTCCTCGGCCAGCCGCAGCAGGTGCTCGATCCGCGCACCCAGGCCCGAATACGACGGCTGATCGACCTCTCGCAGCGAGGTCGTGGCCTCGGCGAGCTCTTGGCGCAGCCGAACGATCTGCTTGTCGAGCTCCTGCGTGCGGGCGCGCTGCTGGGCCAGCGCCGCCTCGAGCGTGCGGACGTGCTGCTCGACCTGCACCCGGTCGAAGCCGCGCATCACCATCGTGAACCCGCCGGTGGGCGAGCCGTCGAAGATAGAGAGCCCGTCCTCGGCTGTCTCTCGTAATGTCATCGTGTCCCGTGCCTCGTCCATGATCTCCCTCGTCGGGGGTGGCGGCTCCGTCACGGATCCGCCACACGTTTGCCGAACGTGCTGATGGCCTCGAGGTGCGCTGCTCGTGTCTTCCCCGTCGCGGACGCCAAGCCTTCCTGAAGGCGCTAGGCAGAGTACTCCGACTTTGTGCCGTTGCCGACAGCGGCGCAGGGCGAGATCCTGCCTACGCTGTCGACATGGCCGGACTGTTCTCCGCCGTCGACCATGTCGGCATCGCCGTCGCCGATCTCGACGACGCCATCGCGTGGTACGAGCGGACATTCGGCCTCCGGGTCGTCCACGAGGAGGTCAACGAGGAACAGGGCGTGCGGGAGGCCATGCTCCAGGTCAGTGACGACATGGCGGCGACGCAGATCCAGCTACTCGCCCCGCTGCGTCCCGACTCACCCATCGGGCGGTTCCTCCAACGTTCCGGTCCGGGCATCCAGCAGCTCGCGTACCGGGTGGACGACATCGACGCGGCGTCGGCAGTGCTGCGCGGCCGCGGTGTCGAGCTGCTCTACGACCAGGCCCGGCCCGGGACCGGTGGCTGCCGGGTGAACTTCATCCACCCCAGGGACGCCAGAGGCGTCCTCGTCGAACTCGTCGAACCACCGCTCGTGTCCCGGTGACTCAGGCCTCCTTGGCAAGCAGCGTGCGGCCCTCCTGCCAGCGGGCCAGCGTCCACAGCAGGTCCGAACACCGGTTCAGGTAGGCGATGACGTGGGAGCCTTCGGCCGCGGCCGACAGAACCTCGCGCTCGGCGCGCCGCACGACGGTCCGGGCGACGTCCAGGGCCGCGGGGATGGGGTTCTCACCGGGAACGGCGAAGTCCTTCGGCGGTTCGAACAGGGCGGTGACGTCGTCTATGAGGCGCTCGAGCGCGGTCACCATCTCGGCCGTGACCAGGGTCTGACCCGGCTTGCCGCGATCGCGGCGTTCGGGATTGAGGGCGATGTCGGCCATGAGCACCCAGAGGTCGCGCTCGATACCGATCAGCATGGCGTCGAGTTCGCTGCCCTGTTCCACACCGGAACGGGCGAGCCCGACGAAGGCCTGCGCTTCGTCGACCGATCCGTACGCCGTAGGCGCGGCGGAGTCCTTCGGCACCCGCCCGCCATAGAGCAGGCCCGTCGTCCCGTCGTCGCCTCGTCGTGTGTACACCTTCATACCGTCACTCTTGCACGGGTCGTATCGTGACAAGCGTCGAGTCGAGGAGGACGCCATGGCGGTCATCGTCGCGGGAGCCCGCACCCCGATCGGACGGCTGCAGGGTTCGCTCAAGGGTTTCTCCGCCTCCGACCTGGGCGGTGTGGCGATCACCGGTGCGCTGGGGAAGGCCGGCGTCGTACCCGGGCAGGTCCAGTACGTGATCATGGGTCAGGTGTTGCAGGCGGGCGCGGGCCAGATTCCCGCGCGGCAGGCCGCCGTGAAGGCCGGCATCCCGATGACCGTTCCTGCCTTGACGATCAACAAGGTATGCCTGTCCGGGCTCGACGCGATCGCGCTGGCCGACCAACTCATCCGGGCCGGCGAGTTCGAGATCGTCGTCGCGGGCGGCATGGAATCCATGACCGCGGCGCCGCACCTCCTCATGGGCTCGCGTGAGGGGTACAAGTACGGCGACGTGACGGTCCGCGACCACATGGCCTACGACGGCTTGTGGGACATCTTCACCGACCAGGCGATGGGGGCTCTGACCGAGGCCCACAACGCCGGCGGTCTGCGTCTCTCGCGAGAGGAGCAGGACGCGTTCAGCGCGCGTTCGCACCAGCGTGCCGCCGAGGCCTGGAAGAACGGCGTCTTCGACGACGAGGTCGTGCCGGTGGAGGTACCGCAGCGCAAGGGCGAGCCGGTGGTGTTCAAGGAGGACGAAGGCATCCGCGCGGACACCACTGCGGAGTCGCTGTCGCGGCTCCGGCCCGCCTTCCAGGCCGACGGGACGATCACGGCGGGATCGGCGTCCCAGATCTCCGACGGCGCGTGCGCGGTCGTGGTGATGAGCAGGGCGAAGGCCGAGGAGCTCGGCCTGTCGTGGCTGGCCGAGATCGGCGCGCACGGCGTGGTGGCCGGGCCGGATTCCTCGCTGCAGAGCCAGCCCGCGGCCGCCATCCGGGCAGCCTGCGCGAAGGACGGCATCCGGCCGGCCGATCTCGACCTGGTGGAGATCAACGAGGCCTTCGCCGCCGTCGGCATCGTGAGCACCCGCGAGCTCGGTCTGGACGAGGACCGGGTCAACGTCAACGGTGGTGCCATCGCGGTAGGTCACCCGATCGGCATGTCCGGTGCCCGGTTGGTGCTCCATGTCGCCCTGGAGCTCCAGCGGCGCGGTGGCGGCACGGGTGCGGCCGCCCTGTGCGGGGGCGGCGGGCAGGGCGACGCGCTCGTCGTCCGGGTTCCGCGAGCCTGAGAGCCGGCGCCGGTGTCGGGTCGCGTCGTCCAGATCGGACATCAGGCACCGTCGGTCCGCGAGCTCGTCGACCGTGCCCGCGACGGCGACCCGAGGGCGGTCGCGCGGCTCATCTCGCTGGTCGAGGACGCGTCCCCGGCATTGCGCGAGGTCATGGCGGCACTGGCTCCGTACACGGGTCGGGCAGCAGTCCTCGGCGTGACCGGCTCGCCGGGGGTCGGCAAGTCGACAACGACATCCGCACTGGTGACGGCGTTCCGGGCGGACGGGCGGCGGGTGGGTGTCCTCGCGGTGGACCCGACGTCGCCGTTCTCGGGCGGAGCCCTGCTCGGCGACCGGGTGCGGATGCAGGACCATGCGACCGACCGCGGCGTGTACATCCGTTCGATGGCGACCCGGGGGCACCTCGGGGGCCTGGCCTGGTCGACGCCGCAGGCGTTGCGGATCCTCGATTCGGCCGGCTGTGACGTCGTCCTGGTCGAGACCGTCGGGGTCGGTCAGTCCGAGGTCGAGGTCGCGGCACTGGCCGATACGACGCTCGTTCTGCTGGCACCGGGCATGGGTGACGCGATCCAGGCCGCGAAGGCCGGCATCCTCGAGGTCGGTGACGTCTTCGTGGTCAACAAGGCCGACCGGGACGGCGCCGACCAGGTCGTCCGCGACCTCCGCGGCGCGATCCGGCTCGCGGAGAGGTCACCCGGCGACTGGCGAGAACCCATCGTCAAGACGGTCGCATCGAGGGGCGAAGGCCTGGCCGAAGTCGTGGCCGCCGTCGACAAGCACCGAGCCTGGATGCAGCGCGGTGGTGAGCTCGACCGGCGTCGCCGGCGGCGGGTGCGCGACGAGATCGAGGCGATCGCCGTCACGGCGCTGCGGGGCCGGTTCGGCGACCTGCACGGCGACGCGAGACTGGACACCCTGGCGGAGAAGGTGCTGGCAGGGCAGATCGACCCGTACGCTGCTGCTGACGAGATCCTCGCTGCGCTCTGAGCCAGGGCGGCGTGGCGGGGCGACAGATCATCCCGATTCGGGTAGAACCAAAATGGCAGGCATGTGATCCGGAAACCGGAGAGGACGTCCCAGTGGTGAAGAAGGTGCTGACCATCTTGGCCATCGCCTTCGCGGCGTACTACCTGCTGACGGCTCCGAGCAGTGCGGCCGACGCTGTCAGCGGCGCGTTCTCTGCTGTGGCCGACGGTTTCGAGGCGCTCATCACGTTCTTCACCGAGCTGTTCTAACGGGCCGT
>Ga0126304_10001337_pt1 | contig 11487 bp, 10 predicted proteins | sample Plot25_FD_92538 | JGI IMG/M metagenome (GOLD analysis project Ga0126304, IMG submission 92538) | Serpentine soil microbial communities from UC McLaughlin Reserve, CA, USA - Plot25 | ecosystem: Environmental > Terrestrial > Soil > Grasslands | place: USA: UC McLaughlin Reserve, Lake County... | reverse complement strand
GCGACCCGCATCGCCCGACCGACGTCGCGGGTCCAGATCGACCCCGACAGCCCGTACGGTGTGTCGTTCGCGATCCGGACGGCATCGGCCTCGTCCTCGAAGGCGATCACGGCGGCGATCGGGCCGAACACCTCCTCACGAGCGACGCGGTCGTCGTTGGCTGCCTCCACGACGGTGCAGGGGAACCAGAAGCCGGGACTGTCGGGTGTGTCGCCACGAAAGGCAACGGTACCGTTCGCATAGGACGACACCTTCTCGCGGTGTGCGGCGGAGATCAGGGGGCCCATCTCGGTGGCGTCGTCGTCCGGGTCGCCGACTCGAACCGCGGCCGTCCGCTCCACGAGCAGCTCGAGGAACCGGTCGTAGACGCTCCGCTCGACGAGGATGCGGGAACGTGCGCAACAGTCCTGGCCCGCGTTGCCGAAGACGGCAGACGGAGCGCCGGCCGCTGCCGCCTCCAGATCCGCGTCCGCGAACACGAGGTTCGCAGACTTTCCTCCGAGCTCGAGCGTGACTCGCTTGATCGTCGCCGCCGCACCTTCCATGACGCGGCGGCCGACCTCGGTCGAGCCGGTGAAGCCGATCTTCGCCACGCCCGGGTGCTCGACGAGGCGCTGGCCGACCACCGAGCCGCGCCCCGTGACCACGTTCAGGACACCCTCCGGCAAGCCCGCCTCGAGCGCGATCTCGCCCAGCCGCACCGCGGTCAACGGCGTCAGCTCGGCCGGCTTCAGGACGACGGTGTTCCCGCAGGCGAGCGCCGGTCCGAGCTTCCAGCTCGAGATCGCGATCGGGAAGTTCCACGGGACGATCAGCCCCACTACGCCCAGCGGCTCGCGGAACGTCAGGTCGACACCGCCCGCTACAGGGATCGCTTCGCCGTAATGCTTGTCCACGGCGCCGGCGTAGAAGTGGAAGACGTCGGCGACCATCTGCACCTCGCCGCGCGAGTCGCCGATCGGCTTGCCGACGTTGTACGTCTCGAGCCGCGCCAGTTCCTCGCCGTGCTCCTCGACGGCGTCCGCCAGGCGGCGCAACAGCCGCACCCGGTCTCCCGGCGCGACGGCGCGCCATGCCGGAAACGCTCGCTGCGCCGCCTCGACCGCGCGATCCGCATCCTCGGCCGTCCCCTCGGGGACCTCGGCGATCGCCTCCTCGGTCGCCGGATTCACGACGACCGTCATGCCCGCTCCTGCCGGTAGCGGCGCGCTTCGTCGACAAGCCCTTTGAAAAGGGCGAAGTCCTCGCCCTCCTCTGGGTGCCAGAGGACACCGAGCGCGAACCGCCTGTCCGCGTCCTCGAGGCCCTCGACGACGCCATCCTCGGCCCACGCCACCTCCCGAAGGCCCGACCCGATGCGCCCGTAGCCCTGGTGGTGGTGCGACTTCACGGGTGCACGATCGCCCAACAGGCCACCCAGGCGGCTATCGGCGGCGACCTTCACGTCATGATCCGAGAACGAGCCGGGATCGTGCCGGTGATGCTCGTGACCCACTGTCTCCGGGAGGTGCTGGACGAGGTCGCCGCCGCGCGCCACGTTCAGCAGCTGAGAGCCGCGGCAGATGGCCAGCACCGGCATGTCCCGATCGAGCGCCGCCTCGAGAAGACGCAGCTCGGCGGCGTCGCGCTCCGTGCGCGGCGCGTCTGTCGCGTCATGCGGCTCGGCGCCGTATAGCTCGGGGTCGAGGTCACCGCCGCCGGAGAAGATCACGCCGTCGAGCGCGCCGAGTGTCTCATCGAGCCCCTCCTCCGACGGCGGGACGACGAGCGGCCTGCCGCCCGCATGGTCGACCGCGCGAACGTAGGCCAGCGGCACGAGGGCGGCGTCGTCGGTCCACACGCCCCACCGGATCTCCTCCGCATAGGACGTAATCCCGATCAATGGTCTCATCCGCGCTCGAACATCCGCTCGCGCTCGTAGCAGGTGACGACCTCGTCGAAGAGACGCTGCTCCGTGCGCGCGTAGTTCAGGTAGTGGTCGACGACCTCGTCGCCGAGCGCCTGCCGCGCCACCGAGCCGTCCTCGAGCGCGCCGATCGCCTCACGCAGCGAGTGCGGGAACCGCTCCGCGTCCGACTCGTAGGCGTTCCCCTCGAGCGGCGGCGGCAGCTCGAGCTCGTTTTCGATCCCGTGCAGCCCAGCGGCCAAGAGCGCCGCGAACGCCAGATAGGGATTGACGTCGCCGCCTGGGATCCGCGTCTCGGTCCGGAGTGCCTGCCCGTGGCCGACGACTCGGAAACCGCAGGTCCGGTTGTCGCGGCCCCACGCAAGCGTCGTCGGCGCCCAGCTGCCGGCGGCGAAGCGCTTGTACGAGTTGACCGTCGGCGCCACGAACACCGCCAGCTCCTTCAGCGCCGTGATCTGGCCGGCGAGGTACTGCTTGAAGACGTCCGATTCGCCAGCGAACGCGTTCTTCTCGTCGGTCCAGAGGCTGGAGTGGATGTGGCACGAGCTACCGATCCAGGTGTGATCCGGCTTCGCCATGAACGTGATCGAGCGGCCGTTGAGATGGGCGATTTCCTTGGCGCCGTTCTTGTAGATCACGTGGTTATCGGCCATCGTGACCGCGTCCTCGTACCGGAAGTTGATCTCGTGCTGGCCGGGCCACGCCTCGCCCTTGGAGGTCACCACGCGGATCCCGGCGGCCTGCATGCCGTTCCGGATCTGCCGGATCAGCGGCTCGTCGTAGGTGGCGGCGAGGATGTGGTAGTCGAGGATGTACGGCACCGACGGCGTCAGGTCGCGGTAGTGCTTTGCATGCGCCTCCCCGTAGCTCTCCTTGAAGAGGAAGAACTCGAGCTCCGAGCCGAACATCGCCGTGTAGCCGAGCGCCTCGACGCGCGCCACCTGTGCCTTGAGGACCTGTCTCGGCGAGGGAGCGACGTCGGTTCTATCGTGCGCGAGGACGTCGGCGAGCACGAGGGCCGTCGCTTCGAGCCAGGGGATCCGCCTGAGCGTCGCCAGGTCCGGCTCCAGCCGGAAATCGCCGTAGCCCTGATCCCAGCTCGCGAGGGCGTAGCCGGGGACGGGATCCATGTCCATTTCGAGCGCAAGCAGGTAGTTGCAGCCCTCGACCCCGTGGTCGAGGCCGTCCTCGAGGAAGAACTCCGCGTGGACCCGCTTGCCCATCAGCCGCCCCTGCATGTCGGTGAAGGCGACGACGATCGTGTCGATCGCGCCGCTCTCGACCTCCGCCCGCAGCTCGTCCAGAGAGATCACGAGCGCGAGAGTAGTCCCGCGATCAGGTCTCGATCAACCTGGTGCGCGACCTCGTCAGCTGCGGAGAGGCGCTCGACGGGCAGCGTGGTCGTCACCGCGGCGCAGTAGACGCCGGCGGCCTTGGCGGCCGCGACGCCGGCCTCCGAGTCCTCGACGGCCGCCGCATCCCCGGGCGGGACGCCGAGGAGATGCAGCGCGATCATGTAGCCCTCGGGATCGGGCTTGCTCCGGCGGATGTCGTCGGACGAGACGATTGCCGTGATTGCGTGGGTCAGCCCGGCCTTCGCCAGCACCGGCTCGATCTCGTCGCGGGCCGACCCGGAGACGACCGCGACAGGGATCCGCTCCGCAGCGTAGGCCACCGCCTCACGCGCCTCGGCGGTCACCGTCGACCCGTCGGCGAGCTCGCGGTAGCGCTCGATCTTCCGCTCCACGAGCGCCGGATCGTCGCGGCCGAGCCAGACGTGCACGATCTCACGATCGGAGAACCCGGCCAGGCGCGCGTAGTACTCCTCGTCGGTCAGCGGCCTGCCTTCCTCGGCGAAGAGCTCCTGGAAGATCCGGCACAGGAGCGGCTCGTCGTCCGACAGCGTCCCGTTGAAGTCGAGCAGCAAGGCGCGCACGCAAGCAGCTTAGGATCGACCGATGCGGGCGGAGCGGATAGCGGCGAGGGTCTGGCCCCACGGGAAGCTCGAGATCGAGCCACTCGGTGGCGGGATCACGAACCACAACTTCGTCGTCCGCGCCGACGGGAAGGCGTACGTGCTTCGGATCGCGGGTGCGGACACCGAGCTCCTCGGCATCGACCGCGGTGCGGAGCACAAGGCTGCCCGCATCGCAGCCGAGCTCGCAGTCGGGCCTGAAGTCGTCGATTTCGTCGAGGGCTCGCTGATCACGTGCTTCGTCGAAGGCGGCATCGTCCCGGTCGAGGAGATCCGCGGGCCCGGAGGCCTGCACGAGGTCGCGGGACTGCTCCGGCGCATCCACGACGGCCCGCCCTTCCCCGCCACGTTCGACGCCTTTCGACTGGTCGAGACCTATCGCGGGACCGCCGAGGCGCACGGCGTCCGCATCCCGCACCAGTACGACGAGGCCAAGGCCCGCGCCGACGAGATCGAGCGGATGCTCGGCCCCCGGCCGGAGCAGCCGTGCCACAACGACCTTTTGAACGCCAACTTCATCCGCTCGCCCGCCGGGATCCGGATCGTCGACTGGGAGTACGCCGGCATGGGCGACCGGTTCTTCGACCTGGCGAACTTCTCCGTCAACCACGAGCTCTCCGAAGCCGAAAGCGACTCGCTGCTCGAGGCCTACTTCGGCGAGGTGACGGACGAGGCGCGGGAGCATCTGCGCCTGATGCGGTTCATGTCGGACTTCCGCGAAGCAATGTGGGGCGTCGTTCAACAGGGGATCTCCAAGCTCGACTTCGACTACGAGGACTACGCGAACCGGCACTTCGAGCGGGCGCTCTCGTGAAGGACCGGGCCCGGCTCGTCGTCATCGGCGGCGGAGTAGGCGGCTGCGCCGTCCTCTACTGGCTGACGAAGCTCGGCTGGGAGGACGTCATGCTCGTCGAGCGCGCCGATCTCACGAGCGGGTCGACGTTCCATTCCGCCGGGCTCGTCGGCCAGCTGCGCGGCTCGCTGAGCCTGACGAAGATGATGATGAGCTCCGTCGAGCTGTACCGGACACTCGGCGACGAGGTCGGCCTCGAGACCGGCTGGCACGAGGTCGGCTCCCTGCGCCTCGCCTCCTCCGAGGAGCGCATGGAGGAGCTTGCGCGCCAGGCGGGCTGGGCGAAGACGTTCGGGCTCCCGCTCGAGCTGATCTCCGCTCAGGAGGCCGAGCGGCTGTTCCCGCCCATGTCCACTGACGGCGTCCGCGGCGCGGCGTACCTCCCCACCGACGGCTACATCGACCCGAGCCAGCTCACCTTCGCGCTCGCGGAGGGCGCCAGGCGCGGCGGCGCGGAGATCGAGACGAACACGCGGGTGACCGGGATCGAGGCCGACCGCGACCGAGTCCAGGCGGTCGAGACCGACAGGGGCCGCATCGAGACCGAGATCGTCGTCAACGCCGGCGGGATGTTCGCCGCAGAGCTCGGCGCGATGGCCGGGGTCGTCGTCCCGGTGATCCCGATGGCGCACGAGTACCTCGTCACGCGCCCGGCCGACCTGCCGCTCGAGCTGCCGACGATGCGCGACCCCTCGCTGCTCGTCTACTTCCGCGGCGAGTCAGGCGGCCTCGTGATGGGCGGGTACGAGCGGCACCCGGCGCCGTGGGGTCTCGACGGCATTCCGCCGGACTTCAACGGCCGCCTGCTCGACGAGGACTGGGACCGCTTCCAGGAGCTGATGGAGAACGCGATCGTCCGGGTGCCGATGCTGGAGGACGCCGAGGTGCTGCGGCTGATCAACGGCCCGGAGGCGTTCACCCCCGACGGCGAGTTCATCCTCGGCCCGACCGACGTTCGTGGCTTCTGGGTCGCTGCGGGCTTCTGCGCGCACGGGCTGGCCGGCGCCGGCGGCATGGGGAAGCTCGTGGCCGAGTGGATCGTCGAAGGCATACCGAGCCTCGACGTGTGGGAGATGGACTCGCGCCGCTTCGGCCGCCACTACCGGAGCCGCGACTACACGCTCGCACGCACGCTCGAGGTCTACTCGACGTACTACGACGTCAAGTACCCCGGCCACGAGCGCTCGGCCGGGAGGCCGCTCCGCCTCTCCCCCGCCTACCCGCGGCTCGCCGAGCTCGGGGCGGCTTTCGGCGAGAAGTCCGGCTGGGAGCGCGCGAACTGGTTCGAGCCGAACGCAGCCGCGGGCGACGAATCGCTCCGTCCACGCGGCTGGGCGGGACGCCTCTGGTCGCCGGCGATCGGCGCGGAACATCGTGCGACGCGCGAGGCGGCCGCGATCTTCGACGAGACGTCCTTCGCGAAAATCGAGGTGTCCGGCGCGGGTGCCGCAGATTTCCTCGAGCGGCTCTGTGACAACAAGGTCGCGCGCGACGTCGGTGCGATCACGTACACGTCGATGCTGAACGAGCGCGGCGGGATCGAGTGCGACTTCACGGTCACGCGCCTCGCCGAGAACCGGTTCCGGATCGTCACCGGAACGGCGTTCGGCCGCCACGACCTTGCCTGGATCCACTCCCACGCGCCGGACGACGGGTCCGTCCGGGTCGAGGACGTGACGTCACAGCTGGCCTGCCTCGGGATCTGGGGACCGCGGTCTCGCGAGATTCTCGAGCCGCTGGCCGGAGCGCTCGACTTCCCGTACATGCGGTCGGCGGAGATCGCCGTCGGCCCGGTGCCGTGCCTCGCCCTGCGCGTGACCTACGTCGGGGAGCTCGGCTGGGAGCTCTACTGCCCGAGCGAGTTCGGACTCCGGCTCTGGGACGCGATCTGGGAGTCTGGCCGGGAGCACGGGCTCGTCGCAGGCGGCTACAGGGCGATCGACTCCTGCAGGCTGGAAAAGGGCTACCGCGTCTGGGGCGCGGACATCACGCCGGAGGACACGCCCTGGGAGGCCGGCCTCGGATTCACGGTCAAGCTGGACAAGGGCGAATTCCTCGGCCGCGAGGCGCTCCTGGAGAAACGTGAGCCCGAGCGCCGGCTGCTGTGCCTCACCCTCGACGACTCTCGTGCGGTCGCGCTCGGCTCAGAGCCCGTGCGGATCGAGGGCGACACCGTCGGCCGGGTGACGAGCGGCGGCTACGGCTACACGGTCGAGCGCTCGATCGCGTACGCCTACGTCCCTTCCGAGAGGGCCGACGTCGGAACGCCGGTCGAGATCGAGATCTTCGGCGACTGGGTCGCCGGCGAGGTCGCCCGCGAGCCCCTCTTCGACGCCGACGGAGAGCGGGTTCGTGCAAAGGCGGATTGACACGAGCACCGACAGGTGGGTCAATTGCGCGGACCCGACATCGAAGAAGGAGGCTGCCTTGAGCATCGACCCTGCGGCTGAACCCCGCCGCGATTCTTTCGACGACAGAAGCATCCTGCACAGGCTCGGCTACGCGCAGGAGCTCTTCCGCTCGATGGGCGGGTTCCAGAACTTCGCGATCTCCTTCACGATCATCTCGATCCTGGCGGGCTGCCTGACCTCGTACTACATCGCATACAACCAGGGCGGGCCGGTCGCGATCACCTGGGGCTGGCTGATCGTCGGCCTCTTCAGCACGATCGTCGCGATGGCCATGGGCGAGATCGCTTCCGTCTACCCGACCGCTGGAGGCCTCTACTACTGGGCGTCGAAGCTCGGGAGCCCGGGCTGGGGCTGGTTCACCGGCTGGTTCAACCTCATCGGGCAGATCGCAGTGACGGCTGCGATCGGTTACGGCTGTGCGGTCTTCACGACCGCGCTGCTCAACCTCCTCTGGGACTACCCGAACTCGACGAGCTGGGTCCTCTTCACCTACGGGATGATCCTGTTCCTCGCCGGCCTCGTGAACATGTTCAAAGTCTCAGCAACGGCGATGTTGAACGCGTTCTCCGCCTGGTGGCACATGATCGGTGTGCTCATCATCGTGGGGATCCTCATCGTCGTCCCCGACGATCACAAGTCGGTCGGCTATGTCTTCACCGAGACCCTCAACAACACCGGCTTCTCGGGGGACAGCTGGGGCAGCTTCATGTTCATCTACGTCTTCATCACCGGCCTGATCATGGCTCAGTACACGATCACCGGCTTCGACGCCTCCGCGCATATGAGCGAGGAGACGCGGAAGGCGTCTCTCGCCGCGGCCTGGGGCATGGTGATGGCGGTCGTCGTGTCGGTGATCTTCGGGTTCATCCTCCTCGTCGCCGTGACATTCGCCATCCCGGGACTGAGCAACGACGATCTCGTCGGCGCGGGACAGGGGATCGTCACGCTCATCTGGACGGAATCGACGAGTACGCGCTGGGCGGAATTCATGCTCTTCATCGTCGTGGTCGCGCAGACGTTCTGCACGATCGCCTCGGTGACATCGGCCTCACGGATGATGTTCGCGTTCTCGCGCGACGGCGCCGTCCCGGGACACAAGCTCTGGCGGCGTGTCTCCAAGGCCGATCGCGTGCCGGTCTACGCGGTCTGGGGGATCTGCGTGCTCTCGTTCGCACTGATGATCCCGACGCTCTCCAACGCGTTCGTCGGCTACGCCGTCGGCACGCAGATCTCGGTGATCGGCCTGTACATCGCATTCATCCTGCCGGTCATCCTGCGCTTGAAGGCCGGGAGCTCCTTCCAGCAGGGCGCCTGGAACCTCGGCCGTTACTACAAGCTGGTCGACTGGGCGGCGATCATCTGGGTCGCATTCATCGCGATCGCGTTCGTGCTCCCGTTCGCGTCCACGGGCGTCCCTGGGAACGAAGGTTTCACCTGGGACTTCTTCAACTACACGGGGCCGCTCGTCGGAGCCGCATTCATCCTCTTCGGAGGCTGGTACGTGCTCTCGGCCCGCAAGTGGTTCAAAGGCCCGGTCGTGCAGGGCACCGAGGAGGAGTTGGAGCGGATCGAGCGGGAGTACGAGCCCGGCCGTCCGGCTCCCACCGTGTCACCCGCGAAGTAGCGTTACGCGAGAGGGCGGGGCTCCGGCCCCGCCCTACTCCACCAGGTGTTCCACCTCGTCACGCTTGTCGACGATGAGGAAGCGGTCGGCCTGCTCGACCACGTGCTCGATCTTGAGGTTCTCGTGGCCGGGCAGGACGGTGAAGCGATCCCGCTGACTCCGGACGCGTTCGTACTCGCCGAGGGTCATCAGGACGAGGCTCTCGCAACCCTGATCCCTCCCGCACTCGCACTGGAACTCGAACCGGTGCTCCGCGTCCGCCCAGGCGGTCGCGCCTTCGTCGATCGCGGCGCGCTGGTCGTTCACGCTGCGCATCAGGCCCTCGTTGCGGGCCTGTCGCTCGAGCCGCTCCTCCACGGTCCGGAATCCTACGCCTCGTGTCGGGAGGCTGGCCGGGCGCCCGGCTCGCCGGGCGGGAGGCGGCCCGGCTAGTGGCCGGCTAGCCGAAGCCGAGGATGAACTTGGCGTCGTCGGACATCTTCTCCGGTGACCAGGGCGGATCCCAGGTGAGCTCGGTCTCGACCTCCTCGACGCCTGGCACCTGGGCGGTCACAACGTTGATCTGCTCGTCGATCATCGGGCCGACCGGGCAGCCCATCGACGTGAGCGTGTAGATGACCTTTACCTTCGGGCCCTCGACCTCCACGTCGTACATGAGCCCGAGGTCGACGATGTCCATCCCGAGCTCGGGATCCTCCACCTGGCGGAGCGCCTCGACGACGTCGTCTCTGATAGCCATGGATTGAGGGTACCCCTAGAAGCCGGGGAGCCGAACCTCCTCCCGGCGCTCACGCTGGAAGAAGTGGATGCCTTCGGTGAAGCGCACCCAGTTGCAGCGCGTGCACATGACGAGCGTGTGCGTCCAGGCACTGTCCGCCCGGAAGCGGACGCCCCGGAGGAGATCGCTGTTCGAGACCCCGGTGGCGCAGACGATCGCCTCCTTCGGGCCGAGGTCTTCGGTCGTGAACACGCGCTCGACGTCCTCGATTCCCTGCTCGTGCGCCTCGTCGATCTCGCGGCGCGACACAGGCCAGAGCTGAGCCTGAAGCTCGCCGCCGAGGCAGCGCAACGCGGCGGCCGCCAGCACCGCCTGCCTCGTGCCGCCGATGCCGATCGCCAGGTGATCGTTTGTGCCCCGGATGGCGGCGGAGACCGACGCAGTGACGTCGCCGTCCTGGATCAGCTTGATCCGAGCGCCGACGCCGCGGATCTCCTCGATCAGGTCGTGGTGCCGGGGCCGCTCGAGGACGATCGTCGTGATGTCGCCGACGCGCCGTCCAAAGGCCTCCGCGATCGCCTCGATGTTCTCCCCGACGGGCCGCCTGAGGTCGATGTTTCCACGTGCGACCGGCCCGACCGCCATCTTCCGCATGTACATGTCCGGAAGCGTCTGGAGCGATCCGGGCTCGCCGACCGCGATCATCGACATGGCCCCGCTGCCGCCGCGGGCGACGATGCCGCTCCCCTCGAGCGGATCGACCGCCAGCTCGACCTCGGCTCCCCCGCCGCCGAGTCTCACACCGGTCTGGAGCCGCTCGCCCTCGCCGGCGGCGCCGATCACGACCGTTCCGTCGATGGGGAGCTGCTCCAGCGCCTCGAGCATCCCCGACGTCGCAGCCTCGAGGGCAGCCGTCTCGTCCGCCCGCCCGAGCCACCGCGCGCTCGCCAGGGCTGCGCGCTCGGTCGCCCGCGCAAAGCTCTCGCAGAGACATGTCCGGAGCGTCCCCTCGCTCTCGGCGCTGAGCTCGGCTCCCTTGGCAGCGACGTCGGTCACGACGAGACCCGTACCCGGTCGGCCGCGGCGAGAACCAGCTCCAGCACGCCGCCGATCGCCTTCTCCCGCTCTGAGTTCTCGACCACAGGGACCTCCTCCACCTGCGCACGCTCGACGATGTAGTCCTGGAGATAGCGGATGTCGCCAAGGCGCTCGAGGTACTTGTCCAGGGGCCGGACGCCCTCCGACGCGATGTCGCGGATCCAGAAGTGCCCTGCGTGTGTCTCCTCGTTCCCGATCGTGATCACGCAGTCGACGACGAGCGCGTTCTCGACCATCCGCGGGAGCATCCCCGGCACGAGGTGAACGCCTTCGATGACCGTCGACCAGCCCTCCTCGAGCGACCGGTCGATCGCCGCCTGAACCCCGATGAGGACGTGGCGTGTCTGCTCGAGGAACCCGTGGAGAAGTGGGTCGACCTCCTCCTCCTGCGCCGTCGGCAGCGCGCGGCCGGCGTCGAAGCTCGAGTAGTGGATCGCGGGCAGGAACTCGGGCGTGAAAAGCGCGCGCATGGTCTGGCGCACGAAGTCCGTCGATGTCACCCGAGTAATCCCGAGGCGGTACGCGACCTCGGCGGCGACCGTCGACTTGCCCGTGCCGGTGGCGCCGCCGATCAGGATGATCAGCGGCAGGTCGAGCTCGTCCAGCTCCTGGTAGCGCCGGAGCCGCCCGATCGCGAGTGCCCCTTCGGGCTCGCCGAGCACCTCGATCGCGAGCTCCTCCATCCGCTCGAAGTCGGCCGTCCGCTTGCCGGTCGCGGCCAGATCCTGCTCGACCCGGCGCGCGACCTCGTACGCGCCGGCGACGCCGAGCCCGGTGCGCATCAGGGCCCTCGCCATCAGGCCCTTCGAGTATGGATGCTCGTCGGTGCCGAGGTGGAGCGGATCGAAGCGACGGCGCTCGGGCATCAGTGCCTCTTTCGGTTAAGCGCCCCCGTTTCCGGG
>Ga0126304_10001335_pt1 | contig 11488 bp, 13 predicted proteins | sample Plot25_FD_92538 | JGI IMG/M metagenome (GOLD analysis project Ga0126304, IMG submission 92538) | Serpentine soil microbial communities from UC McLaughlin Reserve, CA, USA - Plot25 | ecosystem: Environmental > Terrestrial > Soil > Grasslands | place: USA: UC McLaughlin Reserve, Lake County... | reverse complement strand
TGCCCGTGGATGAGGTTTCGCACCTCGAAGTAGCGCGAGTCTGCGCTCGGTGCGCGCACCTTCATCCACTCGGGGCGGCGCGGCCTCTGTGCGACGGGCAGGGAACGCTCCATCTCTCTTAGTCTATGGACGATGGTGCCCGAAGCCCCGCTCGAGGACACCGGCGAAGGGCTCGTCCCGGCCGGTGAGGGCTGGTTCGTAGTCAACACGAAGGAAGCGCGCTGGCGCGACGACGGCCCGCTCGGCAAGCTCACGTTCTTCGAGGGCAGCGGAGAGTTCTGGGAAATTGGGTTCAACGTGGGCGTGCTGGAACCCGGGCAGCCGTTGGCGATGTACCACTACGAGACCGATCAGGAGGATTTCCTCGTCGTTTCCGGCGAGGCGCTCCTCATCGTTGAAGGCGAGGAGCGTCCGCTGCGTGCCTGGGACTTCGTCCACTGCCCCGCCGGCACCGACCACATCATTGTCGGAGCCGGAGACCGGCCGTGCGTCGTCGTCTCGACCGGGTCGAGGGTGAATGCCGAGGGCGATTGGGGCGGCTACACCGTGAACGAGGCGGCGCTCAGGCACGGCGCCGGGGTCGAGACGGCCACGAAGGATCCCAAAGAGGCCTATGCGCCCTACCCGGACAGGCGCTTCACCCGCTACCAGCAGGGCTGGCTGCCGTGACCGGCGTACCCGAAGCTCCACTCGAGTGCACCGAGAATGGTGTGCAGGCCGCCGGCGAAGGCTGGTTCGTCGTCAACGCTCGCGATGCCGTCTGGGGCGAGTCGGAGACGATGGGCGTCTTCACGCGCCTCGGTGAGAGCAAGGCTGCGCGTTTTCCGCAGCTCGGATTCAACATCGGAGTTCTCTGGCCCGGCCAACCGGCCTGCATGTACCACCGCGAGCCTAACCAGGAGGGCTTCCTCATCGTCTCGGGCGAGTGCGTCCTCCTCGTCGAGGGCCAGGAACGGCACATGAAGACCTGGGACTATTTCCACTGCCCGGCGGACACGGACCACCTGCTGATCGCGAGCGGGGACGAGCCCTGCGTCGCCATCGCGGTCGGGTCACGGGCGAGCCGGGTCGTCGTCTATCCGGTGTCGGAGCTGGCCCGGAAGTACGGAGGGTCGGTCGAGAAGGAGACGACGGATCCAGACGAGGCCTACCAGGGTCTCACCGTCGACGACACGGTCTACAAGGACGGCTGGCTCCCGGACCTCTAGGCGGCCCGGAGCCAAGTAACAGACTGTTACTTGGTCTCTTTCGTTTCATCTTGCGCGCCACACGTTGTTGTGGAAGGCGCACCCTTGGGGACGTGCTCCACTTCGCTCCTCGGATCGACTCGCGCCTTGTCGCAGCGGCGGAGCGCCTCGACAACGAGACCACGCCTATTGCTGAGACCAACCGGCGCGTCGGAGCGGCGGCGGCGGAGCTCGGGCTCCTCCGGCCGAGTTACGAGCCGGTTCGCAGCATCGTTACGCGGGCCAGACGGCACGGCCGGCAGCCGTCCGCAGGAGATGTCTTGCTCGACATTGCCTTCCGCACGAGGCCTCCGGTCGCATTCGTCGACCATCAGGTCGGGCCTCTTCCTCCGGCTCGCTGAGCGGGGCGAGGCGAGCTAGTAACAGACTGTTACTTGGGCAGTTTCGCGACGACTGCGTGGCAGCTACTTGGCAGAAAGAGCGGCGTGGACGGGCTGTGCCCACAGCCCCGCGCCGTCTTCGGCCGGTAGCTCCGAGAGCTCGAGGTCGAAGACCTCCGCAAGGGCGGCCGCCGCCGGCACGCGCACGTCCTCCACGCTGACCTGCCGGCCCAGCTCGCGGGCGAGCGTCGTGAACGCTGCGTCCTCGAGGCCGCACGCGGTGATCCAGTCGGTGAAGGGAGCTGGGTCGAGGTCGACGTTCAGCGCGTAACCGTGCGTCGTCACCCAGTGCGAGATGTGGACGCCGATCGAGCAAAGTTTCCGCGGCGGGCTCTGAAGCCACACGCCGGTCAGGCCCTCAATCCGGGTGGCCTCGACGTCGAGCGCCGCGGCCGTCCGGATTACGGCTTCCTCGAGGTCGCGGCAGTAGCGCTTGACATCGCGCCCGTGGCGGTTGAGGTCGAGGATGGGGTAGCACACGAGCTGGCCGGGCCCGTGGAAGGTCGACTTGCCGCCGCGATCGGTCTCAACGACCTCGACATCGGCGCCGTCGGGGACGTGCAGCTCCTCCTGGTCCGTGCGCCGGCCGAGCGTGACGACGGGCGGGTGCTCGACCATGATCACCGTATCCGGGATCGCGTTCTGGGAGACGGCCGCTGCGATGGAGCGCTGGAGATCCCACGCCTCCCGGTACGGCGTCAGGCCGAGGTTCAGCAGATAGCCCGGGCGGGACAAGCTACTCCGTGGCTTCGTCCCAGGACTGCAGGCGCTCGCGGAGGTCGCGTAGGAAGCGGCCGGCGAGGGCGCCGTCCACCAGGCGGTGGTCGTACGTGAGCGTGACGTTCATCATCGAGCGGATCGCGATCACGTCCTGACCGTCCTCGTCCTTGACAACCCAGGGCCGCTTGACGACCGCGTAGGTGCCGAGGATCGCCGCCTGCGGCTGGCTGATCACGGGGGTGCCGTGGAAAGTGCCGTAGCCGCCGGGGTTCGTGATCGTGAAGGTGCCGCCCTGGACGTCGTCAGGGAGAAGCTGCTTCGACCGCGCGCGCTCGGCGATGTCGGCGATCGCCTTCGCCATCCCGAGGAGGTTCAGCGTCTCCGCGCTGCGGACGACCGGGACGATGAGGCCCTTTCCGTCCGCGAGCTCGACAGCGAATCCGAGGTTGACGTAGTTCCGGGTGACGATCGAGTCGCCGCGGAGCTCGCCGTTGATCCATGGGTAGTCCTTGAGCATGTCGACGACAGCCCGTGCGACAAAGGCGAGGAAGGTCGGATTGACGCCGTACGAGCTCGCCCAATCCTTCTTCAGCTTCTGACGGAACGCGGCGATCTTCGTCATGTCGACCTCGATCGAGCTCGTCACGTGGGCGGAGGTGTCGAGCGAGCGGCGCATGTGCTCGGCGATGCCCTTGCGCATGGCGCTCATCGGCTCGACGGACTCGCCCTCCTGGGGCTCTGCGGGAGGAGCCGCCTGCGCCGCCGCGGCTGGTGCAGTTGCGGACGGCGCCTCCTGGGCCGGGGCTTCGGCCGGTGCCTGAGCTGCCTGCTCTGCCTGGCCGGACTCGATGTAGCCCAGGATGTCCTTCTTGGTGACGCGGCCTCCGCGGCCGGTGCCCTCGACGCTCGCAACGTCGACGTTGTGCTCGGATGCGATCCGCGCGACGACCGGGGAGACGAACTTCGCCTCGCGGCGTCCGTTGTCGTCCTCGCCCTTCGGCGCCGCGGGCGCTGCAGGGGCTGCGGCCGGCTCCGGCGCGGCTTCGGGGGCGGGCGCGGGCTCAGGCTCGGGAGCGGTGGCCTCCTCGGTTTTCGCGGCTGCGGGGCCTTCGCCCTCGGCGCCCGAAGCCTCCTCGGCTTCCTGAGCGGCTTCCTGGGTAGGCGGCTCGGGCGGAGCCTCGGCCTCGACCTCGGCGCCCTCTGGGGCGATGACCGCGATCTTCGTCCCGACGGCGACCGTCTCTCCCTCCTGGGCGAGGATCTGCTGGATGACTCCGCTCGCCGGGCTCGGCACCTCCGTGTCGACCTTGTCCGTCGAGATCTCGAGCAGCGACTCGTCCGCGGCGATTTCCTCGCCCTCGGACTTGAGCCACTTCGTGATCGTCCCCTCCGAAACGGAGACGCCCATCTGGGGCATGACGACGTCGACTGCGGTTCCGGTGGTTGCCATCAGTGAGCCACTTAGTACTCCGCGAGCTCCTTCACGCCTGCCACTACATCTTCGACCTGCGGGATGAAAGCCTTCTCGAGCGGCGGCGAAAACGGCACCGGTGTGTCGGGCGCGGCGATGCGTCGCACCGGCGCGTCGAGATTCTCGAAGCCCTCCGCAGCGATCGTCGCTGCGATCTCGGCGCCGAAGCCGCCGGTGAGCGTGTCCTCGTGGAGAACCAGCGCCTTCGAAGTCTTCTCGACGGAGCGCAGGACGGCGTCCTTGTCCCACGGCGCCAGCGTGCGGAGGTCGAGGATCTCGACCGAGACGCCGTCGCCCTCGAGCTTCTGCGCGGCCTCGTCGGCGGTGTAGACCATCGCTCCCCACGTGATCAGGGAGATGTCGTCGCCCTCGCGGTGCGTCCGTGCCTCGCCGAAGGGAACCGTGTAGCGGTCGTCCGGCACCTCGTCCTTGATGCGCCGGTAAAGGTGCTTGTGCTCGAAGTAGAGAACCGGGTTGGGATCGTGGATCGCCTCGATGAGGAGCCCCTTCGCGTCCGCCGGCGTGGCCGGGCAGACGACCTTGAGCCCGGGGATGTGCGCGAAGCTCGACTCCGGGTTCTGCGAGTGGAAGGGCCCGCCCGAGAAGCCGCCGCCGGAAGGGAGCCGCACCGTGATCGGCACCGGAGTCCCCGCTCGGTAGCGCTGCTTCGCCGCAACGGTGACCAGGTGGTCCCAGGCGCAGGAAATGAAGTCGGCGAACTGCATCTCGGCGACCGGGCGCATGCCCATGATCGCGGCGCCGGTGCAGCCGCCGACGATCGCCGTCTCGGAGAGCGGCGCGTCGATGACGCGCCAGGGCCCGAATTCCTCCTGGAAGCCCTGCGTGACCTTGAATGCCCCGCCGTAGACGCCGACGTCCTCGCCGATGATGAAGACGCGCTTGTCGCGCTGCATCTCGGAGCGGAGGCCATCCGAAATTGCCTGCAAATAGGTCTTTACGGCCATCAGTCGGTCACTTACTTGTGGTGGGGAGTTTCGAGGTCTTCTGGGGTGGCGTACACGCCATCGAGGAGCGTGTCGAGATCCGGCATCGGGCTTTCGTCTGCGCGTTGCACCGCGTCGTTCAGGAGCTTCTTGACCTGTCCGCGGATCTCGTCCTCTTCCTCGTCGGCGAAGTCGGCGTTCTCGCGGAGCCAGGTGCGATAGCGCTCGAGCGGGTCGCGCTTCGCCCACTCCTCGAACATCTCCTTCGGGACGTAGGAGGCGTCGTCGTGGACGGCGTGCCCTTCCATCCGAAGCGTGAGGCACTCGATCAGAGTCGGGCCGCCGCCTTCACGCGCCTTCTCGATCGCGGCCTTGGCCTCGCGGTAGACCGCGAGAACGTCCGTGCCGTCGACGACGACTCCCTCGAAGCCGTACGCCTTCGCGCGGTCGGCGAGGTGCTCGCACGCGTACTCGAGATGGGTCGGGGTCGAGTAGGCCCACTGGTTGTTGTCGCAGATGAACACGACCGGGAGGCGGCGGACGCCGGCGAAGTTCATGCCTTCGTGGGTGTCGCCGCGCGCGGAGGCGCCTTCGCCGAACCAGGTGAGCGCGACGCGCTTCTCCTCGCGAATGCGGAAGGCGAGCGCGCAGCCGACTGCGACCGGCAGCATCGCGGGCAGGTGGCTGACCATGGCGATCAGCCCAAGGCGATCGTCGGCCATGTGGACGTTCCCGTCCTTGCCCTTGGTCGGCCCGTCGGCGCGCCCCATGAACTGCGCAAAGATCCGCCACGGCTCGACGCCGCGGACGATGTGCACGCCCATGTCGCGGTGGAGCGGGGTGCCAACGTCCTCCGGGTCCATCGCGGTCGCGATGCCGACAGACGCGGCCTCGTTCCCGCGCCCGGTGTAGAAGCTTCCGGGGATCTTTCCCTGCTTGTAGAGGATGTGGCCGCGCTCCTCGATCCCGCGGGTGAGGAGCATGTGCCGGTAGATGCCGAGCAGGTCCTCGCGGTCGAGACCCGCCTCCTTGATCTCCGTCAAAGAGCTGACTGGCTCTGCTTCCCTGGCAACGGCCATGCCGGATCGAACTGTAGCCGTTCCCTTAGGCTGAAAGCGTGGGCAAGGCCTCCGACTGGCTTCGGGAAGAGCGGCGCAAGACCCTCGGCGACTGGGTCTCGTTCTGCCTCGCCTGCGGGCATGCCCAACGCTACTTCGAGGAGTCCGAGGCGGAGCTGCCCGCGTCGTGCCCGGCCTGCGGGGGCGAGATGCGGTCGTGCTGCCCCGAGTGCGGCGCGCGGTTCTCTTCCGCGTTCGTGGTCGACTGCGAGGCGTGCGGCGCCGCCCTTCGCCCGGCCGAGGCGTTCGGCGGGCCGATCCGCAAGCCGGGCCGCTAGGTCCCGGTGATCTCGGAGAAGCGGATGAGCGTGACGACGTCCTCTTCGGTCACGTCACGGTTGTAGAGGTGCCCTAGGAAGCTCGCCATGTCCTCCGGGCGGCGGATCTCCGGGTTGTCGTGCTCGATCTCCCGCGGGGAGAGCTCCATCAGCCGCTTCACCTCGACCTTGTCGATGACGGCGTCGAAGATCTTCTCGCGCGGCCCGTAGCGCTGGCCGACGAGGATCTGCACGACCATCCCCTTCTTGTACTTGCTGGACTTGTCGCCCAGGCGGATGGTCGCGGTCTTCCGCCTGCTGCGCAGCTGGTCGGCGACGATCGATGAGTAGAAGTTGAGCGCGTACATAGAGCTGGGATCGAGCGGCACGAGGCCGCCGCATCATACGGCCCGTTCGTCGATTAGTTGAAGAGCCTTCGCGGCCATCTCGCGCTCGCCCTTGTACGTGAGGAGGCGCGGAGCGTCATCGAGCGGGAGCCAGCGCGCCTCGGCGACCTCGTGGTGGAACTCGTCCGTGATGTCGCCGAGCCGTCCGGCGGAGTAGCGGACGAGATAGAAGCTGACGATCTTGAAGACGCGCTCGCCCTCCCAGACGTAGACGTAGCGGACATCGCCGAGCTTCTCCACGAGGCGGCCGCGGACTCCCGTTTCCTCAGTCACCTCCCGGAGCGCGGTGTCGGCCGGCGCTTCGCCTTCCCCGACGAGGCCTTTCGGCAGAGCCCAGACCTTCTCGCGCCCCCCGGGCCGGATCGCGGCCATGTGCCAGGCGCCGCGGATCTTGCGGACGACCACGCCGCCTGCGGAGAACTCTCGCCGCACGAGGTGAAGCTAGCATCGGCCACGTGCGCCGCCTGCTCCTGCTCGTCTGCGTGGTCATCTTCGTCGAGACGATGTTGTACTCGGCGCTCATCCCGCTCCTTCCGCACTACAAGGACGAGTTCGGGCTGTCGAAGTCGGCCGCCGGGTTCCTCGTCGCCGCTTACGCGGCGGGAGCTCTGTCCGCTGCGCTGCCGGGCGGGATCGCCGCGGCCCGCTACGGGCCCCGGCGCGCAATGCTCATCGGCATCGTGCTCATGGGCGTGGCCAGCCTCGGCTTCGGCTTCGCCGGCGACGCCTGGACGCTCGGGATCTCGCGGTTCGCACAGGGTGTGGGCGGTTCGCTCGCCTGGGCGGGCGCGCTTACCTGGCTCATCGCGGCCTCACCGGTCAACCGGCGCGGAGAGATGCTCGGGACCGCGATCGGGTCGGCGATCTTCGGCGCCCTGCTCGGCCCGGCGATCGGCGCCCTCGCCGACCACGTCGGGCCGCGCGAGGTGTTCGTGGGGCTGGCCGGCCTGACCGTCGTCCTCGCTGCCTGGACGCTGCGGACGCCGGGCGCCGCCGCCGAGCCGCCGCGCCGCGGCGCGATCGCCCGTGCCCTCCGGAACGTCGAGATCCGCCAAGCGCTCTGGCTCATGAGCGTGCCGGCGCTCGTCTTCGGGATCGTGGGCGTCCTCGTCCCGCTCAAGCTCGACCAGGCCGGCTGGAGCGCGACGGCGATTGCGATCGCCTGGGTCGTCTCGGCGGCGATCGAGATGGTGCTGGCGCCGCTCATCGGCCGCGTCTCGGACCGCCGCGGACGTCTGCTCCCCCTTCGGATCGCCCTCATGGGCGCAATCGCCGTGCTCGTCGGCTTTGCCTTCGCCAACCGCCCGGCCGTGATCGTTCCCATCCTCATCGTCTCCGGGATCACGTTCGGCGGGTTCTGGGCGCCGGCGATGGCGCTCCTCTCCGACGCGGCCGATCGCATTGGACTCGCGCAGGGTCTCGCCTTCGGGTTGATGAACGTCGCGTGGGGCGCCGGGAACGCGCTCGGGCCCGCGCTCGGCGGGGCGATCGCCGACGCCGCCGGGGACGCAGTGCCCTTCCTGATCATGGCCGCCTTCTGCGCGGCCACCCTGGTGAGCCTCGGCGTCGCTGGCACTCGGCGCATGCGAGTGCCGGAAAGTCCTTGATCCTCTCCTCCGTGATGCGCTAGCATGGCTTTGGCACTCCGCAACGGAGAGTGCCAAGTTCTTACAGTCAGACGCTGCAACGCAAGGAGGAACGCTGAATGGACCTGCAGCCATTGGGTGATCGGCTGATCGTCGAGGCCCTCGAGGAGGAAGAGACCACCTCGAGCGGCATCGTCCTGCCGGACACCGCGAAAGAGAAGCCCCAGCGCGGCCGTGTGCTCGCGGTCGGCCCCGGCTCTCGGGACGAAGGCGGCAACTACGTCGCGATGGACGTCGTCGAGGGCGACGAGGTCATCTACTCGAAGTACGGCGGGACCGAGATCCGGCTCGGCAGTGACGACTACCTGATCCTGCGCGAGTCCGACATCCTCGCCAAGGTCGTCACGACCAGCAAGAAGGGCTCGAAGAAGAAGGAGATGGCAGGCGCAGCCGCTTAAGGCCCCTGCCGGAAAACCAACGGAGGAAGCTGAATGGCACACAAGGAAATTCTGTTCAACGAGGAGGCGCGGCGCGCTCTCGAGCGCGGTGTGAACGTCCTCGCTGACGCGGTCAAGGTCACCCTTGGCCCCAAGGGCCGGTACGTCGTGCTCGACAAGAAGTTCGGCGCACCGACGATCACGAACGACGGCGTCACGATCGCCCGTGAGATCGAGGTCGAGGACGTCTTCGAGAACCAGGGCGCACAGCTCGTGCGCGAGGTCGCGACGGAGACCAACGACAAGGCCGGCGACGGCACCACGACCGCGACCATCCTTGCCCAGGCCATCGTGCGCGAGGGCCTGAAGAACGTAGCCGCGGGCGCGAACCCGATGGGACTCAAGCGCGGGATCGAGACAGCCGTCGAGGCCGTCGTCGAGAACCTCCAGAGCCAGTCGAAGGAGATCTCCGGCAAGGAGGACATCGCCCGCGTCGCCACGATCTCATCGCGCGAGCGCGAGATCGGCGACGTCATCGCCGACGCGATCGAGAAGGTCGGCAAGGATGGCGTCGTGAACGTCGAGGAGGGCCAGACGCTCGGCCTCGAGCTTGAGTTCACCGAGGGCATGCAGTTCGACAAGGGCTACCTGTCCCCCTACATGATCACGGACGCCGAGCGCATGGAAGCAGTGCTCGACGATCCGTATGTGCTCATCGCCAATCAGAAGATCGGCGCGGTCAAGGACCTCCTGCCCGTGCTCGAGCAGGTCATCCAGGCCGGCCGTCCGCTCCTCATTGTGGCCGAGGACGTCGAGGGCGAGTCGCTGGCCACCATCGTCGTCAACAAGCTGCGTGGCACCTTCCAGGCCGTCGCCGTCAAGGCGCCGGGCTTCGGTGACCGCCGCAAGCGCATGCTCGAAGACATCGCCGTCCTCACCAGCGGCGAAGTCATCACCGAGGAGATGGGCCTCAAGCTCGAGAACACCAAGGTCTCGCAGCTGGGCCACGCCCGCCGGATCGTCGTCGACAAGGATTCGACCACGATCATCGACGGTGCCGGCAAGTCCGACGCCATCAAGGGCCGGATCAAGCAGCTGAAGGCCGAGATCGAGAACACCGACTCGGATTTCGACCGCGAGAAGCTCCAGGAGCGTCTCGCCAAGCTCTCCGGCGGCGTCGCCGTCGTCAAGGTCGGCGCTTCCACCGAGACGGAGATGAAGGAGAAGAAGCACCGCGTCGAGGACGCGCTCGAGGCGACTCGAGCCGCACTCGAGGAGGGGATCGTCCCCGGCGGCGGCGTCGCGCTCATGAACGCCGTCGCGGCGATCAAGCTCGACTCCTATGAGGGCGACGAGCGGACCGGTGCCAGCATCGTCTCACGTTCGCTCGAGGAGCCGATCCGGCAGCTCGCGGACAACGCGGGTCTCGAAGGCTCCGTCGTTGTCGACACGATCCACCGAGGTACAAAGGGCCACGGTCTCAACGTCGAGACCGGTGTCTACGAGGATCTCGTGAAGGCCGGGATCATCGACCCGACCAAGGTCACGCGCCTCGCGCTCCAGAACGCCGCCTCGATCGCGAAGAACATCCTCACGACCGAGGCCGTCGTCGCCGAGGCGCCTGAGAAGCAGCCCGCAATGGCCGGCGGCGGTATGCCCGACATGGGCGGGATGATGTAAGGAGCCGAAAGGCTTCTGGCAGTACGGAAAGGGGCGCCTCGCGGCGCCCCTTTCTCGTTGCCGTGGTTCGGTTTCGCTACGGCGTGTAGTCGCCGTAGATGTTCTGGTCGATGCCGCCGTCGCGCGGGCAGCGGTCGCCGCTCCACGCTCCGTCCTCGAAGACGCGGCACTGGTGGACGTCAGCGGTTGCTCCGTCCTCGTCCTCCGGGTCCTCCCGCGGGTCGGTTCCCTGGACGGTGTTACGCCAGTCCGTCCAGACGCCGTAGGAGAAGTCGTTCACGGAGCTGACGTAGAGATAGTCGCCCGCGAACGGCACGGTGCGGTCGGCGAACTGCTCGTAGTTCGGGTTGGACGTGACGTTGCTCACTCGCGTCGCCGTCCAGCTCCCTCCGGAGTTCGTCGACCTGGCAGCCCACGCGTCGAGTGAGGGCACCGTGGTCCGGTTGGCGCAGTTGCCGATGGGCCGCGTCACGCTGTAGCACCCGTCGTTGCGGCTGTCCCACCAGATGGTGTGGATCGTGCCGCGCGTAGCGGCCGATGGATTGTCAGCCGAGATGTCCGGGAAGATCTGGTGCCCGGTCGTCTCGTTGTCGATCAGCGACGGGCCGACCTTCGTTCCGTTCGCGCCGTTGACGCGCAGGAAGAAGATGGCCGCCTGGCCGGCAGTGCCGGACTCGATCGTCCCGTACGTCGTGCCGGTGCTCGTCACCGTGCCGGGCTTCGTCGCGTCGTAGACGACATAGAAGCGGTTCGGATTGGCGGTGTCGAACTGATCCGCCGTCGCGCGAGGCTGCGTGTCGCGACGGAAGAACGTATAGCCGGACTCGCAGTGCGCGTCGAAGTCGCCGCAGTCGCGGGCGTTGCCCTCTGCTTCAGGCTCTTCTTCGCCGGCCGGATCGTCGGGCTGCGACTGAGGCGGAACCGCCTCGGGCTCGGCCACGTCCTGCGCATCGTTCTCGATGAACTTCTGCAGGAGCTTCGGCCGGGTGAACGTGCGCCCGCAGTCGGTCGAGCGGACGTAGTAGAACTCGTTCCCCTCGGGCCCGCGGCCCGACTCGAAGCTGCGGAAGACGAGGTAGATGTTGCTGTTCCCCGTCACCGCGATATCCGGGAACTGCACGTCCGAGATCGTCTGCGAGACCTTCAACCGCTTCGAGAACGTCACGCCGTGGTTGGTCGAGCGCGAGAAGTAGATCCCCACGCCGCCCGCGTTTCCGCTGAAGCGGGACCAAGAGAAGTAG
>Ga0126304_10001334_pt1 | contig 11493 bp, 8 predicted proteins | sample Plot25_FD_92538 | JGI IMG/M metagenome (GOLD analysis project Ga0126304, IMG submission 92538) | Serpentine soil microbial communities from UC McLaughlin Reserve, CA, USA - Plot25 | ecosystem: Environmental > Terrestrial > Soil > Grasslands | place: USA: UC McLaughlin Reserve, Lake County... | reverse complement strand
GGCGGTCACGACACGATCGTCTACGTACTCTCGGGGCGTCTGGCGATCGAGTTCGGTGAGGGCGGTCGGCAGGCCGTTCAGGTCACGGCCGGCGACTTCCTGATGATCCCCAGGGGCCTGGTTCACCGGGAAGGCACCCCCACGGGCGACCCGTCGGAGAGCGTCGTGATCCGAGCCGGCGGGGACGGCCCGCCGACGATCGAGGTCGACGGCCCCTCGTCGTAGCTCAGCCGGCGAGTGCGTCGATGCGCTGGACTACGTCGCGGCAGAACGGACCGCTCTCGTCCGGGTCGTCGATGAACTGCGACGGCTTGATGCAGATCGTGGTGAACCCGCGTTCGAGTTGTGCAGGTATCGACGAGAGCGTCTCCCCGAGATCGGCCACGCTCTCGGTGTCCTCGAACCTTCCCCGCGTCCCGCCCACCATCTCGAGCTCCGACATCTCCCGCCCCGCATCCACCATCGCCGAACGCAGCCGCTCGAGGTCCTCGTTGCTCGGCCGACCGAGCGGGTTGAATCCGCTGCCGTACTCGACCAGCCGCCGCAGGAGCCGTGGGTGCACGGTCTCGCCGCCGAACCACAGCACCGGTCCCCCGGGCCGGTGCGGCTTCGGCTCGAGGGTCACGTCCGAGAATCGATAGTGCGTGCCTTCGAACGACGCCGGCGTGTCCCGCCATAGGACGCGCCACGCCGCGAGGTGGTCGTCGAGGAGCTCCCCACGCCGCTCGAAGGGAACCGCGAGGGCCTCGTACTCCGGTCGGTGCCAGCTCACCGTCGGCTGGACGACCAGGCGTCCCCGGGACAGGAGATCCAAGGTCGCCATCTGCTTGGCGAGCAGCAACGGGTGACGGAGCGGGGCGATGATCGAGCTCGCCACGAGGCGCAGCGTCGTCGTCGCGGACGCGACCGCGCTCAGCAGGGTGAGCGCGTCCGGCCACGGCGTCGACGGGTCCTGGTTCCCAGGAAGGGCGTAGTCGCGCGGGTTCTCGGGCACGCCGTTCGCGTCCGCACCGGGACCGAGGACGACGTGCTCGCTCGTCATCACGCCGTCGAACCCGGCTTCCTCGGCCTCGGTGGCGATCCGGACCAGCGCGCCGAGATCGCGTGCGGGGACGAGCGTCCAGTTCTCGGAGAGGATGAGGACGAGGCGGGGCCGGACGGCCCCGCCTCGCCCCTCCCGCATCACGCGCTCGTGCGCAGATCCGCCAGCGCGTCGCTCGCCGGCTCGCGCCCCTTGACGAGGGCCATGTACACGAGGCCGATCGCGAACCAGATCACCGCCGACCACGGCGCCAGCAGCGTCGGGCTCGTCACCTTGTAGAACGAACCGAAGATCGCCGCCGCCGTGATCGCGATCCCCACCAGCGCCGCGACGATGATCCCCACGGTCGCCGCCTCGCCGCCCACGCCCCGGAAGGCTCCGATCGACATCAGGAAGTAGACGACCAGCAGCGCGAAGCCGCCGAACGTCGCGCACCAGACGAAGAGGGAGAAGTAGTGCGGGAGTCCCGGGAGCGCGAGGAGCGTGTCGTTCGCCTCGGACACCACGATCAGGACCGCCTGGATCCCGATGAGTAGCAGGATGGCCCCGATCGGCGTCCCGTAGCGCTTGGACACCGCCGCCAGCCCCCCGGGCAGGCGGCGATCGCGAGCCATCGCGAACACGCCGCGGGTCGACGCGACCGCCGCCCCGACGTACACGGCCAGCATGTCCAGGAACACCACCACCAGCAAGATCTTCAGCCAGAACTCGGAGCCGGCCGGGCTCCCCGGCGCCCCGAGCGCGAACAGCGGGGCTCCCGCGACCTCGGGGCTCGTGATCACCGCGAGGTCGAACCCGAACCCCGCGACCTCCACGTACGCCGCGATCAGGTAGAAGACCGAGACGATCGCCACGGCCCCGAGCACCGCCCGCGGGATCGAGCGCTTGGGCTCCCCCGTTTCCTCGGCCAGGTTCGCCGCGGTCTCGAACCCGACGAAGATCAGCACCCCGTACAGCACCCCGAACAGGATCCCGCTGAACCCACCGGAGGGCGACGGGTCGAACGCCTTGGCCACGTCGTTGTCCGCCCCGAGGTCCGCGATCACGGTGATGAAGAAGATCAGCACCACCGCGATCGAGATCAGCGCGAGCGTGAGCTGCACGCGCGTGGAGATCTGCACCCCGAAGTACAGGACCGCGAACAGCCCCACCGCGAAGATCGTGTCCCACAGCCAGATCGGCAGGTCGAGGTCGATCTCCAGGGTCGGCAGCAGGTTGTCGTGCACGTATCCGCCGATCAACAGACCCAGGCCCGTCGTGAGGATGATCGTCCCGCCGTAGTAGAGCCATCCGGACGCGGCACCCACCGTCTTGCCGAGGCCGCTCGAGACGTAGTCGTAGAGCGATCCCGCGGCGTGGATGCGCTTGGCGTACTGCGCCACGATCCAGCCCAGGGCGAACACCCCGATCGCCGCCAACAGCACGGCGAGCGCGGCGGACGTCCCCGCGCCTCGACCCGAGGCGTTCACGCCGATGATCAGCGGGATGATGAACGCCGCGCTGAATACCGGACCCATGAAGCCGACCGATTGCGCGAGCACGTCGATCAGTGAGAGCTTCTTCCCGCCGAGGCGCTCGTACTCCTCGGTCACCACCAACGGTCGTTCGCCTTCCACGGACCCCTCCCCTCCCGATGAACGGATCTGCTGGTGCTTCCTACCCCGGCGGCGCTACGCCGTCCAGCCCCCCTCGGGCCGCTCGAACCAGACGTGCACCTGGCCCGTGCCTACCGAGGCCTCGTACTCGCTGAACAGCCCCCCCGTTGCGTTGCAATCCCGTCCACCGAGCGCCGCGGCCATCATCAGGTAGTGGCCGAAGTGCCCCTCCGGATAGGCCTTGCGATACTCGGGCATCCCGTCGATGACGCCGGCGTGGTCGCCCTTGCCGAACTTCTCGAGCACCTCCATGTCGGCGTCGTAGTACTTCCGGTCGTAGATGTTGTCGGGCGCCTTCTGGCTCTCGCGCTTGCGCAGGTCCTTGAAGTTGAAGAAGCGGTGGGTCATCCCTCCGGACGCCAGCAGCACCACACGGCGGTCACTCTGCTCGATCGCCTTCCCGATCAGCTCGCCGAACAGCAGGAAGTCGTTCGTGTCGCAGCACTGGTTCAGCGCCACGCTCAGCCAGGCCGTGTTCGGATCGCCGAGGAACGTCCAGATGTTGACCGTGCCGTAGAACAGTGGGAGGTACGGATCGTCGTTCGCCAGGATCCAGCAGTCGTCGCGTCCGTCAGCCTGCGCGGCGATCAGGTTCGCGAGCTCGGGGTCGCCCGGCATGTCGTACGGGATCTGTTTCATGCCGCGCGGGAGCTCGTGGCTCGTGAACTTCCCCTGCCGGCGCTCGTGGCTCGTCACGATGTGCTCGAAGGTGGATTCCCAGTGCGTGTCGAACACGATCACGGCATCTGGCCGCAGCCGGTCCAGGCATTCCACCTTGATGCGATGCAGCCCGGGGACGAGCGTGATCTCCTTGCCCTCGTTGATCTCGAGCCGGACCTCCTCCGGCAGCATGATCGTGGGAACGTGCGCTACGAGAGCCGCGCCGACGATCTCACCCATCCGTCATCCCTCCCAGGGCGCCGAGCAGACGTTCTTCACGTCCGCGTAGAAGTCGAAGCTGTAGACGCCGCCCTCGCGCCCGACGCCGGACGACTTCGCGCCGCCGAACGGCGCCCGGAGGTCGCGCACGAAGAAGCAGTTCACCCAGACCGTGCCCGCGACCAGCCGCTCGGAGACCCGATCGGCGCGCTCGCGGTCTCCGGTGTACAGGATCGCGGCCAGGCCGTAGTCGGTCTCGTTCGCGATCGCGATCGCCCCCTCCTCGTCCTCGAACGTCTGGAGCGTGAGGACCGGCCCGAACACCTCCTTGCGGAGCACCTCGGCCCCCTCCGGCACCCCGCCGAACAACGTGGGCTGGTAGTAGAGCCCGCCGAGATCCTCGTTGGGTCCGCCGCCGAGCAGGACCTTCGCACCGTCGGCCCTCGCGCGCCGGACGAACCCGTCGACCCGCTCGAAGTGCTCGCGCGTGATCTGGGGCCCGATGTCGGTGGTCTCCTCGCGCGGGTCGCCTTGGCGGATCGCGCCGGCCGCCTCGAGGAAGCGTTCGACGAACGTGTCGTGCATCGATCGCTCGACGATCAACCGAGTCCCGGCCAGACACACCTGCCCGGCGTTGTCGAACTGGTTCACCGCCTGCCTCACCGTCGCATCCAGATCCGCGTCCGCGAACGCGACGAACGGGGACTTCCCCCCGAGCTCGAGCGACACGGGCGTGAGGTTCGCCGCCGCGGCCTGCGCGACCAGCCTCCCGGTCTCGATCGAGCCGGTGAAGGCGATCCGGTCGACGCCGGGATGACCCGTGAGCGCGGCACCCGCCTCCTCGCCGATCCCCTGGACGACGTTGAACGCGCCGTCGGGCAGCCCGGCCTCGCGCGTGATGTCGGCCAACAGGGACGCGGTGAGCGGCGCCCACTCGGGCGGCTTGACGACGACGCTGTTGCCGGCCGCGAGCGCCGGGGCGATTCGCCACGTCGCGAGCATCAGCGGCGCGTTCCACGGCGTGATCACGACCGTGACACCCGACGGATCCCACTCGGTGCGGCTCACGAACTCGTTCATCTCGAACGCCTCCTCGCCGAGCTCGGTGAGCTGGTCGGCGAAGAAGCGGAAGTTCCGCGCGACGCGGGGCATGACCGAGTTCCGGTGCGAGCGCAGGAGCGAGCCGTTGTCGCGCGTCTCGACCGTCGCGAGCTCGGGGACGCGCTCCTCGACGAGCTCGGCGATGCGGTGCAGGACCTTGGCCCGGTCGGCCGCCGAGGTTCTCCCCCACGTGTCGAACGCGTTCCGGGCCGCCGCCACGGCCCGATCGGCCTCGGCCGAGCCGCCCCGGGCGACCTCGGCGATGACCTCCTCGTCGATCGGCGAGACGTCCTGGAAGGTCCCCGACGAGCCGACCCGCTCGCCCCCGATCCAGTGATCGGCCGAGACCTCGACGCCCTCGATCTCGGCGGTTCCGCCCGTACGGGCTCCTCTCCTCGGGGAAGTCGTTCGGTTCCGAACGATAGGAACGAGTCCGTGGTGATGTCAAACGACGGCGTTTGACGGCACGCGAGACCCCGTCGAGACTCCGGGGCGGGACCATATGGGGTCCCCCCGATCCAGCGGGACCTCCCTCGCATGTCTCGCCTGGATCGATGACCGCCGTGGTGCAACCGGAGCGACGCAAGGCGCGGAGGAGGCTGCGTGAGCGGATCGATCGCACCGGCGCGATTCCACGAGCTCGGGTGGCGGGTCCTGGCGTACGCGGCCAGCACCCGCTTCCGAACGGCTTCTCTCGCTGAGGGGGTGACGCTTGCCGAGGCGATCGGCAAGGTGGCCGAAGGCTCGAGCCGGCGCCCGGATGTCGATCTACGGTCGAACGGTGTCACGGTTCGGCTCAAGGTGAGCGAGACCGGCGAGTTGGGCGAGGGCGACGTCGCGCTCGCGAGGGAGATCTCGGCCACGGCCCGCGAACTCGGTCTCCCCGTCGACCTGACCGGCCTGCAGTCGTATCAGATCGCGATCGACGCGCTCGTGATCCCCGACGTGATGCCCTTCTGGGCGGCCGTCCTCGGCTACCTGCAGATCGCCGACATCTTGGTGGATCCGCACTTCGAGGGACCGACGATCTGGTTCCAGCAGATGGACGCTCCCCGACCACAGCGCAACCGCATCCACATCGATCTGTACCTGCCCGAGGACCAAGCGCAGGCACGCATCCAGGCGGCCGTGGCTGCCGGTGGTCGGATCGTCAACGACGCGCACGCACCGGGCTGGTGGACGGTCGCCGATCCAGAGGGCAACGAGGTGGACGTCGCCCCCTGGCCGGACGCGGTACTTAACCCACCGGCCACACGGGATGACGTGGTTTCATCCTCGGGTGAGCGAACGGACGATCGGACGCTCGGACATCGAGGCGGCGGATCGCCGCATCCGCCCCTACGTGCGCCGTACGCCCGTGATCGAGCCGGGGCCCGGCGCGTTCGATCTCGCGTGCCGCGTCACCCTGAAGCTCGAGCTCATGCAGCACACGGGCTCGTTCAAGCCGCGCGGCGCCTTCAACAAGATCCTGTCCTCCGACGTCCCCGAGGCCGGCGTGATCGCGGCCTCGGGCGGGAACTTCGGCCTGGCCGTCGCGTTCGCCGCGCACACGCTCGGGCATCGCGCGGAGATCTTCGTCCCGTCGAACTCGCCGAGGGTCAAGGCCGACCGGATCGGCGCGCTCGGGGCCGACGTCAGCGTGGTTGAGGGCTGGTACGACGAGGCGCTCCAGGCGAGCCACGGCCGCGCCGCCGACACGGGCGCGCTCCCGATGCACGCCTACGACCAGCCCGAGGTCGTTGCGGGGCAGGGGACGCTGAGCCTCGAGCTCGTCGAGCAGGTGCCCGACGCCGACACCGTGCTGGTCGCGATCGGCGGCGGCGGGCTGATCGCAGGCGTTGCCGGCTGGTACGGGGGTCAGACCCGCGTGGTCGGGGTCGAGCCGGAGACCAGCCGGTCCATGACCGCGGCCCTCGAGGCGGGAGAACCAGTCGACGTCGAGTACGGGGGGTACGCGGCCGACTCCCTCGGCACACGCCGAGCGGGTGAGATCGCGTTCGCGATCGTCTCCCGGCACGTCGAGCGCGTCGTCCTCGTCTCCGGCGAAGCGATCAGGGACGCGCAGCGCCGGCTCTGGCACGAGCTCCGCGTGTTCGCCGAACCCGGAGGCGCGGCCGCGCTCGCAGCACTGCTCGCGAAGGCCTACGTGCCCGAGGCGGACGAACACGTGGTCGTCCTCGTCTGCGGGGCGAACGGCGAGCTGGCGCTGCTCTCCGAGGACTCGCCGAGCTAGAGGTCGGGGCCAGCGGAGAACGCGGACATGAGCTCGGGGGTCGCGCGGTGGCGGAACGCCTCGTTCACGCGCTGGCGCTCGAGGATCTGCCGGAGCTGGAGCGCCGACTGCGGGATCGGGTGCGCGGCGAAGAACGCGGCGGCGTCCTCGACCTGCCCGGACCCGGTCAGGTACCGAACGCCGTCGGCCGCGTACACGAGGGTCGTCGGCGCGAGGCGCGACGCGATCTCCTCCCAGTGCTCCTTCACGAACGCCCACGCCAGGTCCCCGTGATCGCGGTTGGCCACCGCGCGCGCGAGGACGCCGGGAGCGTTCTGCGAGCGGACCTCTCCGGTGAGCGTCTTCTCCACGGTCCGTTGGATGAGCGTGGGGTCCCGGAAGTCCGGGAGCGCATACAGGTAGCGGAGCTCCTCCTGGGGGGTCCGCGCCGATCCGATCGCATCGAGGTACCGCCCGTAGTCCTCGGCCGTTCCGCCGGCCGCCACGATCGCCACCGAGGCCGCCGCGAGCGATGGATCGACCGGCCCGTCGCCGCGCGACTCGCGCTCGATCTCCATCGCCATGCCGAACGCCTGGGGGTCGGCGCCCAGGACACCGAGCGCCGCCATCAGGGCGCCGCGGAGCGGCTTGTCCAGGTCGCGCTCGCCCTCGCGTGGCTCCCATCCGATCCGCTCGATCGCCGGCCACAGCAGCCCCCGGATCCACGACCGGAAGTGCTCGCGCGGGCCGTCCGTCAGGAACCGCTCGCACCAGGCGAGCCCCTGCAGCAGCGACTGCCACACCGGGAGCTCGGTCTCGTCGCCGAACGACGCCGCGAACCGGCAGAAGTCGACCGCCGAACGGCGACCCGCGATCACCGCCGCCCACGTGTCGTCCACCAGCTGCGTGCGCTCGTCGGTCGAGAGCGAACGCAGGTCCGCCGTGAGCCGACCGAGCAGCTCGTCGTCGTACTCGACGCGGACGAACGCGTGCACGCCGGCGTTCACGACCACCTGACCGTCACCCGGCGCCGGGATCGAGGCGCCACCCGGCTCGATCAGCACGGGTTCGGTTCCCTGAGACGTCCGCACGAGGAGCGGCACGTCCCACACGGTGTCGTCGTCCTCGCCCGAGATCAGGTACCGCCGCTGCCCGAGCTCGACGCTGCCGTCCCGAAGCCGAGCCGAGACCAGCGGGTACCCGCCCTGCCAGATCCAGCCGTCCATGATCCGGCGGACCGGCTCGTCCGTGGCCTTCTCGATCGCGTCCCACAGGTCGTGCGTCTCGGTGTTGCCGAACCGGTGCTCGTCGAGGTAGCGCCGGATCCCGTCGCGGAAACGTTCGGCGCCCAGGTACTGCTCGAGCATCCGCAGGACCGCCGCGCCCTTGGTGTACGTCAGGATGTCGAACATTCCGGACGCGTCGTCGGGCGAGCGCACCGGGTACTCGATCGACCGCGTGCTCTGGAGCGCGTCCACCTCGAACGCGATCGCGCGCGAGCGCAGGAACTGGCTCCATCGCTCCCAGTCGGGGCGGTACGCGTCGACCGCGAGCAGCTCCATCAGGGTGGCGAAGGCCTCGTTCAGCCAGATGCCGTTCCACCACCGCATCGTCACCAGGTCGCCGAACCACATGTGCGCGAGCTCGTGCGCGATGACGTCGGCGACCGTGGCGAGCTCGGGCTGAGTCGCGGTGTCCGGATCGACCAGCAGCAGGCTCTCGCGATAGGTGACGCACCCGAGGTTCTCCATCGCGCCCTGCGCGAAGTCCGGGAGCCCGACCATGTCCATCTTCGCGTCGGGGTACGGGATCGCGTAGTAGCCGGCGAAGAAGCGCAGGCTGAACGCCCCGACCTCGGCCGCGAACGCGCTGAGGCCGGCCTTCCCCGGCCGGTAGACGATCCGGAGCGGCACGCCGTCGACGTCGACGGGCGGGGTGGCCTCGAGCGGACCGACCACGAACGCGACCAGGTACGTGGACATCTCCATCGTGTCGGCGAACCGCACCCGAGCGCGGCCGTCGCCCGCCGGTTCGCGGCCGATCTCGGGGCCGTTCGAGATCGCGAGCAGGTCGTCGTCCACCACCTGCGTGACGCCGAACACGGCCTTCAGGTCGGGCTCGTCCCAGCACGGGAACGCCCGGCGCGCGTCGGTGGATTCGAACTGCGTGGTCGCGATCGTGCGCGTGAGGCCCGCATCGTCCGTGTAGGTCGACCGATAGAACCCCTGCAGCTGGTCGGAGAGCTTCCCGCCGAACTCCAGATGCAGGGTCCAGACCCCCGGCTCGGCCGTCCCCGACAGGAGCAGGTGCGCTCGTTCGCTCTCCGGGTCCAGGCGGATCGACGAGACGTCGAGCGTCCCACCCGGGCCCTCGAGCCGCCCGGGTCCGACGTCCAGGTCGACCGCGTTCAGCACGATCTCGTCGACCGGTTCCACGACCTCCAGCGTCACCGTCTCGGAGCCCGCGAAGGTCGCCGCCTCCAGATCGGGTTCGAGGACCAGGTCGTAGCGATGGGGGACGACGGTGCGGGGCAGGCGGTAGCGAGCCTCGTCGTCGTCCACGCGCTCTCCGATCGCAGGCTGGTCGGTCACGCGCTCAGTCGTTCACGAAGGTGAGCCAGGACGCGTATCGGTCGGTCTCGCCCTTGGTCGCGGCGAAGAACGCCCCCTGCAGCTCCTTGGTGATCGGTCCGCGGTGCCCCTCGCCAACGGCTCGGTCGTCGACCTCGCGGATCGGCGTGATCTCGGCCGCCGTGCCCGTGAAGAAGCACTCGTCCGCGTTGTACAGGTCGGTGCGGACCAGGTTCTCCTCGGTGACCTCGTAGCCGAGGTCGCGCGCGAGCGCGATCACGGCCCCGCGCGTGATGCCGTCCAGGCATCCGGCGGAGATCGGCGGCGTGGTGAGTCTGCGTTCGCGCACGATGAACAGGTTCTCCCCCGAACCGTCGGTGATGAATCCTTGTTCGTTCAGCATCACGGCTTCGTCGTAGCCGGCCTTGAGGCTCTCGATCTTGGCCAGCACGCCGTTGATGTACTGGCCGGTGGCCTTCGCGGAGGACGGGAGCGCGTTCTGTGAGTTCCGGCGCCAGGACGCGATCTTGATCCGGACGCCGTTCTCGAGGGCCTCCTCACCAAGGTACGCGCCCCAGGGCCAGACCGCGATGAAGACGTTCACCGGCGCGTTCAGCGGGTTGACGCCCATCTCGCCGTAGCCGCGCAACACGATCGGTCGGATGTAGCACGCCGCCAGTCCGTTGGCGCGGACCACGTCCTTGATCCCTTCCGTGATCGCCTCGATCGAGAACCGGATGTCCATGTGGTACAGCTTGGCCGAGCGGAACAGGCGCTTCAGGTGCTCGTCGAGGTGCCAGACCGCCGGCCCTCGGGCGGTCTCGTACGCCCGGATCCCCTCGAACACCCCACTGCCGTAGTGCACGGCGTGGGAGAGCACGTGGACGTTCGCGTCGGCCCAGTCGACGAGCTCGCCGTCCTTCCAGATCTTCTCGGCCTCGGTGATCGGCATCTCGGAGCCTCCTTGAAGCGGTCGTGGTCCGGGTCGTGGTCTGGTGTGTCCCTGGGCTCGGCCCCGGTGCCGACAGGATAGCCGCTGGTCAGGGTCTCGGTTCAGCCTTGGCCGGGCAGGTCGTAGGCACGCCACACGGTCTCGACCGAGTAGCCTTCGATGCGGTCGAGCGGCCCGAACCGCTCTTCGGCCCAGGGCCGGAGCTCGCGGACGGCGTGGACGCGCGCCTCCTCCGGGACGTGCCAGGTCCAGGACCAGCGACCCTCCTCGATCGCGTCGAGGAACGAGCCGAGCGGCTCCTCCTCTTCCTCCGGGATCGCGGGCAGGACCCGGAGCCGGAGCCCCAACCCCTCGAGCGCGGCGTCGAGTGCGTCGTGGTCGGCCCACATCAGGCCGACGGGCTCGGTCGACAGGCCCGTGATCTCCGAGAACCGGGCCCGGACCGCCCTGCCGACCTCGTCGAACGCCCCAAGCGACACGACCAGTACGCCACCGGGACGTACCACCCGTGCCATCTCGGCCAGCGCGGCGCGCCAGTCGGGGATCAGATGCAGCACCCACCGCAGGTACACGGCGCCGAACGCTCGATCCGCGAACGGCATGGTCGTGGCGTCGCCGCGCACGAGAGGAAACGGCGGCGCGCCGCCCGCCTTGTGGACGAGCTTCGCGAGCATCGGGGCCGACAGATCCACGCCCGAGACCGGGATGCCGACCTCGTGCAGCCGGAGCGCGAGCAGACCCGTCCCGACCCCTACCTCGAGCACCCGGCCCCGGTCCCTGAGCTCCGCGGCCAGCAGCGAGATCGTCCGCCCCATCGCCTCGTCCGAGATTGCCCGCGTCCGGTCGTACTGGTCGGCCGCGCGGTCGAACCGGATGGACCCGCTCATGCCTGCGGAGGCTACGACTTCGGGATGTCCTTGGGCGGGTCGACGAACGGGAGGCTTGCCACGGTCACCGGCACGCGCCCCCGAGGCGTCTCGGCCTCGAACGTCGAGCCCGGCGCCTCCCAACGGATCGGCACCCAGGCGTAACCGATGTTCTGCTCGAGTCGCGGGGACCACGCCCCCGCCGTCACCCTCCCG
>Ga0126304_10001333_pt1 | contig 11497 bp, 14 predicted proteins | sample Plot25_FD_92538 | JGI IMG/M metagenome (GOLD analysis project Ga0126304, IMG submission 92538) | Serpentine soil microbial communities from UC McLaughlin Reserve, CA, USA - Plot25 | ecosystem: Environmental > Terrestrial > Soil > Grasslands | place: USA: UC McLaughlin Reserve, Lake County... | reverse complement strand
CCCTCACGTAGCCAGTGGGTGAGCGTGGGCACGTTGCCGTCGCGGATCGCCCGCGACACCACCGCGTGGGCGAGCCCGTCGACCTCGAGGAACAAGACGCCAGGTAGGTCCGTGTCAACGGTAGCGCCGCTCCGCTGCGCCTGGCGTCTGATGACGTTGCGGTAGTAGAAGTCGTCGTCATCGATACCGAGCAACGAGGTGACGAGCGTGTTCATCACGGTGAGGCCGATGACCACAACCACACCGTCTAGCAGGCCGGACACGGCGAAGCCTGGTCGGATCGCGGCGACCGCCAGGATCACGGCTCCGTTCAGGACGAGCACGCCGACGCCCAGCGTCAAGACCGTAATGGGAAGCGCGAGCCTGATCAGAAGCGGCCATACGAGCGCGTTAAAGAGTCCGATCAGCGCGGCAGCGACGAGTGCCGCGCCGAAGCTCTCAACCTCGACGCCCGGGAGGAGCACGCTGAGCAACATCAGCGTTGCCGCGGTGATAATCCAGACGGCGAACACACGCAGGAGTACTGTCCTCCGGCCCGCGAACCGACTCATGTGAGCCCCCGATGCGTCCTACCGTTACCGACAACCGGAAGTGTGTCTGCCATTAAGTTCTTTATCTTTGAGCTTCTCCTCTCTCTTCTGCGTACGTAGTTGTCATTGCTGCCCCCTTCTTCTAGACGTTCCTGCATAGCGTTCCTGCATAGCCGCTCGGTCGATCATAACTCATCCTTCCTTTCTCTCAGAGACAGCCTTGAAGCTCAAGAGCTCTAGCCCGAAATCGCTGAGGTAGTCAAGCAGCCCGCGCAGCTGAGACTGGTCGACGACCTCTCCGGCCAGCAGAGTGGTCTGTCCGTCTTCGACCTTCATCAAGTCCATCCCCTCCCACCCCTGCGCAACGCGAGCGCTCAGCTCGCCGCGTACCACGATCTCGTAGCGCGTAACACCGCTTCCGACCCTCTTGTTGGCGATTTCATCCAAAGCTTTTGGCGAGAAAGCCTACGGCCTCGGCGGCTGAGCCGGCATCACCCAAGCGTGTTTTTCACCCGGGTGAATATGGCAGGAGGGTGAAGACAAGACACGCCGCCAGGAATATGATTTCTATCAGCCATGAGGAATAGTAGCCACACCGAGAGACAAAGTGATCTCCGGCAACAGCGGATGATGCGGCTGGCATGGCTTCCAAATAAGTGCTGTAAGGGCTTTGAGCCGAAACCAACCCAAGTAGAAAGGAAGGAGAATAAATGACGTTCTGGGATGTGTTCTTCTTACTGCTGATCTGGCTTCCCATCGTCATGTTGTGGAGCACAGCCCTCATCGACATGATTCGACGGAACGACCTCTCAGGGTGGGCCATCGTCGGGTGGATGATCTTGATCTTTGTCCTCCCAATCATCGGCTCCCTCATCTACTTTATCGCCCGACCGGCAGCTGCTGACGCGAGCGGCTTGGGGTACGAGTCCCAGCAGGCTACGGGCGTAAGCGTCGCCGAGGAGATCGAACGGCTGAACAAGCTGGTCCAAGAGGGCACCATCACCCAGGAGGAGTTCAACCGCCAAAAGGCTAGGCTGATTGCCTGATTTGACGCTGGCAACGGACTGACTGATAGCGAGATGTAACCAAGGAGCTAATCAAGGAGCGAATGTATGGACGAGGTGACCTTTGACAAGAAGGATCAGCTAGAGAGGATCGAGGCTTCACTCCTCCCCGGCGAGGAGATCAAGGTCGTGTTCGACCTCAAGGGTGGCGGAACGGGCTATATCGGGATCACTTCCAAGCGCGTGGTCTTCCAGGACAATAAGTTCCTGGGAAGGATGAAGGCCCTGGTGTCCATCCCCTACAGCCGGATCCACACCCTCGCAGCAGAGGAGGAAGCCGGGATGTTCAGGGGCGGGGGGTTCTTCGGCAGCAGCAAGATAATGATCGGCACGAGTTCGGGCGAGTACGAGTTCGAGTTTCGCGGCGCGGACAAGGGGCAACAGGCCCACACTTTGATCCTCGAGCACATGTTGGACTAGCCTCAACGGCACCTCAGGGGGTAAAGGCCGGTCTCTAAGAGAATGTCGCCCTTGCACGTAGCGGGTCGAGGAGCGTTGCGGGCTCGGGTGCCTGGGGCCATAACCGTAGAGGAGGACACCGTTTGGCTAGACGAGGCAGATTCGAGATGGATCGGGTCGCTCCGTGGAATGTCGCCTGGTGGATCGTGCTGGTGGAGGGGATCATCGCGCTCGCGGTGGGCCTCTACGTCTTGGTGCAGCCGCAACAGGCCAGCACGTGGCTCGCGCAGCTGATCGGCGCTTATCTCCTGGTCAATAGCGGGTTGGCCATCTATGCAGGGTTTTCCGGTTCCGGGGCGCCCGGAGAGCAGCCGTTCCGCCTGGTGGTCGGCGGCATCGGCCTGGTGACGGGTCTCCTAGCCCTGACACAACCGCTGTTGGCTGCGATAGACGCGCTGGCATCGTTTACCATCCTCGGCGTCGGCTTGTTGCTTGCGGGGGTTGTCGACCTCGCCGGCCTGATCGCTGGACGCAGCAATTTGGCAGGACACTTGGGGCGCTTCATAGTGAGTGGCCTTCAAGTGCTGTTGGGCGTATTGTTCTTGTACCTCGGCCGTACGGGCACGGCCGGGAACGCGCTCTTGTGGCTTGGGGTCGTCGGCATCGTTCTCGGCGTGCTCCTGGTGATCTACGCCGTAATGCTGCGCCGCCGCCCCGCCAGGTCGCCTTAGCCGCTCCCGGGTCCGCTTTATTCCGAAACGTAGCCGTAAATAGCCTCGTTTACCTCCTCTCTCAGCAACAACGCAACCGCCGAAAGGTAGATTTATCGCCCGTCCGACTCCGGGTGCTCCAGAGCAGACGGTTTCGGCATGCCGCCGGAGAGCGCCGAACGGGCGGCGCGCAACACCCCTATCCCGCCCACGAGGCTGCCCGTGGCCGCCAGCGGCCAGGCGACGAGGCGAGGGAAGCGAGCGGTGAGCAAGGAAGATCCGAGCAGGGCGCCACTGGCCGCCGCGGCGAGAGCGTGCTCGTGCGTGCGGAGTGGGGCGCCACTCTTCTGAAGGGCCGCGCTCCCCACCCTGGTGAGGGTCGCCGCCGATCCCGTACCACTGCCCACGGCGCCCCGGCGCGCCCGGCTGTTCGCGGTGTCGATCGGGCGCTCCGGCTGCACTTTTCGGTCTCGCCCCGTCCGGACCAGGCGAACCTCCCTCGCGCCGGCAAGGTCTTCCTCGAACAACCGTTCCATCTTCGAGGCGAAGCCGGGGTCTTCTGCCACGAGGTCGATCTCCCAGTTGGCGAACAGGCTGCTGAAGTTGAGGTTCGTCGAGCCTACCTTCGACCACCAGCCGTCGGCAACGACCGTCTTGGCGTGAATCATCGGGCCGCCGTACTCGAAGATGCGCACCCCCGCTTCCAGGAATTGCCGGTAGCCGGTCCGCGAGAGCGCCCCGATCCAAGCCAGGTCGTTGGTGGCCGGAACCAGAACCCGCACGTCCACGCCGTCCCTCGCCGTCGACATCAAGGACTGCGTGAGGATCCGCATGGAGAGAAAGTACGCATCGGTGATCCACAGCCGCCGCTCGATGCCGGCGGTGAGCAGCTGCAGCATCCGCAAGGTGCGCATCCTGCGTGGCTCCTGAATAACAATCCGCACCGCCTCGTCTCCCGCCGTCGAGATGTACTCCGCTTGCGGACGCTCTTCGTCGGGCAGCCGTTTGCCCGCCTCGTCCCACGTGCCGGCGAAGGCCCGCTCCAGGTCGGCCACCGCTGGACCTCGCACGCTCACGGCCGTGTCCCGGTAGGGCAGCCCCGTCTCGGGAGAGGTAACCAGCCAGTCGTCCGCGATGCATACCCCGCCCGTCGAGGCGTACTCTCCGTCTATCGCCAGCAGCTTGCGGTGGTCGCGACGGATTACCCCGAGCGGCGTACCGAGCGTTAGCGGGTTAGCCGCCCGGACCTCCACGCCCGCGCTTCGCAGCCGGCGCCAGAAAGCTCGCGGTGTGTCTAGGCAACCGAACCAATCGTAGAGTACCCGGACCCGCACACCCTCTGCTGCCTTCTTGCATAAGGCTTCGGCAAAGCGGCCTCCGACCTCATCCGCCCGGAAGATGTAATTCTCGAGATGAACCCAGCGTTCAGCACGTGCAATCTCTGCGAGCCAATCGTCGTAGGTGTTCGGCCCGTCCTTCAGCAGTCTAAGCCGATTACCCCCTCGCAACGGCGCATCGCTGGCCCGCGCCAAGGCACGATCCAAACGTTCACCGCGCGGGACTGGGGCTTTCGCCAGTGCGGTAGGGGACGAGTCGCGGTGGCCTGTTTCCATTAGCTAGCCTCCTCCTAGGTCGACAGAGGCAAGTTTATCCGGTTTTTTATCCGGTTTTTCGAGCATAGGGCGGAAGCTCGGGCATCGTTGTGCCGATGACCGAGCCATCGGAAGCCGTTGTTCGACAGAACGGGGACTCCCGCCCGCTGCGCGACACGCTCGGATGCACCGGGTGATCAACCGAATAGGCGTCGAAAACTTTACCTGTCGGACCGCGCTGGCAAGAGTTTCTGAAGCGCAACCCGAGGGAGCATAGGAGCCGTAGCGGAGGTGGCTCCGCGCACGAGCCCCGTGTCGAACCTCGTCGGCGCTGAGCCCATCGCCAGCGTGGTTATGATGTCACAGACGATGCTATAGTGAGGAAGGTTATGAGGCAAGAAAGAGATCTGCTGCCCGGGTAGGTTCGGAGTGCACACTGGCGCGAGACACGCCGATCTACATCTCGAAACGAACCCGCAGCGCGCTTTTTTGGACGCTCTGGTGGCGCTGGTGCTTCTCATGCGGGCGTCACCGAGCGTCCCGTCTGATATTGGGAACGCTCGCGCCGACCCTGATCGTCTTCCTCTTCGACTGCTTCCGTCTTCGCACCAGAAGCTAGTGTCATGAAGGTTCCACGATCGCCAGGCCTGCGTCTTCTCTTTGAGGTGAGCAAGCACTCGATCAGAAAATACCTCAGAGACAACATTGTAGAGTACTCGGCGGTACTTGCTTACCGCGCGCTCTTCGCGCTCTTTCCGTTCTCCGTCTTATTAGTGGCGTTGCTGGACTTCCTCGGAATTAGCAGCGGCTTCTTCGATTGGCTGATCGAGTGGGTGCGATCCGCGCTGCAAGGGCAATCCGCAGAGGTTGTGGAACGATGGATTGAGCAGAGCCAGCAACAGACTCAGGGCACGCTGCTCTCAGTTAGCATTGTTGGCATCGGCATTGCCATCTGGTCTGTCTCCGCAGGAGTCAGGACGCTTACAAAAGCCCTAAACGTCGTTAATGGAGTCGAGGAGTCTCGTCCTAGCTGGAAGCGTTACGTACTCTCGTTCTTCTACGCTTTGAGCCTCGCGATCCTGACAATCATAGCGACAGGCCTGCTAGTGATCGGACCGCGGGTGGTGGAGTGGATCGTGGGTCTGCTCGGACTGGACGAGGTGTTCATCGCTCTGTGGACCTGGCTACGCCTCCCCGTTGCGCTCGTCCTGCTCATGCTCACCGTGTCGATCGTTTACTGGGCGATCCCGAACGTGAACCAACCGTACCGGCTCATCACGCCGGGTGCCATTCTCGCCGTGATCGTCTGGGTCATCGCCTCGCTGGGTTTCTCGTTTTACCTGACGAACTTCGCCAAGTACAGCGTTATCTACGGTAGCCTCGGCGCCGCCTTCGCGCTGCTCCTTTACTTCTATATCTCGGCAGCGCTACTGCTGTTCGGCGCCGAGCTTAACGCAGCGATCCACCGCGTTACCTCGGATAGCAAGCTACAAAAAGAATTGCGTAGGAGCGACCACGAAACTCCGGACGCCAAGAACGGGAGCAGGAAAGACGTTTGACGCAGCGCGGGGATCGAACGCCGCGTCGCCGGGTATCCTAGCCTCCATAGTCTTAAAGTCCCGAGAAGCCTCTAACGAGGAAGAACGCTCCGAACGCGATGCAGAGCACCACCGTGATCGTGCTGTCGTTCTTCTCCAGCCACGTCCGTAAGGAGCCGAGAATGTTCGAGGCTCGTCGCGGCACAGCCGCGTAGAGGCCGATGAGCCCGAGCACCGGGATGGCAAAGACCAGGAGCACCAGCACAAGCGCCACGGCGCTGCCTCGAGGACCGAGGTTGGCCGTGGCGATCAGGTTGACGCACGCGCCGAAGATTCCGAGGTTCTTGATCTGGACCGGGAAGAGCGTCATCCCGAATCCGAGCGCTTTAGTCGGTGTTATCGAGCTTATCGACTCCATCCACCTGGGCGGTTGGGCGTCGGGATCAGGAGCGTTGAAGAGGCTTCTCAGGCCCAGAACAATGAGCAGGGCGCCGACCGTCGCGCTGATGATACGGTCAACCGTAGAGGCAGCGTCTCACACTCCGGCTACCCCGGCGAAGAGAGTGAGCCCTGCAATACCCATCGCCGCGCAGAGACAGCGAAGTACCCGAGCCCGAGGGCCGTGGCGTTGGCTAGAGGCCTTCGGGAACCCAAAAACAGGAGGGTGAGGAGGAGCAAGGGTGGCGCAATCGCGCCCCAGAGGGCCAAAACGATGAGCTGAGGGAGAAGGTAGCTCATGGCGACTTCTTATTTTCTCTATACTTCCTCGGGGTTGTATCGTGGTGTGCCCCACCTTGGGTATACTCTGGCAGGGCTTGCACGCTTACGAGTTGGAGCCCCAGACCGCTTATGCGGTTGAGGATCCCATGGAGGTGGGACTGGTCTACTATCTGCCCCGTTATAGTCGTCTGTCCGCCTTCTGCCTCCATCTTCATACCTTCAAAGGCCTCAGCAAACCGCTCGGTGAGTTCGCCCCGCACCACTATTCTGTAGAACACCCAGGTACCTCCGCGGGTCCTTGATTTGTCTCTGCATTCCACCGCTTCCTAAGCATATGTCCGGCAGTAAGTTTTTTGCTCACCCACGGGCATGTTTCACCCGGGTAATATTCTTGTGCGGGGTTGGAAAAAGGCTAGCTGAGCTTCCTCGCGCAGGCCTGCTCCGCAGCCTCCTTGCGTGAAGAGACCCCGAGCTTGCGGTAGATAGACTTGACGTGGGACTTTACCGTGTTGGGAGAGACGTAGAGGATCTGCCCTATCTCTCGGTTGCTGCGCTCGCCGTCGAGGAGGCGCAGCACGGCCAGCTCACGCTCGGTAAGCTCCTTCGTGTGCGCTCCCTCCTGCCGGTTCCTCCTGCTCAGCTCACGCTCCCGGCGCTCGAGAAGTTCCGGGAACATGCCGGCGTCGGGATACGTTTCAATGATGGCATGCGCCTCGGCGAGCAGCGCCCGAGCCTCGGCTCGCTCACCGCGTGCCGATCGTACCGGCGCGAGCGCCATCAACCCGACCAGGGTTGGCCAGGGGCTCAGAGAGGGAAATCGGCGCCGTTTCGAAATTCCCTTCTCCAGCTCAATTTGGGCTTCGGCCACCTTCCCGCGTTCTGCGAGTGCACGTCCGAGCGCTATGGGCACCGCGCTGGACTGAGGTATCCTCTCCAGCTCGAACTTCTGTACCACTCCGTGCGCCTCGCGCGCGAGCGACTCAGCCTCCTCCGAGTGCCCCTCGTCTGCAGCGACAAACGAAAGGACGCACAGCGTAGAGATACGTAAGATGGGCTGGCCATCCCCGGTAAATCGAAGAGCCTGTTCGAGCGGCTTCCTGGCCTCTGAGGCCTCTCCGGAATAGTACAAGGTCATCCCAGCTGCGAGGCGCGCCAACGCGGTGTAAGGCGAGATCTGCTCAGAGGGCTCCAGCTCATCGGCGTGTCGGGCCGCCGCTACCTCCGCTTGTACGCCGCCGTAGCCGAAGAGGGCCCGGACGATGGCTACGTTCAACTCAACCGAGGCGCTACCGTCCGGAAGCATCCCTTTATACGACCTGCCCTCGGCGAGCGCCAGAAAGCGTTCGCTCTCCTCGCTCCGGCCCTGCAAGGCAGAGATCCACGCTCTCACCAAGATGAGGGCTGCGTCATCGCTGATCAGATCTTCGGGTAGCGCGGCGAGCCAGCGTTCCAGGAGGGTCGTCTGGCCGCTGAGGGCGTAACCGAGCCAATGACGCGCAACCAGAAAGCCCGCTCGCGCGAACTCCCCGGCCGCGATGGCATGGTGGATGGCTGCCTCAACGAGCCCCGCCCGCTCGAACCACTCGCTCGCCCGTTCGTGGAGGACGGGCACGAGCCAGGGTTGGGTACTATACAGCTCGTAAATCAGAAAATCGGCGAACAGTTTATGGTAACGATACCACTCCTGATTGTCGTCCAGCGGAACGACAAACAAGTTGGAGTTTTTGAGCTCGTCCAGAAGCTTCCCAGAGGCCTTCATCCCCGTAACCGCCTCGCACAGTGATGCCGACATTCTCTCTAATATCGAGGTCCGGAGTAGAAACTCCCTCTGTTCCCGCGACAGGGTGGCCAGGACCTCCTCTGCCAGGACCTCGACGATGAAGCGGTTGTTGCCTCGGAACGATTCGATGACGGCGTGCGCATCCTTCTTGCCCCGCAGAGAGAGTGCGGCAAGGTTAATCGCCGCCGGCCATCCCTCGGTACGATCGAGCAGGATACGGAGGTCGCTGGGATCGATTGCCAGGTGCAACCGCTCCTTAAGCAAGGAAGCAGCCTCTTCCTCCGAGAAGGCGAGCTGCTCGGCCCGGATCTCGTTCACCTCGTCCCTCGCCCGCAATCGTCCTAAGGATAAGGGCAGGTCATAGCGGGTCGAGAAGATCAGATGGACCGTGTCGGGAAGGTGCTTTACGAAGAAGGTCATCAACTTGTGACATTCGCTGTCCTTTACACAGTGGTAATCATCGAGTACTAGTGCCATCTTCTGCGGGAACTCGGTCAGGCCGTTTATGAGTAGGGGAAGCGCCGTTTCGATATGCTCCCCTAGATCGACGTCCAGCCTTACGAAACCGTCGATCCCGAACGCCTCCTCCGGCGCGATCTGGCGTAACGCCTCCCTTATATGTATCCACAGTCGGGCTGGATCGTTGTCCTGCTCGTCTAGCGAGACCCAGACGAAAGGCAGGTTGCCTCCTTCGGCTAGACGCCACTGGGCCAGGAGCGTCGTCTTTCCGTAGCCGGGCGGTGCGTTGATGAGGGTGATCTTGCGGTCGAAGCCCCTCTTAAGAAGCTTGAGCAGCCTCGGGCGGGATAGGTACTCGGGGCGCAGCGACGGTGCGCGCAGCTTGGGCTTGAGGACGACGACCTCCGGAGAAGCGACGTTGGCGCTAGGGGAGTCCGCCACGGTTTTTAGCCGCGTAGCCTTCCTGCCTTAGCCTAACCACCATACCCCCTTCTCTCCTGGGCGTCGTTGGCATCGTCACTTCGTTAACTCCTCCTCTGCCCTTTCCACTTCGGGCACAGCAGATGCACCATACCACAACCTACACTAAAGTATGTAGATTCATCTACATACTTTGGTGCATACCTATGGCCCTTCATCGAGGTGCAATCTTCAAATCACCCGGGTGATACATCTCGGCGGGTGATGTAGCCCGCCCATGGCGAACGTAGACTCCTTTGCGCAAGACAGGCGAAGAGTAATGCACGAAAAGAGGACAGGGGGTAGTGTAATGAGGCGGACCAGTGTTCCAGCGCATACGTGGCCTCCAGACCGGGCCAACGGTGGCTCTCTAGCATCCCCTAAGGTGGGCGCAAGCTCCATTTATAGGAACTAAACCCCGCCGCGTTGGCTATGAACCAAATGGATTGTCTATGTGGCTCAAAAAATCTTCCCTGGCTACCTGCATACTCATCAGTCCCATTGACATATGCTAGCGTCGCGGGCAAAGTGGGATGAAAGAACATGAGACTGATGAAGATTCGATGGCACGTTAGAAGGAGAAGGGGGCATCTGTGACGCAGTTCGCAGAAGGAACGGAAGGGACGGGCCTCCCTTGGTGGCTCGTCTTGCTGGAGGGGATCGCAGCCGTGATCATCGGCTTGTTTCTGTTGACGGCGCCGGGTGCCACACTATTTGTTCTGATTCAGGTCTTGGGCATCTTCTGGCTCGTAGGCGGCATCTTCCGGATCATCGGCATCTTTATAGACACCTCATTGTGGGGCTGGAAGCTCATCGGGGGCGTCCTCGGCATCCTCGCCGGTATCGTGGTGTTGCAGCACCCAATATGGAGCACCGTGCTTGTGCCGGAGATCTACGTCATCATCCTCGGTATCCAGGGCCTATTACTGGGCGGAGTCACCCTAGTCACGGCCTTTCAAGGAGAGGGATGGGGCGTTGGGATCCTTGGCGTCTTGAGCATCCTCTTCGGGCTTGTCTTGCTTTTCAACCCCTGGATCGGGGTAGCTGTTCTGCCGCTCCTGCTTGGCGCTTTCGGCATTGTGGGTGGCATCGCTGCTATCGTAGCGGCTTTTCGCATGCGTTAGAGCCTCCGGCCTCGGGGACGGAAGGCGGGGAGGTGAGACCAGTGTAAGCGATCCCTTCGCTGCGCAAGGCGGCGCAAAACGGAGAGCCATGAGGCAAAGCAGGCGCGAGAGAAAGGAGGATAGTGGTGGAACAACCAGATAGAGAGAGAACGCCGGAACGACCAAGTGAACGACTCACCCGCTCATCGGCGCAGGATGACGGTCGGACCAACGCGGCGCTCCAGCTCTCAACGATGTTGCGGCCCGGTTTGGTCACGTACGCAGCAATTATGCTGTTCGCTCTGGGCGGCTTCCACGTCTTGGTCGCCCTCTCGGAGTTCGCAGGCAGCACCTGGGTGCTAAGCCGCATCGATATCGAGGTGTTCATCCCGATCCTGTTCATCTGGGGTATCATCGACTTGATCATTGGCTCTATCGCGGTGTATGCGGGGGTCAGCATCCTAAGAGGCGGAGCCTTTGGGGGGACTGTGGGCATCGCATTCGCTACCTTGGGGATCATCAGGTGGCTCTTTTATATCCCGGTAGCGCCGGTGCTGGCGGTTGTTGTCGTCGTGCTTGACTTGCTCGTCATCTACGGGCTTGTAAGGCACGCAGAGTACTTCCAAGCCAGCTGAATTGGGTACGTAAGAGGTTGCCCAAAGCCGAGCACACCGGAGAATAATGAGCGGTTTGCAGGTGGGAGCTGTCGTGAGTATCACTGCGCTCGGCTTCCGCATTCCTCAAAGGGACTTGCTCCTCTCTAGAGGCAACTACTGCAGGGGGAGGTCTCCTCCTCGACCATCCCTCAAAACGTACAACACATCGCACCGTGCACCCAAAGAGAAAAGGAGGAATGCGGTGGCAACGCTATCCGTACTGAAGTTCAACGACCCTAACGGGGCAGATCGGGTACTACTCGCCTTGCAAGGCATGCAGGAGCGGCAGCTGATCACCCTAGAAGACGCGGCGGTCGTCACCTGGCCCGAAGGACGCAAGAAGCCCCAGACCCGCCAGCTTGGTAACATGGCCGGTGCGGGCGCGCTCGGTGGCGCATTCTGGGGCTTTCTGTTCGGGTTGCTCTTCTTTATACCGCTGCTTGGGCTCGCCGTGGGCGCGGCTATGGGTGCGCTCGGTGGTTCCCTG
>Ga0126304_10001332_pt1 | contig 11500 bp, 11 predicted proteins | sample Plot25_FD_92538 | JGI IMG/M metagenome (GOLD analysis project Ga0126304, IMG submission 92538) | Serpentine soil microbial communities from UC McLaughlin Reserve, CA, USA - Plot25 | ecosystem: Environmental > Terrestrial > Soil > Grasslands | place: USA: UC McLaughlin Reserve, Lake County... | reverse complement strand
TGAATATCGGAGCGCGGGACATCAAGACCTATATACAAAGCGGCAATGCGGTTTTCCAAGGCGAGGAAACCAATGCCTCGCTGCTCTCCAACAAGATTAGTGCGGCGATCAAGAAGAGCCATGGTTTTGAACCTCAAGTGCTCCTGCTGGGGTTAGAGGAAATGGAAATGGCGGTTGAATCGAATCCGTTTCCCGAAGCGGAATCCGAACCCAGGGCTCTGCACCTGTATTTTCTCGAGGCCATACCGGAGAATCCAGATTTCGACACCCTTGCAAGCATCAAGAGCAATCGCGAACGATTTGCTCTCAAGGACCGCGTTTTCTATGTGCACGCGCCTGAGGGTATAGGTAGGTCTAAGCTTGCCGCGAAGGCTGAGAAGTTACTTGGTGTTTCGGCAACCGCTCGAAACTGGCGGACTGTATGCAAGATCATGGCAATGGCGAACCTATCCAGCTGAGTACGCATTTCGAAAGGCTCATGCTATCCTCGCCAACTGCCTCAAGATGATCTGGATCATCGACACGTTCGTTAGACACTCGCTGGTCTGTACCTTGCGCAAGTAGTCTTCGCTCATCATGCGGTTACGGTCTATCCAGGAGAGGATCCGCTCCAGTATCCATCTTTTCGGGGCAGGTGATTATCGGTGCGGACTTGCTCGAAATGGAATACGCGCCGACCAGATCGATCGGGTCGTAATTTGCGACGTGGGAGACCCCGTACTGGGGACGGTATGCATAAACGGGCATCAAAGTCTGGGTGCCACCCCAGACCGACCCGTAATGGCCGCGACACATGGCTGTCGCGGTACTGGCGGAAAATCCCGGTTCGAACCTGGTCCTAAAGTGCGCGGCTCCGCTTCCGGAAGGGAGCCGTGGTAAGGGTGGAGGCCGTCTTTTGGGGAGGTGTATCGATGGCCGAGGTGGTCTTGTTCCATCATAGAATCGCTGTCGCCGAACGCCCTGGTGCCGATCGGGTCGACATGAACCTCGCCACGCCGGATGACCAGCGTGACCACGCCGGGCACAACGACGCCGTCTACGTGGCCGGCCATGACGTATTGCATGCGCTCGATCCGGACCCTGGACAATCCTCCTGTGCTCATGCTTCCTCCTGTTTGGGTCGAGGCCACCCTTTGGTGGTCGCCCAAGCTAGCATACGCCTCACGCGCTCCTGGTTCTCAGTGGTGTCCTGAGCGGAGCCACGATTCATGAGGAGGGCCAGGTTCCTGGATGCGGAATCTAAGGGCCTTGAGTGCGACTAACGTTAGCTGGACTCTCTATCGTGGACGACCTAAATGTTTCTTGTCAACGGATGCCACTAAAGAATAGGTGGTGTCAACCATGTTACCCACGTACAATCCACCCGCCTGGGTGAGCAACTGGTAAGCGTCCCAGCGATCGAAGCCATATTCGTGCTCCAGCCACATGATTAGCTCGGTGTTCGCGATGCGGGCTGCGTCTTCCATGGGTCGGGCGCTGCCCACTACCATGATGGCCTCATCCGACTCGATGCGCGGCCACTCTATTGTTTTATCCTTGATCACGTCAAATACAACAGTTACTTTGGAGGTGATCTCCATCGCAACCCCACAGAGTTCTCCCTGTCCCTGCCTGGCATGGCAGTCACCCGTGTAGAGAAGCGCACCGGGGTTCCATACAGGCAAGTAGACGGTGTTTCCTGGCTTCACGTCAGGCACGTCCATGTTACCCCCGAAGGGACCGGGAGAAAGGGCGGTTATTGCTTCCAAGTCGGGAGCTACAGCCAGGGTCCCCAGGAAAGGCTCCCAGGGCAGTTTCAGACCGAGTTCTTCGTTGAGCAGGTTGTTGCCACCGTCTACGAGATTCCAGATCCAGACTCTTTCAGGCAGCGGGTCCTGTAGCGTACGGGTGAAATTGGTCGAAGTAAGGCCGCCAAAGTAAGGTATCAGAACGCTAACGGCGAAGTCCCTTGTAGGCTCTATGCTCTCTATGTGAATGGCGAGGGTGTCGCCTGGCTCCGCTCCCTCCACATAGATGGGTCCGGTTTGAGGATTGAGAAACTTTGCCGTGGCAAGGGCACGGCTCGGGAGATCTTCTTTCTTCGTTATCCGGCTTTCGAAAGCATCGTTTGTCAGGATGGTCACCCGTTCTCTGGGCTTCACCCGGGCTATAGCCTCCCGATATGGATTGAAGACGTAACTGTAGTCCTGGGGGACTACTTCCACCGTACCGCCCTCATTGGTTTGCATTTACGATCCTCCTTAGTATCGTCGTTCGGCCGCTTATGGTCTCCCACAAGTCTCTCACTGACGCGGGCTGTTCGCAGTCTTCGCCCTTTTCGAGTGAAGACCTGAGCAGTGGACAGACAAGTCCTCCAGGTCCTTTTTCGAAAGGGTCTCCCAGATGTCGATAAGGGACACGAGTCTGTCTTGGTTCGCTTTCGTGATGCATACCACGATCAGCATACCCCAGGAAGTGAACATCGGAGAATCCTCGAAGTGAAATGCGTAGGGATCCGTGAGCTACGTTCGTCGGAAGAGGAATCTTGCGGCAAAGGTATTCTACACTTGCGGGAGAAAATCAGGAGCAGGGAGCCGTAATGGACAGTGAGAGACCAAGCGCCTCGGAAGAAACGATCCCCGAGCGTGGATCGGCCAGGAGAAGGTGGTGATCAAATCTTGAAAGTGCTCATAACGGATTTCGACTATGGGGACCTGGACATAGAGCGCCATATCCTGGAGGGCGCCGGGCTCGAGGTGGTGGAAGCTCAGTGTCGCACCGAGGAGGATGTCGTCGAGGCCGGACGAGGGGCCTCGGCGCTGCTGACGCAGTATGCTCCTATCAAGGCCAAGGTGTTGGCCGAGCTGCCGGAGTTGCGCATGGTCGGCCGCTACGGGGTCGGATACGACATCGTCGACGTCGGGGCTGCCCGCGAGCGCGGGGTGTGGGTCGCCAACGTCCCCGACTACGGCACGGAGGAGGTGGCGGCGCACGCCCTTAGCATGGCCATGGCTCTCCTTCGCCATCTGCCCCTCTACGACCGCGCAGTGAGGCACGGTAGATGGCATCCCGCCTCCACGGGCCCGCTCTACAGGCTCAAGAACCTGACCCTCGGCGTGGTGGGAATCGGGCGCATCGGCGGCACCTTCGCACGGCGTGCCGGCCACTGGTTCGGCAGGACGCTGGGCTGCGACCCGTACCTCGAGGAGGACGCCTGGCCAGAAGGTGTGAAACAGGCTAGCCTGCAGGAGGTCTTTTCCGAGAGCCTGTTGGTCTCGCTCAACGCGCCGCTTACGGAGGAGACCCATGGGTTCATAGACCGCAGACTGCTCGAACGGATGCCCGAGGGCGGCTACCTGGTCAACACCGCGCGCGGCGGCCTGGTGGCGATGGACGACCTGCTGTGGGCTCTCGAGGAGGGACCTTTGGCCGGGGCCGCGCTCGACGTCTTTCCCCAGGAGCCCCCGCCTGCGGACCACCCACTATTAGACGCTCCGAACGTCATCCTGACCCCGCACGCCGCGTACTACTCCCTCGAGGCAGAGAGGGAGGCGCGCACAAAGGCGGCCAAGAACGTAGTCTCCTGGGCCAAGGAAGGACGCCCGATCTACCCGGTCGTCGAAGGAAGGCAAGGCTAGCTCGAGTGACCAGGGCAGGGGCTTCCCAAAAGGCTACCCGGTCCTCCTTCGAAGCGATCGCGGGGTCGGCTAAGGTTCAGCTCGGGGCTCGCTCCGTGTCGTAAGCTGTGCAGGCGACGATCTCGTTCGTGAGGTCCAGTTCTGGACGATGATAGGTCGCTGGAAGAGTCTCGATGACAAGCCCGCTATAATGCCTTTCGGCGGTATTAGAGGATGCTGAGCTCTGGTCGTCCGATAGGGATGATCCAGGCCGGGGCCGAATTCGGAGCAGAACATGGGTAACGACCGGTTGACCATATGCCAGATAAGCGACATCCATTGCGGCAACGCTTACTTCATCCCCGACCTCCTGGACCGGACGATCATCGAGATCAACCGTGCAAATCCGACGGTGGTCGTGGTCGCCGGAGACCTCACTGACGCGGGCTACAAGGAGGAGTTCGCGCAAGCCGCGGAATACATCGCTCGGATCGAGTGCGAGAACGTCATGGTCATTCCCGGCAACCACGACTCGCGCAACGTAGGCTATATCCACTTCGAGCGGCTCTTCGGCGAGCGTCAGTCGCTCATGGATCTCGACGACGTGGTTCTGGTGGGGGTAGACTCCTCAGAGCCGGATCTCAACGATGGGCAGGTGGGCCGCGAGCACTACGGGTTCATCGAAGAGGCCTTCTCCAATGCCAGGGACAAGCTCAAGGTATTCGTCGTCCACCATCATCTCATCCCACTTCCGGGAACCGGTCGCGAGCGCAACATCATCTTCGACGCCGGTGACCTCCTGGAGAGGCTTGTGGAGGCGAGGGTGGATCTCGTGCTCTCGGGGCACAAGCACGTGCCGTACTCCTGGAGGTTGGAGGACATGCTGATCGTAAACGCTGGGACGGCCTCGACCCTCCGCCTCAGGGGCAACACCCGCCCCTGCTACAACGTGATCGAGATCGAGGAAGGGCGGGTGGAAGTTTACCGCAAGTACCCGTTCAAGGAGCGCGAGCTAGCGGTGCGCTTCGACCGAAAGACCTGGGAGTACTCCCGCTCCGAGAAGAAGATCGGCGCTGAATATAACGGTCACCCGCAGCATTGAGCCAGATTTCAGCGGGCTCTTACGAACGGGGATGCTGAAGATCTATCGTCAGGCCGTGCCTTCTGAAGGTGTGAGGCGAACCTCATCGCCTACCGATAGCAGAAGAGCTCGGGCTGCATTGCCCCTGTTCACGGCGAGGCTCAAGCGCCAGTGGGAGTCGGGCACCGCGACCAGGTCACCATCCTCCGCGGTTCCGAAGGTCTCCACGTACCTCGCCTCGATGATTTCATTTCGAATTCCAATCTTCAGGGGGGTGCCGTACGGAAAGTCCAGATCCTCCTGCATAACTGAGAGCCGGGCGTTACCGAAACGATCGATGTTGATTATCTCCGCGGCGACACCCCCGCCTGGTTCCCGCCTGAACCCGGGGAAGTCAAGGGAAACCATCGAGGATTGCGTCACCCCTTCTCCCAGATCGTCGAGATTCGCTCCCGCGGCCAGGTGGGCCGCAACCGGGGAGAACACGTCACGGCCGTGAAAGGCGCTGGAGACGGGATGCACGTGGTATCGGGGGTTTGTCAGTTGCACCGCCCGCACGATGCCGCCCAGAGCGTCGGCAGCGGGCAGGAGGATCCCATTGTCCGGGCCGACCAGGTAGGCGCCGCTTCCAACCTCGGCGGCGAGTGCCCGCCTTCTGGTCTTGTCCCCCGGGTCTACGACGGCCAGGTAGACGCTGTCTTCGGGCATGTACCGGGTGGCGTGCCGCAGCGTCTCCGCGCCCCGGATGACGTCAAATCCTGGGATGGTGTGGGTGACGTCTATTATGGTAGCTCCCGGCGCGATGCCCTTCATCACACCATGACAGGTCCCCTCGAGGACATCGGTGAGACCGTAGTCCGATATAAAGCATATGGGTCTCATACGAACAGTATAAATCACGGCTTGGGACACAAAGCCCATACGGAGAAGATGAGCTAGTTTCGAGATGAGCAAGAATGCTCATACCCTTGCCTCTAAACCTCGGCCAGACCCCTCCCACGAAGTGGGTCAACGCTTCTGACACATGCCGTCGCACCGCACATACCCGTTAGTTCGCAAACTAGCCGACGCGCTCGACGTCGAGCCGCTTGATCTTCAGCCTGCTGGGGGGCTGTGGCATCATCTATTTATCAGCTTGCATCCCCGCCGCTACGCGTCTCACCTTCGTACGAGCTTAGGTGAACACCGGTGCTCGCAGCTTGAGCATCCTTGGATTTCGCTATACCTCGTCCACGAACGAGACTTCGTATAGGTGCGGTTCGAACCTCTCGGCTATCCTGGCCGCCTTCCCCATATGCTCGGTCGCTACTTGGTTCTGGAGCATAGCCTCAAACGCCTCTCGACTGCGCCACTGCGCGTAGTTGGTAACCCGGGTACCATCGAGGCTCTTGTGGATATTCGCTGAGACGAAGCCCGATTGATTCCTCATCACCCTCTGCGTTGCATCGATCAGTACATCCACCAAGCGCTGTTGATCCTCTGGAGCAACGGTGAAAACGTTGATCAGGGTCACCACATCGTTGTCTTTCGCGATAGTAACCATAGGCTGTCTACCTCCTCTAGCGGCTCGTGCGATGTGCACTCTCCAGGATCTTCATTCCCGCTCAACCTATTACGTCTGGTTCGGGCTTCGCACACGCTTGCCGCACGAGGTTCTCTCCTTCCGAGGCTACGCTAATTGTTAGTAGTCAAGGCGTTCCTTGATCTCGTAGTGCTGTGAACGCTCATCGAACCTTGCCAGCACCTCTCGCGCCTTCGGGGGCACATATGCCTGCTCGTAATCTTCGCCAGAGAATTGCTTCACGGCTTCCCAAGAGTCGAACCACATGATCGTGACGAACTCCACCTCTTCGTTGTCAATAGGCCTACGGAGGAGTTGGATCCCCTTGTAGCCTGGAACCTTCTTGTCTGCGATTCCGGGAAAGATCACCTTCTTCAGCAGCCGCTCGTATCCGTCCGCGCTCTCGGGTTTCGTCCACCCGTGCCAGATTCTTCCGATCATAAGATCCTCCTGGTGAATAGGGTCCTGAGCCCTACGTCACCGCGTCGCTCTTGGGTTGAGCCCCAGGCCTTACGTTCTGATTGAGGCGGAAGAGGTTGGTCGGATCGTAGCGACCCTTGATGTCAGCGAGCCGCTCCCAGGTCGATCCAGGGTAGGCCTCACGGATGCGATCCTCGCCTTCTTCGCCCAGGAAGCCGACGTACGCACCGCCCTCACCCTGACGCAGCGCCGCCGCGAACGCGGTGAGCCAGGGCTCGTGCACAGGCGCCTCGTCGGGGCGCTCGTAGAGAGCGGCCACGTTCACCATGATCCGCGAGCTGCGGTGGGCGAAGGCGGTGGCCCCTGCGGGCACGCGGGCCATCGCCCCACCCAAGACCCGGATCTGAGCTACGGCCATCTGCGCACTCGAGGCCCGCAAGTGGTCGGCGATCGTCTCGGCGACGGGGAGATCGATGGCATCTAAGAACATCGTACGCGCCGAGCCCACCGGGTGGTAGTCGCCCTCCTCGGGAGGGTAGATCTCCGGATAGGGCATCGGCTTCAGCTCGTCTACGATCGGTGTTGCGAGCGCCCTGAACGGCGCGACGGCACGCTCGCCGGCCTCGATCTCGCCAGCGTAGACTAGCATAGCCATCACGACGAGGTGGCCGTGCACCTCCTCGGGCAAGAACGGCATAGGCGGTGCGACCATGACGTTGGCGATGGTGGAGAGCTCCTCTGGCGCGGCCTCCGCCTCAGCGACGAACGAGGCGATGACCTCAGGCCTCGCTGGAAGCACCAGCATGCCGCCAACGATCGTATCGACCTCGTGCAGCCTGTAGCGGAACCTGCTCACAACCCCGAAGTTCCCTCCGCCGCCCCTGATCGCCCAGAATAGGTCAGGATACCGCTCGGCATCCACACGAAGAAGCTCTCCGTCGGCGGTCACGATCTCTGCAGCCAGCACATTGTCGATGGTGAGGCCGTACTTGCGCACCAGATAGCCTACCCCTCCTCCTAGAGTGATTCCACCTATCCCGACCGAGCCTGTGTCACCGAAGCCCGTAGCGAGGCCGTGGGCCCCTATTGCGGCAGTGTACTCGCCCGCCGTCAACCCAGTCTCGGCCCACGCGGTGCGACCTGATACGTCGATCTTGAGATTCTTCATCTCCGAGAGGTCGAGCACGATGCCGCCGTCGGTGGTGCTGTGAGCGGCGAGGCTGTGGCCGCCGCTCTTGACGGCGAGCTCAAGCCCCATCTCACGCGCAATAGCCACGACGCGTGAGACGTCGGTTGAGTCCGTGACCCGCACGATAGCTACCGGGTGGCGGTCGAAGCCACCGTAGAAGACGGTGCGCGCCTCGTCGTAGCCGTCGTCCTGTTGGCGTATCACCTGGCCCCGGACGTTGGATGAAATCTCCCTGATAGCCATCTCATCGAGGGGCTTGGTCAGGGACAATCTCTTGGTGTCTTGCCGATTGTCAGTCACAACCTCAGCTCCGATCCCTGGTTAGCTTCTGGCATGAAACATACTCGCCAGCCGTGCTAAAAGCATCCACCGAATTATGGAACGAGGGGTTGAAATCCAGTTGGTCCGACTGTTAAGCCGGGCTAACTGAGGACCTCACGCTCGACCATCGTAAGTAGCTGGTCGTTCATCTGGTTCTCCTCGTGAGATAAGTTGAAGACGATAGACCGGTGCGCTCGAAAGAGAGCCTCCTACTCCGGCGTTCCTGGAATATGGCTGTTTTTCAGACAATAGGGTGGCACGGGCAGGGGCTTGGCACATCGTGCGGAAGCACAGTGTTTGGCCTGTACCTTCGTACGGTTTGTGCGAGGCCCATTCACCGAACGTCCTAGAGAAACTGTCGCAATAGTCTCGGTCAAGCTCGTGACGTAGCCCCACGGACTGCCGAGAGACTTCTTGTTAGCCGATTTCGTGCTTCGCTTACCGGCCAGTCAGACCATGTCACGAATTCGATCGCTGACGAGCCCACGTTTACGCGTGGGAATCTCATTGGCGACCATGCTCGCGGCGCCGTCCTAGTCCCAACCTCGATGGTCTCGCTCGCGCGAGACGCACCTCCATTACCATCCGACCTAGCCCAGGTTTTAGGTACCTGCTCTGGCGGCGCCGGATCAGGTTCGGACCGTGCTGCTCGAGGCGATGGCATCCCTCTCGGAGAGCCTCTCCCGAGGGTTCACGAGATGTCCAAGAGGGAGATTCAGCATCTCCTCGGGGTCAAGGAGCGCGTTCTTAGCAGTTTTGGGATCTCCGCCCGTACTTCTGTGCTCTTCGGAGGTGAGAACCTCAGCCCTTGGGGCCGCTGGTGCCTGCTTTACGATCAGAAGTGTTTTGCGGCGGTGAGAGGTCTATCTCGACGTAGTCGGTACCATCCTCGTAGCGCAACCTCTCGGGCAGTCCGAGATCCCTGAGCAGGTGAAGCATCCTGGTGTTCTGGGGGAGGACAATCCCCGTGAAGGTTCTAACGCCCCTCTTCAGGGCCGCCTCTATCAGGCGTCTGGTCAAAGCCAGCCCAAGTCCCCTCCCCTGCCACCTGTCCTCCACCTCCGCCGCGTATTCTGCCCGCTCGGTCGTCCCCTCGCGATCGAAGCTCACGACGCCGATGATCTCTTCGGGGCGCTCGGGATCGACCGCCACCAGAGCAAAGCGGTCTATCCTATCGACGTTCGTGAAGTAAGCTGCTTCCCTGTCGCTTAGCTCCGGCTTGGCGGAGAAGAAGCGCAGGTAGACCGAACGCTCGCTCAGGCGGTGGTGGAAGCGTTGGAGGGCTGAGGCGTTGTCTGGCGCTATGGCATGGTAGGCGACACTCGTACCGTCGAGCAGCTCTACGCTACCCGAATCTTCCTCAGCAAGTGGAGCACCAGCCTCATCGACCAACAGCCCTTCCCTTGCCGACTCTTTCATTCCCAAACCCACAAACCTATCCCTACGTCTTCCTGTGAGCCCCAATCTCACTGAAGGGAACTTTAATGGTACTGCTTCATATTCTCAAACACTGGAAGATGAGTTTGGGTTTCTCACCCCCGAGTTGCTCCTTGATCTGGGCAGCCATCCGATCGAAGCCGGTAGTGATCTTCCCCTTGTCTCGGCTCGAGAACCAGATGCTCGTGCCCTCTTGGACTTCCGTTTGTACGGTGATAGATCCGTCGGCCATCTTTACTGCGGGTACGCCTCGAACAACGTACTCTTCGTCTTTCATGTAGCCAGGGGCTCTGAAACAGAAGCGCAAGCGATATGGCGTAACGCATCCAGTCGCGGTCCTCACTTAGGGCTTGCTCTGGTAGGTACTCCTTGAGTACTTCTGTGGCGGGTTACCGTCGATCTCGTAGATGACGTTGCCTTTCGAGCGGGTCACCTTCCGCTCACCACCTATTGGGATACAGCCATGGCTGATGGTCCAACCAGCCTGTGCCTTACCCGAGAGCAGGGCGTAGGCAACCCCACCAGAGATGACTTCGTCGTCGCAATATTGATAGGTTGGCTCCCCTATATTGAAGCTGTTGTTAGCCCCCCCACCCCACAGAGGGAGGAACCGCTCGCTCGGGAGATTTTCTTCCAGCCCTGCAAAGAAGTCATCGAGGTTGCCCATTGCAACGCCGAAGTCACTGCGCCCATCCGGGAAGATGAACAGGCCAATGGTGTCAGCAGATAGGTGAGGCAGCAAATCCTTGGCTACCCGCTCCCCGACGGCACGTGAGTCATCCTCAAGGCCCCTGCGTGTCCCATTTTGCCACCGCAGCTCGTCTGAGGAGATTGCCGTAATAACCACCGAGAAGTTGGATTCATCGGCGTTGTCTCCGATTATCGTGCCCTCCGCCGAACAGCCAGAGAGGGGTGCCTCTCCGGTAGTCTCGCGGACCGTGCGCAGCAAGGAGTGCTGATCGTAGCCGATCGAGGCGAACATGAAGACGAAGTCTGGCCTCTGGACGCCCGCCTTCTGTAGCGCTTGCTCGGCGGCTTCACGACCCGCGACGTCTGGATTATGATGCCTACTCATACCGACCCTGGCTGTGGTAGCCATGGACGTACCTCCTGCTAGTCAAGACCATGTTAGCCCAGGAAGGGTTGAGGAGCATCTCTAAATCGCCCTATCTCGCCTCTCCATAGGGCACTGGTAGTCGTCTGTCCTCGGCATGTGGTGGGCCCTACTCTTGTGTTTCGCTCCCCCTCGGTGGCGGGTCGGGGCGCAGCCACAAGGAGACGTGGACGGGCTGCATCGTCTCCCTCACCACGCCTACCAGCTCGTCGCTTAGAGCACCCAAGTTAGTCTCGTCGCGCAATCTGGCCGAGAAACCTTCAAGCGTCATCCTCGCGTCGTACTTTTTACGGTAGAAGCGCCTATCGATGAACGACTGGATGCGACGGCGCAACGGATTGAACAGGGCTGCTATCACCAGGGTGGAGACGACGATGGCTAGCTGTGGCTGCTGCTCCTGGCCGGTGAGCGTGCGGAAGATTGCCTGAGTCGCCGTTACGCCCCCGAAGTAGACCAGAGCCAACATCGCCGTGAGCGAGCCGTAGACGAGGGTACGGTTGATGATGATGTCGATGTCGTAGAGGCGGTATTTCAGAACCGCAAAGCCTACGGCGATCGGGACTCCCGTATAGCTTAGGGCAGTCATCGTGTCGAGAAGCCTGGTCCATGACGGTGGCTTTGATCCGTAGATTAATAAGATTATCAGGCTGATCAGGAACAGTAGGGCAACCACCGAAGCGGCGAAGGCTATCCACTTTATCTGCTCTCGCTCTTCGTCTCTAGAACGCCGGTAGCGCAACACCAGACTCACCACCGAAGCAAGGATGCACAGAGCCAGAAG
>Ga0126304_10001331_pt1 | contig 11502 bp, 17 predicted proteins | sample Plot25_FD_92538 | JGI IMG/M metagenome (GOLD analysis project Ga0126304, IMG submission 92538) | Serpentine soil microbial communities from UC McLaughlin Reserve, CA, USA - Plot25 | ecosystem: Environmental > Terrestrial > Soil > Grasslands | place: USA: UC McLaughlin Reserve, Lake County... | reverse complement strand
GTGTGGCAATGACCAAGGGATTAGTGAGATTAGAACAGTCAAAAAGAAAGTCGAGATATTTTCTGCAGCCATAAGAGAAAAGAAGTTAGTTTGGTTGCTATGGTGTGCATGGGATGTCAGATGAGAAACAGTTTCTATAATCCATCAATTACATTTCAATTACATTAAGACTACAATATTTTATAATTGCATAATGTATATGATTCTGGGAATGTCTTTACATGAATCTAAGATTCAGGCCTGGAATGTATCAGAAAATCAATTTCCCAAAGAAGGAACAAAAACTGAACAATTAAAATTCCTATTAAATTATGCTATCCTTGCTCCTTCTAGCCATAACACACAGCCTTGGCTGTTTAAGATTGTAGGTGACAATATGATTGAATTATATGCCGATAGAACTCGAGCCTTAGCCGTAGTTGACCCAGAAGATAGAGAATTAACTATCAGTTGTGGTGCGGCTCTTTCACATTTACTAATAGCAATTAGACATTTTGGTTATGCCTATGAAGCAGAATTATTTCCTGACTCTAACAATAAAGACCTTCTGGCACGAGTTGTTGTAGATGGAAGAAGGGAACCAGTTAAGGAAGAGAATTCGCTCTTTGAAGCAATTACTAAGCGCAGGACAAATAGACTAAAATTTGAAGATAGAGAACTGGAAGAACCGCTCATCTCTAAATTACGCTCTACTGTAACTGAAGAGGGAGGAGAAGCAATAGATACATGGCTCCATATTGCAAAAGAACAAGACGAAAAGAATTCTCTTGCTGACCTAATAGCAGAAGGAGACCGTATTCAACTATCTGATAAAAGATTCAGACGTGAATTGGCTTCTTGGATTCATTCAAACCGAAGCCACAGTAAGGATGGCATGCCAGGTTATGCATTTGGATATAGAGATATTATGTCTTACATGGGCCCATTTGTTATCCGAACTTTTGATAACGGTAAAGGACAGGCAGCAAAAGACCGTCAACTTGCTGCAGGCTCTCCTGTTCTTGCCATTCTTGGGACTAAATCTGATGAACCAATGGATTGGCTTAGAGCAGGTATGGCTTTAAGTAGAATGTTACTATTGGCCCGCAGTGAAAATGTTTGGTCTTCATTCTTGGACCAGCCCCTAGAAGTTCCTAAATTGCGTGCTAAAGTTCTAGAGGTGTTAAAAGAAGAAAAAGGCTTTCCTCAACTTCTGATGCGTATTGGTTATGGGCGGGACGTAAAACCTACACCTAGAAGGCAAATAGACGAGGTGTTACAATGAACAATAACGGTATTGTAATAATTTAGTGTTGATGTTGTCAACTAAAAACACAAGATATTTGATACATTTTATAATTTCCTAACAGACAAAGACTATATTCGGCTTATTAAAAAATTTGGTCATGTCTAAAAATATCCAAAAATCATCTTCATTACATCAATTAGTCAAAGACATTACATACTTAAAACAGCGGCTAGAACACTTTGAAAGACACATTCATAATGTCAGAAATGAAGAAGTAAAAAAGGAATATTTTCGAACATTGGGTAAGGTTTTAGAAGCAGAAGAAGCCCTTCACCATTTTGCTGAAGTCTTCAATCATAGTAGTAAATAGCCTGACGACATTCATGCAACGTAGTAGCTAAACCTGACTTGTCTTTCTTCTGTTCCTGATAATATGCCATACTATTAGAATAAGGGCTACTAAACTTAAAGGAAATGAAAGATAGAATGGAAGCAGTATAGTTAATGCTGCATTAATAGCTATTAGAATGCCAAGCCATAGAAGCAGTTGTTTTAGTTCTTCTTTATTGGTTTTCAATGCATGTTTGTATGTTGTTAGTGTTATGTCGCCTTTTCTTAATCCTTTGGTCAGGTGTGAATATTATAACTTTCAGACGTCTAGAAATATGTTCTAGAAGTGTTATCAACTGCGGATAGAGTTTTAAACTATGGGTAAGGTTTTATACTAGCTTAGTCTTTTTATTAAAATCTTCATTAAATCTATTGCAATTGCTTGCTGAATGATTGTTTATATACAATACTAAGAATGGGTCAATATAATGTGATATCAAAATCAAATAATGATAATAAAATAGTTGTTGGATATTGTTTTCTAAACCTATTATATAGTATTAAGAATAGAACAACCAGAAAATATCATCATGGCAACTAAACAAGAAAATATACAGAAAGCTAATTGGTGGTTAAACGAATTAGAATCATTAGGGGTAAGTCCAAAAGTAAGAAATGAACTAAATAATATACAAGAAACAAGCAATCTTACTGAAAACTTGAAACAAATATTTTATCAAGCTTATAAAAGTGCATATAACAATAATGAAGATAATAAAAATTCGCCCAATTTTCAAATGGCGCTAGCATGATTATCGTTATTTGTCGAGTATTAAATTCACAATAAGGATATACGTATTTTATTCTTTTCTTAGCAGGAAAAAATATTGGCTTTTAGGCTGCAATAGTATCTATCGTTAACCTTCTTGCTTTTTCCTGTTTCGGGGTTTTTCTTGCCGCTGCTTTTCTATCTGTTAACACCTGTAAGAAAAGAACCGCACCTGTCAAAGCCAATCCTGCAACACCACCTATTACAAGGGCTTCACAAGTCATGTTCTACCTCTATTATGATTGATTATGATATTTCAATTTATCTAATTTAGCTGAAATGTACAATGATAATACCATATACATGAATGCAATTAACACAAGACCTTCATTACCTAAAACTATGGATTCTCCAAACGGAGTTATCATGCATAGAGTATGTAATATGTCTATAGCCTTTTGCTCTATCCGTATTCCTTTTTTTCCTATTTTGTTAAAATGTTACGTAGTTGATTCAGCGTCACGAAAATGTTGAATCCTTGCTACGAAATTATCTGTATCTGTCTCGTAAGTTTCAACCTCTGGTCTAACACCATTAATTCTTAGCAGCGGGGGACGCCGTGTATTGTGGCTAAAGTTTCTGAATTTGACCCTTGGAGGTGCCAAATATTGTCCAAGCAACAATCGATACGAAGGTTGACCAGGTAAACCAAATACCATTGATTGTTGGGGGAAGGGATTAGAAGGAGGAAGCAGCATGGAAACACATCCTGAAAAGGCATACTTACCTGCGGCTGTGCATCTGGATATGATTTGGTGATACAAATAAGAAGAATAGTATAAGTATAGCAGATACCAGTTCATAAATGAATAGACTAAAAGGTATTAGCATAATCTTTGCTTCAAATACAAGAAAGGTTATCTATTATATTGTTTTTGGTCTTACGGCCCTCTCATATTTCCTTTTAAGTCCTTTTTTTATAGCCTTAAGACGCAAATTTGAGAGAAAATTTAGGCATTAATTAATGCTTACAATATGTCGCCAAAGTAATAAAATGATAAAATGATAGATATGTCTTCTTCATACGTTGCTTTAAACAATATCTAGCGTTAATTAGACAAACTATAGATATATAGACAGATTATCATTTATCTATCCTTTTATCTACTTCAAAGCGTTATTTTAGATATCCTCTCTCAATATTTTTGTAGTATTTTAAACAGTCTAAAAGAAGTAATTTAGATAGCAGAAATGAATGGTCAGCCATAGTCTAATACAACTATTAGAAAGTCGATCGATACTTTATTTCCAGTCATATTACTTGTTCGACTAATTAGACTAGTAGAACCTGGGGAAATTGAGATTGAATCTCATAGGAGCTTTTCAGACCTTACATTCCATTTGCCTGATACCATATTCAGTGAGATATTTCCAATTATATGCCCACCACTGTATACCTTACCAAATTCTCTGCTTCCCAGAAAGAAAGACTGTAAAAGATTTCCCTTTTGATGATACCCTGCTTCTACTACCTTTATATTCAATTTTCTACTTGCCCTTATTATGATATTCCGGGCAGTGGACCAGTCGCCACTCCATGATATTACTTCAAAATTCCCAAAATTTATTGTTGACAAAGTATATCCCTCTAGCTTAGTTTCGAACTTTTTGTTATTCTTACTGGCATACGAATTCATCCATCCTATTGCTTTCGCAGCATTTCTTTCCTCAACTGCAAAATTATCAGCATTAGCCAATGTCTATTTGTACATATGAATCAATATTATTTTTTATTTTATTACTTGCTGGTCGTACTCGTCTTGGTTGTCATTGTTGCTAGCAAATGCATTGCATTGTAACAGGCACTAAGGAAGGGAAGAGCCCTAGAATCACTACAAATTAACGATGGACGAAATTATATGATAGGTTCCTGCTTTGTCAATAAAAAATAATGTACAATCACAAACATCACCTTAATATTGTAAGCTTCAGGTACAAAGTTTGATTATATGCAGACATAGGCATTCTGACAGACAGATGCATCAGATCTGATTCCATAGAGTGGAAATATGATGTAGAGCTGTGAAAACAGGATTGTTTGAGAGTGATCCCAGTAACTGTGCTGTCAGCATCACAGTTACTTGTCGATAATCTAAGAGATACTCATATATTAGTAATCAATGGAATGGTTAACTATACTCCAGAATGGGGTTGACTCTTCTAATATAAACAAAGGCGTTTTGGGACTCTGAAAGTATATTTTTAGCTATATTTGTAGTAATATATTCAATCATCTTTACTGTGCATCAGAAGTCTTGTCTGAAGTACTAGGCCCATATTCTTCCTCTTTAATACTTTTGTATAGTGTAATGCCTAGATACCTTTCTAATTTTTTTGCGAATACTTCATCTGGCTTCAAAGCTCCTGATTCGAGTTTTCTCAATAGAATGGCCCTCTCATTCATTCTTATTCCTAACTGTTCATGCGATAGACCCAGCTTCATGCGTGCTTCTCTAATTAGTTTTGCAAATTCAGGATCAAGTGTAGTGTCATCTGTAAGCTGAATTCTTTGGGGCTTAAACCTTGAAGGGAATGAAGTGTTAGCGGTTTTCCTTTTTCCTAGAGAAGCTGGCACATATGGCTTACCCCTTTTTGAGCAAGCCATACAAACATTCAAGACAGTATTATCTATCATTACGGATCTCTTTCCATCAGTGACTGACCGTCCACACAGTTCGCAGAATGATGGTGACATAAAGAATATCTCGACGAATGTAAATTTAGCCTTTTCTTAGTTTTGATACCGATATAAACAGTTAGAAGTCGAGTTCCGAACTAGATACAAAGATGGTGTATCTTTAGGTCTATTGCAGGGTTACAATATTATTATGTTAGTCCATAAGAATTTTTATTACAGATTATTTTAAGTCAATTGATTGAATCCACTAGTACTAAACTCAATAAATAAAATTTCTCATCATTTAGATTCATTATTTGGAAGTGGAGTTTCTAATGCTCTCCCTTTGGAGGAAATTCAATTCGAATATTCAAAGAAGACAGGACGTATTAAGAACTTCTGTATACGCAACCAATTGATCGCTACTCTAAGGACTGATGGCGGACTTGCCTTGACGGTTTTTGGTGCCCAAGAACTATGCAAAACCAAATATTTTAGAGAAAACTGTGTTATTCCCTCTCAGGAGGCACTACCTTTCGTTAGTGAGGGTAGATCCCTATTTTGTAAACATGTCCAATGGTGTGGGTCGAATGTAAAACCTGGATCTGATGTAGCAGTTCTAGAAAGCTACAGCAACAATGCCAAAGTTGTGGCGACGGGAGTTGCACTATTTGGGAACGCCATGATGAACAAATATGAAAGGGGGGTTGCTGTTAGGATTAGAGAAGGAATAAAAAGCCGAGAAAAGTAAAGAAGACTATGATGCGTGGCGGCAATCGTGAAATGAGGCGTATGCTCGATAAGATGGGTCTTGAAATGAAGGACCTGGGAAATATCGAAGAAGTGGTCATTAAAACAGAAACGAAGGAGATATATCTTGTAAAGCCTCAAGTTGTAGAGATGAAGGGAAAAGATAGCACTATTTTTCAAGTTGTTGCTACGGATATAGAGGAAAAAGAACGGGAAGTACCTTCACTTAATGAAGAGGACATTATGCTTGTCATGCAACAAGCTAATGTTGCTAGGGAAAAGGCTACTCGGGCATTAATAGATGCAAAAGGTGACATGGCACAAGCAATTTTAAATCTTACCACCTAGCCTAGGAACTAGTTATGTCACTACAATGAAACCTATAATCGGTAGATAAGGTAAAGGTTTTAGTTGGCATAACCATAATAGTTAGCTTTGGCTTAGTTTACCGGCTTAATTCGTAAAGTCTCTTGCCCACCTTAAAATACGATTATATGCTTAGCTTACTATATTTAAAATGTGAACTTCACCCCAGGCAACTGGGACATCCTTATTGGCTCAAGGACAGAATGGATTTGTATGTTTTCTTCGCGTTATCTCTTATTGAAAGCAACGGTTTAATATCTCCTCTAGTTGCATTGATATTTGTTGGAACGAGAAACTCATTCTATTGAAAGTATTATTAAGGCGCTGTCTGAACTCGAAAGCGACATAGATACGGTTAGTTCCAAAGTAGAAGAACTAAAAAAGCGTATGATAAATCAGTCACACGAAGAGATTGAGAAATTAAAGCAGCAAATAATTTCTACCGCCCAAGAAGAAGCAAAAAAGATTGTTGATAAGGCAAAGACAGAGGCAGAAGCAGAATCGGTGGCTATAACCAAAGAGTCAGAAGAAAATCTTGCAAGAATTAGAAAAAATATTGATTCTTTATCAGATACAATAGTAGATAAAATCGTTAAAATGATTGTAAAGGGCTCAGTTTCTTCTACCTCAGACGGCAAGCGTAAGCCAAATGAAGGTATCCCAAACCCAGTAGAGCAGATTCCATAGTATTAACTCGGTGGGATTAGACGTAATAGAGGTACCTGCAATAATTTAAGATATTATGAAAATCCAAAAAATCCATTGTTGCTTTAACAATCACTCATCCACAAGATTTAAAAGGAATTTCCTCGAAGCAACTGTGATGAAACGCCCCTGATCAGGGATGTTTTGCAACATAAAGTTACTGTTGCCACTGTTTGTGGTCGCTCATATTACAAAATTATAAACGCTTTGAAAGTGATGAACCTCCAGTTTGAGTCGCTTTCTCCTCAGGAAGCAGCGCTTTCCAATGCCAAGGTTATCATTACAACAAAGGATGAGGCCGAAATTCTGAAAAGAAAGGACATTCTTCTGGACACGGAGCTAGAGAAATTTCCAATTCTTATGAAAGCCAAAATCCTTCGCTATAGTATGGGCCCTTGTTATTCAGATCTGCTCACCATTGGCATTGATCCGGGAAAGAGGATAGGTATCTCAATTATATACATGCACAACGAGATAGCCTGTTTTGTCGAGTCATCGCCTTCAAAAGTAGTGCAATTAGTATCTATTTTACTAGCTGGTATTGATTCGAAGAAAAAAACTGTGAGAATTGGCGACGGTGACTTGTATATGGCAAGACTTATTGCAACGATCTTAAAGTCGAGATTTAATAGTTTAGTGGATATTGAAATAGTGGATGAGTGGGGTACCTCATTACCACACAATATAGGCAAAAACAGGAGGGGTATAAGAGATATATCTTCTGCGAGGAAAATAGCCCTTAGAAACGGTAGAATATTCAAACCCGTTCAACCCCTCGTTACCCGCAGGTGATTTGAACAAGATATAGATTATCAATTGTAAGCCTATGCTCACCGTGGCTTATACATTTATAACTGCTTATATGCAGAACCGATGAATTTTCTTTTTTGATATATGTAAATATTCTAAGCGTTCAACAAATAGGAGTCGTAAACGAATATCACATATCTAAGCAAATTCGACGCAGTGCATCCAATTTGTTATTTAATATCCTTTAGAATATTCTAATACAAGATATATCTAATCGAAATTATTAACAAAAGCTCCAATTTATCAATAAATATTTCAATCGTGACTATCTTTTAGTCATAAAATACTTAACTAGATTTAAATAGTATCTAACGCAATATATTCTCAGGTAGAAGAGTTTTACCAGGATAAAGAATGACTTGTAAAGGTATATGTATTCGTCACAAGGCCCAAAAACCTGTAGGTTCGGGCAGATACGCTAGTGGCCAAAAACGTTGTCAAATTTGTGAGATATTCATTAAATGGGATGGATTATGGTGTCCTTGTTGTGGATATCGATTAAGAACAAAACCCCGCAATCTAAAGTATAAGGCTAAACTAAGAGCAAGAAAAAAGATACAGGGCTCCCATATTGTCAAACCTATTTCCATTCGTCTACAATAGACCAATTTTAAAAATGAAGGATACGAATGGATTAGAAATAAGAAAAATAACAACTGAGAGCCAGAAATCATTCACTTTAAAGTGTGTTTCGTTTGAGAATGGATTGTTTATAGTTGTGATGGAAGGAGCCGATAGGATTGGATCATTGACTGTTTCAATAAGCTCTTCAAATAAAAGCAATACAGCTACGGTGATTCCCAGTAAATATCATTCCGTATTTATCAATACGATCTCAGAAAGAGTATCTTTAATGATTAATGGAATTTGCATAGTATCGTTATACACTAAGAACCCTTTGAATTTAGAGGATATGAAGGCCATAATGGGAGATATTATGAACATAGTTGGAGGGAAACATAATGGAGATAACAAGAAAAAAGAGATCGAGCGTTACCAGCGATGACAGCAATAATTTTCGCAATTTTCTTAGGGACTTAGAAGAAATAGGCGAGCTTATAAAGATAAAGAAGACTGTGAGCCCGAGATTTGAGCTTCCTGCGGTAGGAAGTAAATTTGAGGGAAAACAAGCGGTTTTGTTTGAAAAAGTAGAGGGTAGTAAAATGAGCGTGGCTTGCAATGTGTTGGGGACTCGCAAGAGGTTTTGCCTGAGCATCGGAGTAAAGGACGAAAAACAGATTCATACTCGAATAACGTCGTCTATTTCAAAATTCTCCTCTCCAAATAAGAATTTGGGGCAGGCTTCTTTCCATAATAATTATTCTAATGATTTGATGGATTTACCCATAATTACCCATTTTGAAAAAGACGCCGGCCCTTACATAACATCATCGGTAGTTTTCGCAAGAGATTCTCAAAGCGGAAACCAAAATTCTTCTATACATAGGCTTTTGCGATTGGATGCCAAACATATGGCCATTCGAATGGTAGAAGGGAGACATTTACACAGATGCTTTTCGTTTGCCAAAGACCATAATGAAGATCTCAGAGTATCGATTGCCATAGGCCTTCATCCTGCAATAAGCATTGCCGCAGCCTATCAGGCAGCTTATGGTGTCGACGAGATGGAAATTGCAAATTCTTTGCTTGATGGTAAACTCGCATTATCTAAAAGTGACTATACGCAACTGTTCATTCCTGCCCATGCTGAAATTGTACTTGAAGGCAGGATTCTAAAAGATGTATCCCACGAAGAGTGGATGGTTGAAATGTTGAGAACATATGACTTTAAGCGTAAACAGCCGGTATTTGAATTAAATAAGATGTGGTTTAGAGATAATGCAGTGTATCATGATATTTTGCCAGGTTTTTCAGAGCATCGTCTATTAATGGGATTGCCTGTTGAAACAAAAATGTTTGAAGCAGTTAAGAATGTTGTTCCAAATACATATGCTGTTTACCTGACAGAGGGAGGTAGCAATTGGTTAGATGCTGTAATTCAAATTCGTAAAAACTTCGAAGGTGAGCCCAAAAATGCTATTATGGCAGCATTTGCTTCACACCCATCGCTTAAAATGGCAATTGTGGTGGATGAGGATATCAATCCAATAAATCCTGTCGCCGTAGAATATGCTATCTCGACGAGATGTCAGGCAGACAAAGGAATTGTCATAATTACTAATGCAAAGGGATCAAGTCTGGATCCATCAAGTGATCAGGATAACTTAGTCACAGCCAAAGTAGGAATAGATGCTACAGCTACTCTCCTTAAATCAAAGGAAAGGTTTGAAATTGCACGAATACCTGGCAGTGATGATATTGATATTTCAGAATACATTAACAAGGGTAAAATCCATAGTGTGTTATAACAGTGGTGATGTTACCATATGACCACTATATTATAATTGTAGAGAATAAACAAGCGAAAAGTATTCCTCTTAACAGATATAAACCAACAGCTAATAATGGTTCATAGAACCCATTGGCAGTCTTTAAGACCTTTGAATTTAAATATCCTTTTCCGGTAATAAGCACGCAGACATCTAATGAGGTCGAATAATTTCGCTATGAAGGACTGGCATTTAGATCATGTGGAAAAGGTAATTGTCCGGTATATAAAAGGTATATCCCCTTATGCATCTTCACTTGAAAAGCGCAATTTCAAAAAGTATAGTACCCTCTTCGCCTGTGCTAAACAAATAGAGTATGATATAAGACATGGTGTAACAACTGATGAGGTTCTGTCAGTGATAAGAAAAATTAGATATGACAAAGAATTCTCAGAATTTCAATCAAACCATGAGATTATGCAAAGATTGGTGGAGCTTGAAAGGCAACTCTCAACTCCAAAAAAAGTGCCGACATGGTAACTATCAATGTCTATAGTCCTATTATGATGCTAGTGTTGATGGGATTGCATGATTATATATACATCATATAAGATATTGAGATTACAATTTCATTAGTCTTGTAGATCGATTAATCCAATTCATGATGTTAATTTTAAGCATCTTATCTAGGCAATGTATAAATGTGAAACATATATAGATACAGAAATATTTGTCGGAATATCGGTTTACTGATGGAAACCTCATTATTCTCTACGTAATACATAGACAAAACTCTTTTATCGGACAGAATAGAATTCCAGATTATATAAATGAACGTGTCAAGTTATGTTTGAACACTTATAGGATTATCAGGCAGTCAAAACCCGACGGGGAGAAGACCGTAATCTTGGTCGTTGGAAGCCAACAAAATAGTGAATATATTACAAATAAGCTAGTGGAATCAGGAGTTGATCAAAATATAATTGCCAAGGATTATCTTTCAAGAAATGTCACTGAATGTTTTGATCGTGTGGTGGCTTTGATAAGAAGCAGAACTAATCCTCCATACTTGTACTTTGTAGGTTCTGTCTGGCTTAGAGAAATTTATGATGCTGTCGTTTTGTCAAGACTGAAAGGCTACCGGGTTCAGTTTGAAGGTGCTCTGGACCATAGATCTGTTAAGGAGGTAGAAGAGGAAAAGGCATTAGATGCCCCAAGAAAGGGTTTAGAATATTATAAAAGAAAAGCAAAGGATAAAGCAATAGATCTTGTACTTAATCAAATGTTCCCAGAAGGAAAAGATGTATCGTAAGCAATATTCCTTCTATATTAGGCTGGTTATCAGTTCTGCAAGTATGTAGTACATTTAGTTACTTTCTAGTGCTTTTTATTAGATGAACTAAAAAGTAGAACACTAAGATATAATAGATATTTGCTCGCTAGGTATGAATATCACATACCTACATAGGTGTGCCTATGATCGTAACTTGAGTATATACTATATACTCTGGACATGGCAAATGTTATAGTGGTTTCT
>Ga0126304_10001330_pt1 | contig 11509 bp, 9 predicted proteins | sample Plot25_FD_92538 | JGI IMG/M metagenome (GOLD analysis project Ga0126304, IMG submission 92538) | Serpentine soil microbial communities from UC McLaughlin Reserve, CA, USA - Plot25 | ecosystem: Environmental > Terrestrial > Soil > Grasslands | place: USA: UC McLaughlin Reserve, Lake County... | reverse complement strand
CGTCGTTGCGTTGGCCCAGTTCCGTGATGACCAACCGCACTTGTTCGCCGTCGATGACGAACACCGCCCAGTCGTTGCCACGCCTGAACAGTGCGCCGACCGGCGCCTTCACTACGTTGTCCTCGCGCCAGACGACGACGCGGACCTCGACGCGGTAGCCGTCGCCGAGACGCTTGGCGCGAGACGGTTCGTCGAAGTCGATGAGCACGTTGACGCGCTGCTCCTCGACACCGAGCGCCGAGATCTTCATGAACCCCGCGGGTTCGACGCGGCGCACGCGACCTTTGAGCGGCTCGCTCCCGCCCCAACCTTCGATGAGCACCGCCGAGCCCGGCTGGATGCGAACCGCATCCGTCGAGAGGAAATCCGCGACGATCTCGCTTCGTCCCGGCTCGCCGATCTCGAGCAGCGGTTCGCCGGCAGGCACTATCGACTCGCTTTCGCGCAGCCGTTTGAGGATAACGCCGTTGACTGGCGCGACAACCTCCACGGCGCGCCCGGCAGGTGCAGGCGCCTGCAAGCGCGCCCGCGCCAGTTGAAGCTCGTATTCGCTGCGCGAGACCGCGAACTCCGCGGCCTTGCGTGCCTCTTCGGCGGTCGCGACCGCGGTCTCCGCCGCATCGAGGTTGTCCGCCGCGATCGCTCCGGCCTTCATCAACTCCTGCTGACGTTGCAGCGTCGTCCGGGCGCGCATCAATTCCGCGGTCGCGCGATCGAACTCGGCTCGCGCTTGTCCGACCGCTGCGCGGGCGGCCTCGACGGCCGCCGAGAGCTCGCCACGCGTGCGCGGATCGAGCAGCGGCGCGTCAGCCGTGGACAGCCGCGCGACGACGGTCTTGCCGCTGACCACGGGATCGCCCGGCTCGAGCTCGATGCGCTGCAGTCGGCCGGCCACCGGCGCCGACACCACGAACTTGTCGCGGATGCGCGTCTCGCCGTCTTCGTCGAGCGTCACCTGCATCGGCCCCTGCCCGACCTTGGCGGCGCTCACCTCGATCGACTCCGGCCACATCGCCATGGCGACAATCGCCAGGACAACCACGACGCCTGCGATCAGGCGCTTGTTTTTGAGAAATCGCATAGACGGGTGTGTTATTCGCGGATCTTCAGGACCGCGACCAGGTCCAGGTGATCGAGTTTTCGCCTGACGACCAGTCCTGAGAAGACCGTTGCAGCAATGATGCCGAGGAACGACAGCGCCACAGCCTGGCGTGAGACATACAACGGGAACCGATAGACCTCACTGTCGATCATGCCGACGATGGCCGCAGACAGAGAGTATCCGAACAGGCCCCCGACCGGCAGCGCGACGAGGGTGACCAACGCCAGCTCGCCCATCAGAATCAGCGAGATCTCCGCCCGAGTGAACCCGAGGACACGCAGGCTGGCCAGCTCGCGGCTGCGCTCGGACAGCGAGACCCGCGCCGCGTTGTAGACGACGCCGAACGCGATGATGCCCGCGAAGATCAGGTTGATAAAAATTGAGACGCTCATGTTCGCGGCCATCACGTCGCGGAAGCTCTGAAGCACCGCGCGCTTGAAGCCGGCTCCGGCAACCGCTGGTGTGGATTTCAGCTCCGCGGCGAGTTTCACTTCCTGGTCGTGATCGATGAGCAGCAGGGCGCTGTTGGCCACGTCGCCCTCGCGCATCATGTGATGCAGCACGGTCAGGTCCATGTACGCGGAGAGGCCCATGATGTCGTCCACCAGCCCGGTCACCTGGACGCGGCGGGTCGGCCGCTGGCCTTCGAGCACTTCCAGCGTGATCTCGTCGCCAGGCACGACGCCGAGCACGTTGGCCAGCGTCAGCGACAGCACCACCCCCGAAGGTGGCATGCGGATCTCGCGGCCGTCGCGATCGACGATGCGCTTAAAGCGTGGGTTTAACGACACACCAGTGATTGCGAGATAGCGGTCGCGATACCCCGATCGGATGCGTGCGGCCACGGTTCGCTGCGGCTCGACGGCGATGACGCCGGGCAGCCGTTCCAGCGCGTAGCGCGCGCTCTCGTCGCGCGGCTCGATGAAGTTCACCGTCACGTCCTGTCGCTCCGCCTCCCAGAACTGGGTCAGCATCAGTCGATCGATCGCGTCGTTGAAGACGAAGCCAATCATCAGGATCGAGACGGCGAACGCGATGCCGAACACCGATGCCGCGGCACGCAGCGGGTGTCGCATCACGTTGCGCAGCACCATGCGTCCTGCTGTCCCGAGATTTCTCGAGACGACCGGTGTTTCGAGGAGCGAGCGGCGGTACCGAGTCGGCACTTCCGGCCGCATGGCTTCCGCCGGGGGTACGGTGACGGCGCGGCGCACGGCGGTAAATGCACCGCCAATCGCTGCGATGAGCGTCATCACGGTCGCTCCGAAGACAACGCTCGGAGGCACGCTGAAGAGCAGGACCGGAAAACGGAAGAACGAATTGTAGAGGCCGATGATCAGGTTGCCCATCAGGGCGCCGAGTACGGAGCCGAGCACGACTCCCAGCAGCCCAATCGCGAGCGCCCACTTGAGATAGTGCCAGCCGATCGAGCGGTTGCCGTAGCCCAGCGCTTTGAGCGACGCGATCTGCGGCCGTTGCAGGGCCAGGGCACGTGTCAGCGCGACGTTGAGGATGAACGCCGCCACGAGCATGAAGATCAGCGGCAGCATGAAGCCGAAGGTCTGGAGTTGCGACAGCTCGTTCTGCACCGTCCAGTGCGACAGTTGCAACGCGCGCGGAATTGCCCCGAGCCCGCCGTACGGCTCGAGTATGCGATCGATCCGCGCGATCACCTCGTCGGTGGACGCGCCCGGCGCGACCGCCAGCACGATGTCGTTGAACCCACCCTCCATGTCGAACGCAGCAGCCAGGGCTTGCTCGTCCATCCAGAAAATCGCGAAGCGCTTGTCGTCGGGTACCAGCTCGCCCGGTCGAATGCTGTAGATGAACTCCGGTGACAGCGCGACGCCGACGATCGTGAGCTGCCGGAGACGCCCATTCAGGACGGCCGGCACGTGATCGCCGAGCTCGAGCGTGTTGGCGACCATGAAGCCTTCGCTGGCAAGCACTTCGTCGGCGCGGCCGCGCTCGATCCAGCGTCCACGGCGCAGGAAAATATCGTTGACCAGCGGTCGCCGATGGGCGGGGACCGACACCAGCCTGCCGCTGGCCGGTTCGTCCAGGCCCTCGAGGTCGAGCGTCACGTTGGCGAGGACGCGTGTCTCGACCGCGGAGACGTTCGGGATCGCGGCAATCTCGCCGGCCACGCGCAGGGGTGCACGCTTGAGCGACGCGAACACGTCTCCGAATCGCTGCTGTTCGTAGTACGCGTCACGTGTCCGGTAGAGCGAGTCGAAGGTGGACAGATACATGACGTACATCGCCACGCCGGCGGCGACCACCATCGCGATCGCGAGTGCCTGGCCCTTCATCGCGAGCAGGTCGCGAAGGAGCTTGCGGTTGAGCGGGGTGATCCTCATGTCACCACGTGAGCTCGCGGGGGGCGAGTTTCTTTGCCGTGCGATCCTCAACGGCCGTGACGCGTCCGTCGGCGAGACGGATGACGCGATCGGCCATCTCCGCGATCGCTGCGTTGTGCGTAATTACGACCGTGGTGGTCCCCATATCGGTATTGACGCGCGCCAGAGCCTCGAGGACGACAATGCCGGTTGAGATATCGAGCGCACCAGTCGGCTCGTCGCACAGCAACACCGATGGGCGCTTGGCGATCGCGCGCGCGATGGCGACGCGCTGCTGCTCGCCGCCGGAGAGCTGGGCGGGGAAGTGGTCCTCGCGCGCCCCAAGGTTGACCATCCGCAGTGCCTCGTCGGGATGCATCGGCGCGTCGGAGATCTCGGTGACGAGCGCCACGTTCTCCACGGCGGTCAGGCTCGGGATCAGATTGTAGAACTGGAACACGAAGCCGACGTGTCGTCGTCGATACGCGGTCAGTTCTGCCTCGTCTGCGCGTGTCAACACCGTGTCGCGATAACGCACTTCTCCGCTCGTCGGTACATCGAGACCGCCGATGATGTTGAGCAGCGTTGATTTCCCCGACCCCGACGGCCCGAGCAGCACAACGAACTGCCCTTGATATAGTTCCAGGCTGACCTGCTTCAGCGCGTGCACTTCGACCTCGCCCATGTGATACACCTTGGCGAGATCGGTGATCGTGAAGAGCGGCGTCACTCCTGAATCGTAACAAGGCACAAGGCACAATGCTCAATGCCCAATGCTGAATGCCCGACATGAACCGGTGATTCACGTCGATCGCATTCGAAAGACGTACGGCCAGACCGTCGCCGTGGACGATGTGTCGTTCGACGTGCAGCAGGGCGAGATTTTCGGGCTGATCGGTCCGAACGGCGCCGGGAAGACCACCACCATGGAGTGTGTCGAGGGATTGCGCACGCCGGACACGGGTACGATCGCGGTGCTGTCGTTGAACCCGGTCCGCCACGCACGCACGCTGCAGCATCGGGTTGGTGTGCAGCTGCAGCAGGCCCAGCTGCAGAAGCGCATCAAGGTGTGGGAAGCCGTCGATCTGTGGGCCGCGCTCTATCCGCGTGCCGTGAACGGAGACGCGCTCCTCGAGCGCCTTGGCCTGACCGACAAGCGCAACGCGTGGTTCATGACGTTGTCAGGGGGGCAGAAGCAGCGTCTCTTCATTGCGCTGGCGCTGATTCACGATCCTGAAGTCGTGCTGCTCGACGAGCTGACGACCGGCCTCGACCCGCAGGCGCGCCGCGCGATCTGGGAAATGGTGCGCGGCATCCGCGACCGCGGCAAGACCGTGTTGCTGACGACGCATTTGATGGAAGAGGCCGAGCGCCTCTGTGACCGCGTGGCGATCGTCGAGAAGGGCCGCGTCATCGATATCGGCACGCCGTCTGGTCTCGTGCGCAAGTACTGTCCAGAGCAGGCGGTCGTTCTGGTGGCAGCCGATCCCTCAGCGCGGGAGCGTTTCGCGCGGATTCCAGGCGTGGACGCCGTGGACGTTCAGGACATGCGCTACACGATCCGCGGACGAGGCGAAGAGCTCGTGACGAGCGTGATCCAATGTCTGTCGGAGCACCGCATCAAGGTCACCGAGTTCAAGACCGAGTCGCCCAACTTGGAAGACGTATTCCTGCGGCTGACGGGGCATTCGATTCGCGATTAGGGCCACGCGCGAACTCGGCGATCCCGCGTTTCCTAATCCGGCATCGGCTGCTCGATTCGATCGACGACGAGCACCTCGACCGGTCCCTTCGTCGACTGCAGCTTGAGTCCGAGCTGTTCCTGCATTGCCGTGAACAATGAAGGCGCGTTGGGATCGGCCGGCGGGAATTCCACGCCGGGCGGCGGGTTCAGCGGACGCTCGGGCGCGAAAGTGAGCTCGAAGTCCCACGCGCCGCTGAGCCCTGTGCGATCGACGACGATACGTTGCACTTGCCCGGACAGGTTGCTCGCCAGCAGGGTCATCGGCATGGCGCCCGCGACGAGGCGCCCAGGCAGCCCGCGCATGCCACACACCACCGGACTGTTTGGCCCGGGCGATGGTCCCGGAGGCGCTCCGCCGCGTGCCGCCGCCGCCATCGCCGCGCAGTCCTGCGTCGTCGCCTTCAATGCCAGTCCGAGCTTTCCATCAGGCCGTGCGAGCACCAGGGCGTATATGTCCATCTCGCGCACTTCGCGATGCACAGCCAGCGTGAATCGGTCGGCGAGCAGCGTGCGCATCGCGATCATGTGTGGGTCAGGGCCCTGCCCCGGAGGCACCGGCGGAGGATCGCCCTCCATCTTCGCCACGATGTCGAAGGTCTGGTTGCGAATCCATGTGGGGTCGTCAACCAGCTGGAACCCTTGCACCTGGTAGGCGAAGGTGATCAACGCCCGCAGCGGCATATTGGTCGCCTTCAACCGTCCACCGGGGAACCGACGGATGCTCGATCCCTGGGCCCCCGTCTTGTTCGGTTTGACCGAGGCGGCCTCGTAGACGTACGACGCGGTTGGATCGGGCTCTTGTGCGGGCGCCGGCGCCTGCGCGTGTGGACGTGACACACTCAGGCTCACAGCCAACAACACGAGCGCGGTGCCGGCGGCGAGACGTGGGAACAGCTTCATGATTCGATATGACGGATTGGTGAGCGAAACGGTTAACAGATGATCCGCGCGCTGGCGAAGCTCACCTGGTTGGAACTCAAGATCTTCGTTCGCGAACCATTGGGCGTTTTCGGCACCGTCGGCATCCCCGTGCTCGTCTTCGTCGTGACGACGCGCCTCCTCGGCAGGGCAGTCACTTCTGCGCCGCGCCAGCCGGGGTGGCCGGGCAGCTCGTTCCTGCCGGTGCTGACCTCGATTCTGATCGCGCTGAGCGCTCTCGTGTCGCTCATCGCGATCGTGTCCATCTACCGCGAAGGCGGCATTCTGAAGCGACTCCGCGCGACGCCGCTGCCGCCAGTCGTTATCCTGACGGCGCACGTGCTCGTGAAACTGATCTTCACGGCCATCACGCTGGCCGCGATGCTGCTTGCCGGTCGGCGGTACTTTCCGCCAGATGCTGACGTCCCGGTGATCTCGTTCGGCGCGGCGCTGCTCTTCACCACGTGGTCGATTCTCTCGATCGGCTTCGTGATCGCGAGCGTGGTGCCGACGGCGCGCTTCGCACAACCGGTCGCCACCATGGTCGTCTATCCAATGCTGGGTGTATCGGGTCTGTTCTATCCGATCCAGCGCATGCCGCCTGCGCTGCAGACGATCGCGCACGTCTCCCCGCTCACGTATGCGGTATCGCTGCTCGATGGGATCTGGCGAGGCGAGTCCTGGCTCGCGCACGGCACCGACGTCGCCGCGTTGATCGTCACGTTCGTCGTCTGCACGGCGATATCGGCCAGGGTGTTCCGGTGGGAGTAGCGCTCGTTGGGAGTAGGGCACGTCCTTTCGGACGTGCCGATTACGCGGGATCGACGAGGTCCACGAAACGCCAGCTCGCCTTCGGCGCCAGACCGGCGAGCTCGCGGCCGAGCGCGCGGAACACCGGGGGTGACGCGATGAGATGTTGCGTGCCGGCGTGCATGTCCCTGAACAGGCGCTGAATCGTCCCCGCGCGAAGGCCCGTCGTGCCCGCGGCCGCGTAGACAAACATCGCGACGTCATGCGACGCCCAGGTGACATGCGCCATCGCCAGACGAATCAACGACTGCAGCCGAACGCTGGGCCGCTCGCCGCGTTCGAGCAGGTGCGACATCTCGGCCCAGACCTCATACACGAGCGCGCGCGCCGAACGGTAGGTGCCTTCAGCCTTCGCATACTGCTCGAGGAAGCTCTCGCTCGTGGACTGCGTGGCAGCACGTCCGCCGCGCGCCCGCACATTGGCGGATAGCTCGTCGAGCAATCGCCGTCCGATGCCGCATGCCCATCCGGAATGGCACATCGCCGCGAAACCGACGATACCGACCGTATAGAGAGAGCCGCCGCGTCTGGGAACGTCGGTCACCGCGAAATGTGTGTAGGTGTCGGGGACGTAGACCGAGTCGATTGTGTAGTCGATGCTTCCCGTGGCGCGCAGGCCCATGACGTTCCAGTTGTCGATCAGCTTCACCTTCTCGACCGGTAGCACGAAGATGCGCGGTTCGCCGGTGCCTTCGATGACTCCCAGCGTGTGGATGTGCGTGCCGTGTTTGATGCCCGACGCAAAGCTCCACGATCCGCTGAGCAGAAATCCACCGTCGTGCGGCACTGCGTTGCCAGGCCGCGTACCTTGCCCGGCGATGACGGGCATGCGCAGCGTTTTCCCCGCGCTCGGGGCCGGAAATAGTTCTTTGACCGCATCGTCCCCGAGATATGCGGCGCCGGTGCCGATCGCGAGCGCCGCCGCCATCAGGACCCAGCCCGTCGAGGGATCGCCGCAGGCCACGTTCTCGATCACCTGCAGCGACGAGACCGGATCGAGCTCGGCTCCGCCCAGCGATCGCGGCACCCACATTCCAAACAGCCCTTCCTGATGCAGGGCCTCGACCACTGGCTCGTCCAGCCGTCCATGCTGGTCGCCCCAGTCGGCATGTTGGTTCGCGATGGATCCAACGGCCTTGGCGCGCTCGGGTAGGCTCACGGTCATCGTCTGCATCCGCACAGCATAGTCAATAACTGCGTTTGTCAATCTTGTCCGCGCCGAGCCCGGCGGCAATGCGGGTTGCCTCTTCAATCGCGCGCGCGATCACCGAACGGATCTTGCCGTCCTCCATCATCAGCAGGCCGCCAATGGTGCAGCCTGCAGGTGTTGTCACATCGTCGCGGAGAGCGGCGGGATGCCGGTCCGCGGACTGCACCATGCGCGCCGATCCGAGCGCAGTTTGCGTGACCAGTGTCAGTGCCAGCTCGCGCGAGAGGCCGACGCGCACGCCGGCATCAGCCATCGCTTCCATGATCAGGTAGTAGTACGCCGGGCCGCTGCCGCTCAACGCCGTGATCGCGTTGAAATGCGTTTCGTCCGTCTGCACGCAGCGTCCGACGCAATCGAATATGCGTCGCACCAGCGCAAGGTGATCGTCGGTCGCGTGCGACCCCGGGCAGATTGCGGTCATCCCTTCACGGACGATGCACGGCGTGTTCGGCATGGCGCGAACCCACGGGTTGGGCATGCCCGAGAGCGATTCGAGCTGGGCGAGCGTGGTGCCAGCGAGGATGGAGACGAGCAGTGTGTCGGGGCGCAGCCCGCCGTCGCGCAGCGCGGCAACGGCACGGCCGGCCTGCGCCGGCTTCACGCAGAGGACGATGACGCCGGCGTCCGGCACGCGCGAGGAGACGTTGGTCTCGACCGGGATGCCAAGCGTCTGAGCCGCGATCTCGCAGGTGTGCGTCGATCGTGCGGTGCCCCACGCATGCTCGCGCGGCAGCGCGCCCGCGTCGAAGAGGCCCTTGAGGATCGTTTGTCCCATCACGCCGGTGCCGACGACGCCAAACGTTCGTCCGGGGTTCAGGAGGGGCGGGACTTTTTCGGTCATGGTAATCGCCAATCGTAACCGGTCCTACGCCACAGCGCAGATTGTGATGGCGATTTCAGGTTTGGTGGTCGACCGTCGCGCAACCTGCCGCAATTGCGCCGTTGCTGCGCGTCGATTCATAACGCTTCACCGCCAGGGTGAAAGCACAGACCTTGCACAGTGTTGCCCCACGGATGGCCCTGTACCTCGACGCCTCTCTTCGACGCACCGCCGTGTCTGACGTGGCGGTGCCGCGCACCTACATTCGAAGCCGCGCATTCGATGCAACGCTGCTGGCGGCGCCGATCGTCGCGGGGCTCGCGGCGGCGCTGATGGTCGCCGCCGATGCGCGGCTCTATCCGATCCTGCTGCTCGCCGACCTCTGGCTGCTTGGCTATCACCACGTGGTGGCGACGTACACGCGGCTCGCGTTCGATACGCAGAGCCTGCGGCGCAATCGTTTTCTCGCCGTCGATCTGCTTGGCATCGTGACCGTCGCGACGTTGGGCATTGCGCTGACCGCGGGCGCATGGGCGATCGCCACCGCGTTCCTGTATCTGCAGTGGTTCCACTACATGCGTCAAGGCTACGGCATCGCCCGCATGTACTACCGGGCGAGTCCGGAAGGACAGGTGCCGGGTTCGCGTGACCTGATGGCCGATCTCGCGATCTACTTCGTGCCGATCTACGGCATCGCGGCACGCTCGGCCACAATGGGCGATCGGTTTCTCGGTCTGCCTGTGAAGACCCTCGTGCTTCCCGAACCGCTCCTGATGCTGCTCGGTCTTGCGGCGGCGGCGGCTGTGATCGCCTGGAGTGCGAAGATCATGCGCGCCGCGCTCGCTGACACGCTCGATCTCCAGTACACGGGATTCGTCGCGTCGCACATCGGCATCTTCCTGGTGGCCTATGTCGCGATGGAAGACGTCAATACCGGCTGGCTGGCGATCAACGTCTGGCACAACTTCCAGTACGTGCTGGTCGTGTGGATGTCGAATGCGAAGCGTTATGCCGGCGGAATCGATCCGACAGCACGATTCCTCTCGCGCCTCAGCCAGCCTGGACGGGTCACGATGTACTTTGCGTGCTGTTTGGCCATCGCGACGATCATTTACGCGGCACTCGACCGGTTTACGGTGCTGGTCCTCGGCGGCGGTATGGCCGTGACGATCGGCAGCTACATGGGTATCAACTTCCATCACTACATCGTCGATGCCTTGATCTGGAAGCGCCGCAAGACTGTTCCGCAGGCGGTGTAGCGTGTCCACACCCTCCGACGCCAAAACTGTGGACGGCGTACACTGGGCCGACCTCGACGGTCTCCGTGCCTTCGCGATTCTCCTCGTCGTTGGACGGCACAGCCTGCGACCGTTCATCTCCGAAGACACGTATCACGCGGTGGTCACCGCCGGGCGGCTGGACTTCACGCCGCTCGTACTCAACGGCTGGATTGGTGTTGATCTGTTCTTTGTCTTGAGCGGCTTTCTGATCGGCCGTCAGGCATGGCGCGGCGACAGCCTGCGCCGGTTCTGGTTCAAGCGTGTGACACGCATTTTACCTGCCTACTGGGCCTGTCTTGGCATCGTGGCCTTCGGGTTGACAGTCTCGGGTGCGTGGCCGAAGAGTGCCGCCGACTTTGTTGCGCATCTGGTGATGCTGCAGGACTACACGGGCAGCGTGTTCGTGCCGTCGTTCTGGTCGCTCGGTGCCGAGGAGAAGTTCTATCTGCTCGCGCCGCTGCTCGTGTTTGCTCTGACCTGGGACCGCGTCCGACGCTGGCAGGGCGTCGCGTTGTTCGCTTTGTGGCTACTACCCGTCATGTGGCGCGTCGCATCGGTCAGCCTCCTCAACGGATCCATCAGCTACGAGGCGTACTTCCCGCGGTATCGCAGCCCGTTTCATCTGACGTGTGAGTCCCTCGTGCTGGGGTTCGCGATTGCGTGGATATCGCGGCAGACGTGGTCGTCTCATATCGGCCGCCCGGCTCGTGAAGCGCTCTTCTGGGTCGGGGCCGCGGGCGTGGTGTATTGGCTGGTGCCCTCGGTGATCCTGCAGACGATCGACGCGAGGACGATTGTCGTCGCGCCGGCGCTCATTGGATTGTGTTTTGGCGCGATGGTGCTCGCGGCAGTGAGCGGGTCTGGAAGCTACAGCGTCGTCATCGGCTGCGCGATGTGGCAACCGCTTGCGACCGGGTCGTACACGCTGTATCTGACCCACATGATGGTGCTGCCCATCGCAGCTGCGCTCGCGGCGCACGCCATGCCGCTTAACGACGGCGCCTCGCCCGCCGCACAGTGGATGGTGTTCCTGCCCTGGTATCTCGTGATGACCGCGCTCGCCGCATACGTCCTGCACCGTTATGTCGAGCGTCCGATGCTGCAGTGGAGAGATCGACGGCTTGCTCAGGCGGACCAGTCGAAGGTTCTTTCGACGGCCTTTTTCCATCCGGCGTAGGCGGTCTCACGCTGATCGTTGGTCCACGCCGGTTCCCATTGCCGATCGGCTTTCCAGTTCGATCGCAGCGCATCGAGCGACTTCCAGAAACCGACGGCCAGGCCTGCTG
>Ga0126304_10001328_pt1 | contig 11522 bp, 8 predicted proteins | sample Plot25_FD_92538 | JGI IMG/M metagenome (GOLD analysis project Ga0126304, IMG submission 92538) | Serpentine soil microbial communities from UC McLaughlin Reserve, CA, USA - Plot25 | ecosystem: Environmental > Terrestrial > Soil > Grasslands | place: USA: UC McLaughlin Reserve, Lake County... | reverse complement strand
GCGGGGTTCACCGCCGTCTTCATAGTCGAGTCGAACCAGATCGGCGATTTGAGCCTGATCTACGGGGGGTACTTCCTGGCCGTCTGCGTCGGCGTCCACCTGTTCATCCGCGTTCGCCTCCCCCACGCGGATCCGTACCTGTTCCCGCTCTGCGCGCTGCTGGCCGCGGTCGGGCTGGTGATGCTGTTTCGGATCGACGAGGAGCTGGCGCTCAAGCAGGCATCGATCTTCGTGGCCGGGGCCGTGCTGCTTGCGCTGACCATCCTCTTCGTGCGCGACTACCAGGCGCTCCAGCGCTACCGCTACCTGATCGCGTCGGCCGGCATCGCCCTACTGCTGGCGCCGCGCCTTCCCGGGATCGGGTCCCAGGTCAACGGCGCATACCTCGGCATCAATCTCGGGCCGCTGTCCTTCCAGCCGGCCGAGGTCGCGAAGATCTGCATCGTCGTCTTCCTCGCGAGCTACCTGTCGGAGAAGCGCGAGCTCCTCACGGTCGCAGCACGCCGCGTGGCGGGGCTGACGATCCCGCCGATCAAGCACTTCGGCCCGCTGCTCGTGGTCTGGGGCGCGACGATGCTCATGCTCGTCTTCATCCGCGACCTCGGGAGCTCGCTGATGTTCTTCGGGGCGTTCCTCGCGCTCCTCTACGTGGCGACCGCGCGGCTCTCCTACGTGATCGCGGGCTTGGCGCTGTTCTTCGTCGGCGCGACTCTGATCGCCTCCCAGGTCGGGCACGTCCAGAACCGCATCGACATCTGGCAGCACACGTTCGACACCAATCCCTGCCACCTCAGCAGGGCCGAGCTGCGCGCCGGCGAGGACTGCGGCGTGGGACAGATCCAGCAGTCGCTGTTCGCGCAGGCCGACGGCGGGCTCTTTGGCGAGGGGCTCGGCCAATCGCTGCTGAAGCTACCCGGGCCGTTCGCCCCGGACTGCGCGCAGCCGTTCCCGGACTGCGGCAGCATCCTCCCGGCGCCCCACACCGATGAGATCTACGCGCTGATCGTGTCGGAGCTTGGGTTGTTCGGGGGAGCGGCGTTGATCCTCGTCTACGCGCTGATCGCCGCGCGCGGGTTCAAGGCCGCGGTGATGGCACGTGACGGGTTCTCAAAGCTCCTGGCGACCGGACTCACGGCGGTGTTCGCCCTGCAAGCCGTCGTGATCATCGGGGGGGTGGTCAAGTTCATCCCGCTGACCGGCGTGACGCTCCCGTTTGTGAGCTTCGGCGGCAGCTCCGTGATCGCGAACATGGTCCTGCTCGCGCTCCTGTTGATGGTCTCCAACGACGCGCGCCGGCCGCTGCCGCCCCCCCGCGAGGCCGATCACGAGTTCCAGGGGCTGCCGGCGTGAACTCGCCCATCGTCCGGCTGTACGGGTTCATCCTGCTGCTGTTCGCGGCGCTGGTTGGGTTCACGTCGTACTGGTCCGTATTCGACTCCACGACGCTCAAGGACGAGACGGCAAACCGCCGCCCGCTGATCGTCGAACAGACGGTGAAGCGCGGCTTCATCAAGACCGCCGACGGGGTGACGATCGCCGAGAGCGCGCCGGAGGGCGGGGGCAACCCGCCCATCTACACGCGCCACTATCCGCAGGGATCGCTGTACGGCAACCCAGTGGGCTACAGCTTCGTCCAGACTGGCCAGACGGGCATCGAGAGCTCGGAGAACGCGGTTCTCGCGGGAGAGCGCAATGAGTTCACGTCCATCCTCGACGAGCTTCGCGGCGTCCCGCAGGAGGGCGACAACGTCACGCTCACGATTGACTCGCGGGCGCAGCAGGTGGCGACGCAGGCGCTCCAGTCGGCGATCGCCAGCACGGCGGGCGCGAGCGGCTCAGGTGGCGCGGTGGTGGCGCTGGACCCGTCCACGGGCGCGGTCAAGGCGATGGCATCGGTCCCCGGGTATGACCCGAACTCGGTCACGAATCCCGACACCTTCAACCAACTCGGCAGGGAGAGCTCCGGCGCGCCGATCGTCAACCGCGCGACGCAGAGCACCTATCCGCCCGGGTCGACGATGAAGGTCGTCACCGCAGCAGCCGCTCTCGACTCGGGCGAGTTCACCCCCGACAGCGTGCTGAGCGGCGCCTCGCCGCAGAGGATCGGCGGCGTCCCGCTTTTCAACGCCGGTGGCGAGAACTTCGGCGACATCGACATGACCACCGCGCTCACCCACTCGGTCAACACCTATTTCGCGCAGGTCGGCGAGCAGCTCGGCACCGACACGATGGTGGAGTACATGAAGCGGTTCGGCTTCTACAGCGACCCCGAGCTCGACTACCCGGATATTCAGTTGGCGCCAAGCGGGGCCTACAACTCCGACGGCCAGCTCGTCACGTCGGACTTCGACGTCGGTCGGGTCGCGATCGGCCAGGGCGGCGCCGAGGGCCAGGACCTGACGACGCCGCTTCAGATGGCGGAGGTGGCGGCGACCGTCGCGAACGGCGGCAAGCTGATGCAGCCGACATTCGTGCAGCAGGTCACCGACCCCGACGGACGCGTGACCCAGAAGCTGACGCCCCACGTGCAGTCCACGGCGATCAGCCCCGAGACCGCCGCGCAGCTGACCGACATGATGGAGAACGTGACCTCCGAGGGAACGGCGACGGGCCTCACCGTGAGCGGTGGCGTCCCCTTCGCCGGCAAGACCGGCACGTCGGAGATCGATATCGACGCCGGGATCAACCAGCCCTGGTTCATCGCCTTCGCGCCGGCCACCGATCCGCAGGTGGCGGTCGCGGCAACGATCGAACGCTGCCAGGGCTGCTTCGGGGCGGAGGTTGCCGGGCCCATAGCAACGCAGGTGATGGACAGCCTGCTCGCGAGCGGCGGCTGATGCAGCTGGCGCAGGACACCGTCGTCGCCGGGCGCTACCGGCTGCTGGGCCGCCTGGGATCCGGCGGGATGGCCGACGTGTGGTGCGCGGAGGACTCCCTGCTGAACCGGCGAGTGGCGCTGAAGTTCCTGCACCCGCGCTTCGCCCAGGACGAGCAGTTCGTCGAGCGGTTTCGCCGCGAGGCGTCAGCCGCGGCGGGGCTCCAGCATCCCAACGTGGTGGGGGTGTTCGACCGCGGCAGCGTGGACGGCACGCACTTCATCGCGATGGAGTACGTGGAGGGGGCCTCGCTCAAGGACCTGATCGAGCGTGGCCTGTCCGTCGGCGAGGGCGTTGAGATCGTGCGCCAGGTGCTGGCCGGGGTGCGCTACGCGCACGAGCACGGCATCGTCCACCGCGACCTGAAGCCTCAGAACGTCCTCGTGGACTCCGACGGCCGGGCACGGGTGACGGATTTCGGCATCGCGAGGGCCGGCGCGTCGGAGATCACCCAGACAGGATCCGTGCTGGGCACCGCCCAGTACCTCTCGCCGGAGCAGGCGCAGGGACTACCGGTCACCGCCACCTCCGACATCTACTCGGTCGGCGTGCTGCTCTACGAGACGCTCACCGGGAGGGTCCCGTTCGACGCCGACTCTCCGGTGACCGTGGCCCTGAAGCAGGTCTCGGAGCGGCCGCGACCGCCCAGCGAGCTGAACCCGGCCGTATCGCGCGCCCTCGACGGCGTGGTGATGAGGGCGCTAGCCAAGGATCCGGAGAACCGGTTCGCCTCGGCCGAGGAGTTCAGCCAGGCGCTCGACGCGGCCGAAGCCGACCCATCGGGCGCCGGGGTCGGGGACACAGCGGCCTATGCGGCCGTCGCTGCTGCGGCGGGAACCGAGCCACCACCGCCCCCGCCCCCGCTTGAGCGGAGGGGTTTCTTCACCCCCGGGCGCCTCGCTCTCCTTGCGCTCCTCCTGCTCGCGCTCGCGGGGGTCATCGTCTACTTCCTCTTGATCAAGGACGGCTCGCCGACGCAGCAGGTCATCGTGCCCACGGTCATCGGCAAGCAGAAGGGCAAGGCCACCGAGATCCTGGAAGCCGACGGCTTCCAGGTTGCCGAGAGGACGATTCCGAGGCCGCATACTCCAGCGGGAAAGGTGTTCGAGCAGGACCCGACCGCGGGATCGCAGGCCCCGGAGGGCTCGACCGTGACAATCACGGTGTCGGCGGGGCTCGGCAAGGCGACCGTTCCCGACGTGAAGGGGGCCGACTTGGCGGCCGCCCGCAAGGAGCTCAAGGACGCCGGCTTCAAAATCGACGTGAGCCGAGAGCACTCGGACAGGGTGAAGGAGGGCGTCGTCATCGGCACCGTGCCGCCGGCCGGGACCCACCTCGAGCTCGACGAGTTGGTGACCATCCAAGTGTCCAGTGGGCCGAAGCTGGTCGAGGTGCCCTCCGTGGTCGGCCTGGACAAGGACGCCGCGGATACACAGATCCGCGACGCCGGCCTGAAGCCCCACTTCCAGAAGCAGGAGTCGACGGAGCCGGCGGGACAGGTGATCGATCAGAGTCCGGCCGGCGGAAGCACCGCGCGACGGAACAGCACCGTTACGGTCGTCGTCTCCAGCGGCATCGGGAGGGTGACCGTGCCGAACGTCGTCGGCGAGTCGAGCGACCAGGCCAAGAGCGACCTGGCGGGGGCGGGCCTGAACGCGCGCGTCGTCAAGCAGACGACGGACGATCCGAACGCCGAGGATCAGGTGATCAGCCAGGAGCCCAGCGCCGGAGCCCGCCTGCCCCGTGGCGAGGCGGTGACGATCTTCGTGGGCAAGTTCAAGGAGCCCACCACGACGACCACGACCACGACGACCACCACGAGCTCCACGGACACCACGCCCTGATGAGGATCGCCGTCCTCAGCGGGGGACGCTCCAGCGAGCACGAGATCTCGCTGGAGTCTGGAGCCTCGGTGGCGGGTGGGCTGCGCGAGGCGGGGCACGACGTGGTCGCGATCCTCCTCGAGCGGGACGGCCGGTGGACCTGCGAGGGGACGGACGTGCCGCTGCTGGCAGGCGGTGGGCTTCTGGACGTGGACGTGGCGTTTCCGGTCCTGCACGGGCCGTTCGGCGAGGACGGGACCGTGCAGGGGCTCCTCGAGTGCCTGGACGTCGCCTATGTGGGCCCCGGAGTGCTCGCGGCGGCGATCTCCATCGACAAGCTGATCTTCAAGCGGCTGCTTGCGTTTCACGGCATTCCACAGGTGGACTTCTGCGAGGCCGGCGAGGACGGCTGGCGCGAGCACGTTGCCGCGATGGGCCTGCCGGTGTGGGTGAAGCCGGCGCGCCTGGGGTCGAGCGTCGGCATCACCAAGGTGACGAGTCCCGAGCGTGTCCTGGACGAGGCGATCGAGGCGGCGCGCGCCTACGACCCGAGGGTGATCGTGGAGGCGCACGGTGGCGGCAGGGAGGTCGAATGCTCGGTGATCGGCAACGACGAGCCGCGGACGTCGCCGCCCGGGGAGATCGTCGCGCACGCCGAGTGGTACGACTACGAGGCCAAGTACTCGGAGGGCGGCATGGACCTGATCGTCCCGGCGCGGATCGGCGAGGAGGGGATCGCCAGGGTTCGCGAGCTCGCGTCACGGGTCTTCAAGGCGATCGACGGGAGCGGCCTCGCCAGATGCGACTTCTTCGTCCGCGACGATGGGGAGGTCCTGATGAACGAGCTGAACACGATCCCCGGCTTCACCGCGACGAGCGTGTTCGCCAAGTTGTTCGAGGCCGACGGCATCCCGTATCCGGAGCTGTGCGATCTCCTCGCCGGGCTCGCGGTGGAACGGCACCAGGCGCAGCGTCGCTACAAGTTTTGATGGGCGGCGACTTTGTCGACGCAGATGCATGTAAGGCAGCGAAGCCGCCGCAATTGATTCAGGTCTTCAGGCCTACCTCGTTGATCTGTACGCTGTAGCCGCCCTCCGACGCGGCCAGCGTCGTGATCCAGATCAGGTAGTACTTGGCGGTCCGCGGACTGAGCTCCACCGTCTGGTCGGTGTCGTCCATGCTTGACACATCCCCGATGGGCTTGCCCCAGCCCTGGAGCGACGTGGGTGGCCCGCCCTCCGAGGCATATATCTGAGCGCTCCAGCCGCCGACCTGCGAGCGGACCCGCAGCGTCCGCGCGTCCACCGGCTCGGCGGCGACCACGACCAAACCCACGCCCGGCTTGCCGACTGAATCCTCGGTGGTGGGAGCGTCGTAGCTCTCGGTCGACCATCCGGTGCCCGGGTTGCCGTCGATCGCGAAGTCCAGCTCCTCGTCGTGCTCCTCGAGATCTCCCGGCGAGGGATCGAACGACGCGGTACTGACGATGTTCACCGGCGCGCCCGCGGGCGCCGGGGACAGCCCGGGGCTCTCGTTGTTTCCTGTGAGGGCGGTGATCAGCAGCGCGGCCACCGTCGCGGCGAGAACGAGGAACACGCCGGCTGCGGAGACCCGGCGGGTGGTGAGGATCTTGCGCTTGCTCGGGACCGTGCCCAGGACGCTGGTGGCCTGGCCATGCGAGCCGCCGGCCCGGGCCACCTCGACCTCCAGTGCGCCCTCCAGGTCCGCCAGGCAGCTCGCCATGTCGGGATAGCGCTGCTTCGGGTCCTTCGCGGTCGCCCGCTCGACCACCGCGGCGAGCGCCGAGGAGACCTCAGGGCGCCGGCTCTGCACGTCGGGGATCTGCTCGTTCACGTGCTTCATGGCCACCCCGACGACCGTCTCCGCCGTGAACGGGACCTCGCCGGTGAGCATCTCGTAAAGCAGGACCCCGAGGGAGTAGATGTCGGTGCGCGCGTCGACGCCGCGGCCCATCGCCTGCTCTGGCGACACGTAGTCGGTCGTGCCGAGGACGCGCCCGGTCTGAGTGAGTCCGTCCGACTCGAGCGATCGCGCGATTCCGAAGTCGGTCACCTTCGCCCTGCCCTCGGAGTCGATCAGGACGTTCTGGGGCTTCACGTCGCGATGAACGAGCCGGCGGGCATGCGCGGCCAAGAGCCCGCGTCCGATCTCGATCGCGTACGCGGTCGCCTCGTCCACCGGCAGTGGGCCGACTCGCTCGATCCGCTGCTTCAGCGTTTCGCCGTCGACGTACTCGAAGACGATGTAGGGGTGGCCGCCGTCCTCGCCGGCATCGATGACTGCCACCACGTTCGGATGGGACAGCTGTGCGACCGCCCGCGCCTCGCGCCGGAAGCGTTCGATCTGATCGGGCTGGTCGGACATCTCGCGGTGCATCACCTTGACCGCGACCCAGCGCTCGAGCGTGCTGTCGCGGGCCAGATACACCGTCGACATCCCGCCGCTGCCCAGCTTCGATTCGAGGCGGTAGCGCCCCGAAAGTACGGTGCCGATCAGGCTGCTCGCGAGCCCGGTTGTCGCTTCGTCCGCCATCGAATGGGTATTTTCGACACTCACCCTAAGCCCCCGCTCACTGCGGGGTTTCCTGCACGCCAATGCCCGCAATCGTCACCTATTACACGGACCCCGCCTGCTCGTGGTCCTGGGGCTCCGAGCCCAAGCTTCGCCGGCTCATGTGGGAGTTCGGCGACGAGCTGCGTTTCACCTGGGTCATGGGCGGGCTGGCGCGCTCCTACGGAACCGGCTACCGCGATTCGGAGTCGGGCGTGGGCTCGGGACCGGACTGCTTCGGGGATCTGATGGCAGAGTGGCTCGAGACCGCCGCCGGATCCGGGATGCCGATCGACGCCAGGATCTGGAGCCAAAACCCGATCGCCTCGACCTATCCCGCCTGCCAGGCGGTGAAGGCCGCGACTGAGCAGGGAGCCGGCGCCGCGTACCGGTACCTGCGCCGGCTGCGGGAGGGGCTGATGACGGAGAGAAAGAAGCTCGATCACGCCGAGGCGCTGATCGGTGAGGCCGGAGCGGCGGGCCTCGATGTGGAGCGCTTTCGCATCGACCTCGGCTCGCACGCAATCACCGAGGCCTTCGCGGCCGACTTGGACGCGGTCCGCAATCCACCCGCCGAGGCCCGCGAACAGGGCAAGGTGTCCCAGACGGAGGGACACGATCGCGTCAGCTTTCCGTCGGCGGTGTTCCGGGGCGAGGGCGACTCCGAGCACGGCGTCTGGGGTTGGCGCCCCTACGAGGCCTACCGAGAGGCCGCGATTGCCGCCGGAGCCGAGCCCGCTCGCGGCCAGTCCTCGGATCCGCTCGAGGCAATCGAGCGCTTCGGCCGCTGCGCCACCCGCGAGCTCGGGGAGCTGACCGGCAGGCCTAATCCGGTGCTTCAAGCCGATCTGTGGGCGCTCGCGCGGGATTGGCGCCTGCGGCCAGCCTCGGTGCTGGGTGGGACATTCTGGGAGCTGGCGTAGGGAAGCCCCGACCGCTCGGCGATTCGGAGCCGGGATGGGCTGGGTAGGGCAGGCAAACAGCGCACTTGGCGCTTTACCGGTCATATACGCCACATAAAGCGCCAAATCCGGCTAAAGCCCTCGACAGGGCTGCCCTCGGTGCGTCGTTGTTCGTCCGTTCAGCTTTCGCTCGAGCGGATCAGGTCGACCAGCTCCGCAGGTGCCTTAGCTGGCGATCCCGCGTCGAACGGCGGCTTCGGGTCGTACTCGATGCCGAGCTGGATTGCCTGAGCCACCTTGTCGCCGGCGATCCGGCTCGCGAGGGTGAGCGCCATGTCGATTCCAGCCGAGACACCGGCCGCGGTGAGGATCTTGCCGTCCTCGACGACGCGCTCGGGCACCGGCTCGGCACCGAGCTCCCGCAGGGCATCGAGGTATGCCCAGTGCGTCGTAGCGCGCTTGCCGTCGAGGGTGCCGGCGGCGCCGAGAACCAGCGCCCCGGTGCACACGGAGGTCGTCCAGGTCGAGGCGTCGTGGGCCCCGCGCAGCCAGTCGAGGACATCGGCGTCGCCCATCAGCGGCCGATTCCCCTTGCCGCCGGGCACGAGTACGACCTCAGGATTGGGGAGCTCGGACAGCGCCAGATCCGCCTGGACGCCGAGCGCGCCGGTGTCGGTGCGCTTGACCCCGGCCTGCTTGCCGATGAAGGTGACCTCCGCCTCGGGAAGGCGCGACAGGACCTCGTACGGGCCGATCGCGTCGAGGGCGGTGAGACCGTCGAAGATCAGGATGGCGATGCGCGTGCTCACAGGATGACCTCTCCGGCCCGCTCGGTGGCCCGGCCGACGCGCCTTGCGGCCGGATAGTGAGCGCGTAGGAGCTCGAGCGCCTGCGCCTCGTCGTCGGCCGCCACGACGCAGCAGAACCCGCAACCCAGGTTGAAGACCTCGCGCATCTCCCGGTCGGAAACGTCGCCCAGCTCCTGGATCAGGTCGAAGATCGGGGGCACGGTCAATGGATCGTCGATCTCGTAGCCGACCTGGGCCTCGAGGCGCAGCAGATTGTCGAACCCCTCCCCGGTGATGTGGGCGAGACCGCGAACGTCCGCCGTGGAGCGCAGCAGCTCGAGGACCGGTCGCACGTAGATCTCGGTGGGCTCCAAGAGCACGTCGCCGAGCGGCCTTCCAAGGCGATCGTCATCGAATGGGACATCGGCCAGCGCGGCCCGGGCGAGGGTGTAGCCATTCGAGTGCAAACCCGACGAGGGCAGGCCGATCACCGGATCCCCCGGGCGCACGGTGGCACCGGTGACGATCGCGTCGAGCTCGACCAGCCCTACGCACGAGCCGCCGAGCTCCTGTCCCGACACGATGTCTCCAACCTGCGCGATCTCGCCGCCCGGGATTTCGATCCCCGCCAGCTCCGCGCCGCGCGCGAGCCCGATCCCGAGCTGGCCGCAGATCTCGGGGTCGGCTCGCTCGGTGAGGATGAAGTCGAGCATGGCGATCGGCTCCGCGCCGACGCAGATCACGTCGTTGACGTTCATCGCGACGCAGTCGATTCCGATCGTGTCGTAGCGCCCGAGCTGCTCCGCGACCACCATCTTGGTGCCCACAGTGTCGGTCGAGAGGGCGAGGCCCATCCGGTCGTCGAGCCGTAGAACGCTGGCGTAGTGCCCGGGAAGAGGGACTACCCGAGACGGCTTACCCGTATCGATGCGCTCCAGGCTCCGAACGAGCGCCTGAACGGCGCTCTCCGCCGCGGCCTGACTCACGCCTGAACGTGCGTAGGCTCCGGCGCCGGCTTCGCCGTCTGCGACTGGCTTCATGCGGCGGATTCAACCACCCCGGCGCGGATGTCAGCCCATGCGGCGTCGATTCGTAAGAGAGGAACGCATGGATAGGCGAAGCCTCATCCTCGATACGAGCCGTCCGCTCCGAGCCCAAAAGGGGGACCTCACATGACCAAGCGCCTAGTTGCGCTACCCATCGCGATGATCGCGCTTGCCGCGTTCGTGCCCGGTATCGCGAATGCGACCAACTTCAACACGTCGGCGACGATCGCAATTCAGGGACCCACCGGCAACGCCTTCGGCGGCAAGGTGAACTCGCCCGTCGGGGCCTGTAAGACCAACCGCACGGTGATCCTGAAGCGAAAGAACCCGGGTTCGGCCAACTTTGTCAACGCCGGCAGCGACCACAGCGCCAGCAACGGCGACTGGAAAGTCAACTCGGTTCCGATCGCAGGCGCGCAGTACCGCGCCCAGGTCACGGTCAAGAATCTGAGCGGCGGCGACAAGTGCAACGCCGCCACCTCGACGACGGTGACCGCGCGCCCCACGACCAGCACGATCGCGATCGGGGTGCCGCTCGGTAACAGCTTCAAGGGCGTCGTCAACAGCACCGTCACGGGCTGCGAGTCGGCCCGCCTGGTGACCCTGCAGCGAAAGCTCGTCGGGGGGACCTCGTTCGCCAACCTCGGCAACGACGCTAGCGCCGGCAGTGGCGCCTGGGAGGTGCCGACGAACCCGGTCAACAACGCCCAGTACCGAGGGTTCGTGAGCGCCAAGCAGGTGGGCTCGAATGCCTGCATGGCGGCCACCTCGCCGGTGACCACCGCCCGCAACAGCGCGGCCACGATCGCCCAGGGAGCTAACAACTTCCACGGCAACGTGAACAGCATCGCGGCGTGTGAGCCGAACCGGACGGTGACCCTGCAGCGCAGGGGGATCTACGAGGCGGCGTTCAGCAACATCGGCACCGACGCCACCAACGCCAGCGGCGGCTGGCTGGTTTCGACCACCCCGATCTCCGGAGCGTCGTACCGGGCCTTCGTCGGCGCCAGGCAGGTGGGAGCCAACTCCTGCCTGGACGATTTCTCGAACGTGATCGTCGCGAGCTGAGCTCCTAGACAGCGGACGCAGTTTGATCCGGCCACGCCTGAAGGGGCGCGGCCGGATTATTTCTGGGGCCGCCCCGCGGGTACGCCGTGGACACTCGCTCGTCGCAGCTTGAAGATCACGGCGCCCGCCAAGGCGACCCGATAGGCCGCGTACGGCCAGGGAGAGCGCTCCCGGTCGAGCACGGAGACGAGCCCCTGCGAGGCGAGCGTCGAGGCGAAGGATGCGCCGGCCCCGGCGGCCAATACCCGCCGGAGGGGGGGCGTGATGCCCCGTCGTCGCATCCGCGCGGCCCGCAGGACCGTGGCCCCGAGGATGACGGGCACCGCCACGGTCCGGGACAGCAGATTCGCCTCGCTTCGGGTGAAGCGCCGCCACCTTGCCGCGGCGATCGTCGCGCCCGCGCGGGAGACGCCCGGAAACAACGCCACGGCCTGGGCGGCGCCGAGCG
>Ga0126304_10001327_pt1 | contig 11525 bp, 12 predicted proteins | sample Plot25_FD_92538 | JGI IMG/M metagenome (GOLD analysis project Ga0126304, IMG submission 92538) | Serpentine soil microbial communities from UC McLaughlin Reserve, CA, USA - Plot25 | ecosystem: Environmental > Terrestrial > Soil > Grasslands | place: USA: UC McLaughlin Reserve, Lake County... | reverse complement strand
TGGACGTCAACCACGCGAACGATGACGGACTGACCGCCATCCACCTCGCCGCGCAAGCAGGTCTCGATTCAGTGGTGAGTCTGCTCGCCCAACGTGGCGCGAAGCTCGATGTAAAGGACAAGAAGGGCCGCACGCCGATCGACATGGCGATGGGCGTGGGCGGCCGCGGTCGTGCCGGCGGTCCGCCGCCAGTCTACGAACGCACGGCCGCGCTCCTCAAGACGCTCGCATCGGAGCGCCCAAACGCACAACCCTGATCCATCCCTACGAAACACCTATGACCGAGACGGCAAGCAAGGAAAGGCTCGGCTTCCAGGCCGAGGTCAAGCAGCTGCTGCACCTGATGGTGCACTCCCTGTACGGGAACAAGGAGATCTTCCTGCGCGAGCTGGTGTCGAACGCGTCCGATGCGGGCGACAAGCTGCGCTTCGAAGCGATGACCGATGCGGCGCTCTTCGAGAACGACCCCGATCCGAAGATTCGCGTCAGCTACGACGCGCAGGCGCGCACCATCACCGTGTCCGACAACGGCATCGGCATGTCGCGCCAGGAAGTCATCGAGCACATCGGCACGATTGCCAAATCCGGCACGCGCGAATTCTTCGCTCAGCTCACCTCCGATCGCGCCAAGGATGCGCATCTCATCGGACAGTTCGGTGTCGGCTTCTACTCGTCGTTCATCGTCGCCGACCGCGTGACGCTGATCAGCCGGCGCGCGGGAGTGACGCCGGAACACGGCGTGCGCTGGGAGAGCTCGGGTGAGGGTGACTACACGGTGGAGACGGTGCACAAGGAGACACGAGGCACCGACGTCATCCTGCATCTGCGCCCGGAGGAAGACGAACTGCTGGTTGGTATGCGGCTGCGCGACATCCTGCGCAAGTACTCCGACCACATCACCCTGCCCATCCTCATGAAGAAGGAGAAATGGGACAGCGACGCGAAGAAGCAGGTCCAGACCGACGAGGACGAGCAGATCAATCAGGGCTCGGCGCTGTGGGCCCGGTCGAAGTCGGAGATCACCGAAGAGCAGTACCAGGAGTTCTACAAGCACGTCGCTCACGATTTCGAGCCGCCGCTCGCCTACACGCACGCCAGGGTGGAAGGCCGTCAGGAATTCACGCAGCTGTTTTATATCCCGCAGCGCGCGCCGTTCGATCTCTGGGATCGAGAGCATCGCCGCGGCATCAAGCTCTACGTCCGCCGCGTCTTCATCATGGACGATGCCGAGCAACTGCTGCCGCCGTATCTGCGGTTCGTGCGCGGGATCGTGGACAGCAACGATCTGCCGCTCAACGTCTCGCGCGAGATCCTGCAGCAGTCGCGCGACGTGCAGACAATCCGCAACGCGTCTGTGAAACGAGTACTCAGCCTGATCGAGGATCTTGCGCAGAATCAGGCTGACAAGTTCACGACCTTCTGGAAGGAGTTCGGCCGCGTACTGAAGGAAGGGGTCGCCGACGATGGCGGAAATCGTGAGCGGATTGCCAAGCTGCTGCGCTTCGCCTCCACGAGAAGCGATACCGACGAGCAGAACGTGTCGCTCGCCGACTACGTCGGCCGCATGAAGGATGGGCAGGACGCGATCTACTACATCACCGCCGACAGCTTCTCGGCGGCGAGGAACAGCCCGCACCTCGAGATCTTCCGCAAACTGGGTGTCGAAGTACTGCTGATGTACGACCGTGTGGACGAATGGGTGGTATCGCTGCTCACCGAGTTCGAGGGCAAGCCGCTGCACTCAGTCGCGAAAGGCGGATTGGATCTGAGCAAGCTGGGTGCAGATGCCGAGCAGCAGCAACAGGAAAAGATCGCCGACGAACACAAAGGGCTCGTCGAGCGTCTGCAGAGCGTGCTCAAGGATCGCGCGAGCGCTGTCCGCATCACGAACCGTCTGACGGATTCACCGTCATGCCTGGTGAGCGACGAGCACGGGATGAGCACCCATCTCGAACGCATGCTCAAGGCAGCCGGTCAGAATGTTCCTGGGTCGAAGCCGATCCTCGAGATCAACCCGCAACATCCGATCGTTCAGCGGCTGAAGGACGAATCGGACGAGCGGCGATTCAGCGACTGGAGCTACATCCTCTTCGACCAGGCGATGCTGGCCGAAGGCGGACAACTCGAAGATCCGGCGTCGTTCGTAAAACGGTTGAATGAGGTGATGCTGACGCTGGCCGGCGGGAGGCCCCGGATCTGGACACCTGGATCGTGAGGTCCGGCTGAAGCCGGACACGACGGTCAGGACACTTTGGCGAGAATACGCTTCTGATTGGCCAGAATCGTTTTCTGATTGCGCTCGATCCGTCCTTGATTGGCGAGGATCTTTTTCTGGTTCGCCATGATGCTCTTCAGATTGGACAGGATCTGTCGCTGGTTGGCAGCGGTCGCGTCGGCCATTGGCACTCTCCTCGCGCCAACGTATCATGACTGCACGCACGAGGAGCGCTATGTCCACGAATACATTCGATCCACGCGAACGTCGATCGTTTCTGTCGAGACTTGCCGCTGGCGCGGCCATCATCGGGGGCACGGTGTTCAGAAGTCAGCCGGCGGTCGCGCAATCAACGAGCGCCGCGCCGTGGCGGCCCGTACGTCATGCGCAGGATGACTGGTTCGATCAGATCCCCGGATCACATCGATTCATCATCGACACCACCAGTCCATCGGGTTTGGGAAGCGCGCTCCTCTACTCCAATAACTTCTTCGTCGCCAATCAACAGGGCTACGGTCTCGGCAACGGCGACGCGGCGGTCGTCATCGTGCTGCGGCACAACTCCACCGCGTTCGCGTTCACCGATGCGATGTGGGCGAAGTACAGCAACGCGATTGGCGAGGCGGCCGGGAACTTCGATGATCCGAAGTCGAAGACCAGGCCGACGGTGAACGTCTACAACTCGGGCAACTACCTCGGCGCACTACCCAACAACGGCGTCACGATCGACGCGCTGACTGGACGCGGCGTGCAGTTCGCCGTCTGCCAGATGGCGACGCGCCGGTTTGCAGGCGCGATTGCCGCGGCGCACAAGCTCGATACCGAGGCCGTCTACAAGGAACTGACGTCGAACCTGGTTGGCAACTCGCACATGGTGGCGGCGGGCATCGTTGCGGTGAATCGCGCCCAGGAACGAGGCTACGCCTTCGCGAACGCGGGGTAGACAGAAAACGCCGCGCTCAATGCAGAATGCTCAATGCAAAATGCCCAATGTTCCGTTTCGTGCTCATGAGGCCTTGAGCATTTGGCATTGCGCATTGGGCGTTATTCACGTCGTGGCAGCGGACCACCAGTCGCCGGACTGAACTGCTGATTCTCATTGCAGACGAACTCGATCAATTCGGTGTCCACCAGCAGACGCTGATTCACGCGGACGGTCCACGGCTTCGTATACGCCTTGGGATCGTCGATCGTCACATCGATCTCCAGCGTCCCGAATGTCGGCCGACGGAAACGCTCGGTCAACTTGCCCTGATCGGTCAGCGGCGCGCCGTTGACGTCGAGCCATCCCTCATCACGGAAGTTCGTCGTCTCGACGACGAGTGTGTCGCCCTCCCAGTGGCCGCGCGAATAGCCGTACCACCACGGCTGCGGGTCGTTGGTCGGCGCGGGGCGTCCGTCGAGGAAGATCTGCCGCACGTTGGCGTTCGCCTCGTAGATGATGACGATCAGATCCTTGGTCTGAATCATCTTGCGCGGCTGCGAGTGCGTGTGCAGCTGCATGTGGCCGAGCGGCAGACATGCGGCGTCGGGGTTGTCCTTGCTGTTGCCCGCCATCCGCTGGCGCCGGACCTCGGCGCCCCAAGGCGTGAACGGCAGTCCCTCCTTGAATCCCGCTTCGATGTTCCAGAACGTCGCCTGCACCGGCGTGCCCGGAGGCGACGGCGGTGGTCCGCCGCGGAAGCCGAGTACGCCGGCGTAATTCCAGATCCCGGTGAGGTCGGGCACGCCATCCGCGGTGCGCGGCGCCGCCGCGGTGAGGTTCGGCTTGCCGTCCGCGCCACGTGGCACATTCCTGGTCGGATGGGATGGCCACTGCGCGACGAGCGAGGGTGCGACGACTGCCACCCAGGCAAAGACGACGACCGCTGCAATCGCTGACCTCACTGACCCTCCCTTGTTCGCGTCATGCGAAGTCTAACGCGGGTGGCGCATCGCAGGACTTGACATATTCCCATATGGGAATATGATTCGACCCGTGCCTCGCGCTCCGACAACCTCCGATGCGTTCAATGCGGTCGCCGAACCCCGGCGCCGCGAGATTCTCGACTATCTCGGTCCGGAAGAGCGCGCGGTCGGCGACGTCGCCGCCGCGCTCGGGCTCGGACAACCGTCCGTGTCCAAGCACCTGCAGGTGCTGCTCAACGTGGGACTCGTGGATATGCGACGCGACGGACGGCGCACGCTGTACCGCACCAATGCTGACGCGCTGCGGCCGCTCCATGAGTGGACCGGCACGTTCTCGCGGTATTGGGGACGACAACTTTCGCGCATCAAGGCGCACGCTGAAGCCAAGAAGAGAGAGGAATCGTGATGTTGACTGCACCGACGCTCGACAACCTGACGCTCGATATCTCCGACGAAGTCCACGTGCGGGCGTCGCTCGACGCCACGTTCGATTCGATCGTGAGTCAGATGGGACGACTCAACGAAACACCCGACGGCAAGCCATTCCCCATGGTGCTGGAAGCGTGGCCCGGCGGACGCTGGTACCGCGATCTTGGCGGCAACAATGGTCACATGTGGGGACATGTGCAGGCCATCAAGAAGCCGACGCTGCTCGAGATCTATGGACCGCTGTTCATGTCCTACCCGGCGATGTCGAACTTGCAGTACCGGCTCAAAGAAGTGGAGGGCGGAACCCTCATCGTCTTCAGGCACACAGCGTTCGGCTTCATCGCCGACGACCATCGCCAGGGCGTGGGTCAGGGATGGAAAGCGTTGTTGGCGCGCATCGGCCGAGACGCCGAACGCCAGGGTTCACGGTGAATGGATCGAGAGGAGCACGACAATGGCATTGATTGACGGACTGCTGCAGGAACTGGAACAGGAAGCACAGACCACGAAGCGGGTGCTCGAACGCGTGCCGCAGGCACATCTCGCGTGGAAGCCGCATGAGAAGTCGATGTCGCTGGGGCAGCTCGCGCTGCACATCGCGACGGTTCCAGGCAATGTCGCGCAGATGATCGCGCAGCCGGCGATGCAGCGACCGGCCTTCGTGCAGCCGGCGGCGACGCAGGCGAGCGAGTTGTTGCCGGCGTTGGAGAACAGCGTGAAGCAAGCCAGGGCCGCGCTCGGCACCATGGACGATGCGGCGATCACGGCGACGTGGAAGGTGCTCGACGGCGATCGCGAAATCATGGCGATGCCGCGCATCGCCGCGCTGCGCGCGATCATGTTGAACCACTGGTATCACCATCGCGGTCAGCTGTCGGTGTATCTCCGACAGCTCAACGTACCAGTGCCGTCGATTTACGGCCCGAGCGCTGACGAGAACCCCTTCGCTCAATCGGCCGCCGCAGCGGTGCGATAGGGAGACATGGCGCCACCTCTGGTGGCCTCACACCGTGAAGTGAAGGGAGCACGACGTGGCATTCGTAGACACACTTCTTCAGGAACTGGAACAGGAAGCCCAGACGACGCAACGCGTGCTCGAGCGCGTCCCCGACGCGCACCTTGGATGGAAGCCGCACGCGAAATCGATGACGCTCGGCCAACTGGCGATGCACATCGCGATGGTGCCAGGCGGTGTCGCCGAAGCGGCGGCGCAACCGTCGATGCAGCGTCCGCTGTTCCCTCAGCCTTCGCCATCCAGGGCGAGCGAACTGGTACCGATGCTCGAAGACAGCATCAAGCGGGCACGAAAGGCACTGCAAGGTCTGGACGACGGCGCGCTGGCGGCGACGTGGCGGATTCTCGACGGCGAACGCGAAATCCTCGCGATGCCGCGGGTCGCATTCCTGCGATCGATCATGTTGAACCACTGGTACCACCACCGTGGTCAGCTGTCGGTGTATCTGCGTCAGCTGAATGTGCCGGTGCCGTCGATCTATGGCCCGAGCGCTGACGAAAACCCCTTCGCAGTACCACAGGCGGCCGCCGCGCAATAGCGGGCAAATCGATCCGCGTCCAGTTAGGTCTGGATTCCACGTCGCGGATGTGTTCGACTCTGCACTCCGCGACGTTTTCAGATTGCAGACTGGAGGTGCGTGTGCGCAGGCGACTGGTCGTATTGTTGGTGCTGATGGTGTGCCTGCCCTCGGTGGCTGGCGCCGACGACCCCTGGATCGAGGTCAAGAGTCCCAACTTCATCGTTGTCTCGAATGCCGGCGATGGACGCGCCCGCAACATCGCCTGGCAGTTCGAGCAGATTCGCGCGGCGATCCAGATTGGATGGCCTTGGGCGCGCGTGCAGCTGGATCGTCCGGTGATCGTCGTCGCCGCCAAGGACGAGAACTCGATGAAGCTGCTGGTACCGGGGTTCTGGGAAAAAAGCAGCAGGGACACGCGGCCGGCGAGTGTATTGGGAACGGGCGCGGCGGCGCATTACATCGCACTGCGCAGCGACGTGCGAGCGGATGACACGGTAGGAATCAATCCATACGTGTCCTCGTATTGGTCGTACAGCGCGCTGACGCTCAATGAGGCATTCGAGCGGCCACTGCCCTTGTGGTTCAGGAACGGTCTCGCCGAGCTCCTGAGCAACTCGATCGTGCGCGACAGCGAGATTCAGTTCGGCCGCGCCATCCCATGGAATGTCGCCAGCCTGCAACAGGATGGCCGCCTCCGTCTGTCCGAGCTCGTTACGCTGGACTCGTCGTCGCCGTATTACACGAACGGCACGACGCGATCCCGCTTTGATGCGCAATCGTGGGGCGTCATGCACTACATGCTGTTCGGCCTGCCCGACGGTGGAAGTCGGGTCAACCAACTCGCCGAGCTTCTCCTGAAGGGTTCACCGTCCGTGGATGCGATCCACAAGGTGTTTGGCAGCGTGGACGCCCTGGAGACGGCGTATCTCAACTATCACAAGAAGCCAATCACTCAGTACGCGCGGCTGAAGGTCGAGACCAACGCTTCGTCGAAGAACTTTCCCGTTCGCGCGTTGACGACTGGTGAATCGGCCGGCGTGCACGCGGCGGTGCATGCCACGTTCGGCCGTCCCGTCGAGGCACGTGCGGCGATCGCCGCGGCCGGTGCCAATCGAGGCGTCGGCACCTACGACGTCGAAGCTCTCCTGCTCGATCGCGAGGGCAAACGCGATGAAGCGCGCAGCGCTTACGCCAAGGCGGTGGAGTTGAACTCCGAGAGCTTTTACACGCACTATCGGCTGGCGACACTGCTGTGGACCGCCAGTGCTGACGCGGATCTCCTTCGCCGCCTCGAGACGCTGCTCCGTCGGTCCGTCGCGCTCAACAACCTCAATTCGCCGTCGCAGGCGTTTCTCGCCGACACGATCGCTCGCGGATCCACCCCCGGCGACGCGGTGCCAATTGCGATGCGAGCGGCGTCGTTGGATCCGACCAGTGCCACGGCGCGAATGACGCTGGCGCGCGTGCTCGGACGAGTGGGCCAGCGCGACGAGGCCATCGGTCATGCCCGCGCGGCACGCGTACTCGCGGGTACCGATGACGAGCGCGGTGCAGCCGAGGAGCTCATCGCGTTCTTGACCCCGCGAACACTGTGAAACACGGTCCACTGGTTCCAACGGCAGCATCGGCTTCGTTCGTCCCGTAAATCGGGCAAACCGCCGAAGCGAAAAGATCAGTTGGTTCGCCGCTGGCTGCCGAGCTACGACCCCATTCGGCACACTTGGTGCTCCTCTCTTAGTGATGCGTGTCGGCCGAGCTCATTAAAGCCATCAAGGAGGGGAACACATGGCCAAAGACCTGGTTGCGTACGGTATCTATCCGGACCGTGTAGCGTTCGAGCGTACTCTCGAGTCGCTCCGGGCCGCCGGATTCCGCAACAGCGACATCTCGGCGATTCTTCCCGAACGCGATCGAACCACTCGTGATCTCGCCCACGAGATCAACTCGAAGGCGCCCGAAGGTTTCACCGCCGGTGCCGGCACAGGCGCGGCGCTTGGCGGAGTGCTCGGTTGGCTGGTCGGCATCGGTGCCTTGGCGATTCCAGGTATCGGCCCGATTGTCGCCGCCGGCCCGATTGTGGCTGCGCTGGCCGGCGCGGGTGCCGCTGGCGTGACGGGCGGTCTTGTCGGGGGCCTGATCGGCGCGGGTATTCCTGAGGTCGAAGCCAAGCGCTACGCGGGCCGCGTGCGAGAAGGCGCGTACCTCATCTCGGTTCACTGTGACGACAGCAAGTGGGCAAAGAAGGCTGAGGAGATCCTCGAGGCGACCGGCGGCAAAGACGTCGCGAAGACCTCGGAAGCGACCGCTGACTACAAACCGTAACGGGGCTTGTGGCCGCGGGGGCGCTCGCCCCCGCGGCGTCTCGTCCCTTACTGCGGCGGCAACCCTCCGACATACGCCGAGATATTCAAAATGTCATCGTCGGTGAGCTTCGCAACCGGGCGCTTCATCAGCGCCGCGTCAGGTCCGTTGCGATCGCCTTCCTTGAAGAGATACATCTGGCGCGCCAGATAGATCGGATGGACGCCCGCGATGCGCGGCACGTTGCCGAGCCCTTTCAGTCCTTCACCATGGCAGATGCTGCACTGCACCGACTTGCCTCCGCCGCCATTCTCGACGAGTGCTTTCCCTTTGGCGAGGCTGCCGGGGGGGACATACGAGACAAATCCTATTTTGGGATCGCGCAGGCGCGCGCGCGTCTGATCTTCGGGCAACGTGATGATGCGCTTGCCGATTGGTTCCATGCCGGAGGCCTTCGGATCGATGAATCGCATGCGACCCTGGCCGACAAAAGTCTTCGGCACCATCGCCGCTTCGACCACCCGCGACCATTTCACGCGTGGCAGCGCCGCGAAGTACTCGGCGGCCTGACGCATCTCCTGATCTGACAACTCGGCAGAGATGCCATTCATGCGTGCGTAGTCCTTGCGGGCCCCCGACTTGAAGTCCTGCAGCTGCTGGTAGACGTAATCGGCCGTCGATCCAGTGACGTCGCTCGATTCGGGATGGCCGGTCCCCGACATCAGATGACACGAGCCACACGCCAGCGCCATGCCATGACCCTTCTGCACGATCGGCGGCGCGGCCTTGTGCTCGTCAGGAAACCAGTCGGGCGGATTGAGGAGATCGTCGATTTCCTGAGGCGTGTACTTCTTCGTGCTGCCGGGCACTGATTTCTGTCCCGGAGGCTCCGCTGGCAGCGTCCCGGCCTGCACCGGAAACGCCCATGACGGCTCCCGCGCGGGAACCGAAGGCAGCGCGGTTGGCGTACCAGGCGCCGGCTGTTGCGGCTGCTGTGACTCAAGCGCCGTCGTAGCCAGCGCCACCACTGCGATGACAAGCACCCATGCCCGAGTCGTGCTCATGCTCTCCTCCGCGCCACAGTCTATAGCAGGCTCTGGCGTTTGGACTCGAGCTTTCGGCTCAGGGTGTGGCTCTGCGCCTTGTGCTCGTCAGGTGTGTGATTCCGACTTGATCTCCGTCAGCATCACCGGCTGCGTCCCGAAATTCTCGAGCACGATCGTGTTGCCGGCGGGAATGATCTTCGTCGCGTACGACAGCGTGCCCTTGCCCTTGCCGTCCTTGCCGATTTCCATCTGGATCACCGTGAACGGGTAATCAATCGTGCGCGGCCGGTTCGTCGCTTCCCAGAAACCGATCGGCCGATCGGTGGCAATCACGATGCGGCGACCGCCGTCGGGCAAGGGTTCCTGATACGCGTAGTGCAAGTCGTAGCCAAGCGAGTCTGGCGTCTTGATGATGCCGACCGGCTTGGTGTCCTGCAGGGCGTCGAGCAATTTCTCGGCGCCGTTCTTTTTCAGCACCGCGAGCAGCGACGCGCGCTCGGCAGCGGTTGACCACCTGGTGACGTCAATCTGCACGATGCCGGATCCGCTCGCGCGTTCATTGTTGACCACGGCAATGGCGGTGAAGCGTTCTTTTTCGCCCAGTGTCTGCGCAGCAGGGATGGCGCTCGCGATCAAGAGCGCGGCCCCAATCAGCATGGACCACAGTCGAGTTCCAGTCATGGGTTGTGCCTCCATCATGGAGTAATCAATCAAGAAAGGTGCCGCCGATCTGTTCCAACGGCATGAGCGCGACCGTAGGTCGCACGACTACAGTGCAGAGTCCCGATCTAGGAGCTCGCAACACGACGGCTCGAGATCGCGCGGCGCTACCTCGATCGCATCTCCGATCGGTGGGACGTCGCGATTGACCGGTTGAGGCGCTGGTCGAGGACTGACGGTCAGCGGACCAGATCGGGTCCGCCCATCCGGGCGAACGTGAGCGCCGCGTCCGCCTCGAGGCGGCGGCTTCGCTGGAGTAGCTCGCCGTACCCCGGCTCGGCATGAAGCGGCGTCAGCCACGCATCTATGCTCAGCGCTGCAGAAAGCAGGAACCCGCGATCGAGGACGTCGTTTAGCGCCTCGAGTGCGCGCACGCGTTTGCCGAGCTGAACCAGTTGCCGGGCCATATAGAACACGGCCTCCGGATCGGGAAAATGCCGGATGCAGAACTCCGTGGCTGCGAGGCTCTCGTCGCGCCTGCCCTCGAGGAGCAGCCGCAGCGAGCGAACGAAGTTCTCGATCAACGGCGGCCGCTTCATGCGCTCCATCTCCCGCAAATACGCCAGCGCCTCCTCAGTCCTGCCGATCGACGCCAACACCATGGCTTCGAAGTAGAACCGGCCAGATCCCTTCAACGCGCGTTCCCAATCACCGAGCAGCCAGTAAGTGTGACGCACGCTGGTTGCGATCGCCGGGTCGAGCTGCGCAGCACGGGTATGGGCGGCAATCGACGCCGTCAGCAGTCCGCAGTAGCGGCATGCGTGAACCAGGCCGGCCCACAATTCCGGATCGCGGTCGTTGACGTGTGCAGCGGTCAGTAGCCGCACAAGTGCATCTTTCGAGCGACCGGTGTCCGACTCGAGCTGCGCGTACGCGCGCGTGACCGACGCCAACTGCGGATTCAACGTCAGCGCGCGCTGAAGGCACGACTCGGCCCGCTTCAGGTGTTCGTCGGCATCGTCGCCGCCAGACTTGCCCAGCACCCGATAGCATCGACCGAGGTTCGCCCACGCCGGGGCGTACAGGGGATCGGTCTCGACACTTTGCAGATAGAGGTCGCGCGCCAGGCTAGCGGCATCGAGTGACGCCAGCGTCGCCTGCTGCTGCACCTGGTTCGCGCGCAAGTAGAACTCGTAGGCCGCCGGATTCGCCGGCACGTCGTGCTTCAGCAGCTGCTGCTCGCGAGCGGTCAGTGGGAGCGACAGCGACGACACGATGCGCTGGACGAGATCGTCCTGCAGCTGGAATACATCGCGCAGCGTGGCGTGCGCAGAGTGCGACCAGAGGACTTCTCCGCCCGGGGCACCAACCAGCTGCGTCGTCACGCGAATCGCATCGCCAGCGCGCAGCAGCGTGCCGGTCATCACCAGG
>Ga0126304_10001326_pt1 | contig 11526 bp, 15 predicted proteins | sample Plot25_FD_92538 | JGI IMG/M metagenome (GOLD analysis project Ga0126304, IMG submission 92538) | Serpentine soil microbial communities from UC McLaughlin Reserve, CA, USA - Plot25 | ecosystem: Environmental > Terrestrial > Soil > Grasslands | place: USA: UC McLaughlin Reserve, Lake County... | reverse complement strand
GCTTCAGCGAGCCGATAGCCGACTTGGTGCGCGCCTATCACCTGTTCAACCCGCACGCAAAGGTGAGGTTTTCGTGGTTTGGTTCCGACCATGACCATGGTGAATCCGGGGACACCCGCACGCCCGAAATCGAAGAAACTCATCACCCGAGCGTTTTGAGCGCCCTCTACAAGAAGTTCAGGCCCGACGACCTGCTGGTCGTTCACTGGTACGACGTGCGCTCCTTTGCCCGGCTTATCCGCAGCTACGTCTCCCACGGCGAGGACATGCCGCTCGGGGAGTTCCTTGCGAAGTTCCGGGGCTTTACCTCCAGGCCGAAGGCCAGCGCCGCGCGCCGCGCGGTGGAGGACGCCCGCAAGCTATCTGACCTCTCCGACGAGGACGTTGCGGCGCTCTTCGGGGCGATGTGCTCGCAGGTCAAGGCCCCCTCCCACGCTGTGCTCGGGGACCCGCTTGGCGAAGACCACCTCGTCGGTGCGCTACGCAACCTCTACGGTAGCGAACCTGGCAAGCGGGTCTTCTACAAGCGCATAAAGACCAGCCTGAACGGCACTCCTGCTGTGGTCGAGGCTGCCGTGATCGAGACTAGCTCCGCTGACGAGGGGACAGGACTCATTGTCGGCCTGAACCACGCCCCTACCTACACCGACCCGCTGGCAGACGCCCATATCAGCAACGAGACCTCTAGCGCGTCCGTCGGCGGGCGCGGCATCTGGGGGTTCTTGCGCGATGCAAGGGTGGCGTCGTGGGACTTCATGTCCGGCGTCTGTGTCGCCGTACACATCATGGCCGCCTCTCCCGCTACCACCGACCAGGGCAAGACGCGCCTCGCAGACGACCCTGTTTTTCAGGGCGATCTCGGCAAGGCGCTGTGGTCTGTGAGCAAGGTTCTCTACAAGGAGGCGAAGAAACGCGAGCGAGACGCCCTCGCCGGATTCTGAGAAGCTCACCCACAAAGGACGTAGCTCCGGTCCTATTGGACAGAAACCTCACAAACGGATAGCTCTCTCATTCCTCGCGCTAAGATTTCGACAGGTCCGGAGCCTTTATGACAATTTCGGCGAGAATGCGTCCCGAATCCAGCTCAGAGACGTAAAAAGCTTGGTGTCCCTCCTCAGTATCGTGACCAAAAGACGCGCCGTAGCCTTGCTCCTCCAAGGCACCCCGGGCAATCACAAATATGGTGTCGATGGTGTCCTTATCCATTCACTTTCACCTCCTCTCTATAGTAGATACCATTCTTTTTCTCTAAGCCCCCAATCCCCATCTCAACGGCAAGGTCTAAAGGGTACGGGCGGAGGTCCTCGGTGCATAAAGGTAACCATGCCATGAATCGGGCCAGGCTATCCTTTGAGGCGTCCCGGAAAACCATTCCTAATCAGTTCGTGGGCGCGGCCTACTACAAGAATCCTGGGAAATTTTAGCTGTGGTCTCCGTTAAATTCATCGAGAATTCATCGTTGCCTGTTCTACTAGGTGATCCGTGAGGGAAATAGAGGAGGTGAAGCCACCAAGACCAGACCTTGCCGACGTTAACTATGACAGCGTACTCGAGACCATGATCGCGATGCTATTTCGGGCACCGCGGCTGAAGGAAGGAGGTAGCAATGGCGAACGGACTGATCTTGCGGAAGAGGGTCGACGCCCTTTCAGGGACGGAACTCGCCGCGTTTCGCAACGCTTACGCGAAGATGCAGGGTCTCATGGACAACCGGGGGTACAACTACTGGGCAGGGGTTCACGGCATACCGCAGCATTATTGTTGGCATCATTCGAGCCGTCTTCCCAGGACTGGACCTTCGTTGAACCTCTTTTTGCCCTGGCACCGCGCCTACATCAAGTATTGGGAACTCGCCATGCGGGATCAAGACCAGAACGCCGTGCTGCCATGGTGGCGCTGGTACGGAGGGTTTCCGGCGGCGTTTTCTGCTCAAAACGTGGGCGGCAACCCCAATCCGCTATATAAAGCGCACATCTCAAGGCCCAATGCAAATCCACCCATTAACCGGGATACCCGACGTTTCCCCGGCCAAGGGGTGTCGTTAACCCTGCCAACCTCGGGGGACATCGGAGCCCTCTACAACATAACGCAGTTCCAGCAGTTCTCGAACCAACTTGAGGGGATCCACGACCGCATCCACGGTTGGACCGGGGGGATCTCCGGGGGAGTTGGCGGCGACATGGGGACTGTAGCAACAGCTGCCTACGACCCCATATTTTGGTCACATCACTGCATGATCGACCGCGTCTGGTACATATGGCAGCTCAGAAACGGTGTCAATAACATCCCTGCCGAGTACATGGATGTGATACTGGCGCCGTTCAGGTACAGGGTCAGGGACGTGCTAAACATCAACGCGCTCGGATACGAGTACGCGGTAGGCGCAGCGTAACGTAGTGGATGGAGGGAAGCGCTATAATATCCTTCGAGCTTGACTAGGAGGTTTTCTGCTATGCAAGGCAACACTTACACATCACAACCAATCAGTGCCGCCGAAATACCCCGTGAGGATGTCTCCCGGGTAGACATTGAGTTCGAGCAAGTCGATGACTCGGGCGCGTCGTTCGAGGGGCGCGTGTTTCTCAACAATCCCGGAGCCGACGAGAACACCGAGCCCAACCCGGAGAACGGCTATGCTGGTTCTTTCTTCATATTCGGGCATGGTGGGTGCTTTGGCGACCAAGGTCACTGCGAGGTGGACACCGAGCGGCCGTTTGACGCGTATGATCCGCGAAGGTCTCACCCGATGACGCCGGTGGAGACGTCGGTCGAAGCCACGGAAGCGGTGCAGCGCACGGCATCCGAAGGTGGAGATATCACGGTGACCGTGGTGCCGGTGATCACGGGGTTTACGGAGCAGACCGATGTGGAGAACGTGCTCAAACACGACCTCCACCCTCGGATCGTCTCCTACGAGTTGGAGGTTGAGACTGCGTAGCGGCAGGAGCAGGCTGCGCATATCCGGAACGTAAGGTACCAACCGTTATAATGCGGCTCACGGCTGCAAAAAAGCGTTGGGGGAGCTACGTCCTTGGTGGGCATGTTCTAAAGCAGCGCGACGAGTAAGAGCAGCACGTGCGGCAGGTGCGCGCCAACTAGCAGCACCGCTGCGAGGACAAGCCCGAGCAGGGTCGTCCTTTCTCTAGCGATGGCCATCAAAACCAACGTACCTAGGGCGACCACGATGGCCACCTCCGAGGTCGTGGCGCACAAATCGATGATGCCCACTCCTTCTACCTCCCAAGCCTCCGATCCGAAGAGTGGGATCCCCACCACCCGCGTTAGCAGGTACAACAACACGATCGCTGAGTTGCCCCCGATGCCAAGGAGCAGCACGGTTCGGTTGGTCCAGCGCAGAAGGAGCGGGACGTAGAGCACCTGCGCTGCGGCTGCCACCAGGAAGAACGCACCGTAGCCCCACCACTCCTCGAAGTGCTCGGGCATCACCCACAGGTGGGTGAGCCCCGCGAGCAACGACAGCGCTGCCACCACATAAAGCAGGCCCCTGGGCCTGTCCGTGGCCCGGCTCACGCTCACCTTCATCCTTTTGTCCCGTCAATAGCGCCAGCCAAGTGCGCGTGTAGCGTCTCGTCGGTAGTGTTGAACACATCGAGTCGCAGCGTTTTTGGCTGAGGATATCTCATTGGCTATCAGCCCTGAAGTTGCTTGACGGCGATGAACGACGCGCTATATCCGGCTGGTGCCTGGCCGTCGCTGTGCGGGACCGTCCGTATAACCGAGCCGACTATTGCGGGTCTTTGGTCTATTCCGTTCGGCCATGTGGGTGCCAAATATCCGACGTAATCGTAAACCCATCTCTCCCCACCGATGTCTCCTGATCCCTGGAAACGGACGGTGAAAGGATTCCCGTATGTGTATCCTCCCACCAAACCGAGGGACCAACCTTCACCTCCTAGAGTACCGGATAGACGCCCATAATCTGGTTCGCCCAACTCAAGTGTTCCCGCACCAAATCGAAGGTCGTTGAATTCCTTCGAAAGATCCGGGTCGTTGAGAAAGCTTCTATAGGTCCAACGGCCTACGAACGGATTACCTCTATCCATCATATGTCTTTCCTCCATCTATCCGCTTCACAGACCACCCGATGAGAGCACACAGCGATGAATTTCCAGTGAATTCCCGACGAAAAGATGGCTGATTCTCGATCTCTAGGGCGTGGGCGACAGGGCCAGGGGCGACAAGGCGGGCAAGAACGCGAGAGACGGCTACACCGCGGAGCACCTGGAGATAGCCGCCTACGAGCTGCTCGAGCGGCTGGCTGAGAAAGCCGGTGACATAGAGACGGCCGAGGCCGCACGCCAGAACAGGACCGACGAGCAGGAGATGGCCAGGAGGATAGGCGCCAGTTGGGACAGGACGCTCGATCTCACCCTCGAGGAGAACGGCATCAGGGTCTAACCCCCCGGGAGCGGCCGGGTCCTCCACTGGGACCCGGCCTGCCGGCTTTCCCCTGGCCACGAGGGACGTACAACGCTTACGACGAATACCGCGGCCCACCGCGGCCCGTTGGTTCTAACGGCGGGTCGAAGAAAAGGAGCAGCATGAGCGAAGAACGTCCCCGTCACCCCCAGCAGCCGGCGGAAGGCGCCGAAGAAGCCGAGGAGGCCCCCGGCGTCGAGAGGGCCGGAGACGAAAAAGGCACGAAAGCGGACGATGAAGAGGGCTCGGTCGAGCACCCGCAAGAACCAGCCGAGGGCGCCGAAGAGGCCGAGGAGGCCTCTGGTGCCCAGCGAGCCGAAGGCGAGCGATAGCTCCAGCAGCTAGCTACTCATCGCGCCGGTCCGCGAAGGTAGTGGTACAGGCAAGGGCATAACACGTTCCCCAGTGTTATTGGCAGGAGCATCGAGGCGTGCCCCGCGTACGCTGGCAGCGTGGGAGCGGGGCGGAGCCTTGCGCCCCGAACTTCGCCCTAATGGAGTTCTCGGAACTTCGTGTGAGCCGAATGCCGATCGGGTAAGGATCACCATAAGATGTCGGCTACGTTGGGAGGGTTAGGATGCCCAGGAAGAGCACCCAGGACAGGGCCGAGGGCGCCCTAGACAAGGCCAAGGGCCGCGTGAAGGAGGCCGGAGGTTCTCTTAGCGGAGATAGCGAAAAGAAGGCACAAGGACGTTCGGACCAGCGCAGGGGCACGGCCAAGGACAAGAAGGGCGCCGCCAGGGATCTGGCGCAATAGACGTTGCGGTGAGGGTCATCGGATAAGCAGCGAATAAGGGATTAGGGAGGCACAAACGTATGAGCATTGCGAGAGTCACGGAACTTAGCGCCATCTCGGAGCAGAGCTTCGAGGACGCCATAAACCAGGCCGTAGCCCGGGCCACCAAGACCTTGAGGGGCGTGGAGGGTTGCTGGGTGAAGGACCAGAACGTCATGCTCGAGGACGGCAATATCACCGGCTATAAGGTCAATGTGGAGATCACCTTCCAGCTCGAGGACCCCGCCTAGCGTCCGCCTAGCATTATTGGTCGGACGCACGGAGGGGGTAAAACCCTTCGAGCGATGAAAGGCAGGTCGAGATGCCCTACAAGCAGATCACGCAGCTACCGGACAACGTGAAGAACAACTTGCCCAAGGGAGCCCAGGAGATCTACAAGGAGGCCTTCAACTCAGCGGAGGACCAGTACGGGGAGGAGGATCGTGCGCACAGGGTTGCCTGGAGCGCCGTGGAGCAGAAGTACGAAAAGAACGAGAAGGGCAACTGGGTCAAGAAGGATAGCTAACTCGTGCTGTAGGGGCATCGGGGCGAGGGTCCTTACCGGGTACTCTGGCCCTTTAGTTTGAGGCAAGCGTCGGACCGCGGACAAAGCCAAAAGTTAGCGAAGGATCCGAGCGTCTCCGGTCGCGGCCCTTTCGACCGTACCATAAGTCTAGCCCATCGGTTCTTTCGCACCCCGTTCGTCCGGTTCGGGCAGTTCCCGAACCGGTGTAAGCGCCAGGTCATGGATCCTCCAGTCGAGGTCGCGGGCGCGCTCTAGGGCGTCTTCGACCTTATCCGGGATGTCGGTTTCGTCGGACGGGACCACGAGGGCTTCCCCGAAGTACACCTGCCCCTCCTCTCTCAGGCGCAAATCGACCTCCTCTACCCAATCGAGACCCCGGAGCATCGAGGCCAGCTTGTCGCCCAAAGGGTCCGGGTCGTTCCCGTCAACGGTGGTGGGCGCCTGGTCCATGAGGTCAACGACCGCGCGGCGCAGGTTCGAGACGCCGTCCTTGGTGATGTCCAGCGAGATGATGGCCGCGGCGGCGGCGTCGGCCCACCACAGCCCGAACCCGATGCCCACTATCCCCACCATGGCGGCGCCCGCTGTAAGCCAGTTAGCCTTGTTCATCTTGGCGTCGGCGTAGAGCACCTTGTTGTGTAGCTCTTCGGCTAAAGGGATCTTCGCTCGTCCGAGGAAGAACGCGGGCACGGCGCTGTAGGCGAGGGCGGGCAGCATAAGCCAGCCCAACCATACCGTCCGGCCGAAGAGTTCGATAGAATTTATGGTGGGGTATTCCGCGGTGATTAGCTTGAGCACCGATTCGACCAAAAGGTAGGCGCCCATGACGAAGAGTGCCAGGGCCGAGCACAGGTGCCCTACGGAAACGATCCTGTGAAAGCCGTAAGGAAAGCGCGCCGTCGGTCCGCGCGTGTTGAAGCGCGCGGCCACGAGGAAGGCGATCGGCGGTATCAGGCCGAGGAGGTCCTCGATCCAGGCGGTCTTCATGGCCTGCGACGAGCCCAGAACGAGGGCGAGGATGACCACGGCCGAGGCCATGTAGGCGGAGGTGAGCCACTCGAGGTTGCGCGCCCTGCCAAGCTTCCCTCTCAGATCGGGGGGAGTTCCGCGGATCGCTTGCGTCCCATCCCCATCAGGCGCTCTCCTTACGCAGCAGCTCTTTCGCTTCGGCGCGGTTCTCGCGAAGGAAGCGCTCGAGCTCCACGAGCCAGCCGTTCTCCCCGAGTGGCACGGCCATGACGTGATCCTCGGAGGGCAGCTCGATGGGGGTGGGCTCGAATCCCCACGCCTTTAGCTGCCATCCGTAGGCGGCAACCGGCATATCGGCGTTCGAGAGGCCGTCCACCGGAACGGGTAAGGCGCCCTCCTCCTTCAACAGGGCTGAGGTCGTACCTATACGTCCGACGGCTATCTCTCGGCCCGAGGGATCCTCGAAAGCGGGCGTTCCCGGCGGCACACCCACGAGCGTGCGCGTGCTGAGGTAGGGGCCGGTGACGCCGGCCTCCTTCCCTTCGCTCACACCGGGGGAGGTGCTGGTGTAACCGCCGACCATGACGTCTATCTCGCCCTGCCTGGCCGCCTCGAGCAGATCGGGCGTGGTGCCCGGCACGAAGGAGGTTTCGGCCCCCAGTTCTCGGGCGAAGTCTTCCAGCAACTTCACCTCTACCCCCGAGGCGCGCCCGTCCTCCATCCTCGTCCACGGCTGATTGTCGACGATGCCCACGCGCATCGTGCCGCTTCGCACCGCCTCGAGCGTGCCCCTGGGATCCCGCGGGAAATCGCAACCCGCAGACGATATGACAGCGAGCGCGACAATCGCGAGCCCGAGGACTTTGCGGTACACGAGAACGTCCTTGCGCATCACACGAGGAAGTATAACGGCGCGAAAGGCAAGAACTACGTCCGAGGCCTGGGCGAAGGCGACGGCCCGCGGCAGAAGCCGGGAGTAGGGGGCCGTGCTGCGAAAGGGTTCTCGTCCATTTTTCCGTTTCGTGCTACCGGCCATGGTACGGGGAGAAGGAGGACTTCCCGAGATCACGGTAGCTAGCGACATCAGGGGCATCTCCGCGTCCAGGAGCACGACTTCCGGTTCGGGTTCCTCGGCGAAGGGACGGTTTGCATGCAAATCTCCGGGGCGTGTTCGCTGGCCGGCCAACCGAGCCCGTCGTTCCAGGCCCTCGGGCGGCCAGGATACACCTTTCGGGCCATTATTGTTCCGGTACGGCTCGTATCAGTTCCGGACGTCGCTTACGTGGGAAAGGAATCGGAGAACGCGATCCGAGGAGGTAACGGAAATGGCCGACGACAAGCTCCAGCAGAAGCTAATCGATTACATCGAGGACGTCCATGCCCTAGAGCAGAACGTCTCCACCATGCTCGACTCGATGATCTCCACCACCGACGATCCCGAGATAGAGCAGATGCTCAAGCACCACAAGGAAGAGACAGAACGCCAAGAGTCGCGGCTGCGCGAGCGCCTGGATGCCCTGGGGGTCGGCACCTCGGCCCGCAAGCAGGCGCAGACTGTGACCGCCGCCCTGGTGAAGGGTGCGGCCGACGTGGTGCGCGGGGATCAGGCCGGCAAGAACGCCCGCGACGCCTACACGACGGAGCGCATGGAGATAGCCGCCTACCAGCTCCTCGAGCGCTTGGCGGAGAAGGCGGGGGATACCGAGACGGCGGAGGTGGCGCGCCAGAACCGCGCCGAGGAGGAGGAGATGGCGCGTAAGATAGACGAAAGCTGGGGCAGGTTCCTGGACCTCACGCTGGCCGAAAACGGCATCAGGGTCTAGCCACACCAGGCGGGGCCGGGGTCGCGACCGAAACGGTAGCCTGCTGTTAGCCCTACCAGAGGTCCGCCCTACCAGAGGGCAGAAGGAGGAGGCGCCATGAGTGAAGAACGCCAACAGTAGCAACACCCCCGAGAGCCGGCAGAAGGCACCGAGGGGGCCGAGGGGGCCACCGGCGCCGAGCGGGCCGGTGACAACCAAGGCGCACTCGCGGACGAAACGGAGCGGCACGTCGAGCACCCGCAGGAACCCGCCGAGGGGGCAGAAGAGGCCGAGCGCGCCCCCGGCGCCGAGCGGGCCGGAGGCAATCGCGGAGGCGATCGCTAGGGCAGGCCTTACGCGTCTTCCCGACCACGGCGGGAGGAGGCCGGGATGCGAGGGGGGCTTACGCGTCGATCCTGCCGGTCCGGCCACCGGGTCTTCTCGGGCGGCACCCGACGGCGGGCCTCGCCACCCGCCTATGGTGCCGAGGGGAGGCCAGGGACAAATCGTCGGACGGACTCCGTGGAAACGGCTGCGCGCTCTCGTCGAGCGCGACTTGGCTTCAACGATCGGACTCGCTCACAAACGCCCGGTGCGCGGCGGCCGTCGACACCCCGTAGATCAGGTGCGTCGCTATGAGCTCTGCTCCCACCTCGCGCTTGGGTAGCCTGGTCGGCGGAGGATAGAGCCCCGCGAGCGGAAGCCACCCGCAATACCCCACGGCCCAGAGCGCCATACCGAACACGAGTCCCTCCAGAACGGGTCGCTCGCGCCCTATAGCCCTCTGGCCGAGCGCGTAGTCCACGCCGGAGACGGTCCCGTACCCGAAGTGCAGCGCCACCCAGCTCGCCTCGAAGGCGGGTCTCGATAGGTGGCGGCGCACCCTGAGCCTGTTCAGTAGGTTCTCGGTTATCTGTCTGGGGGCCACCTTTCCCGGTGACATCGAGGCCTTCTTCGAAGGGAGCATGGCCGCCGTCATCAGGGCCGTCCCGACGAGGCCGGCGAGCGTCCCTCTTGCCAAGAGCTTCATATTGTGCCTCCTCACTTGGGGCTCCCGGAGCGGGCGGTGGATAATCGCATCTACTGATAAGAGGGCCTGGTCCGGTAGAGTCTCCCGGACCATTATCCGGGGCCAAACCCTCACCCTCAAGGGCTCGCCACCCGGCGCGGGCAACCCCTGAGATTCGAGCATCGTCGAGCGGCAAGAGAGCAGGCTTGCGCTACGCAGCGTCCACGGACGGTGGAAGATCCTTGCCCGACAGAGCCTCCCTCTGTGGGCGGAGCAAAGGCAGTAGCGCTCGACGAGGAAGAAATCGAGCGAACCTGGCCTGGCCTCTCCCAGCTCGTCTCCGACCCTCCAGGCGGCCTCGAATTCGGCTGGCGCGCTGCGACGGTCGGGGCGCCTCGAGGCGAAGCGGATCGTCCGATCACGCCGCTCGTAGCTCATGCTGGCCCCGAAGTAGGGCAGGTGGAAGGCCAAGCGGGCCCCCAGAACGGCTACCCTGTTGTTCGCGTCCAGGGAGAAGAACCACACCCCCGGAACGCCATCGAGGTGCACGTAGGTCCTCACGTTCAGCTCGTGGGACTCGCTCAAGAGTGGAAGCGACGGCGCGAACACCGGCCTAACGCCCCCCATGGTGAAGGGGGTGAGGCCGATCCAGGCCACGCCTTCGTGGGTGTCTACGGACAGGGGTTCCGGGATCAACGGACGGATCGACTGGGCCAGCACGGGCCAGTGCACGAACAGCAGCTCGCCCCACGACTGGTACATGATCGGCAACCCCGGCGGGCGGGCGCGTACCGACAGACGCTCGAAGGTGCCGATGTGCCCACCTTCCACACCAGCCGATTCTCCCCGCGAAGGCGCGCGCACGCAACCTTCTGCGATGGTGGGGTGCCGGCACTACGAAAGCGTCCTGTGTCGATGTCCGCATTATGGTGCCGCAGGAGACGGAACGCGCGGTCCCGAGCGGTCGATTGTTCGACCGCTCATCTACTGTTGGGGGTGAGAGGAAGTGGGCCGGAGGACGATCAACTTTGTCGTGGCATCCTCGGCCAGGAAATCGTGAATCTCCCTTATGGCGGAGAAGTTCTCCAGGTACCTCCCCGCGTCCTCTCGTCGAGGCTCCCGACGAGAGGCGCGCAAGAAACGTCGCTTGTGCTCTTCGGTATCGGGTACGCTCACCATCGCCACGATCACCTCGGGGTCCTCGCGGTAGGCCTCTTCTACGAGGCCCGGGATGTGACGTGTACGCCTTCCACGACCTCCCCGATGTCCTCCTTCCGGGCGCGTTTCAAGAGGCCGTTGACGGCGCTGGCAACCGGGCGGGCATGCTCCAGGAACCCCAGCCGCTCTACCTTACCGTCGGCCGCGACGAAGTCGGCCAGCGTCTTGTAGGCGGTATAGCTAGACTCGTGCAGCGCCGGGGACACCCCGGGAGGGATGGCGACCCGCAGCGCTTCGCGCACGGAGTCGGTCCCAATCACGTGCTCGATGCCCCGCCTCCTGGCCACCTTCGCCGCAATCGTGGACTTTCCGCTCCCGGAGGACCCTCCCACGAGCACTATCAGCGCGCCACCGTGCTCGACCAGGTAGCGGAGCCTGTCGGCGTAGTGGGCCTCCCTCGGCTGAAGCTCCCCTAGGCGCGAGAGGACCATACCGTGCACCTCGGAGCGAGGCACGCGCTCCGCGCCACGCTTACCCAGCTCGCCCTGGATGTCGTTGGCTACCCGTAAGGCTTCCTCGATAGAGATCCTCAGGCGCAAGAGGCTCTGGGCCAGGACTCCTCGACTAAAGAGGCGCAGCTCCCGATCTTCCTCCGAACCGCAATCTTCTTCGATAGAGATCTCCGGCGACTCATTTGGCCCCTCCAAGAGAAAATCGAAGATGTACCCCCGTTACGAACGTCCAAACGTAAGCGTCCATGTTACCCCTTCGGACGACAATGGCGTGTCTCGAACGAACGCACAGAGAGAGGTGGGGGGCGGCGTTGGCCTTGAGAAGTGTCCGATCG
>Ga0126304_10001325_pt1 | contig 11527 bp, 7 predicted proteins | sample Plot25_FD_92538 | JGI IMG/M metagenome (GOLD analysis project Ga0126304, IMG submission 92538) | Serpentine soil microbial communities from UC McLaughlin Reserve, CA, USA - Plot25 | ecosystem: Environmental > Terrestrial > Soil > Grasslands | place: USA: UC McLaughlin Reserve, Lake County... | reverse complement strand
TTTTGAAAAGTGCGGGCGACGAGATCGTGCGCGGCCTCTCGTCGATGCTGGCGACGCAGGTCACGACCAGCACTGCCCTGCCACGAACATCCACCATCCTGCTCGGCACACTCGAACGCGTCCGCCCTCTCGTGCCTGACGCGCCGATGCCCGCCGATCTCACCGACGATGGCTTCTGGCTTGGGACGACTACCCTGCGCGGCCAGACGGTGTTCATCGTCGCAGGACCTAACGAACGTGGTGTGCTGTACGGCGCGTTCGCGCTGCTGCAGCGTATCGCCCGGGGGGAAGATGTCTCGCGACTGAATGAACGTCAGGAGCCCGCCGCACCGATCCGGTGGGTCAATCACTGGGACAACCTGGATGGAACGATCGAGCGTGGGTATGCCGGGCGCTCGATCTTCTTCGAGAATGGCCGCGTTCTGGATGATCTGAGCCGCGTTCGTGACTACGGCCGCCTGCTCGCATCGGTGGGCATCAACGGCGTGACCGTCAACAACGTCAACGCAAATCCATTGGTGATCACCGACGGCTTCATCCCGCAGATCGCCCGGATCGCAAACGTGCTCCGGCCCTGGGGCGTCGCCGTGTCGGTCTCGATCGACTTCAGCAGTCCCAGACGTGTGGGCGGTCTGGACACATTTGACCCATTGGAGGCGCGGGTTGCGGCGTTCTGGAAGGATCGGGTGGATGCCTTGTATCGGGCAATTCCCGATCTTGGCGGGGTTGTCCTGAAGGCGGACTCCGAAGGCCGGCTTGGTCCGTCGGCGTACAACCGCACCCACGCAGATGCTGCGAATGTCATCGCCCGTGCGCTCGCGCCGCATCACGGCGTGATCTTCTACCGCGGCTTCGTCTACGACAACCTGATGGATTGGCGTGATCCGAAGAACGATCGCGCGCGGGCCGCCTACGACAACTTTCATCCGCTCGATGGCAAATTCGACGCGAACGCCGTTCTGCAAATCAAACACGGCCCGATCGATTTCCAGGTGCGTGAACCAGCCTCGCCGCTGTTCGGTGCGCTGCGTACTACCAATCAGGCCATTGAGCTGCAGATCACGCAGGAGTATCTCGGCCAGCAGCGCCACGTCTGCTTCCTTGTTCCGATGTGGAAGACCGTCCTCGACTTTGACATGCTGGCGACGTCCACGTCGCCCGGCACGCCGGTACGCGAGCTCATCTCAGGCCGGACGTTCAATCGACCTGTCGGGGGATTCGTCGGTGTGTCGAACGTCGGGCGCGATCCCAATTGGCTGGGCCACGACCTCGCGATGGCGAACCTCTATGGCTTTGGCCGCCTGGCGTGGAATCCAACGACATCGGCTCGAACGATTGCCGCTGACTGGACGATGCAGACGTTCGGTCACGATCCGCAGGTGGTCGAAACGATCACGAGCATCCTGCTTGATTCCTGGCCGGCGTACGAACGCTACACCGGGCCGCTCGGCGCTGGAACACTCACTGACATCATCCGTGTGCACTACGGTCCAGGGATCGAGTCGTCAGAGCGAAACGGCTGGGGCCAGTGGCACCGCGCCAATGGTCAGGGCATTGGCATGGATCGCACCGTCGCGACAGGGACCGGGTTCACGGCGCAGTACATCCCGCTCATCGGCGCGCAGTATGAATCGCTGGCGTCCACACCCGACGAGCTCCTGCTCTTCTTTCATCACGTCCCGTATACGCACGTGTTGCATTCAGGCAAGACGGTCATTCAGCACATCTACGATAGCCACTATCAAGGTGCGGATGACGCCGCCGACTTTGTCACGCGCTGGCGGCGGCTCGAACGAGTGATCGATCGCGAACGCTACAGCGCGGTGCTCGCCAAGCTCGAATACCAGGCCGGACACGCCATCGTGTGGCGTGATGCGGTCAACAGCTGGTTTCTCTGGATGACGGATATCCCTGACGCGAAGGGTCGCGCAGGACGGTTCCCTGGCCGCGTTGAGGCCGAATCCATGATGCGCGAGCATTACGTCAATACGGCTGTAGTGCCGTGGGAGACCGCGTCGGCCGGTCAGGCGACGACGTGTGACGCCGGACAGACGTGCATCGCTCGACATCGATACCAGGGGCCGGCGGGAACGTTCGACATAGCTGTGCAGTACTTCGATGAGGACGATGGGGCCAGCCGATTCGCGCTCTTCATCGGCGATCAACAGATCGATGCGTGGCTCGCCGATGCGCACGTGGGATCAGCGACACCGAACGGCCACACATCGACTCGGCGTACTATGCGACACATTCGACTGACTCCTGGCGACGAGCTGCGCATCCAGGTCGTACCCGATGCGATGGAAAGCGGCGCGCTAGACTACATCGAGATTACATCGTCACCATGATCGAGACGCACGATCTCTCGCGCGAGTACGGTCCGAAACTCGCACTGTCTCGGTTGAACCTGCGCGTGGACCCGGGTGAGATCCTCGGCTTCCTTGGACCGAACGGCGCGGGCAAGTCCACAACGGCCGCTCCCCGCCGCGCCATTGATCTTGCTGTATCCGGGCGCCCGCTTTGGGAGCTACCTCGACCTGGCTGGCGGCCGAACGAGCGCCGCATGTGCCGCCGAAAAGCGGACACGAGGAGAGTCCTGGTTCACGACCGGCGAAGCACGTGCAGTCGCGCTGCTCGTACGGAGCCAGTTCCGTGACGACCACCGTTTCCGGATGGGCGTCCTCGGCCTGCTTCCATTCACGCTCCTCTACATGGTGATGGGCGTGCGCAATGGTGCGATCGCCGATCCGTTCGCGCGCCGCGCAGCGACGCTTTTCGCGCGTCGTGGATCTTCTTCACCTGCCCGAGCGCCCGCATGAAGATCGCGCGCTCGTCCAAGAACGTCCTCGTCCACGTGGCGTTCCTCGGCCTGCTCGCGCACCTCGTGCTGCAGAGCGGGTTGCTGCTCAACCCCGCGCTTCCGTTCTCGCGGCCGATGCAGCAAACCCGCGTCACGGGATTCTTTCTTGGATTCACGTTCGTCACTATCGTGTTGAGCCTCTTCATCCAGTTCTACTCGGCGCGCATTTATAGCGACATCGCCTCCACCGTGGCCGCCATTGCCGTATTCGTTTTCATCGGCATCGTGGTTGATCTCATCACGCGTGCACGAGTCCAGCGACAGGCGCAGTTGCTCGAATTCGAAGGGTAGCCATCGAGGCGGTACGCAGAAACCGTCACCTCCGCGCTCTCCGTGGATCGCGCGACCTGACATGTCCGCGCAGAGCCCGCGCTCGCATGCGAGGAAATCTCTCGCATACGCGCGTGGCACCACTTCTTGCACTCTGCAGGCATCGTGCTCGCGAGCCTGCGCAGTGCCGCTGTCTTTGGCGTCGAAGCCTATCCCGTCCACATCGAGGTCGATGTCGCGTTCGGGCTGCCCCACTTCACGATGGTGGGATTGCCCGATGCGACCGTCCGCGAGAGCCGCGATCGTGTGCGATCCGCGATCCGGAACTCCGGCTTCGAGTTCCCGCACCATCGCATCACCGTTAATCTCGCGCCTGCTGATGTTCGTAAGGCGGGATCGTCCTTCGATCTGCCTATCGCGCTGGGGCTGCTCGCGGCGTCAGGGCCACTCACCCGTCGCGCTGTAGACGACACCGTCATCGTCGGTGAGCTCTCACTCGATGGCGGGATCAACGGCATCCGCGGCGTCCTGCCGATCGCCGTTGCCGCCCGGCGCCTGGGACTCAAGCGGCTGTTGCTTCCTCCACAGAACGCGGCGGAGGCCTGCGTCGTTGAAGGCCTCGACGTCTGCATCGCTCGCTCGTTGCCGGAAGCGGTGGATGCACTCAACAAACCGGACGAGGCGCGGCGCGCTCCGCCGGTGTCACGCGTCTCGGCCGAGACGGCGCACTCACGTGACGGGGATCTTGCCGACGTGCGGGGGCAGCTGCTCGCGCGTCGTGCGCTCGAAGTGGCGGCCGCGGGCGGCCACAACCTCCTGCTGAAGGGGCCACCCGGCGCCGGCAAAACGATGATGGCGAGGCGACTGGGATCGATCCTGCCACCGCTGACGTTCGCTGAAGCGCTTGAGTGCACGGCCATCCATTCGGTGGCCGGCACGCTGCCGGCGGGCGTCGGCCTTCTCAGTGAACGACCGTTCCGTGCACCGCATCACACCGTCTCGAATGTGGCGCTTGTCGGTGGCGGTGCCGTGCCGCGGCCTGGAGAGATCTCGCTGGCGCACAACGGCGTGCTCTTCCTCGACGAGATGCCGGAGTTTGACCGCCGCGCGCTCGAGGTATTGCGTCAGCCGCTCGAAGAGGGGCGCGTGACAATCGCCCGCGCGGCACGAACCGTCGCCTTCCCCGCCAGGTTTGTACTGGTTGCGGCGATGAACCCGTGCCCGTGCGGGTTCTTTGGCGACGAGCATCGCGGGTGCCGCTGCACGCCGACGCAGGTCGCCAAGTATCGCGGCAAGCTCTCGGGTCCACTTCGCGATCGCATCGATCTCATCGTGGAGGTGCCGGCGCTTCCAGTGGCGGCGATCGCCGACGGCGAGCCTGGCGAGGCGTCCGCGGTCGTGCGCGAACGCGTGCTCGCCGCACGGACTGCGCAGCAACAGCGATTTGGCCCCGCCGGCGCACGCACGAATGCCGATTTGCGCGGATCGGCCGTGGCCGCAGTCTGCCGTCCGGACACGGGTGGTCGCACGCTTTTGACGCGGGCGGCAACGCGCATGGGTCTCACCGCTCGCGGCTACGACCGCGTGCTGAAAGTCGCGAGAACGGTCGCGGATCTCGCCGGTGTGAGCGAGGTCAACGCCGACCACGTCGCTGAAGCCCTCCAATACAGATTGGTGGAATAACAGGCTGGGTGCGGAAACACATGGTGATGTATGAACGGAACGGTCAGTCGTCGGGTGTTCGTTGGTTCGGTCGCGGCTGGAGTCCCAGTCGTCGTGGGTGCAGGCATCGCAGTGAGGCCCTTCCTGGCCTCGGAAGAAATCGCTGCTCAGGGTAGTGGACAAGACAGGCTCGTCACCGAACTCAAGCAGCAACTTAAAGATGCGCTTGGCAAAATGACGAAGGGTCAGGCTGAAGGGGCCGGACAAGCCGCGGCGCTACTGCGTGTGTATGCCGCCTTCATCGATGACACGCTTCTGAGTGCAACGTTGAAAAAGGCAAATCGGGCGATGGTACTCAGTGCCGAACGCAATCACGGCGAGATCGTCAGGATCGCCGGCGACCTGGGCATCAACCCGGCAGCCATCCCTCCGCACCACCTGATCGACAGGGGCATGAAGGAACTTGAGTTTCAGCGGATGACCAACGACGGTTTGGGACCGATATTCCGCGAGGTCGCAAACCAGTTCGATGCAACCGCCACGAAACTCGAGACGTTGAAACGCCGGGGCCAATCCCAGCTCGTGTCCATTGCATTGCGGCAACCCATCCCGACCGAAGAACAATGCGGCCACTGCAACGAAGAAGCGAAGCTCGTGGAGAATTGCGAGTCAGCAATGGCGGTCGCATGCGCGGCTGCGCTGATCGCGCCCATTCTGGCACCGGCGTGTGAAGGGGCCACCGTCCTGTACTTGGCGGCAGTTTCAAACTACGGCATTTGCATGCTGTATCTGCAACTCTGCAAGGCGTACTACGGAAACTAGAGCCGGAGGGGAGAAGAGAGGAGATGACTCCAGTGATCATCGTCGCCATACTCGCCATCACTACACTTGGCGGAATGTGGCTCAAACGTCGCTATCGGAAAATCGAGCGCCAGCAATTGGTCGCGTCGATTGCGGTCATCGTGGGCGGGTTGAGCATGATGGCGCGCAACAGTCCTCCGTCCTGGCAGTTCTACGTCAGCCTGACACTCGTCGGGATTGTCGGTACGTTCCTGTTCTCGTCGTGGCTACGCCCAACACGCACTTAGCCGTCGTCATGGGAACGTTCCTGCTTATGGAGTTCCTCCGTCGTCTGGATAACCCACGTCCGACCGGCTCCAAGTAGTTGATCCAGGGACCTGAGTCTGCGGACTTGGGTCCCTGTCCGATTCCTGTACTCGCGCCTCGAACACACTCTTGATCGCCGTCGCCGCAACGATGACCGCCCCGCCGATGATGGCGTAGGTGCCCGGCCGCTCGCTGCGGATCAACCACGTCCAGATCGGATTGAGCACCGGCTCGATCAGCAGCAGCAGCGACACCTCGAGTGCGGGCAGCACTCGCATCGCCGCAGTCAGGAACACATAGGCCACTCCGATTTGGCACACGCCGAGGTAGACGAGCGTGGCCCATTCCACGGCGCTCGCCACTGGCAACGGCCAGGCAAATGGCCACGCCGCGAGACTCGCCAACAGGTTTCCCAGAGTGACCGCGGACAGTCCGGCAGTGGTCTGCGTCTGATCGCGCTGGATGTATCGCAATCCGAGCAGCGTCAACGCCCACGTGATGCTGCACACCACCGCCAGCAGATTGCCTTTGATCGGGTCCGGCGCTGTCGTCGTCGGCTGTGGCTGACCGATCACGCACAGGATCAGCCCTGCCGCGACAGACAGAAGAAATGCGACGTCGCGCGGGCGAAACCGCTCGTGCAGAACGAGCGGCGCGAGCAAGAGCAGATACAACGGCGCAGTCGCCTGCAGAAAGATCGCATTCGCCGCCGTCGTGAGCTTCGTCGAGAGCACGAAGAGCGTGACCGTCGCCGCGTAGACGATGCCAGTCGCCAGCATTGCTGGCGAGAGCACGAGCAACCTCATCCCGCGCCCTCGCGATAGACCACGCAGCAGCATCAGAAGAACGAGCGCGGCAATACCCGATCGCAGCGCAGATACCTGCAGACCTGTGAATGCGGCGGCCTTGATCCCGGCTCCGCCTGTGGAGAACAGGAGCGCGGCCGCAAGGACCTGCAATCGTCCGATGCCAATACTCACGCGATCACCATAATGGGCGTTCGCTCGATGTTCGCCACAGTTGTCTGTTTGGCGGAGCTTTTGTTCCTGTGATAGGCTGAACTTGCGCCGACCTCTCCCGAGAGCGCGAAGGACCGATAGATAGTACCGTCGGACGGTTCGTTCCCCCGGTCATCCCAGCAGACCGGACGCGTGTACTGAAAAGCATGGCATCAAGGCGTTACACCATTCTGATCGCTGACCGCACGTCTGGTGTGGTTCGTCGAGTGACGATCTCGGCGAGACCCGCCGTCGCGGTTGCCTGCGCAATGGTGACCCTGCCGGTGCTGATCGGCGTCGGCGCTGCGTGGAAGGCCAAAAGCGACGTCTCTGGTCTCTACGCCAGCCGTCAAGCGCTCGAACTCGAAAACGCCAGCTTCCGCACCGCGACCTCTGAACTCTCCGGACAAATCGAATCGCTCCAGTCGGCCATATCGGATCTTGGCGCGCAAGCCGCGCTCGACTCGAGCCTGGCACGGACGATGGAAAAGCTGCCGGCGCTGGTGAAGTCCCGCGCCATGGGCGGTAACGTCAGGCCAGCGGAGACGACCAAACAACAGGAATCGACCTACGCGCGAACGCTTTCTGCGCTGTCGAATCCCGAAGACACCTTCGGTCTGCTCCGCACGCTGCTCGAGGGTCTCGAATCACGTTTGCAGTCGGTTCGCTCCAACGTTGAAAAACGGAATGCACTGGCCGACGCGACACCATCGATTTGGCCGGCAACAGGGTGGCTCACGTCGAGAATGGGCCCGCGCACCGATCCGGTCACCGGTGGCAGCGACTACCACGCCGGGCTCGATATAGCGGGCGACAAGGGGCAACCCGTTTACGCGACTGCCGCGGGCGTCGTGACGCAAGCGGGGTATTCCGGCGGCTACGGGAACCTCATCGTCGTCGATCACGGGTTCGGACTCGAGACTCGCTACGGTCACCTCTCCGGCTTCAACGTGCAGAAGGGTGCGCACGTGAAGCGCGGTGAAATGATCGGCCGCCTCGGCGCCACTGGGCGCACCACCGGCAATCACCTGCACTACGAGGTGATGGCCAACGGCCGGCTCCTCAATCCGCTGCAGCTCCTCACGCAGCAGAAGCCGCGCGACCGCTAAGTTCCTCACAAACCGCGGTTTCCTTGCCGATCGGTAGCCGCAGGGCTACAATCGGTAGATATTCCTTCGTAGTTTGCTCCCTCCATTCGAATGATTGGCCAACTACTCGCGAAGGTAATCGGCACCCAGAACGAACGAGAGATAAAGCGGCTGCGTCCGCTCGTCGCAGAGATTAGCGCCCTCGAGCCGGCGATCCAGAAGCTGACCGACGAGCAGCTCCGGGAAAAAACCGCCGAGTTCCGTAAGCGCGTCGCTGATGGCGCCAGCCTCGATGATCTGCTCATCGAGTCGTTCGCCGTCGTGCGCGAAGCCGGAAAGCGCGTGCTCAACATGCGCCACTTCGACGTGCAGCTCATCGGCGGCATGGTCCTTCACAGGGGCACCATCGCCGAGATGAAAACCGGCGAAGGCAAGACGCTCGTCGCCACCCTGCCTGCCTACCTCAACGCGCTCGAAGGAAAAGGCGTGCATGTCGTCACGGTGAACGACTACCTCGCCCGCCGCGACTCGGAATGGATGGGCCGCCTCTACCGATTCCTCGGGATGAGCGTCGGCGTCATTCAGCACGACCTGCGCGACGAACAGCGGCAGGTTGCGTACGGCTCGGACATCACCTACGGGACGAACAACGAGTTCGGCTTCGACTACCTGCGCGACAACATGAAGTTCGAGCTCGCGCATATGGTCCAGCGCGGCCACCAGTACGCGATCGTGGATGAGGTCGACAGCATCCTCATCGACGAAGCGCGGACCCCGCTGATCATCTCGGGCCCGGCCGAGGAGTCCACCGACTTGTATTACGAGGTGGACCGAATCATCCCGAGACTAAAGAAGGGCGCCGTCACGCAAGGCAACGTCAAAGCCGAAGACCGCGAGGAGCTCGAAAAAACCGGCGATTACATCGTCGATGAGAAGCACAAGACAGTCTCGTTGACTGAAACCGGCATGGCCAAGGCCGAAGAGTTGCTGGCGCATCGCCTCGTGCCCGGGTCGAACGGCCTCTACGACCCGGCCAACATGCCCCTGCTCCACCACGTGAACCAGGCGCTCAGGGCCCACACGCTGTTCCGGCTCGACGTCGAATACATGATCAAGGACGGCGGAGTCGTCATCGTTGACGAGTTCACCGGCCGCCTCATGCCAGGTCGGCGATGGAGCGACGGGCTGCATCAGGCCGTTGAGGCCAAGGAGAAGGTCAAGATCGAGCGCGAAAACCAGACCCTCGCCACGATCACCTTCCAGAACTATTTCCGCAAGTACAAGAAGCTCTCGGGCATGACGGGCACCGCCGAAACCGAGGCGCCCGAGTTCAACAAAATCTACAACCTCGATGTGATCGTCGTGCCAACCAACCGCGTGTTGAAGCGGGTCGAGGAGCCGGATCTCATCTACCGAACCGAGCGCGAGAAGTACGAGGCGATCGTTAACGACATCATCGAGAAGCAGAACTCCGGCCGCCCGACGCTGGTCGGCACGGTGTCGATCGAGAAGTCGGAACGGCTCTCGACGCTGCTCAAGAAGCGCGGTATCCGGCATGTCGTGCTCAACGCCAAGTACCACGCGCAGGAAGCCGAGATCGTCGCGCAGGCGGGACACAAGAACAACGTCACGATCGCGACCAACATGGCCGGCCGCGGCACCGACATTCTCCTCGGCGGCAACGCGGAGCACGCGGCGCGGCAGCAGTGTCTGGCTGAAGAGGCCGCCGAACGCCTGCCGAAGGGTGAAGAGAAGTTTATCGATGACGACGAGTTCGTCTACTTCTTCCACGTCGACGGCTTCTACCGCGTGCGGCGGCCGGATTGGGAGCGCATCTTCTCCCACTTCAGACGCCAGATGGATGCCGAGCACGAGGAGGTCGTCAATATCGGTGGGCTGCATATCCTCGGCACTGAACGTCACGAGGCGCGGCGCATCGACAATCAGTTGCGCGGCCGCGCCGGCCGTCAGGGCGACCCGGGTTCCTCGCGCTTCTATCTGTCGCTCGAAGACGACTTGATGCGCATCTTCGGATCCGATCGCATCGCGGGCCTGATGCAGCGGCTCGGCATGGAAGAGGGCGTCCCGATCGAGCACGGCATGGTGACGCGCGCCATCGAGCGCGCGCAGAAGCAGGTTGAAGCGCAGAACTTCGGCGTCCGCAAGCACCTCCTCGAGTACGACGACGTGATGAACAAGCAGCGTGAGAGCGTCTACACGCTGCGTCGCGAGGTTCTCGACGGGCGCGTCCACATCACCGAAGACGAAGTGGTAGATACCAGGGAATACCTCCTGGCGCTGGCCGAGGAGATTCTCGATGAGCAGGTTGATCGGTTTGCCGGCAAGGCGCTCGACGTTGAGGAACACGACATCCCTGCGCTTATTCGCGAGATCTCGCGCGTGTTTGGGGTGGACACGCATACGCTCGAAGCCCTCGAGCTCGAAGAAAAGAACACCGACGAGATCGGCGACACGGTGTGGGCGTTAATCAAGACGAGCTACACCGAAAAACAAACGCTGGTCGGCGCCGACCTGCTGCGCCGGATCGAGCGCGACATCATGCTGCAGATCGTCGACGCGCAGTGGAAGGACCACCTTTACTCGCTCGACCATCTCAAGGAAGGCATCGGCCTGCGCGGGTACGGGCAGCGCGATCCGCTGGTCGAATACAAGAAGGAGAGCTACGGGCTCTTCCAGGACATGAAGGCACGCATCGAAGAGGAGATGGTCCGCTATCTCTTCTGGCTGCGCCCGGTCATCAGCGAAGGCGCAGAGGGCGGAGCCGCAGCCCTGCCGTCACGGCCCGCACCGCGTCGTCCCTCATCGGCGAGCGTGACGATGAACCATCCTGCTGCGGAACCGGTGCCGGCATTCGCCGGGGCAGCCAGGTCCGCTTCGTCCTCCGCAGGACGTCAGGCGCCGACGCCGGCGCGCACTGGCGGCGACGATGTGATCAAGACTGTCAAGCGCGACGAGCCGAAGGTCGGACGAAACGATCCCTGCCCGTGCGGCAGCGGGAAGAAATACAAGAAGTGCCACGGAGCTGGATCTGGAGGCTGACACCATGGAATTGAAGACCGCGTCACTGTCGCTGACCGAGACCGAAGTCGGCATCACCACGGCACTGACTTTCGACGACGTCCTGCTGGTGCCGCAGCATTCGACCCTGGTGCCGAGCCAGGTTGATGTCGCGACGCGGTTGACACGGAACATCAAGCTCAATGTGCCGCTGCTGAGCGCGGCCATGGATACTGTCACCGAGTCCGGGCTGGCGATCGCGATGGCCCAGCTCGGTGGCATCGGCGTCATCCACAAGAATCTGCAAATCCACGAACAGGCCGCCGAAGTCGATCGCGTCAAACGGTCAGAGAGCGGCATGATCGTCAATCCGATCACGCTGGCACCCACCAACCGGATCTACGAAGCGCTCGATCTGATGAAGAACTACCGGATCTCGGGCGTTCCGATTACCGATGACGGCAGCAAGGAAGGACGGCTGGTCAGCATTCTCACCAACCGGGACCTGCGGTTAGAAACTAACG
>Ga0126304_10001323_pt1 | contig 11541 bp, 12 predicted proteins | sample Plot25_FD_92538 | JGI IMG/M metagenome (GOLD analysis project Ga0126304, IMG submission 92538) | Serpentine soil microbial communities from UC McLaughlin Reserve, CA, USA - Plot25 | ecosystem: Environmental > Terrestrial > Soil > Grasslands | place: USA: UC McLaughlin Reserve, Lake County... | reverse complement strand
CGACGGCCTGCTCCCGAAGTGGGCGACGCGGATCCATCCCAAGTACCGAACGCCGCACGTGACCACTGTCGTTACCGGTCTGATCGTCGCCGCCGGCGGCCTGGTCATGGACGAGAACGAGATCTACGACCTGACCAACATCGGGACGCTGTTCGCGTTTGCGATTGTCTGCATCGGCGTCCTCGTGCTCAGACACAAGGAGCCAGAACGTCCGCGCCCTTTCCGCGTGCCGTTCGTGTGGGGCGTGGCGCTGGCTGGCGCGGCCGCGTGCATCTACACGATGAAGGGGCTGCCCGTGCACGCGTGGGAGCGGTTCGGCATATGGCTGGCGGTCGGCCTGTTGCTGTACTTCTTCTACGGGTATCGAAACAGCCGCCTGCGCACCTGACCCGAGTCAGAATCCTTCCCCGCCAGACATCCGAGAAGATTCATTGCGCTTTGTCTGGCCTCGCCCAGACAAATAAATCCTGCGCGCAAGTGCCGTTGTACGCTGGACACCTTGCCCAACAGTCCGATGCGGTTCAGGATTCCGGCGACGTGTGCCTTCTGTGGCGCAGTGGGTACCGTTGCGCCTGAGACCACTATCGCCGGCGGGGCAGTCAGCCTGACGTGGTGCTGTAAGGCGTGCGGGAAGGACTGGCCGATTGCGTCGATTGAGCAATTCTCGGTTGAGCGTCGAACCGGTCTGCTCGACCGCCGCCGGAAGACGCGAGCGGATCGCCGCGGACGCAACCCGCCTGTCAAGGGGTAGAGCAACCCCGTGCTGCTTTCGCCCGTTCGATGAATTCGAGCACGTCGTCGCCGATGAAAGATGTGGCCAACGCTCGTGCCCTCGAGAGCGCCTCATCAGCGTCGTTCAGATTCTCGGTATGTCGAGCGATGTCCCGGGATCTTCGCCGAGAGCGCCTTTCCCCGCCTCGATCAGGGCGACCCATTCGTGCTTGAGCGCGATGATCTCGCCGCGCTCGGATCCATCTTGACCTCACAAGCAAACACCCCATCAGTAAAGCGGCCTGCGTAGTACAATTTCACGTTTGGACGCACAGAAAGAAACGCCACAGAGAGGTATGGATCACGACTGGATCGCGGTGCGCGGTGCGCGTGTTCACAACCTGAAAAACGTCGACGTCGACATTCCGCGCGACCAGCTGGTTGTTCTGACCGGGTTGTCAGGGTCGGGGAAGTCCTCGCTCGCCTTCGACACGATCTACGCCGAGGGGCAGCGGCGGTACGTCGAGTCGTTGTCGTCGTACGCCCGCCAGTTTCTCGAGCAGATGGAAAAGCCGGACGTCGACCTGATCGACGGCCTCTCGCCGGCGATTGCGATCGAGCAGAAGACCACCGGATCCAATCCGCGCTCCACCGTCGGCACCGTCACCGAGATCTACGACTATCTGCGTCTGCTGTTCGCCAACATCGGCGTGCCGCACTGCCATCTCTGCGGACGGGCGATCGCGTCCCAGTCGCTCGAACGAATCGTCGACATGGTGATGCTGTCGCCGAACGAGGAGCGCGTCAACGTATTCGCGCCGATCGTGCGCGGCCGCAAGGGAGAGTTCAAGAAGGAGCTGGCCTCGCTGCGGGCGCGAGGGTTCACCAAGGTCCGCGTCGACGGGCAGATGAAGTCGCTCGACGACGACCTGAAGCTGGATCGCCGGCGCAATCACACCATCGATGTGGTGATCGACCGTCTGATCCTGAAGGCCGGCATCGAACGGCGCCTGACCGAGTCGGTTGAAATCGCGCTGAACCTCGCCGACGACATCGTCATCATCAACACGCTCGAAGGCGGGGACCGGCTGTTCTCGCGCCGGCTCGCGTGTACCTACTGCGGCGTCAGCATGCCGGAGATGACGCCGCGCGCGTTCTCGTTCAATTCGCCGCACGGAGCGTGCCCCGGCTGCCAGGGGCTCGGCGCCGTCTACGATTTCGATCCCGCGCGCCTGGTGCCGGACGAGAACCTTTCGCTCGCCGATGGCGCGATTGCGGCCTGGGCCAAGGGGGACAAAAAGCTCGTCCGCGAGGCACTGACGACGCTGAGCCGCACGTTCGCAATCGACCTGGCGCTGCCCTTTCGGCGCCTGTCGCGGAAAATCCGCGACGTCGTGTTCTTCGGCCCCGGTCCGGGCCGGGGTCAGACCCCAAAGATCCCCAAAGACAAGGACCCCTTCGGCGCCGGTTTCGAGGGACTGATTCCCAACCTCCGCCGCCGATACGAAGAGGGAACCTGGCTCGATCAGGAGAATCTGGAGCCGTACCGCTCGCTGCGTCCCTGTCCGACCTGCGCCGGGGAACGACTCAAGGCGCAGAGCCTGGCGGTGCGCGTGAAAGGCCGGACGGTCTCGGAGTTCGTCAACCTGCCGATCAGCGAGGCCGTCCGGGTGTTCGATGGCCTGGACCTCTCCGACCGCGAAGCGCTGATCGCCAGCCGCATCCTGCGCGAGATTCGCGACCGCCTCCACTTTCTCGACGATGTGGGTGTCGGATACCTGACGCTCGGCCGCAGCGCCGCCACCCTGTCGGGTGGCGAGGGGCAGCGCATCCGCCTCGCGACCCAGATCGGATCCAATCTCACCGGCGTGCTCTACGTTCTCGACGAGCCGTCGATCGGTCTCCATCAACGCGACAACCGCGCGCTGCTCTCGACCCTCGCTCGCCTCCGGGACCTGGGCAACACGGTCATCGTCGTGGAGCATGACGAGGAGACGATCCGCACCGCGGACTACATCGTCGACCTCGGCCCGGGCGCAGGCGAGCACGGCGGTCACGTGATTTACCAGGGCACGCCGGCGGGCCTGCTGGAAAAGGGCAACGGCTCGATGACCGGCGCGTATCTGCGCGGAGAGATGTCGATCGGCACACCCAAGTCGCGGCGCCCGGCCAGCCGCGGGGAGATCACGATCCGCGGCGCCCGTGAGAACAACCTGAAAGACATCGACGTCAGCATCCCACTGGGTGTGTTGACCACAGTCACAGGCGTGAGTGGATCGGGGAAGTCGACGCTCGTGAACGAAATCCTGTATCGCGCCCTCGCACGCACGTTCTATCGTGCCGCCGACGAGCCGGGGGCGCACACCTCGATCGAGGGGATCGACCTTCTCGACAAGGTCATCCAGATAGACCAGTCGCCGATCGGCCGCACGCCGCGGTCGAATCCCGCCACCTATACCGGGCTGTTCACATTCATCCGGGACCTGTTCGCGATGCTGCCGGAATCGAAGGCCCGAGGATTCAGGCCGGGGCGCTTTTCGTTCAATGTGAAGGGGGGCCGCTGCGAAGCCTGCCAGGGAGACGGCGTCATCGCCATCGAGATGCACTTCCTGCCGAACGTCTACGTCACCTGCGAGCAGTGCAAAGGACGCCGCTACAACCGCGAAACGCTCGAGATCAAGTACCGCGGCAAGTCGATCGCCGACGTTCTCGATCTCACCGTCGACCAGGCGCTGCCGCTGCTCGAGAACTTTCCGGCGATCGCGAACAAACTTCGTACGCTGCAGGAAGTCGGCCTTGGATACGTCCAGCTGGGCCAGTCGGCGACGACCTTGAGCGGGGGGGAGGCGCAGCGGGTGAAGCTCTCGAAGGAGCTGTCGCGGCGAAGCACCGGTCGGACCCTTTACATTCTCGACGAACCAACGACAGGTTTGCACTTCGCCGACACCCATAAGCTGCTCGACGTGCTGAACAAGCTCGTCGACCAGGGCAACACCGTCGTGATCATCGAGCACAACCTGGATGTCATCAAATCGGCCGACTACGTCCTGGATCTCGGTCCCGAAGGGGGGCAGGGGGGAGGGAAGGTCGTCGCCAGGGGGACTCCTGAACAAGTCGCAAGAAGCCGAGAATCCTTTACGGGTCGGTTTCTGGCGGAAGTTCTCACCCCGTCAACGGCGGCGGCATCCTGAAAGGGCGGTTCATGCGCAGCCTGGAGACATCTCTCCGGTGTGGCCTGTCAGCCACATTTCCTCGATCGATCGCTGTGGCTGCCAAGCCACATAAGACGACTTTGTCAGACCACCCGCCTTTCGACCGCAGCGACAAACGGCAGCACAATCAACAACTTACAGACTGTGTTTACGGCCTCGAAAGGCTGGCAGGAGCTTTGCTGAGCTGGGGTCGGGTTCCCCACTTCGCCTAGAGAGGCTATGAACGCTCAGCGCACACTGCGACGCTCAGTATCCTGCACCGGAATCGGCCTTCATTCCGGCAACAAGGTCACGCTTTCGCTCAAGCCGGCGGCGGCCGACTACGGCATCCGCTTCCAGCGCAGCGATCTTGGCGGCCTCGAGATTCCGGCTACCGTCACTCACCTCGGCGGCATCCAGTACCAGACTGGGCTGACGAGGGAAGCGGTGTCGGTTGAAACCGTTGAACATCTCCTCGCCGCGCTCACCGCTCTGGGCATCGACAACGCGATCGTCGAGCTCAATCATCCGGAAGTGCCGATCATGGACGGCAGCGCCGCGCCGTTCGTCCACCTGATCCTCAACGAGGCGGGGGTCAAGAAGCTGCAGTCGCCGCGCCGGTATCTCAAGGTCCTGCGCCCGATCGCGCTGACCCAGGGAGACAAGCGGATCGCGCTCTATCCGGCCGAACAGCTCAAGGTCACCTACAGCATCAGCTTCGATCATCCATTGCTGCGCCATCAGTCGCGGACGATGAAGATCAGCGAAGAGAGCTTCGTCGAAGACATCGCCCCGGCCCGGACGTTCGGCTTCCTGAAGGAAGTGGAGATGCTGCGGCAGCGCGGGCTCGCGCTCGGCGGCTCGCTCGACAACGCGGTCGTTCTCGGTGAAACGGGCGCGCTCAATGCGCTGCGCTTCGAGGACGAGTTCGTGCGCCACAAGATCCTCGATGTCATCGGCGACCTGACGCTCGTCGGCCACCCGGTGATCGGCCACCTGGTCGCGCATCGCGGCGGCCACGCACTGCACACCGCGTTTGCCGCGAAGATCCTGGAAGAAACGGACGCGTGGAAGCTGGTCGAGACCCCGGCCGATACCGACGCCGTGCTCGTACCGGGTGCGAAGACGCTCGCCGCTGCGCGGCTGGCGAATTAGCGATCAGCTATCAGCTATTCAGGTCACGCCTGAAACATCGCCCAGGCCTTCCAGATTCCGACGATGCCCAGCGCTATCAACGCAACCAGGATGAGGGTAAGAAGCCATTCTGGGATGCTGAACGAAACAGCGCCGAGCCCACCGCTATTCTGAACGTTCATGCGCGTGCGTCTGGTGAAGCGTATCAGTTGCCTTTTCAACGTCTTCGGCCCTGACGAGCAGTTCCGCACCAGCAATCGCCGGATACATCCCTCCCGCGTTGTCGGACCGGATCATAGACTCGATTCCGGCGCTGTCCAGAATGCCCTTGGCTATCTGGGCATCTGCCGTCGAGCGAAATGTCGAGACGGTGATCAGTTCTGAGGACTTCATCCTCGCAGCTTGTACTTCGTCCTTCGACCTGTCAAACCCCAGAGGGTACCCCTTGGGAATTGGGCGTTGGGAGTTGGGAGTTGAAGGTCCTAGAGTACGTAAAGCGTCTTCGTAGTAGTAGGCGAGCCGCAGGCCTCGAACCAGTCAATCCCCTCGGCAACCATGTCGAACTTCAACGCATAACGTCCCGGCGCTTCGGGAGCGGTGATCGTGATCGGGATCTCGGTCGCGCTGCCGCCGGGCAGATTGGCCGGAAGCCATGCCCGCTCGTAGTCGCGATTGATCACCGCACCGTCGGCAGAGCACAGCTGCGCGCCGAGGCGCACCAGCCGGCGGCCGTAGCTGGCCTGCGCGGGGAACGGGCGCGACGATGCGTTCTTCACGCGCGCGTGGATCGTGGTCTGGCGGCCGCGGCGAGTGATGAGAGGAAGACCGGGAAGCGTTCCGCCCACGGCAATTTCCGCGCGCGGCGTGGCACCTGGGATGGCGTTGCCGAGGTTGTTCGCGTCCCAGATCTCGTGGCGGATCGCCTCGAGCTCGGCGCTGCCCTTGACGAAGCGGCGCGAGAACATGTCCTCCGGATGGTCGGTCAGCTCCCAGCACAAGCGGTCCACGCCGAGCTCCGTCGCCATCTCGCGCGCGAGATTCATCTCCTCGTCCGAGTCGTTGTGCGTGAACAGGATGTAGCGCCAGTTGATGAAGGGAACGTCGCGGCCCGACTCGCGCTTGGCGCGTGCGGCCGCGCCCAGGTTCCGGATCGCTTTCGCGAAATCACCGCGCTGCCGGTACTTGACGTAGCTCTCGGCTCGAGCGCCGTCGATTGAAAACGTGACCTCGTCGATGCCCGAATGAATCAGCCGCGCGGCGCTTTCTTCGGTAAATGCGAGCCCGTTGGTGCTCGAGTAGAGATAGACGTGCGGAAAGCGCGCCTTGATGTACTCGCACATCTCGATCGCGCGCTTGTGCAGGAACGCCTCGCCGTAGTTGAAGAAGTCCACGCGCGCGAGCGATGGGCCGGCTTCGTCGATCACCCGCTTGAAGAGCTCGAAGTCGAGCATGCCTGCCTGCCGCGTCCGCGTGATCCCGGTTTCCGGCGCGCAGCAGGCCTGGGCGCAGGAGATATTGCACGCGGCCGTGCACTCCACATACAGGCGGGAAGGCAGCGCGCCGACGTTCAGATCGCGCCGCGGGGGCTGCTCGTCTTTCTTCAACGGCAGCTTCAACGGACAGTCGCCGCAGAATTGTGAGCCGCCGCTGTTGAGGGAGGCTCTCAGGGCGGCTGCCGTTTCTCCGGTCCAGACCTCGGAGACGGAACTCGTGCGGGTGTCGCCGAGGACGCGCTTGCCGTAGGGATCCGCGCAGCCGCAGACCAGCCGTCCGTCGCAGAGCAGCGTCATGGTGCTCCACGGCCACGAGCACGTGAAGCGGGTTGCGAGGTAATTCAGAGACACGGACTGGTCAGACTTCTTTGGGCAGCGTCTTGATGTAGGCGGAGAGGCGCTCGTTCTCGTACGACACGAAGTTGAGGAACAGGCTTTCGGAGAGGTAGTGGCGCCGTTCTTCCTCGTTCATCTGGTCGATCACGCCTTGGATCTCTCGAACGGTATCGTCGAAGGTCTGATTGAGCTCGGGATTCGCGGTGATTTCCCGGTACAGGGTCTCGAGCACGGTCAGGAGATCGCCATCCATCTCAACCGCGGTCCCGTTGGTCAGTTTGATCGTGCGCATGGACTTACGCTCCGAAGCTTTTGACGGCGCTGGGCTCATCGGGGTGTACCTCGATAAAGTTCTGCGCTCCGGTCATGGTCAGCATCGTCTCGACCCGCTTCTGGACGCCGGCCAGTTTCAACGCGCCGCCGGCGGCGCTCGCCTGGCGGTACAGGTCCATCAGGCAGCCGATGGTGGCGCTGTCGACGTAGCTGACGGCGCTCAGGTCGACGATCAGCTTGCCTTCGCCGGAGGCGATCAGCTGGGTGACCACGTTCGAGAACTCCGACAGCAGCGGGTACATGAGTCGTGATTCGCCCACCCGGACGATGGCGAGGCCATTGGCGTGTTCAGTACTGAGATTCATTCTGACGCTCCGGAACGCCGGCTTCTGGGCCGCGCGGTTGCACCGCGGCGGCGGCCCGGTGCCGCTTGTTTGTCCTGCAGCCGTTTCAGCTGCCGGGCGAGCTCGAGCCGGCCACGATTGATCCGTGACTTGACCGTGCCCTCGGGAAGTTCGAGACGATCGGCGATCTCCTGGTAGGAGAGCTCCTGCAGGTCGCGCAGCACGACGGCCGTGCGCAGGGTCAGCGGCAGGGTCTGCAGCGCCTGGCGCAACGTCTCGCGCAGGTCCTGATGCTCTGCCACGGCGTAGGGCGTACGGTCGCGCGACGCGGGCTGCAGGTCACCGGTATCCACTTCGCGCGCAATCGTTGCCCGCTCCTTGCGCACACTTCGATAGTGATCGATGCACAGATTGCGGCTGATGCTCACGATCCAGGTCTGGAAGTTCGCCCGGCGATCGAACGTACCGAGCGCCTTGAAGATCTTCAGGAAGATGTCCTGGGTCAGGTCTTCGGCTTCCTCGTGCTTGCCGACGAACTTGTAGGCGACGTTGAACACCTTCCGCCAGTTCTGGCGGACGATCGCCTCCCAGGCGATCTGATCGCCGCTGAGACACTGCTCGATGAGGCTGTCGGGCGTCGCCGGCTGTGCGGCGCGTACATCAACGGACATGCGACATCTGCGGATTGCGGCGGGGAAACAATCCAAATGATATCAAAGCAGGGTCGGAACCGCTAAGATAATGGCCTCACACCGTGACAGGATTCTTCCGACAGCAAGGCACCCTCACGTGCGAGGGGGTAGCGCTTGCCGCCATTGCCGAGACGCACGGCACGCCGGTTTACGTTTACAGCGCAGCTATCATCGCGGAGCGGTATCGCGCTGTCGATGAGGCGTTCGCGTCGTATCCGCACTCGCTGCACTATGCGCTGAAGGCCAACTCGACGCTCGCGATCGCCCGGCTGCTGCGTTCGCTCGGCGCCGGAGCGGACGCCAATTCCGGCGGAGAAATCGACGTCGCGCTGCGCGCCGGATTCATTCCCGCGCAGATCGTCTTCACCGGCGTCGGCAAGACGCCGGCCGAGCTCGCGCAGGCGGTGGATCTTGGCGTCATGACGATCAACGCCGAATCCCCCGGAGAGATCGAGCGGATCGAGTCGATCGGCATTTCCCGCGAGACCCGCGCGCGCGTTGCGCTGCGGGTCAATCCGGATATCGACGCCAGGAGCCATCCTCACATCTCGACCGGACTCAAGACCAACAAGTTCGGCATGCCGCTGGATTCAGTCACGGATCTCTGCCGCAGGTTCGCGGCATCGAACGGCGTCGAGATCGTCGGCCTCCACATCCACGTCGGATCGCAGATCACCGATCTCGCACCATTGCGCAGGGCGGGGGAAGCGATCGTCACGCTCGCGCGGGAGCTGCGCGACGTGGGTGTCAGGATCGATCACGTCGATCTTGGCGGTGGTCTCGGCGTCTCGTACGACGGCTCCCCGGTTCCAACCGCGCGTGAGTACGCGGACGCGCTGCTCCCGGTGGTACGCGACTCCGGTCTGCACCTGGTGCTCGAACCCGGCCGCAACATCATCGCCCCCGCCGGCGTGCTGCTGTCGCGAGTCGTCGATGTGAAGGACCAGCCTGGCGGCAAGCTGTTCGTGATTCTCGATGCCGGCATGACCGAATTGATGCGGCCGATGCTCTACGGCGCGTACCACGCGATCGAGCCGGTTGAAACCGGATCCGGTCCGGACGCCTTGTGCGATGTGGTCGGACCGCTCTGCGAGAGCAGTGACACGCTGGGGAAAGACCGGCGGCTCGCCCGTCCTCGCGTCGGTGATCTCATGGCGATCCGCGACACCGGCGCGTACGCGGCCGTGATGGCCTCGAACTACAACCGGCGCGGTCTGTCGCCCGAGGTTCTGGTCCACGCCGCCGGCGGCCGTGCGGAATTGATCCGCCGCCGCCAGACGATCGACGACATCCTCACGCTCGAAACCTAGCCGATGGACGGACTTCTCATCGTTTTCGAAGGGCTCGACCAGAGCGGCAAGCAGACCCAGGCGGAGGGCCTGCGCGACCATTTCGCCGCGCTCGGGCGCGACACGCGCCTTCTCTCGTTTCCCGACTACGCGACGGCGATCGGCGGAGAGATCTCGCGCGCCCTCCACGGCGAGCGGGAGTACGCCGCCGACACCCTGCAGCTTCTCTACGTCGCCAACCGGTACGAGCATCGCGGCATGATCGAGGACCTGCTCGCCAAGGGGGCCGTGGTGATCTGCGATCGTTATCTCGCCTCGACTATCGCTTACGGCGAGGCGCAGGGGCTGGATGCCGCGTGGCTGCAGGAGATCCAGCGCTACCTGCCGCGTCCGGACCTCACCATCGTTCTCGACATCGCCCCCGAGACCGCCGTGCAGCGAAAGTCCGCCAACCGGGACCGCTACGAACGGGATCTCGCGCTGCTCTCACGCGTGCGCGAGAGCTATCGCCGGCAGAGTGCGCAGGACGGCTGGATGCGGTTGAACGGCGAACGCCCGAAGGCAGACGTATCGGCCGACGTCATCGCTGCAGCCGCGACGCTGCTCGCGCGGCAGTAAGCGCGCGCACCTCCCGCGCTCCCGCCTCGAGCAGCACCCGCGCACACGCGTCCAGGGTCGCTCCCGTCGTGCTCACATCATCGACGACCACCACCACCGAATCGCGCAGCCGGGCACTCGCGCCCCACCGGACGGTGAACGCATCATCGACGTTGCGGTGGCGTTCGTGTTCCGGGAGTTCTGTCTGCGTGGCGGTGACGCGGCGACGCCGCAGCGCGTGAAGCACAGGCAGGCCGACATGCGACGCCAGATCTGCAGCCTGGTTGAAGCCGCGGCTGTAGCGCCGGGTGAAATGTAACGGCACCGGCACCACAACGTCCGCATCGCCGAGGAGGAGTGTGCCGGCTGCCGCCATGAGTTGTCCGAGCCGGCGCGCAACCGACCGGCGCCCGTTGTATTTCAGCGCCTGCAGAATGTCCCGCAGACTGCCGTCGTAGGCGGCGATTGCCCGTGCGCGCGTGATCACGCGGGGCGTGCGCAGACAGCGCAGGCACATGCACGGCATCCCGGCGCGCCAGGAGAGGAGGGCGTCACCGCACGTGTCGCAGAGAGGGTCTGCCAGGGGCCGGATGGCTCCCCAGCATGCATCGCAGACCGCTCCGCTCGACGGGGCATCGAGCGGATCTTCGCACGAGGCGCAGACAGGAGCGAACAGGATCGCCATCGCCGCATCCGCGCAGCGCGCGATCAGCACGGCGTCCTGTCGTGTTTCAGGCGGAGGGAGACTTCTCGCGCACGGGATCGTCGCTGACGTCGATTCGCTCCGCGTCGCCCCAGAGGCGTTCCAGCGCATAAAAGCTGCGCGTCTGTGGAGTGAAGATGTGGACGATGAAGCTGAAGTAATCCATCAGGATCCAGTCGGCGCGGTCGTACCCTTCGATGTGTGCCGGGCGAAGCTTCGCCGCGCGGAGCGCTTCCTCCACCGCGTCGGCTATCGCCTTCACCTGCCGCTGGCTGTTGCCCGAACACAGTACGAAGAAATCGGTGAACGCGGGAGTGTTGCGAAGGTCCAGAACGACAAGATCCGCGGCCTTCTTGTCGAGCGCCGCCTGCATCGCCTTCGACACTTCGGCGGTGAGCTTCTTCGCGCGGGGCCTTTTCCTGACGGCCGCAGCGGCCTGCTGCGGTACGGTGCGTTTGCGTTCAGTTTTTGCCATGCAAATGATCTGCCTCGAAAGTCATGAGCGGCTGCTGCATGTAGAGCCGGTGCTGCTGAATGTGATGCTCGATCGCGGAAGGGACCAGCCCGTGAAGCGGCAGTGCCGCGCCGAGCCGCCGCCGGATCTCGGTCGATGATGCATCGGTCGTCGGCGCATCGACCAGGAAGATCGATGTTCCGGGTGGCTGATCGTTGGAATCGCCTCGCCGCAGCGGCAGGCGCATCCGCGATTTCAGCGTGGGCAGCCGCTGCCGCAGTGTTCCAACCGGAACGCCCGGCCTCGATACGACGACGAAGTTCG
>Ga0126304_10001322_pt1 | contig 11544 bp, 10 predicted proteins | sample Plot25_FD_92538 | JGI IMG/M metagenome (GOLD analysis project Ga0126304, IMG submission 92538) | Serpentine soil microbial communities from UC McLaughlin Reserve, CA, USA - Plot25 | ecosystem: Environmental > Terrestrial > Soil > Grasslands | place: USA: UC McLaughlin Reserve, Lake County... | reverse complement strand
GTTTGTTTCAACTTGTATGCGTAATCAACCATTTGCGGGACTTGAAAACAAAGTTTGTTATGGTCTTCTTGTAAAGATGAAACTTGAAGGACTTTCCATAAGCCGAAAAGAAACTACAAAGTTCTATTTGGCCTTTGTCCTCCTAAGATAATGGTTAGGCTTTTGTAAATTAGATTGATTGTAGTTGCTTTTGGAATCGTCTTTTCACTCCATTTTTCGGTAAGTTCATTTTCAAAGTTGGGGTCACGTCTATTAATCTTTAACTTTACATCGAATTGACAGTATTTGATTTTAACCGAGAGGGCGCAAATTCGGGGACAAGCATATTTACGTCTTCTTACTAGTTGATTATTAAAGAGGCTTGAACGCATGTTCAGTTCCCTCTCTCTCCGCAGGCTACTTATTGAAACCCTTACCTAGTAAGGCTTTTTTCTTTTAACCTATCAGGGGAGCAAAAAAGGGAGCAAATACAAATATTCAGGTGTGTTATCTACCGTTGCCGCAGTCGGGCATTCCTCAGTATGGCACTTGATGATTGATAACTATTACTACGGTTGTTTGATGTTTACTGAAAATGGCGGATGAATTTCATAATGAAAAGATGCCGGAACTGGCGGATTTCTTAGGAGATTATATTATCGCCTGGTATGGGTAGAGTTGAAAAGTATTATGTATAGGACAGAGCTAGAATAAATAAAAGTCATTATGCAGCTGGATTCTATTTAGGCAACGATGCAGATTAAAACTATGATAACTGCGGCCGTCAATTCCCAACGAACCCACGCTTTAAGTTTATTTTTATAAGAGGTTTTCATACTACTAAAATTTGGTTTAACATGCCTGCTTTCGTAGCGTAAAAGTAACCTTTTTTCCTACTCTTAGCTATCTCAAAAAAAGCCGGCATTCGTCTGCCGGCGTCCTCGTGTAGCGGAAAACGTGTAAGATAAACAATGAATTTATTTCTTTCGAAGGCGCAACTTTTTTATCTCCTCCATCAATGACTTTGTGTATTCTTTGCTTGATTTTGCAATTTCGGCAGGGTTTGTTGCTTTGGATTGAATAGAGAGTAACAACTCGTCGGACTTGATATCAAAAAGCTTCGCTTCGATAAAATATTTATTATCGGTTACATAATAGCCTGGAGTCGATACAGTACTTACTGCATAGCCGTAATATCCTCCAAATCCTCCATATGGGCCGCCGTATGCTCCGTATCCTCCATACCCGCCATATGCGCCATATGAATAAGGCGAATACGATGCCGTAGTTCCGGGCACATACTTTGTTTCGGATACCGCATTTACCAGCGCAACAGTGAAAATTGATTCGCAATTAAGGTCATGTAATTTCTTCAGGAATACATCTTTCACTGGTGCAACATATTTCATTTCCACGGTCCCAATAATCTCTGTGCTCTTATATGCTTTCAATCCTTTTTTTTCGGCTGCCTCGGCTATATTGTTCTCTAAATGTAAGCGTACGTCCATGTTATCTGTGAAGGCAACAACAAAAACGCTTTTAATGGGCTCCGGAGGTATTTTTTCCCTGTTTACCCATGAACCGGTTGTTTTGATAGCAGGACTGCAGGAAATAATTGTGAGTGATGACATGATGATCAGCAAGGCGGAAAATGATTTCGATTTGTTCATTATTAAGGTATAAAGTGATGACTTGTTTTTGAAGCCGGTGTCTACGGCGCCGTAACAGGGCTATGTCGTTCTACGGTTATAAGTAAATATACTTAGAAGAATAGAACGTTTCGTGATTTCGACGCCTGTTTGATGCCATGATTTCTAAATGCAAGCAGCAGGCGAGGGATGTAGGCATTCTTTTGGTCCGGCGAGAGTCAAAAGTATTTGTAGTGATCGGGAATTGCGGCACCCGAAGATCCCTCGTTTCTCGGATGAAAGGAAAAAAGGGATGACAGGAAAAAAGGAGCAAAATTGGTTCTATAAGTTTTTACAATTGCTTCGTCTTTAGAATATCCTTTTTTAAAATAGTGCAAAATAGTTACGAGGACGTGCACGCTGTCGACAATTGGCATGGTCGTAATCATATTAGGAGCTGAGAAAACCGGTCCGGATAAACTTAAAATGCAACCAACCGCCGACACCAGGTCCGGAGAACATGGACAGCAACACCACAAAGAAAGCCCCATTGTGGCTCAAATATTTTTTGTTGCAATAATAACAACGTCACAATCACCAAAACATAAGGGGTGTAAGACTACTCATGTCTTTAGCGAAGTTGTCATCAAACGCTTCAATAAAAATTACCTTACCTATGAGATAAGTGTCGATATCCGGATATTCTTTTTTCCAATCATCTACCATCTTGCGGACATACTTTGCCGCCTCATTATTTTCAGTAAGGGCTTTGCCTGGAAGGTTAACAGTAATATTTACCGCTGTAAAACTTCCACTTGTATCGATGAGCTTGTTAACCAACATTGGCTCTCCTAATGCACTTTCTTTAATTTCCTGCAAGTCATTAGGTCCTAACTGTAAAACATCTTTTACCAGCGGACGAATAACAACATAATCATCTCCACTGGGAAAAACTTTCCGGAAGTTTGTAATCGCGTCAACTCTGGACGAATATGGTGTCTTCCAGGCTCGCTGCACCAAATTTTCAATTGCTAATAAAGTTTTTTTAGTGAAGACATTGCTGTCTTTGGGTTGTAGCATTACATATACATTGTCATCTTTTGTATTTTTCTGGTGAAGACGGCCATATGCCTTTAATTGAGGGTTTTCATTACTAAAGAATTCGTGGTAGTCATTGTTAATCCTCAATTGGCGTATGCGGATCGATGACCCAAGAGCAAGCAAGATCATGAAGGAAATAACTAACCATCTGAGATGGATTATCCATCGGCCTATTCTTTCGGGCTTGAAATTTATTTTCACATTATCAACTCCGTTTGTGTGGAATTCAGTATTAGAGACGGAGCTGACTATCTTGTGATGCAGAGCGGGATAAAATTTTTTTACTGATTTTGAGTAGTCGATAATTGGTTACTAGTTGCAATTACAGGCAGACATGGTGCTGATGGAGTTCATCTCCGATTTGGGTAGGCATTCGAGCAAACCACTCGCTGCATCTTTTTCAATGCTGCAGGCATTAAACATCATTTTTCGAATTCGATCTCTGCCCCTTTGAACTTTTGAGCGCAGTGTAACATAATTGATACCTGTAGTTTCTGATAGTTCTTTTTGGCATTTACCTTTTATATCAGATTCTACAATCAAGTTCTTGTAATCTTCAGGGAGGAGGTTAATAAGCCCGTGCAAGCAGCCTTCCATTTCTCCATAAGACTTACCTTCGATCGTTTCGAGGGGGTTTTCAAGTGTAGCGATATTCAGTTCTTGAGGCTTTTTTCGGGATCGATAATAGTCTATTACCTGATTCCTGGCTATTGCAAAAATCCAGCTCTTAAGACTTTCATCGTTCCTTAAACTATTTGATTTATTGATGATCTTTACGATGACTTCCTGATAAATATCTTTCGCATCTTCCGAACATGAAATTTTGCTCTTAATAAAGTTCCTTAGCTGAGCACCATAAGATCTTTCAACGTTGGTTACTTCCATAATATCGCAATTCATCTTATTATTAACAACAGCTACTGCCAGGTTCGCAGCATTTCCTTTCATCCTTTGCAGATTTTTCCGCGTAAACAGTAATGCTCTGAATATTAATGTTGCTTTCCTTGTATTGCCTGATTTCTTCGTCAGTTAAATAATTAACCAGAATATCATCAGGTATTGTAATATTCTTTTCTTTTTGAAGTGTAATAGTTGCAAATCCTGCTTCTTCAATAATGCTCAGATATTGCTTTCTCTGGATAGCTCCCGAAACACAGCCGGCGTATAGCTCAGCTACTTTTGTCCATTTTTCCGGTAGTTCTCCTTCGAGAACAATGTCAGAAATTGAAAAATGCCCTCCAGGTTTTAATACTCTATAAATTTCGCTGAATACTTTATGCTTGTTTGGCACTAAGTTCAGCACGCAGTTGCTTACGATCACATCCGCTTTATTACTTGTAACAGGTATATTTTCAATATCTCCTTGCCTGAATTCTACATTATTAAATCCTCTGACTTCTGCATTTTTTCGCGCTCTTTCGATCATAGTCGGAGTAAAATCGATTCCAATTACTCTGCCCGTTTCTCCAACTTCGTGTCTGGCGATAAAGGCATCATTGCCTGCACCGCTTCCAAGATCAATTACTGTATTTCCTTTTTTTATTTTTGCAAACTGTGTTGGCAATCCACACCCTAAGCCCAAATCCGCATCTGGATTATAACCTTCCAACTTGCTGTAATCGTCCGCCATTATATTGTACACATCATTCCCGCAACAAACTGAACTCGTACCACAACAAGATGATTGATTGGTTTCCTTGTCCTGTAAAGCAATCTCTGAATATTTCTGCTTTACTATTTCTTTTACTTGGTCTTGTGTTTCCATAACTATTCTCTTTATTGGTTTATTGTAATATTGCGATGAATAAAGTCAAAAAAAATCAGCAACAGTTATTCTCATAGGCAATAAAAAATGCTTCTAATTCTTTTCTGTACTGCTTCCACACCCTTGAATCAATGCAATAGCAAACACTTGTTCCGTCGATAGTTCCCTGGATTAGGCCAATGGTCTTTAATTCTTTCAAATGTTGTGAAATAGTAGCCTGGGCAAGACCTAATTCCTCAACGAGATCACCATTGATACAGCTATTTGTTTTAAGAAGTTGCTGGATGATCGCAATTCGAGCCGGATGTCCAAGCGCCTTCATCATTTGAGCAAGCTTATTTTGCTTTTCTGTAAATATTTCCGTTTTAGTAGCTCCCATTGTAATCGCAATATTACGATAAATAATTTATCCTTTCCAAATCTTTTTTATTTCTATAAGATCATCAGTTAAAAGGGACTGAGAGAAAATTTCTGATTTTTGAAGTATTAAGTGCGGGCTAATATTCTTTTTAAATAGTCCTTAAGTTTTGCCGTGTCTAACGATTTACTCCTATAAGCGATATAACTATCAGGTCGTATCAGATAAAGGCCGCGGTCCTTAATTCCAAATTGTTTATAAATATTCTCGGTATCGTTGCTGATAGGAATTTTATTTATTTTAACTAACCCGGGATATAAATGGGCAATAGAATTGATTTCTTCGCTTACGCTCTCAGAAAAATTATTTCTTGAAAAAATTACAAGATGAAAAGTTAGCCCATCTGTAAAACTTTTTCTTAAGGGATTGTAGGGGACCCTATCACCTGGTTTGGGCGATGCTTTATTGAATGAGGAAGTGTCTTGCTCAGATAATTTGCTCTTCCGATAATGCAAACCAATTTCAGAAATCGTTTTAAAAGCGAGATTTCCAAAAAATTTAATTTTCTGTGCAATTGGTGAGACAAGTTTCAATGTAAAAGGAATTATCCTTGTCAGATAGAATTTAGAGAGACGGTTTTCACTCGTGATCACATGGAAAGCTCTATCTGTAGTCTTTACCAGTTTCCTTGCAATTTCAAACCGCTCATCCTGATAAGTGTCAAGCAAATTTTCATGGGCTTTATTTTGAATGACCAAAACCAATTTCCAGGCAAGATTGTAAGCATCTTGCAAACCTGTATTCATGCCCTGGGCACCAACGGGACTATGAATATGTGCAGCATCTCCTGCAAGAAAGCACCGTCCTTTTCGAAATGCACTTACAACCCTATGGTGTGAGTGGTACTTTGAAATCCACTCGGGATTTAGAAGTTTAACGTTCAAACGAGTTTGAGCTGGGAATTTTTCATTTACGTCTTCAAAAGATATTATTTCTTTTTCTTCCAATTCTTTTGGAACGATGCCTATTACTCTGCACCTTCCATTTGTCATTGGAAAAAGAGCTCCGAAAGTTTCCTTGGAAAATGCAAGATACATCTCGTCGGGTGGTAAATTCAGGTTCACTTCACAGTCAAGAACAAAAAGAGATTCATTATATGTTTTACCAAGAAAAGGAATTTCTAAATTCTCCCGCACAATGCTATGAGCACCGTCAGCACCTATAAGCCAACTCACCTGAACTGTTTCAGATGCCCCATTTTTATTTTGAAGAATTGCTTTGACACCTTTTCCGTCCTGTGAAAATTCAATTAGATCAATATTTCGTTCGACATTTTTGTTAAAGCGATCAAGAAAATTATTTAAGATTGTCTCCGTTTTGGATTGCTCAAGTATGAGTAAAAAGGGGAAATCGGTAAGGTTGTTTCCAATATTATGAAGCTCGAAACGAAGATATCTTTTACCGTTCACAATTAAGTTAACTGCTTTTGCGATTTTACCTTGCCGCATGGCTTCCTCGGCAATTCCCATTTGCTGAAATATTTCTAAAGAACGGGCATGAATCACTAAAGCCCTTGATTGTGTAGTATGATCTTCGGTCTTATCAATGATGCGAAAAGAAATACCCCTTAGGGCAAGCTGACATGCCATCATTAATCCGGTTGGGCCTGCTCCGATTATTAACACTTCTGTTTCCTTCATGCTTTATTTCCATATTAAACAAATGAGTCCGGCGATTTGAAAATTGTTAACTACGCTTTCCAAAACTATGTGGCTCTTTTTGTTTTAAAACATTTTCTTCTACGAATATTGAAACATATAGAATAGAAAAATGAACCACTCGTAAGGTAGGTTTTCTTTATAAATTGTCTTTGATTATCGTACTTAAATGAAAAACTGTTCTGGAATTGAATTTTCATAGATAAGGTCTTAATGGTTAGTGGCTTTTGATTAGAAATTCTCGCCCTTGGCGGGGATTTTTATTAACACGCCTTGGTAATTTCCGGGATGAAATACAATCTTAAATATTATCTCTGTATTCAGATTTTCTTTTACTCTGACAAATAAAGTTAGTGAGTAATTCATGAATCAGTAGTTTGAAGCTTCTTCGCAATATTGATTTCCAAAAGATTTTGAGAAAGGTCGAACTCTCTCCGTTTTCGCCCACTGAAGCTTTAGCGTAGGTGGGATGCGCTTTTTAGGGCACTTCATCAATTCCCGGTAGGCTGCGAAGATAGAAGTGTGCGGCTGTTCACACTGACCGATTGTTGGCTGTGAATTTTTCCATCTGTTTTGACCAGGGGTATATGCAAATTCCTGATCGTCATTTTTCAAACACGACAGCCTCCGGGGAAGCGCCAAGCTTGCCAAGTATCTCCTGCATGGCTTCAATCATTTTCGGTGGTCCACATAAATAGAAATTTTTGCTGAAATCATCCACATGGGACCTTAGAAACTGTTCGTTGATAAACCCATTTAGATAAATGTTACTGGGCTCGTCCGTTATAGTATAAATGGCGTTTCCATATAGCATAGAAGTAAATTCTTCCTGCAGAATAATATCTCGGGCAGTTTTGTTGGAGAAAAACAGCTTGTTACCATCAAGTTTCCCTTTTTTATGCAATGAACGGATTATGGCAATGAAAGGAGTAATGCCTGCACCTCCAGCTATGAAATATCCAGGTTGTTTGTATTCGATAGTTCCCCAGACGTCTCTAACGATAAGCCCGTCTCCTGGCTTCAATGAGTTCAACTCATTGGTAACTCCTGTATGATCACTGTAGATTTTTATTACAAATTCCAGGTCTGCTGATTCATCAAGCGAAGTAAACGTAAATGGTCTTTTTTCCTCTCGCCAGCCATCCTTATTGATCGATACTTCGGTAGCCTGTCCGGCAACAAAGTGGTATCCATCCGGCTTTTCGCATCGAAATCTCTTTACATCATGAGTGACGTTTTCAATTGTCAATATTTTGACGATGTGCTCCATACTTTTTATTTCACTAATGAAAGAAATTCTTTTTTTTGTTTCGCCTGATGCAAGCTTCCCGCCGTAATGACTCGTGACAGTCGAGCTATTCATATCTCCGACTCTCCTTGAAGTTACACATAAATGAACCGCTTCGAAGTCACACAGCTTCCATTCCACAGCCCACATTAAATCAGCTATGCGACAAATTGGTTTTAAGATGAGTCGTGCGAATTATTAATAGTAAATAATCATTGCAGCCCTTCGAAGCCGCTCTTTGACCTGGATTGTGTTGATATTAAGCATGTAGGCGATTTCTTCTTCGCTGCACCCAACTTGAAATAATATATAAACCGTTCGAAAACTAAGCGGCATTTTTGAAAGCTGTGCCGACACCTTGTAATTCAATCGAACTGCGTCGCCCGGAAACGATGTTGCTGGTGTTTTTTGGCTAAAGATGCCGCAGCTTATTTTGTAGACACATTGATGCACAACCTGCTTAGCCACTTCAATCCTGGTAGCCCGGTGAAATGACGAGCTTTTTCTATTGATTTTAAGGTATGCCTGTTCCACAAATTCAGTAGATTCCTTTGCGCCAAAGCCGAAGGCATTCGCTATTTGATACAGCATGGGCTCATACTGCTTTACATTAAATGATACTTTCGTCCGAACGCTATCCTGTGGAAGAGATGAACGTGATGCAACACACGGCTTGATTTTTTCAGAACGAGATTCCATAGTGAATACTGACATGATCGTCTTGCAACTTGATTTGTGTCGCGTTAATTTTCTCACGACCTATACAATAGAGTTATTAACCCGTTAAAGGTTACAAAGTATTAACCAATTCCTTTTTGGAATCTTTCGTTGGCTGAATGTTAGAGAAAATGAAAGGGAAACTGAAGCAAATGCCCGTATGTATTGAGTACGTGAATGTGAAAAGGTTACAAGATGAAGACAATTTTTTCAAATAAGTTTTCTCTTGTCTTTCTGTAGTTGGTATTTTACAATTATCTAACATTCCCCGTATTCCAGACGAAAAACTCCGTTTACCGCCACAATTTTATCCAGGCTGGTTTCTCCACGGCTTGTCAATTCAATAATTGGGGTTGAAACAGCTGTGTTTATTGTTTTGATAACGCCTTCCATTCTTGTCATACCTCCATTGTCTATGAGCAAAGAGACTTTTTGGCCAGAATGGTAAGAAGCATTCAACAATTCAAGAAATGTTTCGCCTGCATTAAGTGTTAACCGACAATCCATAATCATGGTTTTATATAGTTAGCTTTTATGAGCCGACCCTGCCTGCCGGCAGGCAGGTGTGATGATTAGCCGATCAGCCGATGCAACAGCCATATTCTACATTATTAGTTCAAATCAGATGTCGCAGTTGAATAAATTTCACAATACAATGTTTCTAAGATTTGCTTTACTACCAGTGTATGAATGAGAGATCATATTTTGTTGAATAAAGCAGAGTAATAATTTTGCGGTCCTATGTGTCTTTCAATGAATTCTTTCATGGATTTATTTTCCGTTAGCTCTAGCTGATATCATTTTGCCGGCGTTATAACAATATTTCGATACTCGATTGGTCCGTGATCGCCTTGTAAAAGCAGAGGACCGGGTTCACCTTCATTGCTATCGATTGCGCCCCCTGTGATACCGGGAATTTCCTGGTTGCAGATGATCATCTTTCCATTGGCAATAACTGTTACCATTCTTCCGGAAAGCGTAATATCATATGCCTGCCATTCGCCGGCATCCTTCGCCATCATTTCGCTGGGCTTTATAAATCCATATACACCTCCAAGGTCGCCTTTAGATGGTTCTAATCCTTTGCTGTCTGAGATTTGCACTTCGTAACGGCCACGCAGGTAAACACCGCTGTTGCTGCCTTTTTGGTAGCGAAATTCTATATGCAGTTTGAAATCGGAAAACTTTTGGTCGCTTACAAGGTTCGAACCAGACTTCGCGCTTTTTAAAATGCCATTCTCCGCAGTCCATTGATTCTCCCCCATTGCATGCCATCCTTTCAGGTCTGTGCCGCTAAATAAACGAATCGGTGTTCCCCATGCAGGCTCTGAGTTACGTCGGAGACTTGGAGCGCGAACTGCCGTCCAGTTATGCTTCTTTCCATCAGGCAAAACAATTGTACCGGCTAAACCGGCTCCCTGTAATGAGCCTTCTACTGTGACGTCTGATCCTTCTTCCCATTGAGGAGGAATTGTAAAGCTCATTTTTCCGCCGGTATAATTCACTTTTGAAATAGGCCTCGAGCTTCCAGAAGCACCGACAAATTCACCGATCAGCATCCGTATCCCCGAATGACGTACTTCAAGCCACGATGGAACTTGTTTTTCCCCCATGTCAATTGTTATATCCCAGCGGCCTTCGATCGAAGTATCCGCGTATGCAAAATCAAAGTTGTTTGCGTTGCTTGCCACTACAGCAACGGTTGGGATCACTAACATCGATAAAGAGAGCATGCATTTCTTTATTACAGTTCCCGGTTTTATTTTCATATGTTTCGTTTTGAAATCTTTGCGCTCAAATTAATATTTTTTACGTTCGGTCCGATTGACTTAATATGTGTGCATCGAATTGGGAGTTAGGTTCCTCGTTGTGTCCCCCGTGTCACGAAGAAACACCCGAAGGGCACGACGAAGTGACAAGCATTAGTCTCCGATATCTGTTTCCAGCTGCATTCTCAATTCATCAACCTGCTGTTTTAGAAATTTTGCGTGTTTTGACTTACCAAGATTAAGCGCATCTGACAAGATTTCGAGATTTTCAATCTCGGTTAGCTTCTTGCCCTTTGAGCCGGAACTCTTCCAGATCCTTTTGAATTTATTGGTGACGGAAGTCCAGTTCTCTAATGATTTTGCACGATCGGGATCCAGCATCAGAAGACACATCGCCAGGGAATTGTCATCAATTAACTCCCAATAGTCCATATTTGTATATGACATAGCCAAACGTGATTGCGTTTCCGTCACAATAGATATGTACTCTTCTCTTAACTTTGAATCAAAAAATGGTTTTTGGCTACCATTAATAGCCATGTCTAACGTGGATTGTAATGCGATAAAGTTATAGAGTGGAGAAGAATTAGCGCCGCGGCCATAAGCCTGCATATAATAAGCTGATGCATTACTGTATGCTGCCAGCTTTGCGGCCGGATTAGTGGTAACGAGCCCTTTTCTTTTGTATGCACTTGCCAATAAAAAGAATCTTTCGGCAGTTTCCGTGATATCTAGCAGCTGTTTCAGCTTGGCAATCGTACTATTCATGTCCTTTACCAAACCTGCTTTGTTACTACCGGATTTGAAGTTCCGGACGCATTGTTTCCCCTGTGAATTGCAATACTTCTCCAGAGCAGCAACAGAAAAACTCGCGTTTTCAGCTCCTATTAATTCCTCATATTTTTTTATAGCCAATTCGTATTCTCCCAATTCCATGTATATCGAAGCTTGCTGCTCACTGAGACCGGCGCTTTGAATATCAGACTTCGTGATAGCTTCGGATATCGCATTCAACTGCTTGAGCGTTTGTTCGGCAGTGATATTTCTTGTATCGAGATCATTCTTTAGATTATTCAGATCTATCGTTATTTCATCTTCTACTGTATAATGAAGCTCGTGCTCTTTTTTTGCCGCCGCCCTGTTTATCAGCTTGTAGAATGGATCGCCGTAACATTGATATGCTCCCCAGGTATTGTTTAGCTGATGATAGGTTTCATAAAT
>Ga0126304_10001319_pt1 | contig 11552 bp, 9 predicted proteins | sample Plot25_FD_92538 | JGI IMG/M metagenome (GOLD analysis project Ga0126304, IMG submission 92538) | Serpentine soil microbial communities from UC McLaughlin Reserve, CA, USA - Plot25 | ecosystem: Environmental > Terrestrial > Soil > Grasslands | place: USA: UC McLaughlin Reserve, Lake County... | reverse complement strand
GACGAGTGGAGGGCACGATTAAACTACCGATACAATTTGCAAACCGATCATTTGGGGGATCCGCTATCTAAACTGGCAGCGATACAGTTTGGATTTTGTAACTATTTCAATTAATACATTAACTTATAGTGGATATTCCAATTCAGGTTAGAATTTCTGAAGGAAGGCACTACACTGAATACTTAATCAGTACGATGTTACAGTATTTAACAGCAAAATGGATGAAAGACTAAATACGTATCCGGGCAAACGAACTGAACTATTTATACCCTCAGTGCGCAAATTTCTGATGATAGCATTTTTTGTTGCTGGTGGGTTTTTCTCCGGCCTGCCTCAGCAATATATTGTTATCCTAAACACCGACAGTCTCCAAAAAATTCTATCGAAAGCAAAGGACACGCAGCGGGTCGATGTGCTAAATATGCTCGCCCGTGGTTATTTATATCCGGTTCGAACCCAAAATATTTCGCCATCTACTCAATACGATGCTCAAAAATATATTAATGAAGCATTGCCATTAGCCAGGGAACTAAACTACAATAAAGGTATTGGCAATGCCAGTCTAAATGAGGGAATCCTCTTCTTGAATAAAGAAAACTTCAAAGAGGCTTTATCTTCTTTCAAAATAGCAATGGCTTTACTAAAACTGGCAGGTGACGAATCTGCTCAAGCTGCATGTTTTGAAAATACTGCATTCTGCATTCATGCAATAGGTGAAAATAAATCAGCCATTCTATATTACGATTCAGCGCAGCAGTTATTTATGAAATCTGGAGATACTAGTGCGGCGGTTTATAACATGGCGTGGAAGGGACATTGTTATTTTGATTTGGGGAATTATCGGGAAGCATACAAAATAGGGTATGCAGCATGGAACCTTACGAAGCAAACAGACACATTTCTTCAAACTTTCACAATTGCTCACCTGGCAAATCTCTTTTTAGGGGCTGGTCTCCCGGAAATCACGATTCGATACCTTCACCAAATTCTGGTGCTTCACCCCGAAATTAGAAGCCAAGATCAAGCGCCTACTCCCTGGCCTTTTTCATGGGCCTTGGAACGGGGCGGAGAGGCTTTCCTTCAACTAAACGAGGTCGATTCAGCCTTGAAAATTGGAGAGATAATGAATATACCCTTTGAGAAAATGGATGTTACGAATCATTTGTTTTATGGCCACTTGTATTTAGCGTTGAATCAATATAGAAAGGCATTTCCACATTTTCAACAGGGATATCTCATCGCGAAGAAAGGAAATCGTTTGATTTCCTGGTCCAATCATGCGAGGGAATTGGGTAATACGTATCTCGGCCTGAAAGATTTTAAAAAAGCAGTTTATTATTCGGAGGAGGCCCTGGAGAAAGCTGCAACAATAAATGCTGTTCTTGAAATGAAAAATGCTGCAACTACATTAGCCGCAATCTACGATCAAACTAAAAATTTCGAAAGAGCTTATTATTATAGCAAACTTTATAAATCTCTCAATGATTCTCTTGCCTCTGAAGAGTATAAGCGAAAGTTATCGCTTATACAGGTTCAAAACGAGCTGGAAGTTCAAACGCAACGCGCAAAGCTATTGGATAGAGAAAGTCAGCTCAGACAAAGGGAATTGAAGCAGGAGACTTTTTTAAAGAATGTTTTAATTGTTGGAATATGCCTTGCAGTGATATTCGGTTTATTAATAATCAGAATTATTTATGCCCGAAATCGTCTAAATCAAAAATTGAAGGGGATTGAATTGAGAAATACTATCAGCCGAGATTTGCATGATGATGTGGGATCTACTCTCAGCAGTATACGTTTTCTCAGCTCCATGGCATTAGATGATGACAAGAATGAATATAGAACTCAAAACGCTTTAGTTAGCATCAACGAATCAGCCCAACGAATGCTCGATGCCATGAACGATATAATATGGAGCATTCAACCCCAGAATGACACATTGGAAAATATTTTCGTGCGAATGATATCTTTTGCATCGGATTTATTTGATGCTAAAAAAATTAAGTTGTACTGGAAAGTGAACGATGCAGTAAAACATGTGCATATCGGGCCGGCAGTAAGGCACAATTTATTACTGATTTTTAAAGAAGCGGTTAACAACCTCGCGAAATATTCGGAAGCCTCAGAAGCGAACATTTTGTTAGATTTTCAACATCCATTTCTTGTTGTTACTATCAGGGATAACGGAAAAGGGTTTGACAAAGAAATGATACATACAGGAAATGGATTGCAAAATATGGAAAGCCGTGCTAAAAACATCGGTGCCAAATATGATTTATATACGGTTCCGGGCAAGGGTACAGTCATTACCTTACAAGTAAAGCCCACATGAATATGTCGTGCCGCAATAAAAATGCTTGACTAATTTTGGAAAAACAGAGAATATTGAAACCGGTAGAAGTACTGATATATGAAGACAATAAGGACATGCGTGATGGGCTTGCTCAATTGATCAGCCGCACTGAAGGATTGAAATTATCAGGGGTCTTTACCGATTGCATGGCCGTAGAGGCACAGGTTAAAAAGTTGCAGCCTGATGTTGTTCTCATGGACATTGATTTGCCCGGCATCTCCGGTATACAGGCTGTTCAGCTCATACGCCATTTTAATATGGATGTACAGATCTTAATTCTAACTGTCTTTGACACAAACGAAAAAGTATTCGATGCCTTATGCGCCGGAGCATCCGGTTACTTACTCAAGAAAACTGCTCCTTCTAAAATAGCTGAAGCTATAAAAGATGTTCATTCAGGTGGATCGCCTATGACTCCTGAAATTGCAAAAAAAGTGCTGAGTCATTTCTCTGCGCAGCCTCTTAAAAACAAAGAAAACTACCATCTCACTGAACGAGAGAAGGATATTTTATTTTGTCTTACTCAGGGATACAGCTATAAAATGATTGGCACACAACTACAAATCAGTATCGACACTGTTCGTTTTTATATTAAACAGATTTATCTTAAACTCCAGGTGAACTCAGCACCGGAAGCCATTGCCAAAGCACTTCGTGAACATATAGTCTAATGCCTCCATCGTTTCACTTTTATTGGTAAATAAATTTTCTCAAAAGCAAATAATCATTTACTATTTAGATAACAGCATCCGTGCTAGAACTATCTATCCCCACATGATTATGTAGAGCAATTCGCTTTTTTTAACTCCTACTTTTATGAGTAATCAGAGCAACTGTTTTCTGTTAGATAATAAAATGTCGATCATTTAAAAAAACAAACAAAAATGAGAAAGACCGATAGCCATCGCAATTGAATGAGTATTACTTATTTCCTGGAAGAAGGAGGTTACACGATCGGACGATATAAATTCTACAACCTTGACGCAGAACAGCCCATCATACTTTCTGGTATGCTTACTCAATCCGATGTTAACGGATTCTCACAAGTATAGCTTCGTTTCTTCAGTCTTGTATTTTAAAACATCTATTAAACATTAAAACCTACGTCATGAAAAAGTCTTTTTTATTCCTCGTAATTACGCTTTTAACGCTAAACTCTTGCAGAAAACAGAATGCTTCATTAACGAATGAACAGACGCTCGCAGAAAGCCCTGCACAACTAAGTACCTCGGCCCTGGCGGCACAGCCGTACAATGTGCAGAACTATGTGTCACTTGACGGAGAGGTTGTTATGAATCCCTGCACAAATGAATTGATTGAGTTGGCTGGTATATGTCATGTTTTTGGGCATGGTGTGTATGACCTTAAAACCAATACTTTAAAAGACGAATTTCATATTAATCTGCAGGGAGTAAAAGGTGTGGGTTTAACGACTGGCAATAGCTATCAGGTACAGGATAATATAAGCGCAAGAACAATTATCAGCCATGATGGTTGTGTTCTTACTTTTAGTCTATCTGAAACGTTCCGGATTATAGCTCCCGATGCTAACAATAATTTCAACTTGATAATGAAACTTACTTATACCCTCGATCTCTGTACATTAGAATATACCGTTAAAAGAGATGAATTCTCGACTGAGTGCCGATAATTGTTGTGTCTTTAGCCTTGCAAGGAGTACAGGTACCCCCGATTGTTATGAATGTGTTATTGCGCTCTCAAGCAGCTTTTCCCTTTCAATTTTTCTTAGAATCGGCAAGTACTTTTTCATTTCTCATCCTCCATCAAAATCTAACACTCCCGGGTATGGCGGTACGCTATTATTATGTAATCGCGAAGCCAATGAAGGTAATTCTTGTTGAATATTTGAAATAAGCTACTATGCAAAATTTATTCAGGAAACCCCTCCCCCTTCTCACTTTAGCAATTTTGTTAGCCTCAGGATGCCGTAAAGCAGATCAGATTATTCCGCATGCTGATTCCGTTCTTACTTCAAAAGCAGAAACGCAACATGGGTCAAGAATACCTGATTCATATATTGCCCAATCGTGGTATAACCTGATGATGAAACTCATATCAGAAACACCTGGTCATACTCCGCCAATTGCAGCACGCAGCTTCGGATACACTGGTGTGGCATTTTACGAGTCATTAGTCTCGGAAATGCCACATCACCGTTCCCTGGTTGGTCAACTAAACGGGTTAACATCAATACCGCAGCGTATCTATGGCAATTCATATGTGTCGACAATAACAGCTAATGCTGCACTTGGGCGAATCATTAAAAGTCTTTTTGAAAACGCTTCTCTCTCAAATCTAAACAGAATAGATTCACTGCAATCTGCGAACGAAAAATTATACACGGAGCAGTTCAACGAAAAAATTATCAATCGTTCCCGGGAATATGGTCGTGCCGTCGCTGATGCCGTTTTTGAATGGTCTGTTTCTGATGGAGGCCATCAAGCGTACCTCAATCTTTTCCCCTTAGATTATATTGCACCGGTTGGGCTGGAAAAGTGGGTCCCCACGCCCCCTTTATATCAAAATGCTATGCTACCCTTCTGGGGAAATAACCGTCCAATGCTAGCTTCGAATAAGCCAGGGCCTATCGATCCGGAAGCACCACCTTCATTTTCTACAGCACCTGGTTCTTCTTTTTATACCGCAGCATCTGAGGTTTATAATACCAGTTTACATCTCTCATCCTCGCAAAAAGCCGTTGCTTTGTATTGGGCAGACGGTGGCGGTTCGTTTACACCAGCAGGCCACAACCTTGCAATCACTCTGCAAATCATCCGAAATCGCAACCTTAATTTACTTGAAGCCGCGAGTCTTTTGGCTAAAGTCGGCATTGCAGAAAACGATGCAGGCATTATTTGCTGGCGGTCTAAATTCGAAACGAATTTGCTGCGACCTGTGACGTATATACGTTCGTATATAGACCCTTCGTGGCTGCCTCTTATCAGCACGCCACCTTTTCCAAGTTATACATCGGGGCATTCAACTTTCACCAGTGCTGCAGCGGCTATTCTTACCATGGAATTTGGCGATCAAATTTCGTTTACCGACAGCAGTAAAGTTGCTTATGGATTCGCGCCCCGTTCATTCAACAATTTCAATGAGGCCGCACAGGAGGCAGCTATTTCCAGGTTATATGGTGGAATTCATTACGCATTCGATAACCTGAATGGGTTTGCTTGCGGACACAAGATTGCTATCAATGTAGAGCAGCTCCGGTGGTAGCCTTGGTTTGAAGGATATTTCTGGGTGCCAGCATTGAAGAAAAAATTAATTACTGCAAGTATTACCATAAAATATACGCACAGCCAGATATTATCATCAACAGCAAAGTCACTCAAAGAACATTTCAAAAAGCTAGTTGAAAAAGTAATGGATTCCTTTCCTCCGGATATTTTCCACAGGGCGATAAATTATCTCTACACAAAGAAACAAGATCTACACCTTTTCGAAATCGGGCAGAGGCCATGAACGATCAAAATAGGTTTCAGTTAGTTGGTAGAAACGGAAATAGGCAAACCAATTCCTACCAGGAACAGTAGGTATCCAGTTTTTCTCGAAGCCTGTAGATCCTTGAGTTTCTTGTTTAACCGTAGTTGATTTATTATCTCTATTTGAAGGATTAGAAGATAATGGGATAGTTTTAACCTCTGGTGATAATACGGTTGTTCTTGTTAATATTACGACGAAAAGAAAAACAGAAGATTCTAAAAGTGAATATTTAAATATCCGATCATTTGAAAAAAAAAATGAAGATTGGAAACTGGTAACATGGTTAAACACTAAGATATAAATGTAGTGTTTGGAGACAATATAAGATTTATCAAATTGTAAGCGAAAATCTGACTGGTGTTACAGGTAAGCGAATATCCGGAAATCATAAAGTCTTCGGGGAAACTTACTCGATCACCACATCGTGGTATTATTTTTTTATAATTAGAAGAATACATTACACCCAATATGGCGTTATTCAAAGAAGGGCACTTCTGATTACTCACGCGTTTTTTCCGCATTTCAATAACAACTAGAAAGATGAAGTTCTCTAACAAACAAATGAAAATTCTCAGTGGGATTCTTTCTCTAATAGGAGTTATCGTTGTTGCTTATACAAGCCACTATAACGACACTCACGAAAATGATCCAAATAATTACGGGCACTGGATAGGGGTATTTCTTTTATTCGTGGGATTGATTTTACTCATGCCCTGGAAAAAGGAAAAATTAGTTCAGTAATTCCACTTCAATTAGTTGTTCAAATGATCTGGTTAATTGCTATTATTAATTCTTTAAGCTATGATAGATAAAATTTTATTAATAGTCGCATTCTGCTTATTTACGAAGCAAATGGTTATCGCCCAGGCGCCAAGTGCCGTAACAGTATCGAATACCTTTCCTGAAGCAGGACAATCAGTGACCATCGTTTATAATCCCAGGGGAACTGTGGTGGAAGGTAAAGTCCACATTTCCGTAATGATTTACTATTGCAAAAACATTGATGAGATCGATAGCGGTGAAATTAAACCTATAGCTGATGGCAATACCTTAAGGGCCGAAATAAAAATTCCTGATTCCGTCAAAGTATTTGCTTTAAAATTTTTCAATGGCGAGAATGTAGATGGCAGTAACGGCAAAGGGTATATTTATCCGATTTATAAAAATGGACAGGTTGTACAAGGTGCTATGGGTATCATGTCTCAAATATACTTTTGGGGGGACGCCGAGTTGGATGTTAAAGTTGATTTGGCTCAATCCAAAAAATTTATGCAGCAGGAGTTTGAAAAGTTCCCTTCATCAAAAGAAGATTTTGTAATTACCTGGTATTTCTTACTGGCAGCATCTTCAAATGAAGAAGATAAGGCATTACTGGAAAAAGAACTTTATGCTCTTTTGAAAATCGATAGAGAGAGAGAATGGGAAGCAGCGAGCTATTTTTTTGCCCAGATCAATAAAGTAGATGTTGTAGACTCAGTTCAAAAAGAAATTCCCAGGAAATTTCCGAAGGGTGAGCTCGCGAGAAAAGAAGCGGCTAATGAAATATATGAAGAGAAAGATGCAAAGAAAATGGAGTTGATGTATAAAGCCTGGATTAAGAAATTTCCTCCAAACGCATCCAGTCAACTCAACGACGATTATGTAAGAGCCGCTGTGGGAAAAGCATTTGCAAAGGAAAATAGCATAGCTAAAGCGCTTGAATATGCAAATATGATTCAAAATGAAATGTGGAGCGCGGAAGGCTACGCAGGGATTGCAGAAGTTTTAATGGACAATGGCCACTACAGTACCGCAAAGGCATTATTAAAAAGAGCCATCGATAACTCCTATGAGTTTATCACGACCCGCAAAAATGAAGAGGGTGCGAGGTTCGCAGTTGCTGGATATCCTGCTTACAATAATATGCATGCCGAAATTTTGTACCATGAAAAAAAATACCAGGAGGCCCTTGCATATGTAAAAAAAGCGTTTGAGCATACTCCAAAAACAGAGGCACGTATTAATTCAAATTATGCTAAGATCCTGATAGCATTGGGCCAGGACAAGGAGGCATTTGAAAAGATCGAAGAGCTTGTAAAAACTGGACACGCAACGGCTGAAATAAAGGCAATGCTAAGGTCATTGTACGTCAAATTAAAAAGTACCGATGCGGGCTACGATGAATATATCGGCGCTCTTAAGAAGGAATTGGCTGTAAAGATGAAAGAAGAGCTTGCACGAAAGATGATCAATCTGCCCGCACCTCTATTTGAATTAAAGGATTTGACTGGCAAAACAGTTTCGTTAAAGGACTTAAAAGGAAAAACTGTAATACTTGATTTCTGGGCTACATGGTGTGCACCTTGTATTCGTTCTTTTCCTGCTATGAAAATAGCAGTTACTAAATATAAAGATGATCCTAGTGTCAAATTTCTCTTCATTCATACCATGGAAAATGTAGCCGATGCTACAACGTATGTAAAAAAATTCATTGAGAAAAACAATTATCGGTCGTTCCAGGTATTAATGGATTTGAAAAATTCTGAGACAGGGTCCAATCCGGTAGTAGAAAGTTTTAAGGTAAATGGAATACCCGCGAAATTTGTCATTGATAAAAATGGAAATATTCGCTTCAGCCTGGCTGGCTTTGATGGAGCTGAGGATGCTGCAGTGGAAGAAATTATTGTCATGATCGAGCTCGCTCAAAAATCATAATCTTTCCCCTTTTCTTGCATCCTCAAAGGCTTCCAATTTGAGGCCAAAGTTAATTGTTCACATCTTATATCACAATGTAGCTGAGTATTTCTATTTGATATGCTCAGTCGATGATTTATCGCTTTTTTCTCACTTTTGTTCAAAATAAACGCGATTTTATATTCGAAGTTGTATCAAATTGCTAGTCAATTATTTTGGTAATTTGTGAATGCGTCAATCGGCGCATTCTTTATTTAGTTAGATTTTACATTTTCAAAATGGGAAGTAATGTTTTTTTTCGGTTTTAAACAAGAAGAATTTGAAAGAAGTACTTGCTGAACATAGGACCGAAAAAGAGAAAGAAGATAAATGAGGTTTTTTCAAATACCAGTAAGACGGTTTAGAAATCGCCTTGGTTTAGTAAGGAACGCAAAGGTTTAAATTCTATTGCCCGTTTCGTCCATTACAAACTAAAGTTTAAATTGATATATTGTTTCTCCCTTGATGATGGAAATACAGCTTAATAAATACTATAGCGAACCATCCATATTTCTTCCTGAAAATCTTTTACGGGAGGCAAGAAGGCAAAAGAATAAGAAAGATTGTAACGTCCCGGCGATTTGCGTACTCGATCCAGACGGAGATTTAGCAAATTTTTTAATAAATAATAAGCAAGCTATAAAAAATGAATGCTGGGCTTGTTATCATTCTTCTCTTTATGCTTTTGAGCTCGACGGAGTACAAACGGGCATTATACCCTGCATTGTTGGATCATCATACGCTGTGTTGGTGGCTGAGCAACTATTTGTTTCCGGCTGTAGGTTATTGATCAGTGTAACATCAGCAGGCATCATCGGTCAGCCTGATAACTCTAAAAGATTTGCACTAATTACTCAAGCAGTCAGAGATGAAGGCACCAGCTACCACTATTTGCCACCGGATAGACCATCTGTTCTAAAAACTGACTTGTTATTAAAAGTAAATCGATTACTTCGACAAGACAAGTGTCCTTTTTTTGAAGCAAGTAGCTGGACAACGGATGCGCCATACAGGGAAACACAAACAGCAATTAACAATATGAAGGCCAAAGGCATTGTTTGTGTGGAAATGGAAGCAGCAGCATTGTATGCTTTGTCTGAGGTAAAAAACTATGATATTATCTGCTTTGCACACCTTACAAATTCAATGGCACAGTCTGAAGGAGATTTTGAGAAAGGCGAAGAATTTGGAAGCATTGATACTTTAAACTTAGTCAGTTATTTAATCGGAATTTTTAAGCCAGGTAGCCTTACTAATAAATAAATTCTATAAAGAGGTTTTGGTCCATATTTCGGTTCTTCCTAATAACGATACACCAATATATCCTCTGACTTTTAAAGTGCTTCTGTCTTTCAATGTCAAAAAACAGCTATATGTTTTCCCGCTTTCAGGGTCATATATTTTTCCAGCGTCCCATTCATCATCATCAAATTCAAAATCAGCTAAAATAACCAGTCCGATGATTTGCTGATTCCGTTTACTCTTGTCAGGATTATTTTCATCCATTTTTGGTTTGCCGTTTTTCAATGGGTTCTTTAACGAAACGATCTTACCGTAATACTTTTGTCCTGACTTATAAACCTGTATTTTAGCAGGCTCTTTACCAGCGGTTAGCCATATTCTAACAATATCATCTGCCTTTGCTTGCGCCAGAGTGGTATACCTGAATGCGATCATCAGAAATAACAATACCATTTTTAGTTTCATATTTTTCTATTCTCGGTTTCCTTTGTTCAGATCTTGTCGTAAGTTCCTCAAATGCTTTATCATAGTTCCCGTTTAGTGTACCCATCAGTCTATCCCAAATAACAAAATACAAACCGTAGTTTCCCTTAAAGTATCTATGGTGCATGTTGTGAGCGACTGAGGTATTCATCCACTTTCCAAACCAATGTTTATTAAATCCCTTAGGATATAACTCAAAACCAAGGTGACCATATACATTGTAAAAAAGGCTGAATATGAAGAAGAACATCAAATGAAATCTGTGTACAGGAATTGTAAGCAGGAAGACGACAAATATAAGTGATTCAACAACGGCTTCTAAGGGATGAAAAGCATAAGCAGCCCAAGGAGAAGGATTGTTGGATTTATGATGCACCAGATGAAACAATCTGAACAGTCTGGGATGATGCATAAGTCTGTGCGCCCAATAGAAATATGTATCATGTATCAAGAGCATTACCGGAAAGGTCAGTGCAAAGTAAGGCCATCCATACTCCGATATATTTTCATAGAAAGTTGTATGGGGCCGTATGCTATCGCTATAAAGCATCACCAATGGAGGAACGGAAAAGATAATAATAGATAAAGTAGAAAAGAAAATCTCCCTGGCATAGTCCTTCCTCTTTGGAAAACTCTGCTGAATTTTTTTATACGAGATCTTCTTCTTTAGGAAGATGTAGAAAATTAAAAATGCAGGACCAGCGATGAGAAAATATTTATCAGCGTTGTCAAGCAATAACCAGACGAATTTCTCCCAGTTCATAGCTTCATTATTGAAGCCTGAAGTTAAAATGGCAGAACCGCTAAAAAACTAACCTGGGTTATTTTGTTTTTCTTGCCAAACGCTGGCGCAGTCGGCTAAGACTTTCAGGTTCAATACCAAGATAACCTGCAATGTATTTAACAGGTATCCTTTGCAAGGCGCCCGGGTAGGTTTGCTCAAGTGTTAGATATCGTTCTTCGGCACTGAGACTTTTCAGATTTTGTTGACTCACCAATACATTTCCCAAATCTTCAGCAAGTATCCTGGTAAAAAGTGTTTCGAACTTCGGGTTTTGTTTAAGCACAGTTGCCAGGTGTTCCTTAGTTAAGATCAGTGTTTCACAATCTTCCAGGGCAATGAAATTTTTGTGAGACGGTGTATTATTCATCAACCCTTCTGTATAAGTGAAGAAACAGTTTTCGTGTTTAAAGTCGAAGGCGGATTCTTTGCCGTTGTCATCAATAGTCGTTGTGACCATAATCCCCTTGT
>Ga0126304_10001317_pt1 | contig 11570 bp, 12 predicted proteins | sample Plot25_FD_92538 | JGI IMG/M metagenome (GOLD analysis project Ga0126304, IMG submission 92538) | Serpentine soil microbial communities from UC McLaughlin Reserve, CA, USA - Plot25 | ecosystem: Environmental > Terrestrial > Soil > Grasslands | place: USA: UC McLaughlin Reserve, Lake County... | reverse complement strand
TCGGATCGCCTGACCTCTCGGGCCGGACGATCCTGACCGCGGGGCTGGGCGGCATGGGCGGCGCGCAGCCTCTTGCCGGGACGATGGCCGGGGCCGCCGTGCTTTGCATCGAGGTCGATCCCGCGCGGATTCGACGCCGCCTGGAGACGCGCTACCTCGACGAAGCCGCCGACTCCATCGATGACGCCCTCGCACGCGTTCGGGCGGCGGCCGGGGAGGGGCGGCCGCTGTCGGTCGGCTTGCTCGGAAACGCCGCGGAAGTCGTGCCGGAGCTCGCGCGGCGAGGAGAGCCCTTCGACCTCGTCACCGATCAGACGGCTGCGCACGATCCGCTGACCGGCTACGTCCCGGTCGGGCTCGACGTCGACGCGGCTGCGTCACTGCGTGAGGCCGAACCTGACACATATCTGCGCCGCGCCCGTGACTCGATTGCGACACACGTCCGGGGGCTCTTGGAGTTCGTCCGCGCCGGAAGCTACGTTTTCGATTACGGCAACAATCTGAGAGGTGAGGCCTTAGAAGCAGGCGTTGAGGACGCTTTCACATATCCGGGCTTTGTCCCGGCGTATATCCGGCCGCTGTTCTCTCGCGGCATCGGTCCCTTCCGGTGGGCGGCGCTTTCGGGCGAGCCTCGTGACATCGAGGCGATCGACGCGGCATTGCGAGGGCTGTTTCCCGACGACGTCCTCCTGCAACGCTGGCTGGAGCTGGCTCCCGAGCGGGTGGCGTTCCAGGGGCTGCCGGCGCGAATCTGCTGGCTTGGGCTCGGCGATCGCGCGAAGGCAGGCGTCGCGATCAACGAGCTCGTGGGTCGCGGCGACGTGTCGGCTCCGGTCGTGATCGGGCGCGACCACCTCGATTCGGGCTCGGTGGCATCGCCGTATCGCGAGACGGAGGCGATGCGGGACGGCTCCGACGCAATCGCCGACTGGCCGATCCTCAACGCGCTCGTGAACACCGCGGCCGGCGCGACGTGGGTCAGCGTGCACCACGGCGGCGGAGTCGGCATCGGGAACTCCATCCACGCGGGCATGGTCGTTGTCGCCGACGGCACCGACGGCGCGGCGGAACGGCTCGAGCGGGTGCTCACCGCCGACCCCGGCACCGGCGTTCTCCGCCATGCCGATGCCGGCTACCCCGAGGCGATCGAGGCCGCCGACGACCACGACCTCGAACTGCCGATGCCTCCGCGCGGGGAGTGACGGACGCCGCCGCCGGCTCACGCCGGCTCCTCGTGCGCGACCTTCGCCAGCTCGCGACGCCTGCGGGTTCGACTGCGCCTCTCCGCGGTGCGGCGCTCGGCGAGCTGGAGGTGTTCGAGGATGCGTACGTCCTCTGCGTCGACGGCCGCATCGAACGCGTCGGGCGCATGCGGGACCTGGGCCGGCTCGAGGGAGAGGTCGAGGAGCTCGACGGGCGAGGCGTGGCCGCCATCCCCGGTTTGGTCGACTGCCACACTCACGCGTGCTTCGCCGGCGATCGGGCAGAGGAGTTCTCGCTCCGTGCGGGCGGCGCGAGCTACGAGGAGCTGCATGCGGCCGGCGGCGGGATCCTGTCGACCGTCCGTGCAACGCGGCGGGCCGACGAGGATGAGCTCCGCGAGGCGGTTCGGCGGCATCGCGGCTGGATGCTGCGGTGGGGGACGACGACCTTCGAGGCGAAGTCGGGCTACGGGCTCGACCGCGATACCGAGCTTGCGTCCCTTCGTGCGATTGCTGCCGAAGGCGGAATGCCGACCTACCTGGGTCTCCACGCGGTGCCGCCCGAGTACGACGATGCCGAAGCGTATGTCGACTTCGTGGTCGCCGAGGTCCTGCCGGAGGCCGCGCAGCTCGCCGAGGCAGCGGACGTCTTCCTGGAGCGCGGCGCATTCGACGCGGCGCAGGCGCGGCGGTACCTCGGAGCCGCGCGGGATCACGGTCTCGCGCTCCGCCTCCACGCAGATCAGTTCACGGAGGCAGGCGGCATTGAGCTCGCGATCGAGCTCGGCGCACGTTCGGTCGACCATCTGGAGGCCACGGGCGAGCGAGGTGTCGGGACCCTCGCACGAAGTGAGGTCACGGCTGTTCTGCTGCCCGCGAGCGCGCTCTTTCTCGGCAGGCCGATGCCGCCCGGGCGGGCGCTGGTCGAGGCCGGCGCCGCGGTTGCGCTCGCGACCGACTTCAACCCCGGAAGCGCGTTCTGCGAGAGCCTTCCGATCGTCGCCTCGCTCGCCTCGACGCAGCTCGGGCTGTCGCCGGCACAGGCGCTGTCGGCGATGACGGTCAACGCCGCACACGTGCTCGAGCGGGCCGACCGCAAGGGACGCCTTGCGCCGGGGTACGACGCAGATCTCGTCCTGCTCGATGCACCCGACTGGCGCCACCTGGCCTACCACCTGGGAGGTGACCTGGTCGCCGCCGTGATCGAGGGCGGACATGTGGCCTGGCAGCGCTACGCTAGTTCCGATGCCCAGTAGAAAGCAACGAAAGCGGCGCGCGAAGGATCGCCGGCACGAGTGGGAGTACGTCTACGTCGACGACACCGGAGAAGAGGTCGAGGTGCCCGAGGACGAACCGATCTCCCGCAACGGGAAGCGCTCGCCGCAGCAAACGAAGGCCAAGGCCAAGGCGTCCGGCCGCGAGGTGCAGCCGCCGTCGTGGCGCAAGATCGGAAAGCGCGGGCTCCTCTTCGCGCCGCTGATGTTCTTGACGGTGACGTTCCTCAGTGGCGACCTAACGATGACGCAGCGGCTCGTCAACACGGCTTTCCTCCTCGCGTTCTTCCTGCCGTTCAGCTACGCGATGGATGCGCTGATGTACCGCCTCTACAAGAAGCGCGCCGGCGCTTAGAGAGTCGCGCTGCCGCGGTAGTGCCCGGCCCCCGGCCAGGGCGCGAGCAGCAGCAGAATTCGCGCGCCCTCGCGGCTGGCCACGCGGTGGCGCTCGTGCGCGTCGAAGCGGAAGAGCGTCCCTGTGCCCGCCTCGACGGTCTCCTCACCGGATCCGACCTCGACCTTGCCGTCCACGACCACGAGCCAGGCGTTCTCGTGCACCTGGTGGTCACCCAACGCCTGTCCGGGTTTCAGCCCGATCAGCACCGCTCTCGCCTCGTCCTGCGAGTGCAGGACGATGGGGCTCCGGCTGCCCTCGGGCATCTCGAGCTCCAGGAGGTTCCAGCTCTGCACCGCGGCGATCCTAACCCGCTGAGGGCCTCCAAAGACCCGTCGTTACACTCGCCCGATGGCTCCGTCGGTCGACACATATGCGCTTGGACCCACGCAGACGAACTGTTATGTGGTCCGCGCCCGCCCGGACGCGCAAGAGGCCGTCGTGATCGATCCCGGCTATGAGGTCGCCGCGCCCGATTCCAAGGTCGCGGGAATCCTGGTCACCCATTGCCACTGGGACCACCTGGGCGGGATCGCGCCGCTCGCCACTGCCACCGGTGCGCCGGTGTACATGGCGGAGCGTGAGGCGTCGGTGCTCGAGGATCCGGCCGCCTTCTATCCCGACCAGCACATTCCGCCCTACCGCGCCGACGTTCGGCTCGAAGGTGGCGACACGGTCGAGGCCGCCGGCCTCACCTTCGACGTCGTCGATGTGCCCGGCCACTCACCGGGTCACATCGCGTTCGCGACGGACGGGATGCTCTTCTCCGGCGACGTCCTCTTCGCCGGAAGCGTCGGCCGGACCGACCTTCCGTTCGCCGACTGGGACACGCTCGTCGACTCGATCCGAGCCCTCCTGAACCGCTTCCCTCCCGAGACGGTCGTCTACCCGGGCCACGGCCCGCCTACGACGCTCGGCGCCGAGCGCGCCCGCAACCCCTTCCTCGCGGAGCTTCGCGCCTCTTGAAGTTCGAGGCGCCGAGGGGGACCCATGACATCCTCCCGTCCGACCAGCCGCTCTGGCAGCGCGTCATGGGCGAGGCGGAGCGCCTCTGTGCGCTCTACGGCTATCGCAGGATCGTGACGCCCGCCTTCGAGGACACCGAGCTTTTCATCCGCACTTCGGGCGAGGGCTCCGACGTCGTCCAGAAGGAGATGTACACGTTCCAGGACCGCGGCGACCGCTCACTGACGCTCCGACCCGAAGCGACGGCGCCGATCTGCCGCGCCTACCTCCAGCACGGCATGCACCGAGAGCCCCAGCCGGTCAAGCTTTACACCATCGGCCCGATGTGGCGCTACGACCGCCCTCAGAAGGGCCGGTACCGGGAGCACTGGCAGCTCTCCGTCGAGGCGATCGGCTCCAACGATCCCGCCGTCGACGCGGAGCTGATCCAGTTCTACGACGAGCTGCTTCGTCGCCTGGGCATCCCCGCCTACGCCCTCCACCTCAACTCGATCGGGGACCCGAAGTGTCGGCCGGCGTACATCGAGAAGCTCGAGGCCTGGCTCGACGAGCGCGATTCCGAGCTCGACGAAGAGGCGCGCGCCAAGCGACGCACGACGCCGCTGCGTGTCTTCGACGTGAAGAGCGAGCAGGTTCAGGCGCTCCTGGCCGAGGCACCGAAGATGGGCGAGAGCCTCTGCGACGAGTGCCGGGCGCACTTCGAGCAGGTCCGGGCGTTCCTCGACGCGGCCGGCGTCCGGTACGAGCTCGAGCCGACGCTCGTTCGGGGCCTCGACTACTACACGCGCACGACGTTCGAGTTCAGGGACGAGGCGATCGGCGCGCAGAGCGCGATCTGCGGCGGCGGCCGCTACGACGGCCTGATCGAGGCGATCGGCGGCCCGCCGACGCCGGGGATCGGCTTCGGCGCAGGAATCGAGCGCCTGCTCCTCTCGCTCGGCGAGCCCGAGCTGGCGCCGGAGGCGATCGATGTGTTCTTCGTCGTCGAGGAGGGCGCCGATCGCACGGCGATCGCGAAGGCGCTCGCCGAGCTGCGCCGCCGTGGGATCTCCGCCGACATGGACTATGCCGGCCGGTCGGCCAAGGGCCAGCGCACGCAGGCGAGCCGCCTCAACGCCCGGCAGGTAGTCGTCGTCGAGCCAGGCCGGACGCCAGACCCCGACGCGATCGCAAGAGAGCTCCACAGATGAGCTGGCGCGATCTCGGTGCAGGGGAGCTCCGGAAGGAGGACGTCGGCAGGACCGTCACGCTCGCTGGCTGGACCGCGCGCCGCCGCGACCACGGCGGCCTGATCTTCGTCGACCTCCGCGACCAGACTGGAATCGCGCAGCTCGTGATCAACCCGGAGCGGAGCCCCGAGTCGGCCCGAACGGCCCACGAGATTCGCAACGAGTTCGTCCTCCGCGCAACGGGGGAAGTCGTCGCGCGAGCGCCCGAGGCGGTGAACCCGAACCTCCCGACCGGCGAGGTCGAGGTCCAGGTCGACGAGCTGGAGCTCGTCTCCCGCTCGACGCCGCTCCCGTTCCAGCTGGACGAGGAGAACGTCGACGAGACGCTGCGCTACAGCTACCGCTGGCTCGACCTGCGGCGCGATCGCCTGCAGCGGAACATCCGCACCCGGGCCCAGCTCGTCTCGATCATCCGGCAGGAGATGGAGCAGGACACGTTCGTGGACATCGAGACGCCGATCATGGCCAAGCCGACGCCCGAGGGAGCCCGGGACTTTCTCGTGCCGACACGGCTTCAGCGCAGCAAGTTCTTCGCCCTGCCACAGTCGCCTCAGATCTACAAGCAGCTGCTTGTGATCTCCGGCTTCGAGCGCTACTACCAGATCGCCCGCTGCTTCCGGGACGAGGATCTCCGCGCCGACCGGCTTCAGGAGCTGACCCAGCTCGACGTGGAGATGGCCTTTCCGGACGAGGAGTACATCTTCGCGCTGATGGAGCGGATCGTCCCGCGGATCTGGCGAGAGACGATCGGCGTCGAGCTCGAGACGCCATTCCCGCGGATGTCCTGGCAGGAGGCCGAGCTGCGCTACGGCTCGGACAAGCCCGACCTTCGCTTCGGCCTCGAGATTCAGGACGCGACGGAGATCACCCGCGGCTCCGAGTTCGGCGTGTTCGCGAATGCCGAGGCCGTGCGCTACCTGAGCGTCCCGCGCGAGCTCTCGCGCGCTGAGGTGCAGAAGCTCGAGGACATGGCCAAGCCGTGGGGGGCGAAGGGCCTTGCCTACATCGTCTTCCGCGAGGACGGCGAGGTCGCGTCGCCGATCGCGAAGTTCCTGTCGGAGCCGGAGCTGGACGCGTTCCGCGAGCCGGGGACGACGGCCCTCTTCGTCGCCGACACCCCGAAGCTGGCGAGCAAGGTGCTCGGCCTGCTCCGCCTGCACCTCGGCCGCGAGCTCGACCTCGTTGACCGCGACGCCTGGGAGTTCCTCTGGATCACGCCCATGCCCCTCCTCGAGTGGAACGAGGACGAGAAACGCTGGACCGCACAGCACCACCCCTTCACCCGGCCGACCGACGACAGCCTCCCGCTGCTCGAGGAGGACCCCGGCGCCGCCAGCGCGGTTGCCTACGACCTCGTCGGCAACGGGATCGAGCTCGCCGGAGGGTCGATCCGGATCCATGAGCCGGAGCTCCAGGCGCGCATGTTCGACTTCCTCGGGATCTCGGCAGAGGAGCAGCGCGCGAAGTTCGGGTTCCTGCTCGACGCGCTGTCGATGGGTGCGCCGCCCCACGGCGGCATCGCCTCTGGGATCGACCGCCTCACGATGGCGCTCCTCGATGAGCCCGTCATCCGCGACACGCTCGCCTTTCCGAAGAACCAGGCGGGTGTCGACCCGATGAGCGGGGCTCCTGCCGTTGTGGCCGACGACCAGCTGGCCGAGCTCGGGCTCCAGCTAAGGCCCAACGTGGAAAACGCCGATTGAATCGGCATACTTGAAGGCAACTCCGGCCGTCCCTCGAAAGGATTCGCATGGCCTCTGAAGAGCGCGCCCAGCCCGAGATCACGTCACTTCCGCGCGTCGAGGACCTCCCTGTTGCGGAGCAGGGCTACGACGCCGACCGCGTCCGCGACGCGTTCGACTCGTTCCGCCGGCACGTCGTTCAGCTTCAGGCGCAGCTCCGTGTCCTGCAGGCCGCGGGGCATAACGCGCAGGTCGAGCCGACCGGCCACGCGGTCCGGATGGACGCGCTACACCTGATTCGCGAGGCGGCCGCCTTCGCCGACGTGCTCGAGAACGACGCGCAGCGTGCGTCGGCGACGCAGTTCGGCAAGACCGAGCAGGAAGTCCGTCGGCGCCAGTCTGAGCTGAATCGGCGCGAGACGGAGATCGAGCGCTATCGGCAGGAGAGCGAGCGGCAGCGCGGAGAGATCGTCAACGCGGCCCGGAACGAGGCCCGCCAGCTGCTCGCCGATACTAACCGGCAGGCGACGCAGGAGCTTCGCGAGGCCGAGGCCAGCGGCGCCAAGCTGCTCGAGCAGTCGCGCCACCAGGCGACCGAGCTCACGAACTCGGCCCGCGCCGAGGTGGAGCAGACGCTGGAATGGGCGCGCGCCCAGGCGAACGCGATCATGGTCCGCGCACAGCAGGGCGCCGAGCAGCTGCTGTCCGCGGCAGGGCTCGGCGACGAGGCGGTCTCGGGGGTTTCCGACGCGATCGTTCGAGCAGCGCAGGTCGAGACAGAGACGGCGGCTCCTGCGGAGCTGCCCGAGCGCTCGGCTCCAGTGGCCGCGGCACCGGAGCCGGAGTCGCCTTCGCAACCCGAGCGCCAGGAAGACGACGAAGACAGCCCCACACCGCAGTAGCCTGTCTCGACAGTGCAGGGAGGATTTGGGCCGCGGTTCGCGCTCGAAGTCGGCTTCCTGATCGCGGTTGCGATCGGAGCCGGGTTCGCCGAGCTTAGCGCGACGGTGATCATCGTCGTGATGGCGGTTGCTTGGCTCCTCGTGTGCCTTTTTGAGCTGGCCGTCTGGGCCGAACGGCCGCGCCTTCCCGGGGTCGTCCGAGAGGGGACCGTCGTGGAGAAGGAGCCACCCGGGGAGCCCGACGAGCTGACCGACCCCGAGCCGGTCGCGGCCGCGCTGGAGCAGCGTCGCGAGGCCGAGGGAGGCTAGGCGCTGGGCGCTCTGCACTCCCCGGCCGTGCGTTTGACGATCGGAGCCGCGCTTGTCGCGCTCGTGGCGGTGGGGGCGGTCCTCGCCCAGCTCGATCCGATCGTGATCGTGGCGCTCACCGCAGCCGCCTGTGTCCTCATCGCCCTCGTCGGCCGCGCCTATGCGCGCGAGCAGGCCCCGGCTCGCGACGAACGGCCGGAAGCGGAGGAGTCTCCATCAGAGGAGCCTGCCGCGTCGGAGCTCACCGAGGTGGTGGACGTCGAGCCGGAGCCCGAGCTGGCGGTGAGCGAGCGCAGCGCGCGGGCGATCCTCGCGAGCGGGCCGCCGCCGGTGCAGGCATCGACGGCACGCGAGCCGGAACGCGACCCGGCACCCGACCTCGAGCCGGAACCGAAACCGGAGCCGAGCTTGGCGCCGCGCGAGTGGAACATCTGGGAGCTTCAGCACCTTGTCCGTGAGCGGCCCGACGACGACCGCCACGAGGAGTGGGCCGCGCTGATTGCGTCGTTGCGAGACTTCGCGCGGGTGGACGGAACGCTTCCGGGCGAGTTCGATGAGCTGGTGCGCGACTCGTTCGGCGAGCTGGTCGCCGACGACGGCACTCGGACAGAAGCGGCGGCCGCACCGTGAGCCCGGCTTTCGCCCAGCGGGCCCTGCTCCTCGCAGGGGTCACGCTGCTCGGGGGCGTCGTCGCGCTCAGCCTGGCCGACCGCATCGGCGACTCGGGCACGGCTACGAAGCTTCCCGAGGCCGTCGCGCCACCCGGCGGCGGCTGGTACGAGGCGGCCGCCGGGAGGGAGCCCCGGCGCTTCTACCGGCGGCCGACGTCGTGCGGCCACGTCGTCGAGCGCTCGACCATGGGTTTCGCACATCCGGTCCTGCCCTGCGGCGCCAAGATCTACCTCGGCCACGGCGGCAAGGAGGTCCTCACCCAGGTCGTTGGTCGCGGGGCGACGCCCGGAGGAGTCCAGTTCGGGTTGACGGACGCCCTGGCGGAGGAGCTCGGCATCGACGGCCGGGCTACGGTCCGCTGGCGATTCGCACGCCGCAGTGCTCTACAGTGAGACGTGCTCGACCCTGTACGTGGTCTCGCGTACAAACGTGAACCAACAGACACGTGAAGGGAGCTCGGGTCCGCGCCGGCCCTCAGAAGCCGGTTCGGCTCGGCACCCACCTGGCTAGTCCAGGTTCGCACTGCGCGAGGCATCACCGGCAGGGTGGGGCACTTTTCTCGGATGGGCCTGCGGAAGCGGGCCCATCCCGGTTTCTCGGCTACGGTGGCTCGGTGATCGAAGTCGTCGGAGATTCGTCGAGAGACGGGGAGTGGCGGCTCGTCCGGCTCTCGGTCGACCGCGACCGGATCGTCTCGTCCGACGCGGAGGGGCTCGACCGCCCGCTCGACGGCATGACGCTGCTCGAAGCGGCAGCAGTCGGCGGCGACGAGCTCACCGTGGACGCGCTCGCGTCCGCGATCGGGCCGATCTTCCGGGCCCGTCCGGACACAGAACGGGTTGCCGTGGCGATGAGCGGCGGCGTCGACAGCGCGGTTGCACTGCTCCGCGCCGGCCCCAGAGCGCTCGGTGTGACCCTGCGGCTGTGGATCGATCCGGAAGGGAGCGACGTCGAGCGCGCCTGCTGCTCTCCCGAGGCCGTGATCGCCGCCCGCGCGACCTGCCACAGGCTCGGGCTCCCACACGTCACAATCGACGCGCGGGAGGAGTTCCGACACGCGATCGTCGAGCCCTTCGTGCGCGGCTACCGGCGAGGCGAGACGCCGAATCCCTGCATCCGCTGCAACGGCTTCTTCCGCTTCGGACGCCTTCTCCGCTTCGCGCGCCTTGCGGGAGCCGCGCGCCTGGCGACCGGGCACTACGCCCGGATCGTCAAACACGACGGACGCCCGCTCCTTGCCCGCGCCGCAGACTCCGAGAAGGACCAGTCCTACATGCTCGCGAGGCTCGATCCTCGCGTCCTCGACCGCGTCTCGTTCCCGCTCGGTGAGCAGTCGAAGGAAGAAACACGGGCGGAGGCCGAGCGCGCAGGTCTCGCGGCAGCCCGGCGGGCGGAGAGCCAGGAGGCGTGCTTCCTCGGCGGCGACGACTACCGCGCGTTCCTTTCGCGTCACGGCCTGAATGCCGAGGAGGGGGCCGTCGAGGACGAGCGAGGGCAGGTCCTCGGAACCCACGACGGCTTCTGGCGCTTCACACCGGGGCAGCGCAAGGGCCTCGGGGTGGCGGCCGGGTCGCCGGTCTACGCGCTCCGCACCGTTCCGGACCGTAACGCCGTCGTCGTGGGTGCGCGCGAATCCTTGGCCCGAAGGCGAGTTCGGGCGGACGGTCGCCTCTTCGCAGACGCAGACCGCGTCGACGTCAAGCTCCGATACCGGTCGCCGGCGGTTCCGGGCCGGGTGGAGGCGAGGGCGCGTGGGTTCGCCGCGATGCTGGACGAGCCCGCGTACGGCGTTGCTCCCGGCCAGGCGGCCGTGCTCTACGACGGTGACGTCGTAATCGGCGCGGGGCGGATCGTGTCGTCCGGCGCATGACGTATACGACGGCTAACGTCCGGCGTGCGTTGCTGGGAGGGGTTCCGCACAACCAATGAGCAGGGACGAGATCAGGCTCACGATGCCGCGGAAGCGGCCCTACTACGGCGTGGCTCACCTCGTGCTGGGCGGCGTCGCCTCACGCCTCGACCTCACCGTCGAGCATCTCGAGGAGCTCGAGCTCGCGCTCGACGGCCTGCTCGATCGGCGCGACGGCGGCGAAGAGGTCACGCTCACCCTTCGCGTCCTGGACGGTGGCCTCGCGGCCGAGCTCGGGCCGTTCAGCCAGCAGCTGCGCGCCGACTTCGACGCGGAACCCGGCGACGCACTCTCGATCCGGCGGCTCCTCGACGCCGTGGTCGACGGCTGGGTGCTCGAGGAACGAGACGGCGGGACCTGGATCGAGCTTCGGAAGCAGACCGGCACCGAGGGGCCGGGCTAGGAATGGCGGCCGACGACAAGATCCTGCTCAGGCGCTACCACGAGGACGGCGACCTGGCCGCCCGGGAGGAGCTGATCGAGCGCTACATGTCGCTCGTTCGCTCACTCGCCCGCCGGTACGCCTATCGCGGAGAGCAGCTCGACGACCTGGTTCAGATCGGCGCAATCGGCTTGATCAAGGCGATCGACCGGTTTGACCTCGAGCGCGGCGTCGAACTGACGACGTATGCGACGCCGAACATCATCGGCGAGATCAAGCGGCACTTCCGCGACAAGGGCTGGTCCGTGCGCGTCCCGCGCGGGCTTCAGGAGCTGAACGTCCAGGTCTCGAAGCTGATCGAGCAGCTGACGGTGCAGCTCGGCCGCTCGCCGACGATCCCGGAGCTCGCGAAGGCGGCCGGGGTCGAGGAGGAACAGGTGCTCGAGGCGCTCGAGAGCGGCCGTGCGTACAGCTCGGTGTCGCTCTCGACCGGCGGCGGCTCCGACGAGGACGGTGAGCTCGACCCGCTCGAGTCGCTCGGGACGATCGAGCACGAGTACGAGGTCTCGGAGGATCGCGCCGTGCTCGCGCCTGGGTTCAAGGTGCTCGACGAGCGCGAACGGAAAATCCTCCACCTGCGCTTCTTCAG
>Ga0126304_10001315_pt1 | contig 11577 bp, 12 predicted proteins | sample Plot25_FD_92538 | JGI IMG/M metagenome (GOLD analysis project Ga0126304, IMG submission 92538) | Serpentine soil microbial communities from UC McLaughlin Reserve, CA, USA - Plot25 | ecosystem: Environmental > Terrestrial > Soil > Grasslands | place: USA: UC McLaughlin Reserve, Lake County... | reverse complement strand
GAGCTCGACGACGCCGTCGAGCAGCTGCGGGCCCTCGGCGGCGCGGTGGCACCGGTGAGCGTCGACCTGACGAAGCGGGCGGACGTCGAACGGCTGGTGGCGGCGGTGCGAGGGGCCGGCCGGCCGCTGGATGCTGCCGCGCTCAACGCCGGGGTCGGCGCCGGTGGCGCGTTCGTCGACAACGACCTGGACGCCGAGCTCGCCGTCGTCGAGCTCAACTGCGTGTCGACGGTGCACCTGGCCAAGGCGGTGGTCCGCGACATGGCGGCCCGCGGCGAGGGGCGGATCCTGTTCACCTCCTCGGTGGCCTCGCAGGCGCCCGAGCCGTTCCAGGCCGTCTACGGCGCGTCCAAGGCCTTCGTCCAGTCCTTCGCGATGGCCCTGCGCGAGGAGCTGAAGGACTCCGGGGTCGGCGTGACGGCTCTGCTCCCCGGCCCCACCGACACCGAGTTCTTCGACCGGGCCGGCCTCACCGACACCCGGCTGGGCGCCTCCGACACGAAGGACGATCCCGCGCAGGTCGCCCAGCAGGGGTTCGAGGGCCTGATGAAGGGCGAGGCCTCGGTCTTCGCCGGCTCACTGGCCAGCAAGGCGATGGGCCGGCTCTCCGCGGTCACCCCCGCGCCGCTGGCCACGAAGATCAAGCGCCCGATGACCGAGCCGGGGTCCGCCGAGGATTAGGGAACCTGCGCTGGGACCACTCGGAGTTCCAATCCTGTGACGGTTGAGCAGCGACTGTGTCAGTCGTCGCCTCGGTCGACGTCTGGCGCGTCGAACCACGCATTGTCGGCCAGTGGACCGAGGTAGATGTATTCGACCCCGCCCTCGGCCCCGTTCATCGGCGCGAACATCTCGCACGCCTCGTTGATATAGAAGCGGCCACCATCGCTTCCCTTGATTTCCGAGATGCGCCGCGCTAGCTCACCTGCGTAGTCCGCGCCCACGTAATCCGACAGTCGGTGCTCGAGACGAGTGCGGCCAGACTTGAGTTCATACTTGATGTCATTCCCGCCAGCGACCAGGACGTACTTGATGCCAACGTGAGGCCCGGGCCAGGGATCCTTGGGCTGCAGTCCCTCGGGCGGACGCGGCGAAATGACACTGCCGTTGTAGTCGAATTCAAGATCACGCCGATAATTTCCTGCATACAGGCACCTGCCAGCAGTGGTGTCCGGCACGAGAACGTCCCGGTACTCGTTGACGTAAAAGGCGCCGCCAGGGACGCCGTGCAACTGGCCTTTCACGCTGTTGACCATCTCCACCAGATCAGGGTGATGATCCGTGGAAAGGAGCTGTCGCTCACGGTTGCTGATTCGATACACCAACCGGATCTCCATCGCTCCGGTCGCTGAATGCACCACCGAATACTTCGCGTCCCTGCTGACGTTCGATGGCGAACGTCCCGGATACTGCATGAGCACGCCTAGGATCCCTCCTCAGCTGACGGCCAAAAAAAGCCATCCCTTACATGGGCCAAAAAGCGAGGACTGCCTGCCTCCAGATACCAGGCCACGCCATCGCGATCCAGGAAGAAGGTAATACCGCGATCTGTCACTTTCCGCCAAGCGCCGAGTAGGCGCCGTGCGTTGTCAGCACGCCGGTTTTCGCCGGTGGTGCTTGCGAACTCGACCCCGCCATCTGCCGCCCTGCGTTCGATGACACCGCCTTGCTTTTGTCGTAGGCGGTAGGTGCCGCCTTCCTTGTCCGGCTGCCCTAATAGAAGATCGCCAGGCTCCGTGGCGGCCGCGGTAGATTCGTCGGTCGGCCCAGGTTCGAGTGCGACAAATGGTTCGGCGATCTGGCCGGCGACGAACGGCACGCTCTCTCCAGCTTCATCGCGGCCGTAGACCAGGAGGAGGCGGTGTGATGGTGTCACCCAAAACCGTCCTCCTGGACGGCGTCGAACCTTCTCGACTGCTTCCGCAGCTCCCTGCGGGTTGCCGATAACTGCGCCTGAGATGTTCGTGACTGTCCCCACCGTGTCCACCGAATACTCCTGACCGGTCAGGACTCCCGACCAAGGAACCGGTTCCGTCGGCGCTTGCTCCCGCAGACGTATCCACTCCTGCTCTTCGGTTGGCTTCGGCGAGGTGGGGGGGCCGAGCAAGCGCTCGGGACTCGCAGCAGTATCGAGCGACCATTTCCAGTAGAAGTTGGCATCCGGCCCCGTCAGGTCGGTCCAGTCCTCTTTCCCGTAGATGCGCTCGTCCACCGTGCCGGTGACGTAAAGCAAGTGCATTTCCGCCCGCTTGCGCTCGTTGCCGTTCGCGGACCCGCGGCGTAGGACACGGCCGAGGGCCTGAATGCGTTGTCGAACGCTGGCGGTAGCGGCGACGCTGATTCCGATATCAGCGTCTGGGACGTCGATTCCCTCAACAAGCGACTTCACCGACACAAGCACCTGGACCAGCCCCGTGCGAAACGTGCCGAGCGCCTCAGCGCGCCGCGTGTCCGTCAGCCGTGAGTGCTCTAACGCCATGGGGATTGCGGGAAGCGCATGGCGCAGCCGGTCGTACAGCTCTGCAGCCTCGGTGACGCGCTCATGGAACAACAACGCTCGACGCGCGCCATCAGGGCGGTCCAGTGTCTGAGCCAAAATGCGCTCGACGACTCCCGCGCGCTGCGAAGCCCTGTAGAGCAGGTCCTTTCGGTTTGCCGTTAGGGCCAAGTATCGGCGCGCTAGCTCGCCCGACTCATCCTGGCGCGACTGCAGCTGCTGCGCCCTGCTGGTATCGAGGCCGACTGCGCGCAAAGCATCTGCTGCATCGTCGACCTGGCGGCTGATCGCGTCGTAACGGCGCTGCTCCTCCGGCAGCAGCGGTACGCCGTGGTGGTGAAGCTCGAAGTCCGGGAGCCACCCTGCCAGTCGGGCATCGCGCAGAGAGAACTGGAAGACTACTGGCCCCAGGAGGCGGCCGACTACCTGCTCGTCGTACTGGAGGGGCTCTCCGCTCTCGTCGATCTCGTCGCGATCTGGCGTGGCTGACAGACCGAGCCGGAACGTTGCTGGCGTTTGAAGCACTCGAGAGTAGGTTGGCGCGCCGGCGCGGTGACACTCGTCGACGATAAGCATGAGCGGTTGAGCTGCCTGAGCCATCTCCGGCAGTCGCCTGGCTGCAGTGTTGATGACTGCGACCAACGCGCGGTGGCGGTCAAAGTCACCGCTTTCACCAGCGCCGAGGAGTCCAATCTCGTCTGGGGTCAGAGTCGTGTACCGCTCCAGCGCAGTGCGCCACTGGTGAGCCAGCGCTTCTGACGGCACAACTATTGCCAGCCGCAAGTCGTGAGTCGCCTCTGCGGCGGCTGCTGCGCAGGCAAGGGCCATGAGTGTCTTGCCTCCCCCGGTTACAACCTCCAACGTGCCGAAGAACGGGCGATCACGCGTCGGGCCTGCTGACCACGCTGAGACCGCCTCTTTCTGCCAGGGCGTGAGTTCGAAGCCCTTGGTGTCAAACCGGTTGGTCACGGGCGGTCTCCTTCGGTAGGCGCCAGCAACCGGGAGAGCTCCTCGCGAGCAAGGGATGGCAAGTTGTTGCGCGCCCACGCGTTCAGCTCTGCACGCACTGTGGTGGCCACGAGGTCGGCGATCCGCTCCAAGATCGCACTATCCGCTGGCAAATCCATGACTTCCGCTTGGGCATGTCTACCGGGACCTGCGCGGTAGGCGTCCGCGGCGGACGCGAAGCGCATCTCGCCTTCGGGCACTCCAGGCGCGATCGCTTCGGCACGGGCGAGCAGGTCTGCAGGCGAAAGTTGTAGGGCAACCGCGAGCTGCGCCAAAGCCTTTGCCGATGGCGCCTTTGAGCCGTTCTCCAGTTCGGACAAGTAGGGATAGCTCAACGCAGCGCTTCGTGCCAGGTCCTTGCGTTTGAGGCCTAGCTCGGCGCGACGGACCTGGATCGCTCGACCCAGGCCGCCATCGGTCGGCATCTGACTCTTCCTCCTGCGAACCCTATGTCGACAGACCTAGTGGCTTGCCGCGTTCTGCATTATTCTGATGCTACGAGCGTAGAACACCTCCCAGTAGCAGAAGGACGACGCCAGTGTACAAGAATCCTCGGCAGAAGCGGGACCACAGGTGCAAGCGTGACGTCGGTGTGCGTCGTTGGCGGATCCACCCCACTGTCGAGCGCCCCGGCCCCGCCACCGCAGGTCGCCTCTGCATCGTCCCCCGGAACTGTCTGCGCCCGGGCGCAGTCGTATGGGCACACATCCCCTTCGCCGAGATGGATGTTGAGAAGACGCGGCCTGCAGTCGTACTGGCGTGCCACGGCCGGGACGTTGTTCTGCTGCCATGCACGACGTCGATCCGCCGTCATCAGCTGCCCGGCTACCACGAGATCAAGGGCTGGGCTGAGGCCGGGCTGGTGCGTCCGACCGGCGTTCGGGCTGCAAGCCTGACGGTCGACTACCTCGAGGTCGTGAATATCGTCGGCAAACTGGCAGACGAAGACTTCCGCGCCGTCGTCTCGGCGAGCGCCCACAGGCCCCGCTCCCCGCTACCGGGGCCCTAGGCGCGTCCGACCGCGCTCATAGCATGGACGTCTCCGGCACGATCCGTCCATGGCCGACGCGAGCTCCCGGGTCGAGCCGGTCGAGCTGACGACGGGCGCCCTGCGGCTGCGGCCGTGGAGGGCCGACGACATCGAGGACGTCTGGGCGGCCCTGCAGGACCCGGACATCCGCCTGTGGAACTCCGGAGGAGTGGGCACCCGGGAGGACGCCGTCGCGCTGCTGTCGAGACGGAGCCTCTGGACCGGCGACCACGTCTCCTGGGCCGTGGTCGACGCGGCCACCGGAGCGCTGCTCGGCTCGGTCTCGGTGCACTCGATCGGCCAGTCGCAGGACGCGCAGGTAGGCTACTGGGTCGTTCCGGCCGCACGGGGCAGGGGCGTCGCCGCCGCCGCGGTCGACGCGGCCTGCCGCTGGGTGTTCGCCGCGCTGGGGATGGACCGGATCGAGCTCGCCCACGCCCTCGAGAACACGGCCTCCCGCCGGGTCGCCGAGAAGGCGGGCTTCACCTACGAGGGCCACCTGCGGCGCTCGTACCGCTACGGCGACGGCGTGAAGCACGACGAGCTGCTGTGGTCGCGGCTCTCCGACGACCCGCCGCCGGGGCTCCCCCGCCGCTGAGCCCTTCGCCGAGTGTCGCCCTGCTGCCGTCTCGAGGGCGACGAGAGGACCGCAGGTCGACACCCGGCGCGGGCGGCGCCGCTCAGCAGCCGCAGCTGGGCGCGGTGAGGGGGTCGACGGCGGGCCGGGAGACGCCGTCCTTCGGGAACGAGCGTGGGTTCCGACGAGGGGGGCCCGGAGGGCTCCCCGAGAAGGGACGGGGTGCTCACTTCAGCGGGGGCACGGCACCTGGCCGCGGTGTCGCCCGGAGGCGACAGTGTGATGGTGACGACCGGGACGGCGCGGTCCAGCTCCGCGGCCGCCCGGTCCGGGATCTCCCGCGTGGGCAGGTGGACCGCGCCCGGCACATGCCCTCGGCCCGCCTGCAGGGGCCCGCCGTGAGCTTGCGAGCGGTGGGGGGCAGGAGGGTCCTTTTACGCGTCGCTGACGTCGGTCTCGAATGCCAGGCGGGAGGCGAAGTGCGCGGCGGAGTCGGCGGCCGGGGCCCAGTCGATCAAGGCCCCGACGCTAGGCCGCCGACCCACCCGCGGCGAGCAGTCCGGCTGCCTCCGACCGCAGCACATCTGCCCCTCTCCGGACTTTCGGCGCCGAAAGTCACCCGCGCCTGCGGCCGCCGCGCAGGGTGCTGCGTGCGCGGTCGCCGAGGTCACCGGCCTTCAGCAGGACACGACTGAGCCCGGACGGGCCGCGTCGCGCCTCGAGCCGCCGGCCGAGGCGCCGGGCCACGCCGGTGGTGAGCGGGAGGACGACGGTCAGGATCAGCCACATGCGCAGCCGGCGGGTGAAGAAGAGCCACATGGCCTGGCTGTGCCCGACGACCAAGATCATCACGCGCTCAGGGCGGCCCTGTCCCCCTGAGGAGCAGCAGTCAGCGCGTGGTGATCATGCATCGGCCAGGCGGACGACCATCTTGCCGGTGTTGCCGCCGCGCAGGAGGTCCAGGAAGGCGGGGACGGCGTCCTCGAGCCCGTTCCGCACCGTCTCCCGGACGACGAGCTCGCCCGAGGCCAGCCAGCCCGAGACGGTGTCCAGGAACTCCGGCCGCAGGTCGGTGTGGTCGTTGACGAGGAAGCCGCGCAGCGTCAGCCGGCTCGCCACCAGCAGCGACAGGTTGCGCGGCCCGGCCGGGGGCTCGACGGCGTTGTAGGTCGAGATCGAGCCGCAGATCGCCGCCCGGCCGTGCAGCCGCAGGGCACCGATCGCGGCCTCCAGGTGCTCGCCGCCCACGTTGTCGAAGTAGACGTCCACGCCGTCGGGCGCCGCCGCCGAGAGCAGATCGGCGACCCGCCCGTCGTGGTAGTCGAACGCGGCCGTGAAGCCCAGCTCGCCGGTCAGCCAGGCCACCTTCTCCGGCGTTCCCGCGCTGCCCACGACCCGGCCGGCTCCGCGCAGGCGGGCGAACTGCCCCACCAGGCTGCCCACCGCGCCGGCGGCGCCGGAGACCAAGAGGTCCTCGCCCGGCTGGAAGGCTGCCACCCGGAACAGCCCCGCCCAGGCGGTCAGCCCGGGCATCCCGAGCACGCCCAGGTAGTAGGTCGGCGAGACGCCGGGCCGCTCCGGCAGCACCTGGACGTGCCCCGCGTCGAGGACGGCGACGTCCCGCCACCCCGCGTCGGTGAGCACGAGGGCGCCCTCGGGGACGTCGCCGGAGCGCGAGGTGACGACCCGGCCGACCGCGCCACCCTTCATCGTCTCGCCGACCTCCCAGGGGGCGGCGTAGGACCGGGCCGCGCGCATCCGGCCCCGCATGTACGGGTCGACCGACATCGCCAGCATGCGGACGACGATCTGCCCGTCCTGCGGGTCGGGGCGCTGGGTCTCGACGAGCCGGAAGTCCTCGGGGGTCGGCTCGCCGTGCGGACGGGCCGCCAGCTGCCATTCACGCGTTCTGATGGTCACGGCCGCGATCCTGCTCCGCCTACGGTGGCCTCGCTGCAGGGTCCCGCTGCGAACCTGCGAGCAGTGGGGGACAGCGAGGTCCTTCAACTAGGCTCGGAGCATGTTGTTCTCCCGCTTCAAGACGCAGGCGGTCACGGCCGAGGACGCACTGCCCGGCCGCCCGGACCCGCTCCCGCACGTGCCCGAGGTGCACGCCGTGAACGGCAACCGCATCCAGCCGCCGTTCCCCGAGGGCATGCAGACCGCCGTGTTCGGGGCGGGCTGCTTCTGGGGCGTGGAGAAGGTCTTCTGGGAGACGCCCGGGATCTACTCGACGGCTGCCGGCTACGCGGGCGGCTTCACGCCGAACCCGACCTACGAGGAGGTCTGCTCGGCGCGCACCGGGCACACCGAGGCCGTGCTCGTCGTGTTCGACCCGGCGGTCATCTCCTACGAGCAGCTGCTGAAGGTGTTCTGGGAGGACCACGACCCCACGCAGGGCATGCGGCAGGGCAACGACATCGGCACGCAGTACCGCTCGGCGATCTACTACGCCTCGCCGGAGCAGGAGAAGGCGGCGCTGGCCACGCGGGACGCCTACCAGGAGCGGTTGACCGCGGCAGGCTACGGCGAGATCACCACCGAGATCGCGCCGCTGGGTGAGTTCTTCTACGCCGAGGACTACCACCAGCAGTACCTCTACAAGGTCCCCAACGGCTACTGCCCGGTGCACTCGACCGGCGTCTCCTGCCCCGTCGGCCTGCCTGGGGTGTGAGCGACCTCTTCTCGCTGCTGAGGCGCGCGCCCGACGTCGAGGCGCCGGAACTGGTCGCGGTCGACGCCACCGACCGGCTGCTGCTCGACACCGCAGCCGACCTGATCGCCGGGTGCGGGCCGGGGGAGCTGGCCGTCGCCGACGACGCGTACGGGGCGCTCACCCTCGGCGCCGTCGCGCTGCACGGTGCGCGCGACGTGCGCGTCGCGCAGGACCTGCTCGTCGGCGAGCTCGCGCTGGCCCGTAACGCCGAGAGGACCGGCCTGGCCGGCACCTACTGTTCGCTGCCGCTCCGGCCGGAGCTGGCCGCCGGGGCGCGGGTGGTGCTGGTCCAGGCGCCCAAAGCGCTGGACGCGCTGCGGGAGATCGCCGAGGTGGTGGCCGCCGCGGCGGCTCCGGACGTCACCGTGCTCGTCGGCGGCCGGGTCAAGCATATGACGCACGCGATGAACGACGTCCTCCGCGACTCGTTCACCGACGTGACGGCGACGCTGGCCCGCCAAAAGTCGCGGGTGCTGGTCGCGCGGGGGCCCCGGCCGGGGAGGGGTCGCTCCTTCCCGCGCAGCCAGCGGCACCCCGACCTGGACCTGACCGTCTGTGCGCACGGCGCCGCCTTCGCCGGCACGAAGATCGACGTCGGCACGCGGGTGCTGCTCGGCTCGCTGGACCGGATGCGGCCGGCCGACACCGCGCTCGACCTCGGCTGCGGCACCGGTGTGCTGGCCGCCGTCCTCGCGCGGAGCCGGCCGGGCCTGACCGTCGTCGCCGCCGACCAGTCGGCCGCCGCCGTGGCCTCCGCCGCGGCGACCGCCGCGGCCAACGCCCTGGAGGACCGGGTCCGGGTCGTCCGCGACGACGCCGCCGCGACCGTGCCGGACGGGAGCGTGGACCTGGTGGTCTGCAACCCGCCGTTCCACGTCGGCGCGGCCGTGGTGACCACCGCGGCCGATCGGCTTTTCGCCGCGGCCGCCCGGGTGCTGCGTCCCGGCGGCGAGCTCTGGACGGTCTACAACAGCGCCCTCCGCTACAAGCCGGCCCTCACCCGCCTGATCGGCCCGACGGCGGTTGCCCAGCAGACCCCGAAGTTCACCGTCACCGTCTCGGAGCGCCGGCCCCGAGGGCGATGAGCAGGGCGGATCTCGATTCCATAGAGACTCAACATTTCAAGCAGTTCCGCTGTAGCCGCTCCACTCTGTGCCGATGCTCACGTCAGGTGCACCGCTGGTCACCGTCGGCCCCGGTTTCTGGGAGAGCAGTAATGGCGAGCAATGTCTGGTCCGACCGTCCGCTCGGCGTGAAGCTCGCCGTCCTGGTCGGTGCGGGTGCGGTGTCGCTGTCCGCGTTCGCCGTCGTCACGGTGCAGGCCCTGCAGGGGACCGGTGACCGGGCGGCGGACCTGCTGGCGGCCAACCACTCCACCGCGGAGGCCCTCGAGGCCGACATGATGCACGACGCCGTCCGCGGCGACGTGCTGGCCGCCCTGCTCAGCAGCACGGCCGACGACTACAACATGGCCGTCACCGATCTGGCCGACCACTCGGCCAACCTGCGGGACATCCTCGCGGCCATCAGCGCGGAGGCGGCGACCCCGGAGATCGCCGCAGCCGCCGAGGGCGTGGCGCCGGACGTCGAGGCCTATCTGCAGTCCGCCGACCAGATCGTTCGGCTCGCCGGCCCGGAACGGGCCGACGCGGTGGCCGCCTACCCGGAGTTCGGGGAGGCCTTCTCGGCGCTCGAGGAGTCGCTGCCCACGGTGGGCGAGGCCATCGCGGCCGAGGCGACCGCGGTCGAGCAGCAGACGACCGACCAGCGGAGCACGGCGATCACACTCGCGCTCGTCGTCGCCGGCGTGGGCGTCGCCGTCCTCGCTCTGCTGGGCTGGTTCATCACCAGTTCCGTCGTGCGCCCGCTGCGCCGGGTCCAGACCGTCCTCGCCGGACTCGCCGAGGGTGACCTGCGGGGTTCGACCGGCGTCGACAGCAAGGACGAGGTCGGCCAGATGGCCGCCTCGCTCGAGACCTCCATGGAGCACATGCGGGCGGTCATGACGGCGATCGGTGACAGCTCGACCACCCTGGCCTCGGCCACCGAGGAGCTCTCGGCCAGCGCCCAGGACATGGCCCGGCTCGCCGACGAGTCGTCCGTGCAGAGCGGCATCGTCGCGACGGCCGCCGGACAGGTCTCGACCAACGTGCAGACGGTGTCCGCCGGCTCGGAGCAGATGGGCGCCTCGATCCGCGAGATCGCCCAGAACGCGACCGAGGTCTCCCACGTGGCCGCCCAGGCCGTCGAGGTCGCCGACGCCACGACCGCCACCGTCGCCAAGCTGGGCGAGAGCTCTCTCGAGATCGCCAGCGTGGTCAAGGTGATCACGTCGATCGCGGAGCAGACCAACCTGCTGGCACTGAACGCGACGATCGAGGCGGCGCGGGCCGGTGAGGCGGGCAAGGGCTTCGCCGTCGTGGCCAATGAGGTCAAGGAGCTGGCGCAGGAGACGGCCAAGGCGACCGAGGACATCGCCCACCGGGTCACCGCCATCCAGTCCGACACCGAGGGCGCGGTGCGGGCGATCGGCGAGATCTCCTCGGTCATTGCCAGGATCAACGACTCGCAGAGCACGATCGCCGCCGCGGTCGAGGAGCAGACGGCGACCACCACGGAGATGAACCGCAACGTCGCCGAGGCCGCCATGTCGGCCCAGCAGATCGCGGAGAACATCGACGCGGTCGCCGCGGCCACCAGCTCCACGACCAGCGCCATGAACGACGCGCAGGCGGCGATCGACGAGGTGGCCCGCATGGCGACCTCGCTCCACAGCTCGGTCGCGCGATTCCGGTACTGACGCGCTACCGGAGCGGCCTGAGACGCGACGGCGGTGGGGGGCTTCCCACCGCCGTCGCCGTCTCATGACCCCCCGAGGTCTCCCTGCAGGGTCCCGCCGCGAGCTTGCGAGTGGTGGGGGGCAGGGGAGGTCCTTCTCCTGCTCCGCGAGCTCCCGGCTCGCGGTCCCGGCCTCCTGCGTCCGCTGCCGTGAGCCGCGGGTCGGAGGACGCTGTACGGATGAGGACGCCCGCCGTGCGCAGACTGCTCCCCTGGCTGGCCGGTTGGGCCGCCTTCCAGGCACTGGTCGCCGTCGGGGGGTGGCTGCTGGCCTGGCGGAAGAACGAGGGGGACGAGAGCTCGACGAGCATCCGCCGCGTGCTGACCCACCACGGGCTGGAACTGCGTCCCACCAATCCGCGGCTGAGCCGCGTACGGGTCGACCTGGCCATGGCGGGCGCTGACATCGACCTGACCGGTGTCGGCCGACCGGAGAAGGGCATCGATCTCACCGCCCGCGTGCTGATGGCCGGCCTGGCGATCCGGGTGCCGCCGGACTGGCGGGTGTGGTGGCGGTTCCGTGGGGTGGGCGGCATCGGCGGCGACGGTGCGGTCCAGCGCACCCACGACGAGCACGCCGCGGACCTGCGCGTGCACGCCGACGTCCTGTTCGGCGGCATCGGGGTCGAGACAGGCTGAGCGCGACTCCGGTTCTTCAGCCCGCGTCCGCGGTGTGGTGGTCGCGTCCGCGCTGCAGCGCGGCACCGTCGTCGTTCCCGCGGGACTCAGCAGAAGCCGGGGGTGCCCTGCCAGGCGACCTCGGCGGACGGGACGTCGTCGCGCAGCACGGTGCCCTCGATCAGTCCGTAGGGCCGGTCGTCGGCGTGGTAGACGACCGCACCGTCGCCGTCGAGGGAGTTGTCCAGCCCGTAGGCGGACAGGTCCTGCAGGAAGTGGTGCTTGTTCGGCAT
>Ga0126304_10001314_pt1 | contig 11578 bp, 14 predicted proteins | sample Plot25_FD_92538 | JGI IMG/M metagenome (GOLD analysis project Ga0126304, IMG submission 92538) | Serpentine soil microbial communities from UC McLaughlin Reserve, CA, USA - Plot25 | ecosystem: Environmental > Terrestrial > Soil > Grasslands | place: USA: UC McLaughlin Reserve, Lake County... | reverse complement strand
TGCTACGGTGCGCGGCCCTGCAAACCGATGGGATGGATGAGGCGGATGTGGAAGAAGTGGAACATGAGGCAGATGTGGAAGATGTGCTAGATGAGCAAGCGGCGACCGTTCGTCGGTGACCGGCTCCTCACGGTGGGCGAGGTCGCGGCCACGATGCGGGTCTCGAACATGACCGTGTACCGGCTGATCAAGAGCGGTCAGCTGGCGGCGATCCGCGTGGGGAAGAACTACCGGATCCGCGAGTCGGACGTCGACCGGTATCTCTCGGAGCGATCGGTGTAGGTGGGAAGTGGCCAAGCGGTCGCAGAGCGGGTGGGTGGGTCGACAGGCGGGAGACCGACTGCTGACCGTCGCCGAGGTCGCGGCCACCATGCGCGTGTCGAACATGACCGTATACCGGCTGATCAAGAGCGGTGACCTGCCCGCGCTGCGGGTGGGGAAGAACTACCGCATCCGCGAGTCCGACGTGGACGTCTACCTATCGGATCGGTCCGTCGAGGTGGAGGGCGCGTAGTGGCCTGGGCCAAGTCTGAGGGTGTACTCGTCGAGCGCGCTCCTGGACGTGTCCCGGGCCCGGGCTCGATCCCGGCCCGGCTCGATCCCGGGCCCGAGCGAGATCAGCGGTACGGGAGCGTAGCCATGCAGTTCACGCCCCGAGAACAGGAGGATCCTGCAGATCGCGGGGGTCGTCGTGCCCCTGCTGCTGCTCGTGTACTTCGTCGTGCTGCGAACGGACGGCGGCGAAGATCTCGCGCTTCCCAGCGGCCCCGTGGGCATCACCGGGAGCACCGGCGTGCCCACGGAGTCGCCGAGCGTGACGCCGTCTCCGACGCCCCGCGAGACGCTGCCGCCCGTGTCGCTGGCCGGATCAAGGGATCCCTTCTCGATCCCTCCCGGTCTCGAGCTTTCCACGGGCGGCAGCGTCAGCCCCCCAGGACGTCGGGGGCAGGCACGACGACGCGGTGGAGGGCGATGGCGAGCACCCGGGGAACAAGGTCTTGATCGGCGGACACAACGTGAAGCTGATCGTCGTGGCAGAGACGGGGAAGCAGCTCGACGTGCAGGTCGACGGCAGGGTCCACGCGGTGGAGCGTGGACCGCGTTCCGCGACAACTTCAGGTTCGTGAAGATCGACGGGAAATCCGCCACGTTCCTGTTCGGCGATCAGAGCTTCGAGCTCTGTGACTCGTAGGACCCGGAACGCCGGCGCCCGGACCGCCGGCGGTCGGGTTCGAGCCGACGGGTCGGGGAGCGCTGCCGGAGGCACCGGCGCCGCGCACGGGGGAGCGGCCGCCGGTCCGAGAGGGCGGCCTCGGCGACGGGGCCGCCCTCCACCATCCCGGGCCGGACACGGATGGATGGCCTCGGGCCGTTCCGTCCGGTCCTTGCGGCGGTGCCGAGGGAGCGGTCTCCTATGATGAATCCATGTTGCGCCTGCTCACGGCCGGTGAATCCCACGGGAAGGCGCTCGTCGGTGTCCTCGAGGGCCTGCCGGCCGGGATCCCGGTCTCGTCCAAGGAGATCGAGGCCGAGCTCGCGCGGCGGCGTCACGGCCACGGGCGGAGCGGGCGACAGAAGCTCGAGGGCGACCGGTTCGAGATCGTGTCCGGGGTCCGACACGGCCTCACGCTGGGCAGTCCGATCGGGCTCACGATCGAGAACGCGGAGTGGGACGAGAAGTATCGGGACCTGATGTCCGTGGAGGGCGAGGCGGATCCGACGCAACGCCTGACGCGGCCTCGGCCCGGGCACGCGGACCTGGCCGGCGCCCTGAAGTACGGGTTCGACGACGTCCGCAACGTCCTGGAGCGTGCGAGCGCACGCGAGACGGCCATGCGGGTCGCGCTGGGTGTGTTCTGCAAGGCCCTGCTCGCCGAGCTCGGGATCGCGGTGGTCTCCCACGTCGTGCGGATCGGCAAGGTCGCGGCGCGCTCGACGCGAGTGCCGCGCCCCGAGGACCTCGAGACGATCGACGCGTCGCCCGTCCGATGCCTCAACGAGGTGGTCGCCGACCGCATGGTGGCCGAGATCGATCGCGTCCGCAAGGCCCGCGACACCGTCGGGGGGGTGTTCGAGGTGATCGCCTTCGGGTGCCCCCCCGGGCTCGGCTCCCATGTTCAGTACGACCGCAAGCTCGATGCTCGTCTCGCCCTGTCGCTGATGAGCATCCAGTCGGTCAAGGGCGTCGAGGTGGGCGACGGGTTCGCCACGGCGTCCAAGCCGGGCTCGCGCGCCCACGACGAGATCGTGACCGGCCGCGGTGGGCTGCGGCGGAGGAGCTCGCGGTCGGGCGGGATCGAGGGAGGTATCAGCACGGGACAGCCGATCCGAGTTCGGGCGGCGATGAAGCCGTTCTCGACCGTGCCGAAACCGCTGGCGACGGTGGATCTAGCCACGGGAAGACCGGAGGTGGCGATCACGCAGCGGACGGATGTCTGCGCCGTCCCCGCGGGCGCGGTCGTGGGCGAGGCGACGGTCGCGTTCGTGCTGGCGCAGGCGGTCTTGGAGAAGTTCGGCGGCGACGCCCTCCCCGAGACGCGCCGCAACCTCGACGCGTTCGTGGCCGGGCTGCGGTGATGGCAACGGGGGCCGTGGTGGGCCAAACGTGATCGTCTACCTCGTCGGGATGCCGGGGTCGGGCAAGTCGACCGTGGGCCCCGAGCTCGCGCGGCGGCTCGGCGTGCCCTTCGTCGAGCTCGACGAGCGCATCGAGCACGCCGCGGGCGCCTCGGTCGGTGAGATCTTCGAACGCGAGGGCGAGGCCCGCTTCCGCGAGCTCGAGGCGGCGGCGCTTCTCGAGGCAGCGTCGAACGACCCGTCCGTCGTCTCGTGCGGCGGCGGGGTCGTTCTCGAACCGGCCAACCGCGTCTCGCTGCGGGCGACGGGTGAGGTGGTCTTCCTCTCGGTCTCGCTCGAGGTGCTCGAGGAGCGGGTGCGGCCCGGCGCCGACCGTCCGCTGATCCGCTCCGAGGGCGACCTCGAGCGCCTGTTCCGTGACCGGGAGCCGCTGTACCGCGAGTTCGCGGCCCACGTCGTCGACGCGAGCGGGCCCGTGGGCGACGTGGCCGCGGCGATCGAGAAGGAGCTCCTGCGATGGAGCGCGTGAATGTTCGGATGCCCGGTCGGGCGTACGAGGTCTGCATCGGGCCGGGCGTGCTCGCGGGCGCCAACGAGCTCCTCCCGGCGCTCGCGGGCGCCGAGCGCGCGTTCGTGATCGCCGACGCTCCCGTCGCCGAGCGCTACCTCGCCGCCCTGTCGGACGGTCTCGCCGCCCGCGGGCTGGGCGTGGTGCACCTCGGTGTGCCCGAGGGCGAGGAGGCCAAGTCTTTGCAGGTCATGAACGCGCTCGAACGCCAGCTCGCAACCCAGGTGGCCCACCGGGACGACCCCATCGTCGCGCTCGGGGGCGGCGCGGTTGGGGACCTCGCCGGGTTCGTCGCGGCCACCTACATGCGCGGCGTCCCGTTCGTGCAGGTACCAACGACGCTCACCGCCCAGGTGGACGCGGCGATCGGCGGCAAGACCGGCGTCAACATCCCCGAGGGCAAGAACCTCGTCGGCGCCTTCCACCAACCCATCGCGGTGCTGGCCGACGTGGGGACGCTCTCCACGCTGCCCGATCGAGCGTTCCGGAGCGGGCTCGCGGAGGTGGCGAAGTACGCGCTCACCCTCGACCCCGAGCTGCTCGAGACGCTCGAACGCGATCCATCGCCCCTGCTCGAGAGGGACCCGGCGCTCCTGGAGGAGGTGGTGACCCGGTGCGTGCGCGCCAAGGCCGCGGTGGTCGCGGTGGACGAACGCGACGAGGGCCGCCGCCTGGTCCTGAACTACGGCCACACGCTCGGCCATGCGCTCGAGCGCCTCGACGCGTTCGCCGGACGGACCCACGGCGAGGCGATCTCCGCGGGGATGGTGTTCGCGGCCCGGCTCTCCGAGGCCCTCGGCCGTGGCCCGTCGGGCCTCGCGGCCCGGCACGTTCGGTTGCTCGCGTCCCTGGGGCTCGAGACCGACGGCGGGCTGCCGCCCGCCGAGGAGGTCCTCTCGGCCATCCGGATGGACAAGAAGTACCGCGGCGGGGCGCGCTTCGTGCTGTTGGAGGACGTCGGCCGCCCGTTCGTGGAGGATGCGGTCCCGCAGGAGCTGTTGCGCGCCACGTTCGACCGGTCCGGCTCGGGTGCGCAGGCGATGGGGGGTTGAGGGTGCGGGTCCTGTTCCTGTTCGGCCCGAATCTCGGGGCACTCGGACGCCGGGAGCCCGAACGATACGGCACGCAGACGCTGGAGGAGATCATGGGCGAGGTGGCCGAACGCGGCGCCAGGCTCGGTCACGAGCTCACGTGGCGTCAGACCGACCACGAGGGCGATCTGATCGGGTGGCTGAACGGGGCCGCGACCGAGGGGTTCCATGCGGTCGTCGCCAACCCCGGCGCCCTCTCGCATACCTCGTACGCCCTCCGCGACGCGGTCGAGGGTTGCGGGCTGCCGGTGGTGGAGGTCCACATGACGAACATCTACGCGCGTGAGGAGTTCCGCCGGCACTCCGTGATCTCGGCGGCGTGCCGCGCGACGATCGCCGGGGCCGGTGCGGGCGGCTACCACGTGGCGCTGGAGGCGCTCCCGTGGATCACGGACTGAGACGCACGCACCTCGGCGAACGCCTCACCGAGCTCGAGGTCGAGGGGCTGGTCGTCACGCGGCTGCCCAACGTTCGGTACCTCACGGGGTTCACGGGGTCCAACGCGCAGGTCGTGGTCGCGGCGGACGGCTCGGCAGTGTTCCTGACCGACGGCCGGTACGGAGCGCAATCCGCCCACGAGGTGCCCGACCTGCCGCGGACCGTCTACCGGCAGGGGTATCCGCAACCGCTGATCGACGCGTGCCGGACTATCGGGATCGGTCGGGCGGGTTTCGAACGCCACGCGCTCACCTACGAGGGATGGGAGCAGCTCATCGACCGGGCCGAGGGCCTCGAGCTGGTGCCGCTCGGCCCCCAGGTCGAACACCTCCGCCGAACGAAGGATCACGAGGAGATCGCGCTGATCGACCGAGCCCAGGGGTGCGCGGACCTGGCGTTCGACACGACGGCCCTGGGCGGCGGCCTGCGCGAGGGCGTGACCGAGCGTGCGTTCGCGTTGGTGCTCGAAACCGCGATGGTCGAGGCCGGCGCGGAGGATCGCGCGTTCGACTCGATCGTCGCGTTCGGCGACCACGCGGCCGAACCACACCACCACCTCACCGACCGGGAGCTCGTCCGCGGCGACATGGTCAAACTCGACTTCGGCGCGCGTGCGGACGGGTACCACTCCGACATCACGCGGACCGTGGCCTTCGGCGAATCCGACCCGCGGTTGCGCGAGATCCGAGACGTGGTCGCCGCTGCGCAGCGGGCAGGGATCGAGGCGGTGCGCCCCGGGGTCTCCACGGTCGAGGTCGACGCCGCGGCGCGGTCGGTGATCGTCGACGCGGGACACGGAGATGCGTTCCCGCACGGGCTCGGTCACGGGGTCGGCCTCGAGATCCACGAGGCGCCGTCCCTGCGCTGGGACGGGGGCGAGGAGTTGTTGGAGGGGATGGTCGTCACGATCGAGCCCGGCGTGTACATTCCCGGGCTCGGAGGCGTCCGGATCGAGGACATGGTCGAGGTGACCGCCGACGGACGCCGCGAGATCCCGCGAGCCACCAAGGAGCTGATGGTGCTGTGAGCGTGTCCACCAACGACCTGAAGAACGGCATGACGCTCGAGCTCGACGGCACGCTGTTCCAGGTGGTCGAGTTCCAGCACGTCAAGCCGGGCAAGGGAGGAGCCTTCGTCCGCACGAAGCTCCGCAACGTCAGGACCGGCTCGGTGGTCGAGCGCACCTTCAACGCCGGCGTCAAGGTGGGCCTCGCGATCGTCGAGCGCAAGGACATGCAGTACCTGTATCGCGACGGCGAGTCGCTGACGTTCATGGACATGTCGTCGTACGACCAGATCCCGGTCCCGGCCGGGATCGTCGGGGACGGCGCGAGCTGGCTCTCGGAAGGGGCGACCGCGCAGGTGGCCATGCACCAGGGCACCCCGATCGGGGTCGAGCTCCCGGCTTCCGTCACGCTGGCGATCACGAAGACCCAGCCCGCCGTGAAGGGCGACACCAAGACCAACGCCATGAAGCCCGCCGTCCTCGAGACCGGCGCCGAGATCCAGGTGCCGATGTTCGTCGAACAGGGGGAACGCGTGAAGGTCGACACGAGGTCGGGGGCCTACATGGAACGGGTCAAGTGACTGCTTGAGCTCGCGCAGGCAGGAGCGGCGCCTCGCGATCGAGATCCTGTTCCAGGCCGACGTGACGGGGAAGGACGGACGGTCGGCCCTCGCCGGCTGGGTCGAGTCGGGACGGACCGTGCCTGCGTTCACGCGCGAGCTCGTCGAGGGCGTGACCGATCACCTTGCCGAGCTCGACGAGACGATCGGAGCACACTCGGAGGGGTGGACCGTCGACCGGATGGCATCGGTCGACCGCACGGTCCTTCGGGCGGCCGCCTACGAGCTTGCGTTCGACCTCGCGGTACCGGTCGCCGTGGCGATCGACGAGGCGGTGCGCGCGGCCAAGGATCTGTCCACGGACGACTCGGGGCGGTTCGTGAACGGCGTGCTCGGCAAGATCGCGAGCGAGCTCGATCCGCAGGCCGAGCGGCCGACCTGAGGGGCTACTCGGAGGCCTGCGCCTTCCCCTCGGCGCGCTTCTCCGCGTCGTCCGACGTTCCGGCCTGTTCGGATCCCGAGGCGCCTTCGGACATCCCTTTCTTGAACTCGCTCGAGGACTTGCCCAGCGATCGGGCGAGATCCGGAAGCTTCTTCGCTCCGAAGAGGAAGACGATCAGCGCAACGATGCCGACGATGACCCACTCGTTCATCAGGACTCCCGCCCTTCGGTGTCGGAGCCCCAGTGTACGCCCAAGGGCCGCTCGGAGGTCCGGTGCCGGGACCGTGCTATCCTCCGTCCGAACTTCCCCCTTTAAGTCCGGTCCCGAGAGGCCGGGAAGGGAGACGAACACGGTGTGTGCCGACCGCAACGCCCTGCCGCACGCGCGGCCGGGCGTTCCTTCTTGACGGCCTCCGGAGCCCCCTGATGCCGGCCGCGAGGCTGATGGACGAGGCCGAGGTGCGCCGGTCGATCACGCGAATCGCGCACGAGATCATCGAGCGCAACAAGGGCGCCGATGGGGTCGTCCTGGTGGGGATCGCCGCCCGTGGCGACGACCTCGCGCGGCGGCTGGCGAGGGAGATCGGCCGGATCGAGGGGCAGACCGTCCCCGTCGGTGCGCTCGACATCACCTTCTACCGGGACGACATCGGGATACGGGCCGAGGCGCCCGAGGTGCACGAGACCCGGATCGACTTCGACATCAATGGATGGACCGTCGTGCTGGTCGACGACGTCCTGTTCACGGGGCGGACGATCCGCTCGGCGCTCGACGCGCTCGTCGACTTCGGGCGTCCGACCGCGATCCAGCTGGCGGTCCTCGTCGACCGCGGACACCGCGAGCTGCCGATCCGCGCCGACTTCGTCGGCAAGAACCTGCCGACCCGCAAGGACGAGGACGTACGGGTGGCCCTCCGGGAGGTAGACGGCGAGGACGCGGTGCTCGTGGACGACCCGGTGAGGAGTGAGACGGGGACGGAGGGGGTGCGATCATGAACCGACACCTGCTGTCGATCCACGACCTGAGCGCCGAGGAGGTCGTGCGGATCCTGGACACGGCCGAGTCGTTCCGCGAGGTGGGCACCAGGGTCATCAAGAAGGTCCCGGCGCTCCGCGGCCGGACCGTGGTGAACCTGTTCTACGAGAACTCGACGCGGACCCGGATCAGCTTCGAGCTCGCGGCCAAGCGGCTCTCCGCCGACGTGATCAACTTCTCGACCGGCGGCTCGAGTGTGTCCAAGGGCGAGAGCCTGAAGGACACCGCCCTCACGCTGCAGGCCATGGGCGCCGACGCGATCGTGATCCGCCACTCGTCCAGCGGCGCGCCGCTCACGCTCACCCGCTGGGTGAGGGGCAGCGTGCTGAACGCGGGTGACGGCACCCACGAGCACCCGACGCAGGCCTTGCTCGACCTATACACGATGCGCGACCGGCTCGGACGGCTCGAGGGCCTTCGCGTGGCGATCGTGGGGGACGTGCTGCACTCGCGCGTGGCGCGCTCGCTCTCGTTTGCGCTCGTCAAGATGGGCGCCGAGGTCACGCTCGTCGGCCCGCCGACGCTGATCCCGCCGGACGCCGCCGCGTGGGGCGTGCAAGTGAGCCACGACATCGGGGCGGTGCTGCCCAAGCTCGATGTCTGCTACATGCTCCGCGTGCAGCGCGAGCGTCAGCGGCAGCAGTACTTCCCCAGCGTGCGCGAGTACGCACGCCTGTTCGGCCTGTCGCGCGAGCGGGCCGGATTACTGCCGGACCGCGCGCTCGTGATGCACCCGGGCCCGATGAACCGCGGCGTCGAGATCGACTCGGACGTCGCCGATCTGCCACGGGCGGCGATCGAGGAGCAGGTGACGAACGGCATCGCCGTGCGGATGTCGCTCCTGTTCATCCTCCTGGGAGGATCCGGGTCCCAGGAGGATGAACAGGAGGCCGGCGCCGTCCGGCTGCCGGAGGAGGTGCCCGCGGGTGCCTGAATCGGTCCTGTTCAGGGGTGCCCGGGTCGTCGATCCGGCCTCCGGGACGGACGAGGTCGCCGACCTGCTCGTGGACGGAGGCGTCATCGCGCCGTCGCCGGGTCCGGCCGCGACGATGCTCGACTGCGACGGCCTGGTGCTGGCACCGGGTCTCGTCGACCTCCACGCCCACCTGCGGCAACCCGGCCGCGAGGACAAGGAGACCGTCGAGTCGGGGTGCCGCGCGGCGGCGCTCGGCGGGTTCACCGCGGTCGCCTCGATGGCGAACACCGATCCGGTGGCCGACAACGCGGCCCTGATCCACGAGGTCCTCGAGCTCGCCCGCGCCGCCGGAACCTGCGATGTGTTCCCCGTCGGCGCGATCACGCGCGGCCTCGGCGGGGAGGAGATGGCCGAGCTCGGCGAGATGGTGGACGCGGGCGTCCGACTGTTCAGCGACGACGGGCGGTCCGTGCCGAACGCGCGATTGCTCCGCAACGCGCTCACCTACGTCCGCGCGTTCGAGGGTGTGGTGATCGCGGAGCACTGCGAGGACGCCTCGCTGGCCGAGGGCGGTCAGATGCACGAGGGGCTCACCTCGTCGTCGCTCGGGCTCGCGGGCCAGCCCCGGGAGGCGGAGGAGGTCGTGGTCGCGCGCGATCTGGCGATCGCGCGACTGACCGGAGGCCGGTTGCACCTGTGCCATCTCTCGTCGGCCGGCTCGGCCGAGCTGGTTCGCCGAGCCAAGGCCGAGGGTCTGCGCGTCACGGCGGAGGTCACGCCGCACCATCTCGTGCTCAGCGAAGAGGATCTCCTCACCTACGACACGAACATGAAGACGAACCCGCCGCTGCGCTCCGGCGAGGATCGGCGCGGGCTGAGGGCCGCGCTCGGGGACGGCACGATCGATGCCGTCGCGACCGATCACGCTCCCCATGCCGTCGAGGAGAAGGAAGCGGAGTTCGATCAGGCGCCGTTCGGCACGATCGGGCTCGAGACCGCGTTGGCAGCCGTGCTCACCCACCTGGTCGAACCCGGCGAGCTCACGCTGGCCCGCGCGATCGATGCCCTGTCCACCGCGCCCGCGCGGATCCTCGGCGCCGGCGACCACGGAGGGCCGATCGCTCCCGGCCGCCCCGCCAACCTCGTCGTCTTCGACTCGTCCGCCGAGTGGGCGGTCGAACCACCGTTCGCCTCGAAGAGCCGGAACTCCGCCTTCCTCGGTCGCAGGCTGCGGGGCCGGGTCGTGCACACGATGCTCCGCGGGGAGCTCGTCGTGGCCGACGGGAAGGCGCAGCGTTGAACGAAGGGCCCGCGGCGCTCCTGGTGCTCGAGGACGGCAGCGTCTTCCGCGGGACCGGCTTCGGGGCGACCGGGGAGGGGTTCGGCGAGGCGGTCTTCAACACGGGGATGTCGGGGTACCAGGAGGTGCTCACCGATCCCTCGTACGCCGGGCAGGTGGTGGCGATGACCGCACCGGAACAGGGCAACTACGGAATGAACGCGGAGGACGCCGAATCCGGTCGGGTGCAGGTGTCGGGGTTCGTCGTGCGCGAGGTCGCGCGCCGCCATTCCAGCTGGCGGGCCACCGGGTCGCTCGCCGACGGGCTGGCGCGCGCCGGCGTGGTGGGGCTCGAGGGCGTCGACACCCGCCGCCTCACGCTGCACCTTCGCGACCGGGGCGCGATGCGATGCGGCGTCTCGACGGTCGACCTCGATGCGGACTCGCTGCTCGAACGGGTCCGGTCGCATCCGGCGATGGAGGGTTCCGACCTCGCGATGGGCGTGAGCTCGGACGAGCCCTACGCCGCACGGGACATCGTCGGGCCGGCGAGCGCCGAGCTCGGTCACACCTATCGCGTGGCGGCGTATGACTTCGGCCTGAAGCGGAACATCCTTCGCCGGCTCGCGGCGGCCGGGATCGAAGCGACCGTCGTCCCGGCGGCGACGCCCGCCACCGAGGTGCGCTCCGGCGGGTTCGACGGCGTGATCCTGTCGAACGGGCCGGGTGACCCCGCGGCGACGACGTACGGGATCGATGCGTGCCGCGAGCTGCTCGGGGCGATCCCGGTGTTCGGCATCTGCCTGGGGCACCAGCTCCTCGGGCTCGCGCTCGGCGGACGCACGTCCAAGTTGCCGTTCGGGCACCGCGGTGCGAACCAACCCGTGAAGGACCTGCGGACCGGCCGCGTCGAGGTCACGAGCCACAACCACGGGTTCGCCGTCGAGCCCGACGGATGGCCGCGCGATGGGAACCTCGTGCGGACGGCGTTCGGTCGTGCCGAGCTCACCCACTGGAACCTTAACGACGGGACGCTCGAGGGGCTGCGGTGCCTCGACGTGCCCGCGCTCGCGGTGCAGTACCACCCCGAGGCGGCACCTGGGCCCCACGACGCGCGCTACCTGTTCGACGAGTTCCGTGCGCTGATGGCGGCGGCCTGATGCCGAGGCGCTCCGACCTGCGCCGCATCCTGGTGATCGGCTCGGGCCCGATCGTGATCGGGCAGGCGTGCGAGTTCGACTACTCGGGGACCCAGGCCTGCAAGGTGCTGCGGCGGGAGGGGTTCCACGTGTCGCTCGTGAACTCGAACCCGGCCACGATCATGACCGACCCCGAGTTCGCGGACCGCACCTATATCGAACCGCTCACGCTCGAGTCCGTTCTGAGGGTGATCGAACGCGAGCGTCCGGACGTGCTCCTGCCGACCCTCGGGGGCCAGACCGCGCTGAACGTCGCGGTCGCGCTCGCGGAGTCAGGAGACCTCGAGCGGCTCGGCGTCGGGCTGATCGGGGCCGGGCTGGACGCGATCCACCGCGCCGAGGATCGGAGCGGCTTCAAGGAGACGATGAGCCGTGCCGGGCTCGCGACGCCGAGCGCCGGGACCGCGCGCTCGCTCGACCGCGCGCTCGAACTCGGGGACGAGCTGGGGTATCCGCTGATCGTCCG
>Ga0126304_10001313_pt1 | contig 11580 bp, 12 predicted proteins | sample Plot25_FD_92538 | JGI IMG/M metagenome (GOLD analysis project Ga0126304, IMG submission 92538) | Serpentine soil microbial communities from UC McLaughlin Reserve, CA, USA - Plot25 | ecosystem: Environmental > Terrestrial > Soil > Grasslands | place: USA: UC McLaughlin Reserve, Lake County... | reverse complement strand
CCTCGTGCTCGCACCGAGGAAGCTGGCACACCGGCTGATGTAGGCGGTCCCCGACGAGTTCAGCCCCGAGGTCGGCGGACTGCAGAACACAGCCACCAACATTGGGCTTGTGCTCGGGGTCCAAAGATCAGCTCATCGAGTGAATACAGGCAGGCACGCCGCAGATCGAGGTGGACGCATCCTTGTCGTGGGGCCTTTGCACCGGAGACGATCCTCGCGACGTTCAGATCAAGCGAAGGCAATGGTCAAGGACTGAAGCGGAAAGCGCACCTGATGACTCCAGCCGAAACATCCCGCCCTCCGGCGCAGAAGTGCACGGAACGCAATAGCCCGGAGGCGTGACCGTGAACCAGCTAGCAGCTATCGCCTACCCGGATCTCGCCACCGCCGAGAAGGCGCGAGAGGAACTCGTACAGCTCGCAGCAGAGGGACGGGCGTACCTCGAAGACGCCGTCGTCGTCGAGCGGACGGCCGGCGACGAGATCAAGCTGCACCAGTTCAAGCACACCGCGGCCAAAGGCGCCGTCACGGGCGCCGCGGGCGGTGCGCTGATCGGCCTGCTGTTCCTCGCGCCGCTGCTCGGCATGGCCGTCGGTGCCGTTTCGGGCGGTGTCGGCACCAAGCTGAGCGACGGCGGCATCGACGACTACTTCATGAAGGACCTCGGCGCTCAGCTACGTCCGGGCGCCGCGGCGCTCATCGTCCTGGGCACGGCCGAGGGCCGCGACGAGCTCGTGGCGCGACTCAAGCCCTACGGCGGCTTGCTGCTGCACACGTCGCTGAACACACGGGAGGAGCAGCGTGTACGTGAGGCGCTCGCCGGGAGCGCGGCCACGATCGCTGGAAACGAGTGATGGGCACGTCGTCGTCCAGCGCCGGGTTCGGCACCTCAGAGCTGTTCCTGACCGACCGGTGTTCGCTCACCCCGCGCCGGCGAGGCGCTTGACGCCCACGGGCACGCACCCTTGCGCCAGGCTCCCAGCGATGCGAGCCTCGGCAGGATTCACGCCAAGCGAGGAGACAACGAATGCCCGAGACCATCGGCCCCGTCCAGATCCTGGCGGTCGGCTTTCGCGAAGGTGCGCGTTTCGAGGGACGCATCGCCGAGCAGATCGAGCAGCTCGAGCAGGCGGGCACAATTCGGGTCCTGGACTTCGTGTTCCTCCACCGCGATGAGACGACAGGGGCGCTCGTACGCATGGATTACGAGGGCCCGGATCACGAAGGCCGCGTGACGCTGATGCTCGACGACGCCCCGAACGGCGAGCGCCGGCCCGAGGAGGGGTCCGGTGACGCCTTCCGCTTGAGCTCGGACGACATCCGCGAGGTGGCCGCCGCGCTCGACCCCGGCACGTCGGCCGGCTTCATCATCTTCGAGCATGTCTGGGCGCGCGGACTCAAACAGGCGATCGCCGAGACCCGCGGGGTCCCCTTCGCCGAAGGGTTCCTAACGCCCGAGGCGGTCGCCGCGATCGGCGGCTGAGAGGCAGCAGCGCCGCAATTCTCGGCGCACCCAGGTGATGGCGGCGGATGCTCGGCCCGCCGGGTCAACCGCCGACCGCGGACCACGTGCCTGGGTGTCGCCTTGCGCGGGGTGGGGGTGGGCGCACACGCCCGCACGGGGGAAGCGTGCATCCACGTCGATGCGCCTGACTGCGCCATTGTCAGCGGGCGCCGCGTTTAGGACGGTAAACGTCGGCCACGGATGTTCCTATGACCCGGGACCGCGCCTCTCTGCAGGATCGAAAGAAGGGACCGTCATGACCCTGATGTGGATCATCGTTGGAAGCCTGCTCTTGATCGCGTGGGTGGGCACCATCCTGGACATAGTCCACCGTCACTACTCGGGCTGGACCGCGGCGGGGTACATCGCTTTGGTCGTGATCTTGCCGTTTGTCGGGTCGCTGATCTACTGGTTTGTGCGCAAGCCGACGCGCGACGAGACCGAGGCGGAGTACCTCGCGCAGGCGGACGTGCGGCGCAGCGCCGGGGCGCGGCCATTCGACAGCACGGGGCCGTGACGCGGCCGGCCAGGTAAGGCGGCGGTCGAGCTCGACCGGGCGAGTATCTCGGGCCGCGGGTGTCAGACCCGGCTGAGCAAAGGGTGTGGTGCGGGCACGACTGCCCGAACGCATGCGCGCCCCGTGGGCAGGATCTGCGCGTGCAGCGATCCTGAGAGAGCATGTCCGAAAAATCGAGACCGCGATGCTCTACACCCCGCAGGAGCGTCGGCCGACGCCTCACCCTGCGCCCGCGCGTGCGCTGAGCCGAGGGCGTCGTGTGCGCTTCCCCGGTTGACTCGCCAACGCTGGCTGGGACGGTGCTCCAAGCCGTCGACAGCTGGCAGCGACGCCATACCGTCGCCGCCTTTCCGCTGGCGGTCGTGCGCAAGTTCCTGGACGACCGCGGCTCGACTCTCGCGGCGGTCATCGCCTACTACGCCTTCTTCTCGCTGTTCCCGCTCCTCCTCGTCTTCGTATCCATACTCGGGTTCGTCCTCCAGGACAACGCGTCCCTTCAGGAGGACGTTCTGGACTCCGCGCTCGCCCGGATCCCCGTCGTCGGCGCTCAACTCCGGGACGAGGTCGAGCCGTTGACTGGGAGCACGAGCGCGCTCGTGATCGGGCTCGCAGGGGCGCTATGGGCTGGTCTGGGCGTCACGCTCGCGCTCGGCCGGGCGTTCGAGGAGATCTGGGACGTTCCCCGGATCAACCACCGCGGCGCCCTGCGAGCACGGGTACGCGGACTCGTCGTCCTGGCTGTCCTGGCCGTGTCACTCATCGCGGCGACGGTCGCGGCAGGCCTCGGGGTCGGAGGCCGGATCGGGCCTGCCGCGGAGGAGGTCGGTGCGGTCGGCGCTGCGCTCGCTGTCAACCTGATGGCCTTCGTCGGCCTCTTCGCCCTACTCACGCCCCGGTCGCGGCGCATCCTGGAGCTGCTGCCCGGCGCGGCGGTCGCGGCAACGGGGGCGCTCGCGCTGCAGGCGGCGGGGGGCTGGTATGTCGAGCGTGCGGTGGCCAGCGCGAGTGATACCTACGGCACGTTCGCGCTGGTCATCGGGCTGCTGTCGTGGTTCTGGCTCGGCGCGCATCTGGTGCTCGTGGCTGCGGAGGTGAACGTCGTCCGGCACCATCGTCTGTGGCCACGGTCCCTGGCCAGAGAGCTCGCGGGTGCCGACAGGGCGGCGCTCGGGAGGGCGGCGGCAGCGGTCCGACAGGACGAGCGACAGGAGATCCAGGTCCGCTTCGGCAACGACCGTGAATCCGGCCCTACCTGACGCCAGACGACGCGCTCGTCCTCGCGATTCGCATCGCCGGGTCGCTGCCGGGTACGACTTAGGTGTGGTCCGTGGAGACGCGCAGTCGCTCCTCGGGGTCTGTGGCGCCGGGCCGCTGCGCGCCGAGGACCTGGCGGCGTTGCTCGGCACTCGCGGCGATCTCGATACGGCTCGCGCCGGAGTTGAACGCGACGACGATCGGGTGGTCGCCGAGCCGCTCCACCTCGCCCGCAGCTGAAGTGCGCTCCTCGCCCATGCCATCGACGACCACGAGCTCGTTCCGAAACAGCAGCAGCGCCTTGGTCCAGACGAGCACGTCGCGCACCCAGCGTCCATACCCGCGGCTCCACTTCGATCCGAGGCCGTGAAGCTCGCCGTCCGCGACCCGGATCGCCCCGCGGAATGCCCCGGGCTGACGGCTGATCCAGCGCCTGCGCGAGAGCACCCCGGCTGCGACCACCACGATGACGATCAGGTCGACGCCGAGCACGGCAAGCAGTGCGATGAGCAACGTGATTCCTCCGTGTCTATTCGAGCGCGGTGATCGCGAACGCCAAGCTGAAGCCGGCCGTCGTGGCCAGGCCGACGAATGGTGGTGCCGACTTCCCCGCCAGGACACCGGACCGCCTCATTGCCGCCGGGGACGGTCGGCCGGAGGATGGGGGATCAGCAGCACTGAGGCGCTCGCCCAGGGCGCGGCCACCATCGATGGGAGCGTCTGATGGGACTTCTGAGAAACCGTGGTGACGAAGCGGCCGTCGGCTCGCGCTATCGGATGCGCCAGCGTCTGCTGTCGATCGGGGACGACTACTGGATCGAGCACGAGGACGGCAGCCGCGCGTTCCGTGTCGACGGCAAGGCGCTGCGCATCCGCAAGACGCTGGTCCTGGAGGACACCACGGGCCGCGAGGTCGCCAAGCTCCAGGAGCGCAAGCTCAGCGTGCGCGACAAGATGGAGATCGAGCGCGACGGACGCTCGATCGCGACGGTCAGGAAGGCGCTCGTCGGCATCCGCGATCGCTTCTCGATCGACGTCGAGGGCGGCGCCGATCTCTCGGCCAAGGGGAACCTCGTCGATCACGAGTACGAGATCGAGCGGGACGGCGACACCGTCGCGACCGTGTCGAAGCGATGGTTCGCCGTCCGCGACACCTACGGCGTGGCGATCGCCCCTGACGAGGACGATGCGCTCGTGCTCGCGATCACGGTCTGCATCGACACCCTCAGCCACCCGCGCGACTGAGCAACACCCGCCCCGGGCCGCCGCCATACTGACGAGCCGTGAACGACACCGTGACAGTCGCGCCGGCGCCCACCACCGTGCTGATGCGCTGGGTGCCATCGGGGGTGTTCGCGATGGGCTCGGACGACTTCTATCCCGAGGAGCGCCCAGTCCATCCGGTGCACGTCGACGGCTTCTGGATCGACGAGCATTCGGTCACCGTGCGCGACTTCCGCCGCTTCGTGAAGGCGACCGGCTACGTGACGCTGGCGGAGCGGCCGCTCGACCCGGACGACTATCCGCAGGCCGCTCGCGCGCTGCTCGTGCCGGGGTCGCTCGTCTTCTGCCGAACCCGCGGGCCGGTCGACCTCGATGACTACCGGAACTGGTGGTCGTACGTGCCCGGCGCCTGCTGGCACCGTCCCGAGGGGCCGGGCAGCGACACCTACACGCGCGGACGTCACCCAGTGACCCATATTGCGTTCGAGGATGCCGAGGCGTTCGCCGCCTGGGCGGGCAAGTCACTGCCGACCGAGGCTGAGTGGGAGCGCGCGGCGCGCGGCGGCCTCGAAGGCGCCGTGTTCGCCTGGGGCGACGAGATGCCACCGGACGAGCGCTTGCTGGCCAACACCTGGCAGGGAGAGTTCCCGTGGCAGAACCTCATGCTGGACGGCCACCTCGGTACCTCGCCGGTGGATGCGTTTCCGCCCAACGGCTTCGGGCTGCACGACATGTGCGGCAACGTGTGGGAATGGACGTCCGACTTCTTCAGCGCCCGGCATCCAGACGCTGCGTCGTCGCCCTGCTGTGCGCCGAGCAACCCGCGCGTGACGTCGGCGGAGGGGAGCCGCGTTGTCGGCGAGGCGGGGGCGCACATTGCGCGCCGTGTGACCAAGGGCGGCTCGCACCTGTGCGCGCCCAATTATTGCCTGCGTTACCGCCCCGCCGCCCGGCAGGGCGAGGCAGTCGACACGTCGACGAGTCACATCGGCTTCCGCTGCGTCGTGCGCGCCCCCCAGGCGGAGTGAGACCCCAGTAGGGAAGTCCGGGGGCGGGATGCCGACTACCCGTCGGTCACACAAGCGCGCACCCTTGCGGCGCCCGGCCGTCGACCGCGAGGCTCCCCACACCGGCAGAGAGGGCACGAGGAGAAGAGATGAGCGGCATCGAGGAGTATCCCCCCGGCAGCGCGTTCCCCGGCGAGGTCGGCCGGACGATCGAGGAATCGCGTCCCGCCTGGCCCGCGCCGGCGCGGGCCCGGGACGGCGCCCCGAACGTACTCTTCTTCGTACTCGACGACGTCGGGTACGGCCAGCTGTCGAGCTTCGGGGGGCTCGTCGAGACCCCCAACATCGATCGCGTCGCCGCGCAGGGGCTGCGCTACGCCAACATGCACACGACGGCGCTCTGCTCGCCGACTCGGTCGTGCATCCTGACCGGTCGCAACCACCACTCCAACGGCGTCGCCTGCATCATGGAGCTGGCGACGGGCTTCCCCGGCTACGACGGGCGCATGCCGTTCGAGAACGGGACGCTGCCCGAGATGCTGCTCGAGCACGGCTACAACACGTTCTGCCTCGGCAAGTGGCACCTGTCGCCATCGGAGGACAACACCCCGGCGGGCCCGTTTCACCGCTGGCCGCTCGGCCGCGGTTTCGAGCGCTTCTACGGCTTCCTCGGCGGGGAGACCAACCAGTGGTATCCCGATCTGACCCAGGACAACTCGCCCGTCACGCAGCCGCGGACGCCGGAGGAGGGCTACCACCTCAGCGAGGATCTCGCCGACAACGCGATCAAGCAGGTCCTCGACGCGCACGTGAACGCGCCCGATAAACCGTTCTTCATGTACTACGCGCCCGGCGCGGCGCACGCTCCCCACCACGTGCCGAAGGAGTGGGCCGACCGCTACAAGGGCAAGTTCGACGCCGGCTGGGACGCGTACCGCGATACCGTGTTCGCGCGACAGCAGGAGCTCGGCCTGCTACCGGCTGACGCCGTGTTGTCGCCGCGCGATCCCGACGTCCCGGGGTGGGGCTCGGTGTCCGACGACGAGCGGCGCCTCTACGCCCGGATGATGGAGGTCTACGCCGGCTTCGTCTCCCATGCCGACCACCATTTCGGCCGCATCCTCGACACGCTCGAGCAGATCGGCGAGCTCGACAACACGCTGATCATGGTGATCTCCGACAACGGCGCCTCGGCCGAGGGCGGCGTCTCCGGATCGTTCAACGAGATGCTGTTCTTCAACCAGGTGCCGGAGAGCTTCGACGAGAACCTCGCGAAGATCGACGAGCTGGGTGGCCCGAAGTCGTACAACCACTACCCCTGGGGGTGGACGTGGGCCGGGAACACGCCGTTCCGGCGCTGGAAGCGTGAGACCTACCGCGGCGGGGCGACGGACCCGTTCATCCTCTCGTGGCCCGCCGCGATGGCGGCGAGAGGCGAGGTGCGGACGCAGTACGCACACGCGATCGACATGGTCCCGACCGTGCTCGACGCGCTAGGCGTCGAGGCTCCCGCAGCGATCCGCGGCGTGGAGCAGTCGCCGATCGAGGGCGCCAGCTTCGCCCACACGTTCGATGCCGCGAACGTGGCGACGAAGCATCCCACGCAGTACTTCGAGATGTTCGGGCACCGCTCGCTCTACCACGACGGCTGGCGAGCGGTGTGTCCGTGGCCTGCCCCGAACTTCACCGAGGCGGCGCGACTCGGCCGCACACTGGGCGACCCGATCACCCCGGAGGTGCTCGAGCAGCTCGATCGCGAGGGATGGGAGCTCTACGACATCGGGCACGACCCGACCGAGTCGCGCGACGTCGCGGCAGAGCACCCGGACCGCCTGCGCGATCTGATCGCCCTGTGGTGGGAGGAGGCAGAGAAGTACAAGGTGCTGCCGCTCGACGGCTCGCTGCAGGCACGGCTCCAGACCGAGCGCCAGCGGACCTCCAAGCCGCGGGAGCGCTTCGTCTACTACCCGGGCGGGTCGGTGGTGCCGGCGTTCGCGGCACCGCCGGTGTTCAATCGCCCGTACTCGATCGAGGCGGACGTCGAGATCGCGAACGGAGACGCCACGGGCGTGCTGGTCGCCCAGGGCGGCGACGCGGGCGGGTACGCGATGTTTGTCGACGGTGGCCACCTGCGCTACGTGTACAACTACGTCGGCCGCGATCAGTTTGAGCTGGAGTCACCCGACGTGCTCCCCGAGGGTCGCCACGCGCTGCGCTACGAGTTCGAGCCGACCGGCGAGCCGGACTTCAAGAACGGCAAGGGGGTTCCGGGTCGCGGTCAGCTGTACGTGGATGGCGAGCTGGTCGCGAACGCCGAGTTCCCGCACACGACCCCGTTCATCTTCGAGCTCGAAGGGCTCAGCTGCGGCTACGACTTCGGCTCACCGGCCGCGGGGGGATACGAGCCGCCGTTCGCGTTCAACGGCACGATCCACAACGTCACGTTCGACGTGTCGGGGGAGGTGATCGCAGACGATGAGGCCGCGCTGGCGCGCATGATGGCGCAGCAGTGAAAGGGGGCGAGCAGCTCAGCCGGCGGGTGCCGCGCGCCCTAGCGCGACGCCCACAAGCCCGAGCGGCAGCTGCAGCCAGTAGGCGAACAGGCGATAGGCGAAGGTCGCGGTCAGCGCCTCCGCCGGTGCGACGCCCGCGAGGGCGAGCGTCGCCGTCAAACCGGCCTCGACGAAGCCGAGGCCGCCGGGTGTGATCGGCACCTGGGCGAGCAGTTGCGCCGCGCAGAACGCGAGCAGCACAAGCCCCGGGCGCGGCAGGGCGTCGAGCGCCTCCAGTGCAGCCACCAGACAGGCGAAGTCGAATGCCCAGCGCCCGAGCGCGGCGGCGAGCGCCGGCCGCCAGGCGCGCCCCACCGTGGTGAGGATCCGGTCGCGCTCGGCGGTGAGCCGCTGCGGCAGGCGCTCCAGCGGCGCGCTGCGCCGCCGGAGTCGGTTGCGGACACGCTGAACCGTGCGCCCGACCCAGAGCAGCGGCCGGTCCGAGGCGACGCAGGTCGCGCCCGCGACGAACAAGAGCACGAACACTGCGAGGCCGATGATCGTCGCGGCGAGCAGGTCGGGCTCGATCCCGCCGCGGAGGATCGCCGGCAGCGCGAGCACCGGCAGCGCGAGCACGACGGCCATCGTGAGCAGACCGGCGGCCGTCAAACCGGAGGCCACTTGTCCCGGCGGCGTGCCCGCGGCGACGAGCATGCGGTATTGCAGCGCGGCGCCCATCGCACCGCCGCCCGGCGCGATCTTGGCGAGTGAGTTGCCTGCGAGCTGGGAGGCGATCACCGGCCGCCAGGTGGGCGCGTGGATCGCGATTCGCTGCAGCCACCACGCGCATGCGAGCGCGGCCGCCTGGAGGACCGCCATCACGGCCAGCCAGCCGAGCGGCAGCTCGACGATCTGACGCCAGGACCCGAGCACGTCGAGTACCGCGGGCGCGACGAGGTAGAGCGATACGGCGCTCAGCACGAGCCAGATGGCGGTGCGCCGCAGCGCACCCGATCGGCGGGACTCGCGCTCCTCCTCCTCGGCCGCTCCGCGCTCGAGCTCAGCGGCCAGATCGGCGCGCTGCTCGAGCGTGGCCTCGACGCGGTCGCCCAGGCGCGGCCGCGGTGCCTCGGCGCGCGTTGGCGGCATGACGAAAGAGTGCACCGGCACCCGGCTCGCACGGATCACCCGGATCGGGTGATTCCGGCCGTCCGTCGGACCGTTCAAGCTGACGCGATGCCCCCCGGCGACCAGAACGACGCAGACTTGGGTCTTCCCGGCGCCGGCCGGTTCATCGGGACGATCCGGCGCAAGCCGCTCACGGCCCGGCGCGCGGCGGGCATCATCGGGTCCTACACCGTGATCGTCACGTTCGCGGGGGGCCTGGTCGGCTGGCTGGCCGACCGCAAGGACTTCCCCACCCTGGGCGACGGCCTGTGGTGGTCGCTGCAGACGGTCACCACGGTTGGGTACGGCGACATAACCCCGAGCAGCGGTAGCGGGCGCGTGATCGGAGCGTTCGTGATGATCAGCGGCATCGCATTCCTCACGGTGATCACCGCCGCTGTGACCGCAACCCTGATCGAAGCCGCCCGGCGCCGGCTGCCGCGTCCTCCCGCGAGCGAGCCGCCACCCGAGTTCATGCGCGAGGTGACGGCGAGGCTGAGCGCGATCGAGGGACGGCTCGACGAGCTCGCACCGCGATCAGACGACTGAGCCGGGACCTCGGCGGTCGCGGAGTCTTTCGGGACGGCCGCCGCGGGCTCATCACCCCTCGCGGGTGATTCGCGCCGCCGCCGGTTGGGTCAGCATCCTCGCGTGCTCTCGGTCGACTATCGGGACGAGGCGGCGATCTGACCGCCGGCCCCGACAGGATCACCTGGCTCGGCCACGCCACGGTGCTCGTCGAGCTCGGCGGCGTCCGGCTGTTGACCGACCCGGTGCTGCGGCCCGGCGTCGTGCATCTGCGACGTGCGGTCCCGGCTCCGGACGCGCCGGCATGGCTCGACGCCGCGCTCGTGTCACACCTGCATCGCGACCACCTCGACGTGCCGTCGCTGCGGCGGCTCGGAGAGCTGCCGCTGCTGGTCGGGCCGGCGGGCGCCGGGCGCAGTCTGCGCCAGGTCGGCCCGCCGGTCCGCGAGCTTGCCTCCGGAGAGGAGCTGACACTCGGAGCGCTCACGATCCACGCGACGCGCGCCGAGCACGATGGGCGGCGCTCGCCGGTCTCGCCGCGGGTCGAGGCGCTCGGCTTCCTGATCGAGGGTCGCCTGCGCGTCTACTTCGCGGGCGACACCGAGCTGTTCGACGGCATGGCGGAGCTGGCGCCGCTCGATGTCGCGCTGCTCCCGGTGGCCGGCTGGGGATCGTCGCTCGGACCCGGGCACATGGACGCCGAGCAGGCCGCGCGCGCTGCCGCGCTACTGCGTCCCGGGATCGCCGTCCCGATCCACTGGGGTACGTACGCCCCGATCTGGCTCAGGCGCGGCCGCGACCGGCTGCTTCGTGACCCGCCGCTCGCGTTCGCCCGGCACATGGCGAGGCTCGCGCCCGACACGCGTGTGGAGCTCCTCCAACCGGGAGGATCTCTCGCGCTCGCATAGCCGGCGGAGAGGGCAGCGGCGTGCGGCAATCACCCGTCCCGGGTGATGTCCGCGTGAGCGCTGCGACGTAGCGTCCGCCCAATGGAGGAGAACCCCCTCAAGGCCGTCCAGTCAAGCGGCTGGCTGCTGATCGCGACGGGCGCCGTCTCGATGGTCGCCGGGATCCTGGCGCTCGTCTATCCCGACATCACGCTGCTGGCGTTGGCGCTGATCGCCGGCATCAACGTGTTCCTCTTCGGAATCCTCGGCGTCGTCAACGCGGTCTCCGCAGACCAGGACGATGCCGGGCCGCGGGCGCTGGTCGCGATCCTCGGCGTCCTCGGCGTGCTCGCCGGGCTGATCATGATGCGGCGGCCGGGCGAGACGTTGCTGGTGCTGCTGCTGGCGGTCGGCCTCTGGCTGATCATGAGCGGGGTGATCTCGGGGATCATCGCCCTGACCGAGCCCGAGGACCGCGGCGCGCGCCTGCTCGCCGCGCTCGTCGACCTCGTGCTGGGCGGGCTCCTGCTGGCGCTCCCGGAGCTGAGCCTCGCGACCGTCGCGATCCTGTGCGGAGTGTCCTTCCTGCTCCGGGGCGCATTCGCACTCTACGTGGGTCTCAAGCTGCGCAAGGGCACCGCGGCGGTCGTCGCACCGGCTTCATGACGCACCCTGGACTCGTCGACGACGAGCTCGCCGAGCCGCGGGAGAACAAGGGCGACGATTCCGTGGTCAAGCTCCGGCCGGTCGTCCCGGCCAACCTGCCGGGCAAGCTGCGCCGCTCGTCGTCGTTCGGTGTCGAGGTCGACGCGATGCCCGGCGGATACGTCTGCTCCGGATCGTTCAAGGCACACGCTCGCCGCCGGCGATGTCAAGGACACGATGACGGGTCGCCGGCCGCTGCGGAAGCTGTTCTCGAAGGGGCAGCAAGCGTTCTTTGCCGACCACGTGCCGGATCACGTCGAGCTCGACGACCTGGCCGTGCTCGGGGCCCCGATCT
>Ga0126304_10001311_pt1 | contig 11582 bp, 9 predicted proteins | sample Plot25_FD_92538 | JGI IMG/M metagenome (GOLD analysis project Ga0126304, IMG submission 92538) | Serpentine soil microbial communities from UC McLaughlin Reserve, CA, USA - Plot25 | ecosystem: Environmental > Terrestrial > Soil > Grasslands | place: USA: UC McLaughlin Reserve, Lake County... | reverse complement strand
TGGAGAGTCCGTTTCCCGTTCAGGCGTCGGTTATCCCCGACGTCCTCGCCGGTCACGACGTGCTCGTGAAGTCGCCGACCGGATCGGGCAAGACGCTCGCACTCGGCGTCCCGCTCGTCGACCGGATCGAGGCCACGGACGCCCGCGCCGCGGCGTTGGTGCTCGCGCCGACGCGCGAGCTGGCCAGCCAGATCGTCGAGGAGATCCGCGACATCGCAACGGCGCGCGCCCTCTCGGTCGCCGCCGTGTACGGCGGCGTCGGATTCGAGCGCCAGATCAAGCTCGCCCGCAAGGCGCACATCATCGTCGCGACGCCCGGCCGGCTCGAGGACCTGATCGCGCGCGGCGCGGTCCGGCTCGACCGGGTCCGCGTGCTCGCGCTCGACGAGGCCGACCGGATGCTCGACATGGGCTTCCGCCCCGCGGTCGACCGCATCGTGGCCCAGGTGCCCCGTGACCGTCAGACCCTCTTTCTCTCCGCCACATTGGAAGGAGAGGCCGGCCGCATCGCCCGTGAGTACACGAGGGATGCGCGCCGGCATGAGCACGCACACCAGGACGATCGTGTCGCCGACATCGAGCACCGCTTCATGGCGGTAGCGCACGAGGACAAGCTCGACTCGCTGGTGCGGGTCCTGCGCGGCGGCGACGCCGGGCGGACACTCGTGTTCGTGCGCACCAAGCGCGGCGCGGACCGGCTCGTCAAGCGGCTCGCCAAGCGCGGTGTCGAGGCGGCCGCAATGCACGGCGACAAGTCACAATCGCAGCGCGAGAAGGCCCTCAGGCGCTTTCACCAGGGCGACGTGGCCGCTCTCGTGGCCACCGACGTGGCCGCGCGCGGCATCGACGTCGACGACATCACCCAGGTCGTGAACTTCGATGCCCCGGAGGACCGCGATACCTACGTGCACCGCATCGGCCGGACCGGCCGCGCGGGCCGCACGGGGGTGGGGGTCACGTTCGTCATGCACGACCAGGCCCGCGACGTGGGCCAGATCGCGCACGAGCTGCGCCTGCACGCGCAGTTCGAGCAGAGCGGCCTGAGCGCCGCGGGCGGCCGCGGCCATACGAAGCCGCGCCCCAGCCGCGGGCCGCGGCGCGCGGGACACGGCAACCGCCGGTCCGCGCGCAGCACCCGCTAGCCGCTACGCCTCCTGCTTCGCCAGTTCGAGGGCCGCCCTGCGCGTGTCCTCGAAGTGGCGCTGCTGGATCGGCTGCGCCCACTCGACCAGCTCCTGAACCTTCGGCTCGCCGGTGACCTCGTTCATGGCTCCGACGATCTCGACGTGCCCGAGCTCGCCAGCCTCGGCCATGATCAGGAACTCGAGTCCGTCGAGGCCATCCGCGTCAGAGCCGAGATAGTCCTGCATCATCTTCTCGGCTTCCTGCTTGGTCTCGCGCGCCTTCTCCTGGATCGCGGTCTTCTTGCCGTCGAGCTCGCCGGCGACCTGCTCGCAGCGCTCCTCCGTCTGAGCCGCCTCGTCGTGCATGCGCTCGAGCAGGCTCGTGATCTGCTTGTCCTCGACGAGTCCGGCGACCTTCGTGGTCGCACCCTGCGCAGCCTGCGCCAGGCCGTAGACCTCCGCCAGCTTCTCCTCGAGCTCGGTGAGCTCCGCCATAACTATCTCCTTTGGGGTGGGTTGACGGTTCCCCGTTACCCGGCGACTGCACCCGGGAACAACGGGCGCATGATCGGTGCTGGCGCTGGCGGCGCCGGCATCGGCGGCAGCCCAGGAGTACGTGGCGCTCGGCGACTCGTACACGGCCGGCCCACTGATCCCGCTGCAGGTGCCGCTCTTCGGCTGCCTCAAGTCGAACAACAACTTCCCGAACCTCACCGCGCGTGAGCTCGGCCTGTCGCTGAAGGACGCGAGCTGCAGCGGCGCCGAGACCGAGGACATGACGAACCCGCAGGGCGTCGACCCGGACGGCCCCAACCCACCCCAGTTCGACCGGCTGAGCGCCACGACGGAGATCATCACACTCCAGATCGGCGGCAACGACATCGGCTTCTCGAGCATCGCGGAGGACTGCTTCAGCGACTCGCCCGAGGGCACGCCCTGCCAGGACCGCTACGTGCACGACGGCCGTGACGAGATCAGCGAGCGCATCCAGGCGACGGCCCCGCTCGTAGCGGCCGTCTTCCAGGGCATCGGGGACCGCTCGCCCACGGCGCGGGTCCTCGCGGTGAACTACGCGGCGATCCTGCCGCACAGCGGGCCCGGCTGCTGGCCGCAGATGCCGATCACCGAGGGCGACGTGCCCTACCTGCGCGCGAAGCAGGAGGAGCTGAACGCGATGGTCGCCACGCAGGCCGCGGCCGCCGGCGCCGAGCTGATCGACTGGTACGCGGCGAGCGTCGGACACGACGCCTGCCAGCCGCCCGCCATCCGCTGGGTCGAGCCGGCCGCGCCGGCGAACGCCGCCGCGCCGCTGCACCCCAACCTAGGCGGGATGATGGGCGCGTCCGAGCTCTTGAGCGCCGCGCTCGGCGGCTAGCCGGCTACGGCCGGCCCACGTCCGGCTGCGAGTAGTCGCAGACGCCCGTCGCGAAGATCTGCTCGAGCCGCGCGATCTGCGCCGGTGTCGGCTCCCAGCCTCCGTACAGGCCGTTCGCGATCGCATCCGCCACCGGCTGGAGCGCGCACTTGTAGACGCCGCCCCTGAGTGGCCCGCCGGCCACGATCCGTGACGTCGAGTGGATTGGGAGCTCCTGCGTGCAGGCCCCGTCGGCACCATCGTCGAGGATCCCGTCCCAGACGTGCTCGCCGCGCGCGATCTCGTCGCCCTGGGTCGTGAAGCAGCGGTCCGTCGCCCGCTCGGGCTTGTTGCCCGCCACGCCCTCGTCGGGATGCTCGCGGATGTTCTCCATCCACTCGTCGATCACCTCGAACGCCTCGGGAGTCTGGTCCGCAAGCCGCGCCGGCCGCGCGTCCGTGGACCAAATCACCTGATTCGACGCGTCGCCATCCAGGTCGAGCATCCGCTGGCGCGACGCGAAGGACTGGTGGCTGTTGTGCATGTCGAGCTCTTCCTCGAGGTAGTGCCGCCAGTCGATCATCGGCATGTCGATGTCGCCGTCGAAATAGAGCCCGTGCGTGTACGCCGCGTTCATCGCGTTCAGGTCGCCCTCTCGCCGCGGCGCCGGTGTCACGCCGCCGTCCGAGCTGAGGCGCATGTTGCGGCGGCTCCATGGGTCGAAGCCCCCGACCGGCAGGAAGGGCTGGCCCTCCTGGACCATCTGGCCGGGGTCCTTCCAGCTCCCGGCCCCCGCGTTCACGTCCAGGAACTCCTGCGGCGTGATCTTCCCGTCCGTGAGCGCCTCGAGCCCGTACTGCACGCCCACGTTGTCCCAGGTCTGGCGGGCGTAGCCGTCGGAGCCCACGCCGTAGATGTTCTTCAGGTCCTCCCAGTGGGTCCAGTGGGTGCTCGCGAGCAGGGCCGGGTTCATGCGGTCGGCGCCTGCGCCCACCACGCTCGGATGGAAGAGCGGGTTCATCGCCAGGGGCGTCAGGCCGCGCCAGCCGTTGACGCACTCGCTGTTCCCCGGCGCTCCGGCGCGATACGGGTTCGGCCGAGTCGGGTGCGCGTTCAGGCCTTCGAGCCACTCGCGGTTGTCCCAGTTCTGCCACTTCGGGTTGGCCGCGTCCGTCACGTCCATGTACTGCTCGAGCAGCTCGCAGTCGCCCACGTGGATCGTCTGCGTGACCATGTCCGGGTACGAGTACTGCGGGATTCCGGCGTCCAGCAGCTCAGGGTGGTTCTGCCCGTAGACGTACTGCTGAATCCCGCCGCCCGAGCCCCCGACACCGACCGTGTAGAGCGGCACGCCGTAGCGCTCGACGAACTCCTCCTTCGTCATCAGCGCCGTCTCGCCGCCGAGCTCGAGGTTGTAGTGCGTGCTCGTGCGAGTGCCGCTCGAGTGCAGGATCGCGTAGCCCTGGCGCAGTCCGATGTCGTAGAGCGCGCTTCCGCCCGGTGTGCCCTGATTGCGCCCGATCGCGACACCGCCGTCGAAGGTGTAGATGAGGCGCTTGTTCCAGAGCGAGGTGTCCGGATCGACTGCCGGGTCCTCACCGCGCTCCGCCAGCATCGCGAACGAGTAGATGAAGCGGTTGATCGTGCCGCGCTCGCGGCGCACCACGTAGTCGACCGTCCGGCCGTCGAGCAGCGTCGTCTGGCTCATGTTCGCCGGGCGCGTTCCATCGGCGGGAAGTGGGGCGAAGCTGCCCGCGGTGGTGCGGTACTGGTAGTCCACCCGGGTCGGAGCCGAGCAGTCCTTGCTCCAGCCGGTCGGATTCGCCGCCGGACCGACCCGGTAGCCGAGGCCCTGCTGGTTGTCCACGAGCGGCTCGCCGAGCCCGACGCCGAGGGTCTTGCAGACGAACGGAACCTGGTGCGGGCCGCTGAAGATCGGCCCCTCGGTCGGGTAGTTCGTGAGAGTGAGCTCTGCCTTGAATGGCGCGCTCGAGCGGCGGTTGTGCCTGACCGCCAGCTCGTTCTCGCCCAGCTGCAGGCCCTCGACGAGGCCCACGAGGCCTCCGTCGCTCGCCTCGAAGGCGTCCGTGACGTCCGCGCCGTTCCGCAGCACCTGAAGCTTGCTCTGGAGGTCGGCCGGCGCGTCGACTCGCACCAAAGCGTCGCCGCCGCTCACCTGGTCCGGGCGACTGGAGAGGACGGAGAGGTCGATCTCGTCGGCCTGGGCGGCCGCGGGCGTCGCGGCGAGGAGGGCGAGGGCGGTGGCGAGGACGCGAGTCCAGGGCATGCATCCACCCTAAGCCGCGGTACCCCCTTCGTGCAAACGGGTTACCCCGCTTCGGGTCGCCTGCAGCGCACCTGGTAGATCGACGTGAAGCCGGCCTCGAACCCGCGCCGCGCCGCGCGCAAGTAGAGCCGCCAGACGCGGACCCGCTCCTGGCCCGCGAGGCGGGTGGCCTCCTCGAGGTTCTCGTCGATGTTCGCCGCCCAGTGCCGCAGCGTCTCGGCGTAGTCCGAGCGCAGGCCCTCCACGTGCTCGGTCTCGAGCCCCGCTCGCTCCAGCGCGAGCTGGATGCGGGAGAGGTGCAGCGGCGCCGCGTCGGGGAACACGTAGCGCTCGGAGAACGGCCCCGCCTCCGGGTCGCCGGTGCGAAGCCGCGCGATGCCGTGGTTCAGCACACGGCCCCCGGGCTTCACGAGGCGCGCCACCTGCCGCGCGTAGACGTCGATCTGGTTCGCGCCCACGTGCTCGACCATGCCGATCGAGGCCACCGCGTCAAACGGCTCGCCGCCGAGCTCGCGGTAATCCATCACCCGGATGTCCAGGCGCTCGCCGAGCCCGCGCTCCTCGGCGCGCAGGCGTGCGAGCGCGGCCTGCGGCTCGGACAGGGTGATGCCCACAACGGAGACGTCGTGCTTCGCTGCTGCGTGCATCGCGAAGCTGCCCCAGCCGCAGCCAACGTCGAGAACGCGCTGGCCCGGCTTCAGTGCGAGCTTCCTGCAGACCAGCTCGAGCTTCGCCTCCTGGGCCTCCTCCAGCGTCTTCGCCCCCTGGGAGAACAGGGCGCAGCTGTAGGTCATCGACTCCCCGAGCATCAGCCGGAAGAACTCGTTCGAGACGTCGTAGTGGTGTCGCACCGAGCGGGCGTCCCGCTCGGGGCTGTGACGGCGGCCGCGCGGACGCAGCTCCGCCGTCGGCACCGCCGGCGGCCGGACGAGCCCGCAGGCGCGCAGGGCAGCGAGCGCGAGCCGTGCCTGCTCCCTTCGTTCGATCGGCGGCGGCTCCCAGGTGTCGAGCAGCTCGAGCACCTCGTCGAGGTCGTCCACGGCGAGCTCGCCGGACACGTACGCACGACCCAGTCCGAGCTGCCCCGGCGCCCTCAGCGCGTGCGCGAGCGCCTGTGGCGAGCGGACGCTGAACGTGGGCCCGACGCCGTTCGTGGAGGCGAGCCGGGTGCCGTCCCAGAGCTCCACCGTGAACGGCCGCGAGGGCAGCGCCCGCTCGAGCTCGTCGATGAAAGGCCGGGTGTTCGAGAGCATGAGGTGGGCACGGTACCGTCGCAGCATGCAGAGCATCTATCCGGTTCTCAAGTACGACGACGCGCGCGCCGCGATCGACTTCCTGGAGCGCGCGTTCGGGGTCGAAAGTCACGCCGCGCACGAGGGCGAGAACGGGGGCATTGCGCACGCCGAGCTCAGGCTCGGGGACGAGTTCGTGATGCTCGGGTCGACCGGCGAGGGCGACGACCGCTTCAACCAGGGCGCCGGACGCTACTCGCTCTACGTGGTGGTCGACGACCCGGACGCTCATCACGGCCGGGCAAGGGAAGCGGGCGCGGCAATCGAGCGCGAGCTGAGCGACACCGACTACGGCTCGCGTGAATACACGGCTCGCGATCCGGAGGGCAACCTCTGGAGCTTCGGCACCTACCGCCCGGACCCCGCCTGATCGGCGGCTGTCCTGCCCTAGGCGGCCTATAGCAGCGCTAGGCAGGACAGCCGATGTCCTCAGTGCTGCAGTTCGGGAACCGGCGCGGCCGGCGCGGCCGGCGCGGCGGCGACCGGCTAGGCGGCAGCCGGCATGCGCGCCGGGCGGCGAGCGCGCAGGATCGCTCGGGCGCCCGCGCCCGGGCTCAGCGTGATGCTGCGGCGGCGACCGGGCTCCGAGCCGAGCTCGGCCGGAGCCAGCTCGCTCGAGCCGAGCACGGCGCGCAGGACGATCTTCATTTCGAGCTGAGCGAAGCTCGCGCCGAGGCAGCGGCGGCGCCCGCCGCCGAACGGGATCCAGGTGTAGGTGCCGGGCCCCTCGTCGAGGAAGCGCTCGGGCCGGAACGCGTAGGGATCTGGGTAGATCTCCGGGTCGTGATGGATCAGGTACGCGTCCGCGAGCAGGCACACCCCCTGCGGATAGGTCCAGCCGCCGATCTCGACCGGCTCCATCGTCAGCCGCGGCGCCGCGTTCGGGATCACCGGGCGGTGGCGGAGCGTCTCCTGCACCGTCGCGGTCGCGTAGGCGTCGCCGCCGTCTGAGTCGATTTCCTCCGTCAGGCGTGCCGACACGGCGGGGGTTCGCGCCAAGCGCTCGAACGCCCAGCCCAGCTCCGAGGCGGTCGTCTCGTGGCCGGCCACCAGCAGCGTCATCAGCTCGTCCCGCAGCTCGACCGGCGACATCGGCGAGCCGTCCTCGTGGCGCGCCGCCAGGAGCATCGCGAGCACGTCGTCGCCATCGCTGCCCTGGTCGATCGTCTCGTAGATGAGCGCGTCGGCCTCAGCGCGGCGGCGCTCGAACTCCCGCCAGGTGCGTCCGCGCTGGAGCATGGGCAGGAGTGACGCCGGGCTCGAACCGAACTCCAGGATCCTCGTGAGGCGGTCCCGCAGCGCGTCGAGCCGCTCGCCCGCGTCGAGGCCGAACACGGCGCGCAGGATGATCTCGAGCGTGAGGGCCTGAAGCCGCGGGTGAAGGGCGATAGGCTCGTCGCTGGGCCAGCGGGCCACCTCGTCCTCGGTCACCTCCTGCATCAGTCCGGAGAGCCGCTGCATCTTCTCGCCGTGGAAGGCCGGCAGCATCAGCTTGCGCTGACCGAGGTGGGCACCCTCGTCGAGCAGGATCACCGAGTTCGCCCCGATCACCGGCTCGAGGATCTTCGCCCCCTCGCCCGGATGAAGCACTTCGGGGGACGCGGTGAACATCTCGCGCACCTCGGCCGGGTCCGCCAGGTGCACGAACGGCGGGCTCTGGAGCAGCCGCAGCGTGAAGCGCTTGCCGTAGCGGGCGCGGCAGCTTTCGAGGAACGGAACCGTGCGCGTCCACCAGCCCACCGTCTGGAGCGTCTTCGGAAGGCGTGGCCCTGGGGGCAGCCCGGCGGGCATGGCGGCAATCTACCCGGCCCACCGAGCACATGACCGGTGTGTGACGCATATCACATTCGCAAGTTTCGCCGCGCGGCTGCGTTCCAGGATCCATGAGTGCTTTCCGCCGGGTTCTTGCCGTGTCCGTGACCGCCGCCGCGCTGCTTGTAGCGGCCGCCGCTCCGTCGTCCGCCGTCGTCGGCGGTAACGACGCGAGTCCGGGCGAGTACCCCGCGGTTGCCGAGATCACCTTTGGGCCGTTCCTGTGTACCGGCACCCTGATCACCCCGAGCTGGGTGCTCACCGCGGGCCACTGCAGCAACATCACGGCCGGCACCGTGGCGTCGCCCGCCTCGTGGCCCCCGCAGCTGATCAGCGTGCGCGTGGGTGGGGTCACCCAGGACGACGGCGAGCGCCTCGGCGTGAGCCGCGTCGTGATGCACCCGAACTACCTGCTCACCTCGGGCTACGACATCTCGCTGCTCCAGCTCTCGAGCAACTCGACGATGGTGCCGACGCACGTTGCGGGCGCCGGCGAGCGCAGCATCTGGACGGCCGGCACGATGGAGACGATCGTCGGCTGGGGCGTGACCGAGGAGGGCGGCGACCCCCCGGACCGGCTCCAGGAGGCGCAGGTTCCGGTGACCACCGACGCCTATTGCGCCGGCGCCTACAGCGACTTCGACCCGAAGACCATGGTCTGCGCCGGGTTCCCGCAGGGTGGCGTCGACACCTGCCAGGGAGATTCCGGCGGACCGATGTTCGGACGCAGCTCGGCCGGCGCGCTGCGGGTGGTGGGCACCACCAGCTTCGGCGAGGGCTGCGCGCGGCCCGGCAGGCCTGGCGTCTATGGCCGCGTGGCGGACGACACGCTGCGGCCCTGGATCGCGGCCACTGCCACGGGTGGCGTGAGCACCGCGAGCAGCACTAGCACCACCACCGCGGCCAAGAGCAAGCGCGCGAAGCGCCGCGCCGCCAAGCGGCGTGCTGCCGCCAGGCGGCGTGCTGCCGCGCGTCAGCGTGCGCTCGCGCGGAGCACGCGCAGCACACGCGGACGCGTCGCTCGTCGCTAGAAGACGAACGCGATCAGCAGCACAATTAGGATGATCAGCAGGATCGTTCCAATGCCGATGTACATGGGGTCCTCCCCTCGTAGTCGGATCGACGACGACCTTCTTCCCCGCTTTGGGGCTTCTCACTCGTAGATTTGCGCCTGCGCCGTAAGCTGCGCGCGTGCGCAGCCGCCTTCGAGAGCTCGGTTACGCAGTCGGCCGCTTCCCGACCGGGGAGCTGAACGCGCTCGTGGACGTGCCCGGCGTCCTCGTGGGCCACAGGACGCTGGTGGAGGGAGATCGGCTGCGCACGGGGGTCACGGCGATCCTGCCTCACGGCGGCAACCTCTATGAGGACAAGGTGCTCGGCGGCTGCCACGTGGTGAACGGATACGGCAAGGCCGCGGGGCTCACGCAGCTGGTGGAGCTCGGCACCGTCGAGAGCCCGCTGCTGCTCACGAACACGCTCTCGGTCGGGCCGGTGTGGGAGGGAGGGCTGCGTCATCTGCTGGACCTGAACCCCGGCGCGGCCCGCGATCGCGACACCGTGAACGTGATCGTCGGCGAATGCTTCGACGGCTGGCTCTCCGACGCTCGCGCTCTCGCGGTGCGCGCGGAGCACGCGCTCGAGGCGATCGACGTGGCCGCGCCCGACGAGGTTGGCGAGGGAGCGGTCGGCGCGGGCACCGGCACCACATGCTTCGGGTTCAAGGCCGGCGTGGGAACGACATCCCGAGTGATCGACGGGCACACGCTCGGCTGCCTCGTGGTGTCCAACTACGGGGCGAGGCGCGACCTGCACCTGCTGGTGGGGGAGGGCGTCGAGCTGCCCGACGCGGGCGCGGAGCCTCCGGCCCAGGGCGGCTCGATCATGATCGTCATCGGCACCGACGCTGCGCTCTCGGAGCGGCAGCTGCGCCGGCTGGCGGCCCGCGGCGCGTTCGGGCTCGGCCGCGCGGGCAGCTTCGCCTCCAACTCGAGCGGGGAGTACGTGATCGCGTTCTCGACGGCGCAGACCGTGTCGCACCGGGTGGATCGCGACCGAGACGAGCTCAGCTTCCTGCGCGACGACTCGGTGGCCGTCCGCAACCTCTTCGAGGCCGCAGGCGACGTCGTTGAGGAGTCAGTTCTGAACTCGCTCTGCTCGGCGGATGCGATGGAGGGGCGCGACGGCAACCGCGCCGAGGCGTTCCCGTACGAGCTGCTGGAGCGGATCGGGCTGCCGGAAACCTCCTCCAGAAGCGGCGAAGGGCCCCCGTAAGGACCCCTCGCCTGACCCACGGACGGCACATCCTTGCGCCGCCACGACTCGCGACCGAGTTACGACTGGGTGGGTTCCTCGTTGTTCTCCCGGGCCTTGGTCGAGACGCACTTGCCGAAGGCGTTCGGGCGATCCCCGTACGTGGCCGTGAACTCGGCCGAATGGTTGTCACGCAGGTCGTCGCATTCCTTCGCCGCGTTCTTCCACTCGGTCGCGTCCTGCTGGTCCTGCTCGTCGGCCGCGGCCTCCTTCTCCTTGGCCTTGGAGGACACGCACTTGCCGTACGCGTTCTTCCGCTCGCCATACTGCGCAACGAATTCGGCCGAGTGGTTGTCGCGCAGGTCCTTGCACTCCTTCGCGGCGTTCTTGTGAGCGCTCTGCTCCTCCTGCGCCTCCTCGACGGCTGTCTTGCGGGCGCACGCGGCGAGGCTGCGGAACTGCGTTCGGAACGCCTCATGGGTGGCGCTCGAGTTGCCGCGCAGCGTCTTACACTCTGCCTTTGCAGCGCGCTTGTCTCCCTGATCTGGATGCGGCTGTGCCAGGGCTCCCGCCGGCAGAACGAGGGCCAGGGCCAGTCCAATGGATACGGTGATCTTCTTCATGTGGGCTGAAACGCAGGTCGAGCGGGAAGGTTCTGGAGTAATGCAAGAACCTTCTGGCGCCGATTGCGTTCACATGGGTGATGCACTCACCGCACGCATGCCTGCCCGCACGTTGGGCTCCAAGCGGCTGCTGGCCCTTGCCGGCGACGAACGGCTGGTGCAGCAGATCCGCCGCGGGAACGAGCTGGCCTTCGAGATCGCCTTCGAGCGCCACGGCGGCGGCATCCTCGGCTTCTGCCGTCACATGCTCGGGTCGCGCGAGGAGGCCGAGGACGCGGTCCAGCACACCTTTGCGGCCGCCTACCGCGACCTTCAGCGCGACGACGAGCGCGAGATCACGCTCAAGCCGTGGCTGTACACGATCGCTCGCAACCGCTGCCTGTCGGTGCTGCGCGCCCGTCGCGAGCAGACCGCAGAGCTGGTGGAGCTGCCGACGGAAGGGCTCCATGAACAGGTCGCGCGTCGCGCCGAGCTGCGCGAGCTGCTTGGTGACCTCGGCGAGCTGCCGGAGGAGCAGCGCGCGGCCCTGCTGCTCGCCGAGGCGGCCGACCTCTCCCACGCCGAGGTGGCGGGGGTGCTCGGATGCGAGGTCGCGCGCGTGAAGGCGCTCGTGTTCCGCGCCCGCAGTGGACTGATCGAGCGCCGCGACGCGCGCGAGACTCCCTGCGCCGAGATCCGCGAGCAGCTCGCCAACCTGCGCGGCGGCTCGCTCCGCCGCAGCGAGTTGCGCCACCACCTGCGCTCCTGCCCCGGCTGCAGCGACTACCGCGAGCAGGTGCGCCAGCAGCGCCAGATGCTTGCCGTTGCACTTCCCGTCGTTCCCAGCCTGGGCCTCAAGTC
>Ga0126304_10001310_pt1 | contig 11585 bp, 12 predicted proteins | sample Plot25_FD_92538 | JGI IMG/M metagenome (GOLD analysis project Ga0126304, IMG submission 92538) | Serpentine soil microbial communities from UC McLaughlin Reserve, CA, USA - Plot25 | ecosystem: Environmental > Terrestrial > Soil > Grasslands | place: USA: UC McLaughlin Reserve, Lake County... | reverse complement strand
CGATCAAGAAGCCCGGCAGTAGTCCGGATCGTTCGTGCCGCAGGTCAGCCACGACTCGAGCCCGCAGGCCGACACGCTCGCGCGCACCTGCCAGGAGGGGTTGCACAGGGTAAGGTGGTGACCGTAGAGCTGGGAGATAAGCGCCAGCTCCCGGGCGCACCTCACGTCGAGGAAGGTAATCCTGGAGATGTCCACAAGCGTCGGCCGTCTGAGTTCCACCACGCCGCTGAAAGTCTCCCGACGATTCTCCAGGTCGTACTGGTCGAGCTCCCCCTGAGCTCGACTAGCACCCCTTCCCCGCACGGATATGCTAGACAAGTCGCTATCCCTCCCCACAAGATATGGAATAAGCTGCTTTTGCGTGGTCAACATCTTCGACCGCCGGAGGCAGGATTCCGTTACGGTGTTCCCCAGTAATTTCGAAGACAGGCCGGAGCACGTAGAATGCGGACCGTAACTATTGCGTAGGGGTTTTGGTCTGTTATCTTAGCGAGAGTCGTGGACTGGCGAATGGTTTCGGCGCAATCGGGGACACCTCTCACGTGACTTCCGTGGACAACAATCTGGCGGAGAAGGCAGCTAGGGGCGACGTCCAAGCCTTCGCACGTCTGGTCCGAACTCACTCGGGGCTCGTGTACCGGGTGGCGATGAGGATTTTGGGCACCGAAGACTGCCAGGACGCCAGCCAGGAGGTTTGGATCCGAGTCTGGCGGAACATACAGAGCTTCAGGGGTGAGAGCGCGTTTAGCACCTGGCTCTACAAGATAACGGTGAACACCTGCTTGAGCACGCGCCGAAAAGTACGGGACAGGGAGGAGCGGGAATTGGGCGACGAGCTTCCCTACCTCCCGAACCCGCCGGGCGGCGAGGACGATCCCGAGGCCGCCGCCCTCTCCGGGGAGCGCCGCGAAGAGCTCTTCCGCGCCCTGGAACGCTTGCGCGCGGAGCACAGGGCGGCGCTGGTCCTCAGGCATATGGAGGGCCTCAGCTATGCGGAGATCGCCGAGATCCTCGAAGTCCCTGACGGCACGGCTAAGGGCTGGGCCAACAGGGGCCGTGCCGCGCTGCTCGTGGCACTCTCCGAGGAGGGGGGCTCGCCGTGATAGGGTCGAACCGCTGGGAGATGCTGGAGAGGATTGGGGCCTACACTGCGGGCGAGCTCTCGGGCGAGGAGGCCCGCGAGACGGAACTGTTCATCCTCGAGTATCCTGACGGACGTCGCCTGGCTGAGTCCTACGCAAGGATGCTCGTTTTGCTCTCGCAGATGGGCGAAGAGAAACCGGAGGTGCCGGCGGCGGTGGTCAACTACGCCATCAGGAGGGCCTACGTTTCGGCGTTCTTCCGCCAGGCGGAGGACTTCTTAGCCGGCGTCGGGCAGGCCTACCTCGGCGCCTTTGTCTATTATTTGGGCCTCAGGCGACCGGAGCCCATCGGGTAAGCAAGGAGGAGGCATCGGTGGAGACCCTGAACAGAATACAAACCGACCTCGTAACCGCGGCGACCGAGTTCGTCCCCAGGCTCTTGGGCGCCCTGGTCGTAATGCTCGTGGCGCTCCTCGTGGCGCTCGTTCTGCGGCGCCTGTCGGCCCGGCTCCTCGCGGCCATCGGGCTCGACGAGCTCACCGAGCGGACCGGGGTCACGAGCTCGCTCCGGCAGCTCGGCTACGACCATGGCCCCTCGCGCCTTTTGGGGCTCGTCATCTTCTGGGGCGTCCTTTTGATCGGGCTCGCATGCGCTTTGAGCGTTCTGGGCCTCTCCTCACTGGAGCAGACGATGGACCAGGTCATCAACCTTGCCGGGAGGGCCTTGGTGGCGCTCGTTATCCTGATCGCGGGCATCATGAGCGCCGGTTGGTTGGCCGAACTGGTAGTCCGCGAGTCCGAGAGCGCAGGCCTGCGCGGCTCGAACGTCTTCAGGCGCGTGGTCTTTATCACGGTCGTCTCCGTGACCGCCCTCGTCGCCGCGACCCAACTCGGGCTGGAAACCTCTTTCCTGATCCTTCTGGCCACCGTCATCCTCGCTACCATGGGCCTCGTCGCCGCCCTCGCCCTGGGCCCGAGCCTCGTCCCGCTCTCGGGCAACATCGCCGCCGGCCGCTACGTCCAGGAAGGCATAAACCGGGGCGACGAGATCTCCGTAAACGGCGTCGAGGGCACCGTCGAGGAGCTCGGCTATGCCGCCATAACCATCCGGTCTGAAGACGGCTACCTCTACCGTATCCCCAACCGCACCCTCCTTGAAGGCGTCGTCAGGAAGAGGGCCGAATAGTCGACGGCTATCGGCTCTCTAACTACCGAAGACGAGACGGTAACTCGCGTACCCTATCGCGGCGGCGCAGATCAAGATCGCCAGGACGATCGAAGTCCTCGCTGCAGGAGAAGACCTCGCCCACCTTCCTATGGCCCAACGCGCCAACCTCCTTAACCTCACCTCGGCCCAATCCATGAACTGGGCGACGGGCAGGAACTCTCCGGCGATCAGCCCCAACCCCAGGAAGAAGATGAGCCAGCCGGGACCCGGACCGGGCACGGCGACGATGCCCCCGGCCATGATCGCGACCCCACCACCGATGTAGAGGACCGTCCCGAGGCCGAACCGGCCGCTGCTAACCCGCCGACGGTGGCGGTAACGGTCCTGAAAGCGGCGACCGGGCTCGCTCCCCTTGAAGCGCCACCAGCTCTCTTTAACCCCCTCGATCATGCTCTGAGGATCGTGCCCCCAACATGGCCCGCCTAACCGCGACAGCCGGGCAGGAAACGAAAAGCTAACGAAAGAAGTCAGCGACACCACGAGGGCGGAAGAGCCACCCGTCTTCGCCGATCCGAGGGCTGACTAGACAAGCTCTTTCAAAGAACGGTACAGGATCTCGAAGAAGACCGCCCTGTCCAGGTCCACGCCCACCTCGGCGTTGGGCGGCTTGCCCCAGACGCCGTAGAAGTCACAGACGGTCTCGCCGCGCGTCAGTTCGCTCTCGCACTCTACCTCGACCCGCATCGGCCGCGTCTCCAATATCCCCGGCTCGACCACCGCCGCCACGGCTACAGCGTCGTGTAAGGGCGGGGCCCTAAACCCGAAGACTCTCTCGTACGTGCCGGTGAAGAACGTCACCAGATCCGCGGCCACCTCCCCCACCCGGCCCAAAGTCAGCAGGCGCCGGACCTCCTCCTGCCCTATCGCGGCTTTATGCGTGACGTCGAGGCCGATCATCGTGATCGGGAGCCCGCTCTCGAAGACGACACGCGCGGCCTCAGGGTCAACGTAGATGTTGAACTCCGCCGCGGGCGTCGTGTTGCCGAGCCCGATGCTCCCGCCCATCAAGACGATCCGCTCCACGTTTTCCTGGAAGCGCGGATACTCTTCGAGGAACGTCGCGACGTTGGTGAGCGGACCCGTGGGGAGCAGGGTGACCGGCTTCGCGGACGCCTCCACGACGTCGGCCATGAGCCGGTCGGCGCCGCGCCCGTCCACGTCGAAGGTCGGCTCGTCCCACTCGGGTCCGTCGAGCCCGCTCTCGCCGTGGATGTTCTCCGCGGTGTGCAAAGGACGCTCCAATGGAGCGTCGGCCCCCTCCCCCACCGGCACGCCATCGCGCCCGATCAGGGAAAGAACCCGCAAAGCATTCTCCGTGGTCTTATCGAGAGGCACGTTCCCCGCAACGGTCGTCACCGCCCGCACCTCGAGCTCCGGCGCTCCGCAGGCGAGCATGAGCGCCACCGCGTCGTCGTGGCCTGGGTCCACGTCCAGGATTACCGGCGTCGGAGACATCTGCCCGATGCTAACAGAACAGGGATCGCCAAAGAGCAAAACGCCCTCGCCGCGACCGGCGGTGAAACCCGTTACGCTCCATCACCTACGGGCGTGAGATAATGAATGTGCAAAACGCATATACAGTACGATTTCGAAAAGTTCACGAAGAGGAGAGCACGATGAAGAAGCCACCGACGGGGGACCCGGCGCACGACGTGCTCGGTTACGAGCGGCAGCCCCTGGATGCGATCTTCCGTCCCGAGACGGTCGCCGTGGTCGGGGCTACTGACAAGGCCGGAAGCGTGGGACGCACCGTGACGCGCAACCTGGTCTCGAACCCGTTCGGGGGGACGGTCTTCCCGCTCAACCCGAACCGCTCGAACGTGCTCGGGATCAAGGCGTACTCGAGCATCTCTGAGGTGCCCGAGCAGGTGGACCTCGCGGTCGTCGTCGCGCCAGCGCCGTACGTACCGGACGTAATCAGGGAGTGCGCCGACGCCGGCGTTCCCGGAGCCATCATCATCTCCGCCGGCTTCAGGGAGGCCGGGGAGGAAGGCGCCGACCACGAGCGTCGGGTCCTGGAGGAGGCCCGGCGCGGCAGGATGCGCCTCATCGGGCCAAACTGCCTCGGGGTGATGAGCCCGGTCAGCGGCCTCAACGCCACCTTCGCGGGGGACATGGCCTTGCCCGGCAACGTCGGCTTCTTGAGCCAGAGTGGCGCATTGTGCACCGCCATCCTCGACTGGAGCAAAGAGGAGAACATGGGTTTCTCCCACTTCGTCTCGGTAGGCTCCATGCTCGACGTCGGCTGGGGCGACCTCATCTACTAACTCGGTGACGATCCCAAGACAAAGAGCATCGTCATCTATATGGAGACCATAGGCGACGCCCGCTCTTTTCTCTCGGCGGCGCGAGAGGTGGTCCTGACCAAGCCAGTCATCGTCATAAAGGCCGGCCACACCGAGGCGGCGGGCAAGGCCGCTGCCTCACACACCGGCTCGCTCTCCGGGAGCGACGAGGTGCTCGACGCCGCCTTTAGGCAGAGCGGCGTGGTGCGGGTGGACAGCATCTCGGACCTCTTCTACATGGCCGAGGTGCTCGCCATGCAACGCAGGCCCAAGGGGCCGAGGCTCACGGTTGTGACCAACGCCGGCGGCCCCGGCGTGCTCGCCACCGACGCCCTCGTCACCGGCGGCGGCGAGCTCGCGGAGCTCTCCCCGGAGACCATGGATTCTCTGAACGACTTCCTGCCCGCGCCCTGGAGCCACGGCAACCCTATAGACGTGCTCGGGGATGCGGGACCCGAGCGGTACGAAAAGGCGCTGGAAGTAGTGGCCGAAGACCCGGGGAACGACGGCCTGCTCGTCGTCCTCACCCCCCAGGGCATGAGCGACCCGACCGCCACCGCCCAGAGCCTCACGCGCCACGCAAAGACGCGCGGCAAGCCGGTCTTGGCGAGCTGGATGGGCGGTCCGGGCGTGGCGGAGGGTAGGCACATTTTGAGTCAAGCCGGGATCCCGACCTTCAACTACCCGGATACCGCCGCCCGCGTCTTCGACCACGCGTGGCGATACACCTACAACCTGCGCGGTATCTACGAGACCCCGGAGTTCGTCGAGGAGGACGGCACCGACCGGGAGAAGGCCGAAGAGATCTTCGTGGCGGCTCACGAAGAAGATCGCACGCTTCTCACCGAGTTCGAGGCCAAGGAGCTCCTCGCCGCCTACGGTATACCCACCGTCGAGACTCGCGTCGCGGGTGACGCAGAAGAAGCCGCCGGGTACGCGGAGGAGATAGGCTACCCCGTTGTTCTCAAGCTGTACTCCGAAACCGTGACCCACAAGACCGACGTCGGTGGCGTCAGGCTCGATCTGCCCAGCGCGTCGGCGGTTCGGGAGGCCTACGAGGCGATAGAGGCTTCGGTCGCCGAAATGATCGGGGCAGAGCACTTCGGCGGGGTAACGGTGCAGCCCATGGTTAGCACCGACGGGTACGAGCTCATCGTCGGCAGCAGTATAGATCCGCAGTTCGGGCCCGTCTTGCTCTTCGGCTCGGGCGGTCAGCTCGTCGAGGTCTACAAGGACAGCGCTCTAGCCCTGCCGCCGCTCACCACCACTTTGGCGCGCAGGATGATGGAGCGGACCCGCATAGTGGAGGCCCTCAAAGGTGTTCGGGGCCGGGCGCAGGTGGACCTGAACGCTTTGGAGAAGCTACTCGTACGCTTTAGCAGGCTCATCGTGGAGCAACCCTGGATCAAGGAGCTCGACATAAACCCCTTGCTCGCCTCTTCCGAGCGCCTCATAGCACTCGACGCCCGGGTCGTCCTGCACGACCCTGAGGAAGACGAGCTGCCCCGGACCGCCATCCGGCCCTACCCCAACCAGTACGTCAGCAGCGCGGAGATGAAGGACGGTACGCCCATAACCGTGCGCCCCATCCGGCCCGAGGACGAGCCCTTGATGGTCAGGTTCCACGAGTCGCTCTCCGAGCGCAGCGTCTACATGCGCTACTTCCACGCGATGGGCCTCAGCCGGAGGACCGCCCACGAGCGCCTGACGCGCATCTGCTTCATAGACTACGACCACGAGATGGCCCTCGTCGCCGAAAGGGAGAACCCCGAGACCGGAGATCCGGAGATCCTGGGGGTAGGACGCCTGAGCAGGGACCACGCCGTCCCGAACGAGGCCGAGTTCTCCCTGCTCATTGGCGACCGCTTCCAGCGCCAGGGCCTCGGCACCGTGCTGCTGGAGAAGCTACTCGAGGTAGCCCGCGCCGAGGGTCTCTCGCGCATAACCGCCAGTATCCTCTACGGGAACCGTGCCATGCAGCGCCTCAGCAAGAAGCTCGGCTTCTACGTGCGGCGCGTCGCAGAAGAAGGCGTGGTCAAGGCGGACCTGAACCTCTATCAGATGGCGTAGGAGCGACGCAAACGAGAGGCAGGGCTCGAAAGGCCCCGCTCTCTCTGTCCCCTGGTTAGGAGGCCAGTCGCGCCGGACCGTCATCATGGGATGACTTTTCCTTACATAAGATAGCTAGTCCTTGGCGGTAGTCAATTCCACTTTATTACGCTGGAAACAATGAGCTGCAGCGGCCTTGCACATAAACCTAAATAGTATGCTTACTTTTTGTGCAGAATCGCGATTCTGCACAAATACCCCTTTTGTCAGCTTCGCGTCAAAAGGGGTCCTGCACAAAAAGTCAGACAAAACAAGGGCGGCGGGAAGGAGACACGAAAATCCGCCGCCTCGTTCCCTGGGCGGCGGGAAGACGAAGGAGAAAACCCACCGCCCGAGGCAACTTGCGCACCTTAGCACAAGGGAGAGAGGTTAACTCATGGTACGAAAGAAACGGGTAGGGTAAGTTGCACGCCCGCCCAGTCTGTTCTAGGATTCCCGGCTTGTTACAACGGGGACAGCGGCGTAGCATGGCGGGGTGGCTCGCTCCCTGCTCTTGGACACGGCTTTCTTCCGCTATTGTGGGCACTCGTTTTGGCGGGCAGTTGTGCGCGTAGTGGGAGCGCTGAAAAGCTGGGGCGATTTCGCGGCAGTAGTATCTAATCTTTTACTAGCTGCTGGCATAACCCTTAGTGTGGGCGCGTGGTTACAGCGTGTTCCTTGGTGGGTGCCAGTGGGGGTGTTTTCACTTCTCTTTTTGTACGGTTTGCTGGCAGCAAGCTATGACGAATTTCGAGCGGTTAAACGCACAAACGAGCGGCTGGAGTCGAAGATAGCAACCGCTGCAAAGCGCAAAGCCATAAAAGACCAACTTGGAGAGGCGATAAAAGAAGGCCGTCGTCTGCGGACGTACGGCAAGGGTGAACAGGCGGCCCTTCGTCCAGCTGTCTCAAAATGGGTAGATGATACTCAAGGGTTCATAGAACGCGCCTTTGAAAAAGCGGAGGCGTTGTATTTCCGGGGTAGCGAGATTGATGATAGATTGTGGCCAGTTGATGAATGCTTACGTCGGTTAGATCATCTAAGAGCCCAAGCGAATGACCTCAACATCAATCCCGACTTCGACCCTCAAAACCAGCGCAACCACTAAAAGGCGGGTTCAATACCCAATTCGTGCATCGCCTGTACTAACACGCAGAGGTTATGGCAGAGCACCTTACATAAAGCCTCGTTGATCTGTCCCGTATCGCTCTTGCTCCGCACAGAGTCGCCAAACTTAGCTTTCAGCATCGAATAGGCGCTCTCTACGTTGGACCGCTGATGGTAATGCTCTAGAAACTTCTCCCGGTTGTAGGTGAAGTAGTGGTACATCTGCGCCCACGCCGAACCATCTTCAGCAGGTGGCAGGGTATTACTCTTGAAAGGGACGAAGGCCGTTCCCCCAACAGATTCAACGGCTCGCAGGTTCTTTTGGCTCAGGTAGGCTTTATCTGCCGACACCTCTTTGACCGGGAAGTGTTCTGCGGTGGTCTGCACAAGCGGGGCGAAATATGTAGTGTCATTTGCTGCCCAGCCGCTAATGTCTATAGCCGTAACTACCTTCGTTTGGACGCCGCACATTAGATGGGCCTTTACCCAAGTCCTGTTGTCAGTCTCGCGCCCGTACTTTTTGTTAAACCAGCGTACAAATCGGCAGGTAGAGAAGCTGGAAGAGTCAACCGCGAAGCTCGTTTCCACCGCTTTCAGAGGTAGGCTACTCAGGGTAACGAGGTGCTTGAGAGTGCCGGTAAGCTCCGGCTTGGCAAGATAGTTACTAACGGAGTTGAAGTGCGGAGCCTTGCTAACCAAACCCTTCGCGTGGGCGGCTTTCAGGTCGGTTGCGAACCGCCGACTAGAGAAGCCAACGTAGACCTTCAGTGTGACACAGAAAAGCATATCCGAGAGCGGCAGGCGTGGTCTGCCGTTGGTCTGCGCGGGCTCGGGAACACTCTTACAAATGTCAGAGAGAAGAGCAACGAACTTGGCTTTCTCACTTGTTTGGGCGGCGTTGTAGGAGGGCCAAGACCGGACGCGGGGCTTCTCGCTCTCTGCTTCCTTCTCAACGGTGTGCTCTACCGCGAAGATGTGCTTGCACTTCTCGGCGCGTATCTCGTGGTCGGGGCAGGTGCAAAACGGCTTACTACCGTTAAGCCTTACCCAGTAGCGGCCTCTGCCACTTTGGGACGGGACGGCCCATACGTCGCCGCCCTCGCGGTGGATTTTGGCCCGCTCAGCAAGCTCTAAGCCTCGTTGCTCTCGGGGGTTCATCGGCGTGTCCTTTCTTGTTGGGGCACGCCGAAGGTCGTAAAATTAGCTAGAGGGCTGCACGGTATCGGCGTGCGGTTCCAAGACCCCGGTAGAAGTGGGCGCTTCTACCGGGGCTAAGTGTTGCGGAAAGCTATCCGGTCATGCGTTAACTCCTTTGGTGTCAATGCCAAGTTGCACGAGCAACGCCTTGTCGACGCGTCGCATGGTATCGGCGTCGAGGCTGGTGTAGTACCGCCCAAACCTCTTCTCTTTGTCCACGGTGCGGAGCTGATTGCAGTGAATCCAGCTTTGCTCGGGCATGTTGGCGCTCTTGGGAATCTCTACTACAAAGCGATAGGGTTTACTTGGGGCAGTGGTTGAAATAGCTGCCACGGTTACGAGAGGGGAGTTTTTGTTGGCTATGTTGTTGCTTACAACTACGCACGGCCTGCGTTTTCTCATCTCTCTCCCCCTCGTGGGGTTGAGGTTTACTGCCCAGATGTCTCCCCGGTTCACGGTGGTCTTGCCGTACATGAGTATGTCCTCCCCTTGGGGGCTTTAGGTTACTCCCTAAGTATACCAGATCACACTGTATAACAACATCAATAACACTGTACATAGGGACGGATAGCAAAAAACTTGTGGAAAAATGACACTGCAATGCTTACACATTAGTAAGTATGTGGTAAAGTGTTAGCAGACAAAAGGAGGACAGCAATGAGCGGGCGTGCGCAACTGACGGTTACCGTGTCCCCAGAATTGGGTCGCTACGTTGAAGAAGTTTCGGCAGAGTTGGGCGTAAGAAAGAGCGCCGTAGTTGAACGTGCTCTGGAAGCCGACCGCGAGCGCCGCGAAGAGGAAGAGTTGGCAGAGGGCTACAAGGAGATGGCTGAACACGACTTGGCGCTGCACGAAGAGTTTGAGTACGTAGACAGCGAGACACCATTGCCCGAGTACGTCGAGAAGTAGCCAACACTAACTACTCACGAGAGGGCGGGAAATACCCGCCCTCTTTTTATGCCCACAGAACGTAGGACTTTTTGTGCAAGATGGGTTTTGGAGCGATCCGACCGAAAGGGGTTTTTGTGCAAAATTCCGACTTTTTGTGCAGGAGCGATTTTTTGTGCAAGGCCAGCTGCGGCAGGTTTTGCACAAGAATTTTGATTCGACGTCATTTGTTGGGCCTTCCGCGAATTAGTAGGCCAACACCTGGTGGTTCAGCATCACTTTTCGTGCAAAACCTCTGGAAAGGGCCGAGCATAAACGAGGTTGGAAAAGAAGAGAAGTTACGTTTCAGCGTTGACTGCGGAGGTTGTCGACGCAAGAATACCGAGTGGTTGTGACGATTATAATAAGCGTATCGTATAGGAGGGGTACGAGTTGCGAAAGTTGACGCTGTCAGCGACTCTGCTGGCAATGGCTCTGGTGGTTGCTGCTCCTGCCATGGCGCAGTCGGTCAGCCAGGTCGTCCAATCCACGGGTGGCAACGTGTCATGCTCGCTGTCTACGCAGAATGGGCAGACGATCGTTCAGGTCAGTGGGGTGGTCAACGGCGTCCAGGTCTCCGATACTTTTTCGATCGCCGGTCCCCAAGTGTCGGTGGATTGTCAGCAGTTGCTCCAGCAGGCTGCGGCTAAGCAGGCTACCACGGCCAAAGCCAGCAAGGTCGAAGCCGCAGCGGCTCCGGCTCCAGCCACCAAGGCTCAGATCCAGGAGTTGCCGAAGACCGGTGGTGGTGCCATCCTGCTGTGGGGGTTGGGCGCCAGTATCCTGCTCGTGGCCGGTGGGCTCTTGTCTCGCAGAATCATTCGGTAAATACAGAGCTTAGCCCAGCTTAGCTGGAGCGAGGAGGCAGCACCTTTGAGGGCTTGCCTCGGTTCGTCATCACGAGCCGGGGACGTGTCAAAGTCCGTCTTACGTCCGAAGCGAGGAAGCCCAGTAAGAAGTAGCTCGGGCTAAACGGAGCGTTAGTAGGTGGAGAGGGCTTCGCTTGACTGGGAAACTTCCGGCGTCTCTTGGTGCCTCATGAGCGATGCCACTTCACCTTCCGAGCGTCTTCCTCGTTGCCGTCGTCCTCGTGCTACTGAGGTATCTCTGAAGGGCGTGGGGCTCCTAAACTGAGTTTGCCGATGCCTAGTCTTCCGGACGCATGCCTTTGACCTGTTTCGTACCATCAGGGCGTCGTGCCGCGAAGTTGAGGCTGACCATATCCCCACACGACCTATTATTCTTTCTGCATCCTACGAAAGCGTGCCTTGTGGGTCCGTCGAATCAGCGAGCTCGCGCCAAGGAGGCTTGTACCCCGAACGGCTCCCTAAAGAGCCCTCACCTCGCTCGGCCTCCGGCCACAGCAGTCTCCTGGAGACCAACAAAGAATATCGACAGAACTCGCCTCTTCGTCAGCCGCCATTGTTCTGTCCGATGCTTTGCTCGAGGATGTTGCCCTTTCCCGCACGTTATAGCAGAGCACCTATCCTACTATCCTGCCGTCCTCCATCCGCACGACTCGGTCCATGAGCGCGCCGACCGCGGGATCGTGTGTTACGACAACGAAGGTCTGCTCGTTTTTTCGGTTGAGCTGCAGGAGCAGTTCGAGGACTTCATTTGAGGTGTCGGAGTCGAGGTTGCCGGTGGGCTCGTCGGCCCAGACTATGGCTG
>Ga0126304_10001309_pt1 | contig 11587 bp, 14 predicted proteins | sample Plot25_FD_92538 | JGI IMG/M metagenome (GOLD analysis project Ga0126304, IMG submission 92538) | Serpentine soil microbial communities from UC McLaughlin Reserve, CA, USA - Plot25 | ecosystem: Environmental > Terrestrial > Soil > Grasslands | place: USA: UC McLaughlin Reserve, Lake County... | reverse complement strand
CACGTAGCTGAGGGCGTCCAGGCCGAGCACGAGCGTGGCGCTGACGTAGGTGACGAGCACACCGGCGATCGCGGGCCCGGCGATCGTGGCAACGAAGCTGAGCGAGGTGACGAGGGTGTTAGCGGCGAGCCGCTGCTCCTCGGGCAGCAGCTCGGCCAGCAGGGTGTACTTGCCCGCGCTGCCCCACGCGTGCAGCAGCGACGAGAGCGCGAGCAGCACGACGTACAGCGGCAGCGTAAGCAGCCCGGCGAGCCAGGCGAGCGGTACGGCGCCCAGGAACACGCCGCGCACCACGTTGTCGGCGAGCAGCAGCCGCCTGGCCGGCACCCGGCGCAGACGGCGTCCGAACACCAGCGCTCCCACCACGCCCGGCAACGTGTACGCGGCCACCGCGCCGCCGACCCACATCCCCGCCGTCGACTGCGGCGCGAGCTCGATGGCGAGCCACGCCACCGCGACGAAGCTCATCCCGTCCCCGAGGTACGAGACCGCGAACCCGAGGATCAGTCGCCGGAACACCCGGCTTGCGAGCACAGGCCGGTAGGCGGAGGGGACCCGGCGTCGGAGCATCAAGGGCACCTCGTGACGATGCACCTGAGATCGAACTCGTCTCAGCTGACAGTCGGACGGCGCAGTCGCGAACCCGTACGGCTGCTCAGTCGGCGCCTGGACGACCTCGGCGCCGCTGGCCTACAGCCGCGCGACGGTGTGGTCGAGGTCCACCGTGGCCAGGTTGGTGCCGGCGTCGGTGCCCTCGCCCATCATCTCGACGATGGTGCGGCGCTCCTCCGCGGTGATGCCGGGGCTGGCGGCCGGTGGCCCCGGGGGGGTGGACGCCGCCCCGGTCGTCCGGAAGGGAGGTTGCGTGAGTCCCTTTATGCACATGACGGTCACGCTAGGTGCGGCTCGGTATCCGGCGCTTCTCGATTCCTGATCGGTCTGGCCAGGTCAGCGCAGCTCCTGGATGCGGACCAGGTTGCCCGCGGGATCGCGGAAGGCACAGTCGCGAACGCCGTACGGCTGCTCGGTCGGTTCCTGGACGACCTCGGCGTCGCCGGCCTGCAGCCGCTCGAAGGTGTCATCGAGGTCTTTGGTGGCAAGGAGGATCCAGCCGTAGGTGCCCTTGGCCATCATCTCGACGATGGTGCGGCGCTCGTCGTCGGTGATGCCGGGGTCGGCGGCAGGCGGCGCCAGGAGGATGGACGTGTCGGGCTGGCCGGCGGGGCCGACCGTGATCCAGCGCATCTTGCCGGTTCCGACGTCGCTGCGGACCTCGAAGCCGAGGGTGTCGCGGTAGAAAGCCAGGGAGGCGTCCGGGTCGTCATGCGGGAGGAAGCTCGTGTGAATGGTGATGTCCATGCCGGTCACGCTAACTGCGGCTCGGGGGCCGGGGCTTCTCGATTCCTGATCGGTCTGGTCACCTGCTTCGCGATGCACGCCGGCATCCCCGCGGTCGCGCGCGCGCCCTCACGCCGATAGACGCTGGGCGGCACACCGACTAGCTCGGTGAAGCGAGTGCTGAAGGTGCCCAGCGACGAGCAGCCGACCGCGAAGCAGACCTCGGTGACGCTGAGGTCGCCCATGCGCAGCAGCGCCATAGCACGCTCGATGCGCCGCGTCATCAGGTAGCTGTACGGCGACTCCCCATAAGCGCGCCGGAACTCACGGCCGAGGTGCCCGGCCGACATGTTCACGCCGCGGGCGAGCGCCTCGACGTCCAGCGGCTGCGCGTACTCCCGATCGATCCGGTCGCGAACGCGGCGCAGCCGGGCGAGGTCGCGCAGATGCTGCGCCGCGGCAGGTCTGCTGGCCACCTGCGCGATCGTGCCACGGCGCACCGGAGTTGCCTAGCGCCGCTGGCGTCCCACTCACTCCGCGTCCGCTCTGGTCCCGGTTGCTGGCAGACCTGGGATCATCGACCGGACTGACGTCGCGCACCGATGAGTTATTGCGGCTTGAGCCGTCTTACAGAAATAGGCCGATCAGTCGGCCATCCCGATCGACGAGACGAAGGGCGACGCGTCATGCAGAAGATCACTCCCTGCTTGTGGTTCGACACCGAAGCCGAGGAGGCAGCCGACTTCTACGTCTCTGTATTCAAGAATTCGAAGATTCTGGATGTCTCGCACTATGGCGACGCCGGGCCGAGGCCGGCGGGCATGGTGATGACGGTGACCTTCGAACTCGACGGTCAGGAGGCCATCGCCCTCAACGGGGGTCCAGAGTTCACATTCAACGAAGCCCTGTCACTCCAGGTGAACTGCGAGACGCAGGACGAGGTGGACTGGTTCTGGAGCCAGCTCGGTGAGGACGGTGAGCCAGGCCCCTGCGGCTGGCTGAAGGACAAGTACGGCGTGTCCTGGCAGGTCGTACCCACTGCCCTGAACGAGCTGCTCAGCGATCCTGACACGGCGAGGGCCCAGCGGGCGATGAGAGCCATGCTCGCCATGAGCAAGATCGACATTGAGGAACTGCGGCGGGCGGCCGACGAGGCGTGAGGCAGGGCAAGCACCGAGCGGCTAGGTGACGCAGAACTCGTTGCCCTCCGGGTCCTGCATCACGATGCTCCAGCCGATCGGCTCGTCCTTCTCGTGCAGGATGGTGGCTCCTGCCTCGACCATGGTCGCCGCGTGCGCGCGGGCATGGTCTCGAGGCTCTTCGCCCTGGGCCGCGAGTGCGCTGGATCGAATGTCGAGGTGCACGCGGTTCTTGGCCGTCTTGCCCTCCGGCACCGGCTGGAAGAACAGCCGCGGCCCCTTGCGTTCGGGATCGACCACCGCCGCACGCCACAACTCCCGCGGGATGTGGTTGCGCTCGGCGAACTCTTCCCAGCTTGCGAATCCATCCGGGGGCAGCTCGGGTTCATAGCCCAGGCCAACGCCCAGAAAGCCGCCATCCGATCGAGGTCTGCCACGTCGAAGGTCACTTGGATCTCCAGAGCCATGCCATCTCACCTCCGGTCCTCGACGCTAACGACACCGGACCGACAGCTCGCTCAGTCCGGCAACAGCGGTACCGAAACTCCTGAGTCGCGACCGAGCAGTACGGCACGCGTGACCGCAGTCGCCCCGAACCGGCCACGCAGGTCGTCGAGCGTCGTGTCGAGTGCCGTCAGGGACTGACGCTCGAACGGGAGTGGCAACTGGATGACGCCGTCGTCGTCGAGGTTTGTCAGGGACACGCCGACCAGGGTGATCCCCTGACGGGCGATGGTCGGCAGGGCGTCGGCGAGCAACGCCCTCGCCGCCAGGAGGATCTCGGTAGTCTGCGCCGTCGGCTGAGACAGCGTGTGCGAGCGGGTGGCCCGCGAGAAGTCTCCGAAGCGCAGCCGCAGGACGACGGTGCGACAGATCCTCCGGGCTCCCCGCAGCCGTCGGGCGAGGCGGTCGACAAGCGCGAGGACGACCGCGTCGAGGAAGTCGGGCGATCTCGGGGCGCGTCCAAGGGCACGCTGCGCCCCGATCGAGCGACGACGACGACCCACCTGGACCGGGCGTGGATCGCGGTTGTGGCCCAGGGCGTGGAGCTGCCGGCCGGCCGCGGGGCCGAGCATCGAGACCAGGGCCCGTTCGGGGAGTTGGGCGACTTCGCCGACGGTCGCGATTCCCTTGTTGCGCAGCTTCCCGGACGTCACCGCCCCGACTCCCCAGAGCCGCTCGACCGGTAACGGATGGAGGAAAGCCAGCTCACGGTCGGGTGGCACCACGAGCAGACCGTCCGGCTTGGCAACGCCACTGGCCACCTTCGCGAGGAACTTGGTCCTGGCCACGCCGACCGTCACGGGCAGGCCGACGCGTTCGAGAACATCCCGGCGAAGCCGGGCGGCGATCTCGGCGGCGGTCCCCGAGATCCGCCGCAGTCCTCCCACATCGAGGAACGCCTCGTCGATCGACAACGCCTCGACCAGCGGGGTCGTGTGTTCGAACACCTCGAACAACGCCTTGCTCGCTTCCGCGTAGGCCGACATCCGCGGTGCGACCACGATCGCCTGCGGGCACAGCCGGCGAGCCTGACCACCGGTCATTGCGGTGCGGATGCCGTACGCCTTCGCCTCATAGCTGGCGGCGAGCACCACCCCGGCGCCGACCACGACCGGTCGCCGTCGCAGCCGCGGATCGTCGCGCTGCTCGACCGACGCGTAGAACGCGTCGACGTCGGCATGCAGGATCGAGGCAACACCCGACACGAACACATGTTCGCATCCGGCTCCGACGTTCCGGAGTATGGGCGTCGGCGGCCTGACCTAGGGTCGTGCCGGGGCGATCTGTCGACCGGTTATCGGGCCGGCCGGGTCAGTGGTCCGACGCTCCGCTGGTTCGCGGAGTCCTCGATGAGCTGTGCCAGCCGGCGCTGCCGCGTCTCCTCCTTCTTGGCGCTGACGACCCACCAGATCGCCGCGCGCCGGTACGACGGCGGCTGGGCGGAGAAGAACGTCCAGGCCGCCCGGTTGGCCCGGATCTGGGGCTCGTATACCGGCCCGAGCTCGTTTGGGCGGTTCTCGTAGGAGTAGATGCCGCTGCGGTCTTCTCGGCGGGCCTCGAACGCCGCCAGTCCGGCCGGCTGCATCCTGCCCTCGGCGATGAGCTCGCGGACGCGCTTGACGTTGACCGCACTCCACGTGCTGGTCGCCTTCCGCGGGGTGAACCGGATGGTGTAGCTGACGTCACCGTGGCGCCTGCGAACACCGTCGATCCAGCCGAAGCACAATGCCTCGTCGACGGACTGCGGCCAGGTGAGGCTGGGCCGCCCGGAACCGACCTTGTAGAAGCCCACCAACAATTCGCTGCGATCGGCGTGGTGTGCCTCCAGCCAGCGTCGGAAGTCGTCCGGCGCGGTGAAGAAGGTCGGCTCCACGATCGAGGAGACTAGCCCGCGGCCGCGTCGGGAAGCAGGTTGGCACGACGGCCGGTGAGCCGACGGTCGACCGAGGCGCCGGTGTTCACCGAGGGCAGACAACGATCCGTCCCAAAGGCTTGGCGGGCGTCGTAATCGATCGCTACGTTACCGACGAAACGAAACGGTTTCGTATCGTCCGGGCCTCGGGGGTGACACCGTGACCATCATGTCCTCGCCCGTGCACAGCCGACCCCGAGTCGAAGGTGAGCGCGAAGAGCAGATTCTCGACGCTGCCGTCCGCCTGCTTCTCGAGGTTGGTTACGACCGGCTCACGCTCGACGCGGTCGCGCTGGAGGCCCGGGCCAGCAAGGCCACGCTCTACCGGCGCTGGCGCGGCAAGGCCGAGATCGTGGTTGACGCGATTGCACGCACGAAAAGGTGCGGCGGGTCGGTCGATCCCGACACCGGAACGCTGCGTGGCGACCTGATGGCCATGGCCTGTTGCGACGGCGGACTGACCGACGACGCTCCTTTGTCAGTGGTCGCCGGTCTGATGTCGGCCATGAAGCACGATCATGAGCTCACGCGGGCGATCCAGGAACGGTTCCTTGCGCCCAGGATCCAGATCGGGCGGATCGTCTTCGAGCGAGCGCAGCGTCGTGGCGAGATCGAACCCGATGTCGATATCGAGTTGCTGTTCGACGTCCTGCCCGGCATGGTGATGAACCGGCGGCTCGTGCTGGGGAAGCCTGTCGACGAGGACTTCATCGCCCACGTCATCGACGACGTGGTGCTGCCCGCCGCCCGCCGGTCCTCCCCTGCAGTTCCCACCCACACGTCTAACCGAGAAGAGATCTGGAATGTCTCGTGACAAAACGGCCGTCGAGCCGGCCGCTCCCGAACCGACCCCGACCGAGCACGATCACGGCCACCGCCACCTAGGCATCGCGCTCGCGATCATCACCACTGCCCAGCTGATGATAGTGCTGGACGCGTCCGTGGTGAACATCGCGCTGCCGTCGATCCAGGCCGACCTCGGGTTCTCCCAGGCCAACCTGTCCTGGGTGGTCAACGCCTACGTGCTGGCGTTCGGCGGCCTACTGCTGCTGGGCGGTCGCGTCGGCGATTTGCTCGGGCGGCGGCGCATCTTCATGTTCGGCATCGCCTTGTTCACCCTGGCGTCCTTTTTGGGCGGAATCGCGCAGGGCGAAGCGACCCTGCTGATCGCACGCGCGCTCCAGGGCGTCGGTGCCGCCATCGCCTCGCCCACGGCGCTCGCACTGATCACCACGACGTTCCCCGCCGGGCCACCACGGAACCGGGCCATAGCGGTCTACGGGGCCATGTCCGGCATGGGTGCGGCCATCGGCCTGATCGTCGGCGGATCGCTCACCGAGGTGTCTTGGCGCTGGACGCTGTTCATCAACATCCCGATCGGCATCCTCCTGCTGGTTCTCATTCCGCGCTTCCTCGGCGAATCGCCGCGGCAGCACGGCGAGTTCGACTTCCTCGGCGCTGCCGTTGGCACCGGCGGGCTGGTGTCCCTGGTCTACGGACTCACCCACGCGGCATCCCACGAGTGGACGTCGCCGACCACGATCATCACGCTGGCCGTCGGCGTGGCGCTGCTCCTGCTATTCGTGTCCGTCGAGTCGCGGATCGAGCACCCGCTCTTGCCGACGCGCATCCTCGCCGACCGCACCAGGGCCGTCAGCTTCGTGGCCATGCTGATCATGGGTGCCTCGATGTTCTCGATGTTCTACTTCATCAGCCTGTTCGTGCAACAAGTGCTCGGTTACAGCCCACTGAAGGCCGGCATCGCATTCCTGCCATTCACGGCAGGAGTCATCGTCGCCGCCCAGGCTGCGTCGACTCTCGCGTCCCGGCTCGACCCGCGGTGGATCGCCGGTGGCGGCGCAATCATCAGCGCCGTCGGGATGTGGGGTTACACCCAGCTCCAGGCCGATTCCACCTATGTGTCCGACCTGTTGCCGTGGATCTTGGTCATGTCGGTCGGCATGGGGTTCGTGTTCGTGTCGTTGACGCTCACGGCGGTCAGCCGGGTGGCACGCGAAGATGCCGGCGTCGGGTCGGCCGTGCTGAACACGATGCAACAGGTGGGTGGTGCGCTCGGTCTGGCCACGCTCGGGACGGTTGCGGTGCAGGCCGCCCAGAACAAGGCCGAGGAGCTCGCCCAGACGCCCGGGTTCGACCCCGCGCTGATCGGCGCCGAGGCGCAGACCTACGGCTCGACCCAGGCGTTCTGGGTGGCAGCCGCGATGATCCTCGCCTGCGCGGTCATCGTGCTGGTCGGACTGACGATCAAGCACGAGGAGCTGGCGACCGACGGGATCCCGGGCGCCCCCGCCTGAGTACCGACCGCACGGCCCCGCTCCTCCCCCGTGGAGCGGGGCCGTGTCACTCCGTTACAGGACCCCTGCCGGTGATGGGACCGACCGACGCGGCCGGTTCCGCCGACACCGTCAACCGCGATCCGCAACGGACGAGCCTTCTGACAACGACGAGACTCGGGCCGCGATGCCGGTGACCAGCGTTTGCCGCGTCTCGCTGCGTACCAGCGTTGCGGCCGACGGGTGCCAACCGCCCGGTCGTCGCCGGGCCATACCACAAGCGGTCTGTGGATCGTCCGGACGATCCACAGACCAGCTCCGGCAGCATCGCCGGGCATGGAGACGACCCGGCTCGACGTGGAAGACCACGCCATTCGTTACCTGGCCGCCGCCGCTGCGGCCCAAGAGCTACGACCCGGCTCACTGATGGTCGCGTTCACCAACGGCGACGCCCATGCCCAGCTGGCCGTGGGCGTCGACGAGGTACCGGCCGATCCCCCGCAATACTCCCGGGTGCAGGCCCTCGCTCCCCTGCTCCGGCTCGTGGTGGCCGAGTTCGGGTTCGCAGGAGGTCTGCTCGCGGTCGCCCGGCACGGTGACCCACGCGCGCAGGGCGGTGACCTGGCCTGGCACGATGCCTTTGCCGGGACCTCGCGGTTGGCCGGGCTGGCCTGCCACGGCACCTACGTGGTGACGCCGTCAGGCATTCGCCGGGTCAGACCCGGCCCGCTCGTCGCTGTCGCATAGGGGCCGTTAAGGTTTTGCGGCGTCGATGTGCTCCTGAGCGGAGGCACCATGCGGTCTGCCGCGCTCGGTCTGCGGTTCCTGGTCGAGTTGGCCATGCTGGCGGCGCTCGCGTACTGGGGATTCACCACTTCCGACAGCGTGCTTCTCAAGATCCTGCTCGGGCTCGGGACACCTCTCGTCGCTGCCGTGCTGTGGGGACTCGTCCTGTCGCCGAAGGCAGCCATCCGAGCGCCGGCACCCCTCCTGGTGATACTCGAGATGACGTTGTTCGCCGCAGCCGCTCTCGCGCTGAACGCGGCTGGGCATCCGACGCTGGCGATAGCCCTGGCGGTCGCGGCCGTCGCACAACGCGTCACACTGTCCACCCTGGGCGTTCCGGCAGGCGTCACCCGCGAGCGCTGAACCACCTGCTCTCACGGACGGCGCGCATCGCCTCCCGACGCGTCTCGCCCTTGAGGCGGCGTAGGTAGACCACACCGTCGAGGTGATCCACCTCGTGCTCGAGGCAGCGGGCCATCAGACCGTCGCCCTCGACCCGCACCGGCTCGCCGTGGGCGTCGAAACCTTCGACGACCGCGTAAGCCGAACGCGTAGTCGGAAACCACACCTCGGGCACCGACAGGCACCCCTCCTCGCCGTACTGCTCACCCTCGCGCGCGACGATCACGGGATTGAAGACGACGCCGAGCCGGTCGTCGATGTTGTAGGAGAACGCACGTAGCGGGACCCCGATCTGCGGAGCGGCCAGGCCGGCACGGCCAGGCTGGACGACCGTATCGAGCAGGTCGCGAGCCAGGATCCGGGTCGCCCCACCGAACGACGAGACCACGTCGGCGACCGTCAACAGCACAGGATCGCCGTAGAGGCGGATCTCGCGCAGCGCCACCGCTCCCCCATCGCAGGTCAGGCCCGACACCAGGCGTGCGGCCATCGGCGGTCGGCTGTGGATTCCGGACCGCGAGTCTACGGACACGGCCCGGCCAGCCTGATGACGAGTGCGGCGGTCGTCCTGCGAGCGTGAGCGGCGTCACAGCGATGAACCGCCATATCACACCGAGCGTGGAACAAGGTAGTTGCCCCGGTCGTTCTTATCGATGTCTCCCCGGTTGCCCGAACGGCGACGCGGGAAGCATGAAGACCTGACTCCGATCCCCAGGGACGACCGTCCCGGAAGGGCTGACACGATGGCCGAGCGTTCCACTCTTCGTGGCTCGCGCCTGGGCGCCACCAGCTACGAGGATGAGCGCGGCGTCGAGTTCGCGGACCGTCAGACCGTGTCCTACGACTGCGCGCTGGGTCACCGCTTCGAGATGACCTTCGCCGTCGAGGCGGAGGTTCCGGCGCTCTGGGACTGCCCGCGTTGCGGCGCCCAGGCACTGCGCGTCGCCACCGACCGCCCTGACGACAAGCCGGCCAGGCCGCCGCGTACCCACTGGGACATGCTGCTCGAGCGTCGATCGGTCGACGACCTCGAGGTGCTACTGGCCGAGCGTCTGGAACTGCTCCGCGCCGGTCTGCTGCCAGGCGGCGTCCACCTGGCGGCGAGCTCGCGAGGCGGCAAGAAGACCGCCTGACCGCCGTCGGGGGCGGGCTTTCCCCCGAGCCCTGCCATCCCACGGCCTGATCCGGGCCCGCGCCGCTTCCGGCGGTGCGGGCCCGGATCTTTGTATGTAGCTCGTCCTATTGACGGCTTGTCAGGACAAATTCTTGACACTTGCCTGTGACGGGCACTACAAGTGGCGTCCAGTCATGCCGCGGCGTGACCGGATGGAGGCGCACCATGCGGGTCGGCGTGATCGGTGCAGGACGCATCGGCGCGCTCCACGCGGCCAACCTGGCCGAACTGGCGGAGATCGACGAAGTCGTCATCACCGACCGTGACCGGACCCGGGCGGCTCAGCTCGGCAACCGCATCGGTGCCGCCACGACCGAGGACGTGGTGGCCGCGGTGGACGCCGGAATCGACGCCGCGGTCGTTGCGACCCCGACCCCGACCCATGCCGACCTGGTCCTGACCCTGGCCCGCGCGGGTCTCCCCGTGTTCTGCGAGAAACCGGTCGCCAGCGACATAGCCAGCACGATCGCGGTGCTCAAGGAGGTCGAGGCCGCCGGAACGGCGCTCCAGGTCGGATTCCAGCGGCGATTCGACGCCGGGTATCAGGCCCTGCGCGATGCGGTGCGGGCAGGACGGCTGGGCCGACTGCACGGGCTGCACGCGGTCACGGCGGATCCTGCACCGCCACCCGCGTCGTACATTGCCAGCTCGGGTGGCATCTTCCGGGACTGCAGCGTCCACGACTTCGACGCGATCCGCTGGGTCACCGGCCGCGAGATCGTGGAGGTCTATGCGACCGGATCCAACAGCGGCGAGCCGTTCTTCGTCGACGCCGGAGATGTCGACACTGGCGTCGCCACACTGACCGTCGATGACGGCACGCTGGCGACCGTCTACGCCAGCCGATACAACGGCGCTGGGTACGACGTCCGGCTGGAGGTGTCCGGCGTGGCTGGGACACTGGTGGCCGGCCTGGACGGCCACGCCCCGATACTGTCGGCCGAGCCGGGTGTGGTCAGCCGGCCCGAGGCCGTGTACCAGCATTTCGGCGACCGTTTCGCGGGCGCTTACCGCGCTGAGCTCGGCGCGTTCGTCGATGTCGTCGCGGGACGGATCGGCAGCCCGTGCACCGGTGAGGAAGCGCTGGAAGCCTTACTCGTGGCCGATGCGGCCGAGCTCTCGCGTGCCGAGCGGCGTCCGGTCCGGGTCGAGGAGGTACGTGCAGCGCTCTGACGAACGAGGTCCGGTTCTGTCGAAGGAGGAAAATGCTCACCACACGGTTCACCAGGAAGCGCGCCCTGTTCGCGCTTCTCGCGCTCCCCCTCGCCCTCGCCGCCTGCACCGGTGACGACGACGACGGGGCCAACGGTGGGGGAAATGACGAGGGCGGTGGCGGTGGTGGCGAGTCCGACTACACCTTCGCCGTCGTGACCCATGCCTCCGCGGGCGACGCGTTCTGGGACGTCGTCCAGAACGGTGCCGATGCCGCCGCCGAGGATCTCGGTGTCGAGGTCACCTACCAGGGATCCGGCGAGCCGGACGAGCAGGCACAGCTCATCGACGCCGCCGTGAGCGACGAGGTCGACGGGATCGTGGTGTCGCTCGCCAATCCGGACGCGATGCGGGAGCCTCTGGCAGGCGCGGAAGAGGCGGGCATACCCCTCATCACGATCAACTCCGGCGAGAACGAATCGGCGTCGCTCGGCGCCATCACCCACGTCGGGCAGACCGAGACCATCGCCGGGCAGGGCGCCGGGGAGCAACTGGCCGAGGCCGGTGTCACGAACACGATCTGCGTGATCCACGAACCCGGCAACATCGGACTGGAACAGCGCTGCGAGGGTGCGACGCAGGGCCTGGGCGGGACAGTGGAGAACCTCCAGGTCGACATCAACGACGTCGCCGGGGCTCAGAACACGATCCAGTCGAGCCTCCAGGCAGACCCGTCGATCGACGGGGTGCTGGCCCTGAATCCGGCCATCGGTGTCGCCGCTGTCGACGCCGTCGCCGGCGCCGGCTCAGAGGCACAGATCGCGACATTCGACCTGTCCGGCGATGTCGTGAGCGCGATCGAGGATGGCTCGATCCTGTTCGCGGT
>Ga0126304_10001308_pt1 | contig 11588 bp, 12 predicted proteins | sample Plot25_FD_92538 | JGI IMG/M metagenome (GOLD analysis project Ga0126304, IMG submission 92538) | Serpentine soil microbial communities from UC McLaughlin Reserve, CA, USA - Plot25 | ecosystem: Environmental > Terrestrial > Soil > Grasslands | place: USA: UC McLaughlin Reserve, Lake County... | reverse complement strand
TTCCCGCCAGGCCTGGATGCGTTCAGGTCGAAGCACGACGTACACGTACTCGTCGGCGGTGCGGGGATCCCAGTCGGCCTGGGCCGCGTACCCGTCGGCGAGCGCCGACGGTGCCTCCGCGACGCCGATCATGTCCTCCAACACGGCGTCCATCATCACCACGTCACGGGTGGGACCGAGCCCGAGCCGGGCCGTGCCATGAACGCGGATGTTGCGCGCCGTGGCGCTGTCTGAGCCGACCGCGATGACCACACGCCCGTCCATCCACGCCAGCGACAGCGGAACGAGATGTGCGCGCAGTGCTCCCTTGACGATGTCGGCCGAGGCCACCCAGACGTCGATGGCCGGTGTGCCGAGCATGGCCAACGTGTCCGCCTTACGCTCGGTCACCGTGCGTGGTGCCGCAACAGGCATGGCCCAAACCTACTGACCTCACGGCGACCCGCCTCACACGCGCTGCCGGCCACGGTGAGGGGCCAGTTGATCGATGATGGGTGATTCTGCGGACGTGCGCCGCTCAGGAGAATGGCTACCGTGAATGCGACCTGTCAACCAGATCGAGGTGCGGCATGGCCGACACTCGCAGCGAAAGATCGCGGTCAGTTCGCGGCAGGACGGACGATCACGAACGTCGCCGTTGGGATCGGAAGGCCGGGCTGGCACCCGAGCGTTGGACCCTTGGCGGCAGTCGACAGTGGATCTGCTCGCGCGCTACCGGCAGAGTGCTCGAGGTCGCTATCGGTAGTGGCCTCAACCTGGCTCACTACCCGGATCATGTTGGTCTGACCGCGGTCGACCGCGACTGGCAGATGCTGTCGATGGCCCACAGGCGCGTTGACGTGGTTCGACGGGTGTCGCTGCTGCAGGCGGATGCCGCACGGCTCCCGTTCGCTGCGGCGAGCTTCGACTCTGTGGTCTGCACACTCGCCATGTGTGAGTTCAGCGATCGAAGCGCAGTTCTCGCGGAGATGTACCGGATCCTTCGCCCGGGTGGTCGGCTGCTGCTGCTCGACCACGCCCAGTGGCGATGGCCGCTGCACGGACGACCGGCGACACTAGCGATCAAATTCGGCTTCGTTCCGCACCGACATGAACGCTTGCGGTTCGGCCTCATCGAGCGGCTGGATGCACGCAAGCCCCGGGCGGACGCCCCGCCGATCGTCGATCCAGGCTCGCCTCCCCACCAGCGGTGAACCCAGCACTCGCGTGATCCCGCTCGGGCTACGAGACCACGTGGGTCGCGCCCGATCACAGTAGCTAGCTCAGGCCCGAGAGCGTGCACCCTTCCGGGCCGGTACGGTCTCTGCGTGGCCGGCGAGCCGACGTCGGACGAGGTCCGGACTGCTGAGGTGATCGGGTCACTGTGCCTGGCAACCGATCTGGGCATGGGGCTGCCGCTGGATTACGGGCTGTGGAGCACGCTGTTTGCGATGCGGCTGGCAGACGTACTACGTGTGCCTGCTGTTCCATTTGGGATGCACCGTTGATGCTGAGATTGCTGCTGGGCAGTTCAAGGGCAGCCTGCTGCGTCATTTCAGCCCGGTGATGTTCGGGACGCCGACCCAGACGTTGGCCGGCGTCATGCGTGCCCTAGCCAGCCCGGACAGCGCGGCGCCGGTGCGTGCCCTGCAGGCGGTGGGCGGGCTGCCCCGGGCACTTCGCGGGCATCGCGATCACATCATCGCGTTGTGCGAGGTTGCGTACATGTTGAGTGGACGGCTTGGTGTGCCCGCCGAGGTGCAGCGGCTGTTCGCCCACTTCACCGATCGTTGGGACGGCAAGGGTCCTTCGGATGGCATGAAGGGTGAGGAGATTCCGCTGTCGCTGCGCATCGTCCACGTGGCGCGCGACGCCGCGTTGCAGCACATGCTCGGAGGGGTAGATCACGCCGCACGGGTCATCGGGGACCGAGCCGGCGGGGCATTCGATCCGACGGTAGCCGCGCTGCTGGTGGCTGACGCACCCGACATTCTCGCAGTCGACGAGGAACGGTCGGTATGGGGCGACGTTCTCGACGCGGAACCCGCGCCTGGCCTGATGTTGCGGGGCGAAGCGATCGATGTCGCGCTCGCGGCGATGGGTGACTTCGCTGATCTGGCGTCGAAGTACTTGGTCGGGCACTCCGCGGGTGTGGCGCAACTGGTGACAACGGCGGCGCAACGTGGCGGCCTTCCGGCCGACACGACCGCGGTCCGCCGGGCAGCGCTGGTCCATGACGTGGGGCGCGTCGCCGTGTCCGTGCTCGTCTGGCAGAAGCCAGGACCGTTGTCGCCCGACGAGTGGGAACAGGTCAGGCTGCACGCGTATCACACCGAGCGTGTCCTCCGCCGATCGCCGTTCCTTGCCGCTCTCGTGTCGGTTGCAACGTTCCACCATGAACGGCTCGACGGCGGTGGCTACCACCGAGGGGTGGCTGCGGGCGCGCTCTTTCCGCAGGCACGACTGCTTGCCGCCGCCGATGCTTACCACGCGATGACCGAGCCGCGGCCGCACCGCGACCCACTGACCCCGAAGGAAGCGGCTGACCTGCTCGGCGAGGAGGCTCGCGCCGGACGGTTGGACGGCGACAGCGTCGCAGCGGTGCTCGAGACTGCCGGCCATCCCCGCCAGCATGTCACGCGGCCGGCCGGGTTGACCGACCGCGAAGCCCAGGTGATCGGCCTGGTCGCCCGCGGTCTGCAGACCAAGCAGATCGCCCGCACGCTGGGAATCTCGCGCAAGACCGCCGACCGCCACATCCAGAACGCCTACGCCAAGATCGGCATCTCGACCCGTGCCGCGGCCACCTTGTTCGCCATGCAACACGGGCTGGTGGCCTGGGGAGTAGTCCCGATGGTCCGGGCAGGCACCGGCTCCTAGCGTCACCGACGAAGCACCCGCAACAGCGGTCGTGCCGCTCGAGGAGGCGGTCATGAGCGAGACGCCAGCCAGATGGACCCGGCGCCAGGATTCGGTCGTCGACCGTCGGGAAGCAGCCGAACCGATCCGTAACCCTACCGGCGTGGGCGGGGATCCTCGGTCCCGTCCTGTTCACTGAGGCTTCCTCGCCCAGGAGGCATTCCGCCGGGACGGGTACGACCCGCTCGCCGAACCTGTCAGCACGCTGGAAGCCGGCCCCAACGGGTGGGTCCAGCAGACCAACGGGGGGTTCACCTCCGCCGCCAACGACACCCCCGAACAGCTTTACGCGCTATGGGACGGAGCCGTCGAACGGTCCCGTCCCCGGCTCGACGCAGCCATCGCCGACGGCGGACTCGACCAGCTCGTCCACGTCTCCGACGCCGACGCCGACCATGCCAGCCTGCGCCGGCTCCTCTGTGACCTGATCGAGGAATACGGCCGCCACACCGGCCACGCCGACCTGCTCCGAGAGGCGGTGGACGGTCGGGTCGGTGAGGACCCTCCGGAGGGCTGGCGGCCACGCGCGGGCCGGCCACCCTGGAAGAGCTGACCCTCTCCAGGGCAGAAAAGCCCTGACAACGCACGCCAACCACTGCCAGGTGGGCACAGCATGCATGCGTCGGACGGCATGCCGCGTCACCGGCCGCGCAACCGATCGCGAAGTCGGGCTCGATGAAGCGATACCCGTGACCAGACCGCCTGTTGGATCGCCAGCGTGACCCATCCCGCCATTGCCATGCCTGTCAGGTTGATCAGCAACTGCAGGATGCTTCCCCAGATCTCGTCGCCGACACCGAAGGCGATCCCGAGAGCGACGTTGCCGGCCGCAGGGATGGTCGTGACCGAAATGAACACACCGGACAGGCCGCCGACCCTTGCTGAGGTCAGCGCCAAGACCCCCGCCGACGCGGCGATGAGTGCAACCAGGAATGACCACCTGTCCGGCGTGTAGATGAACCCCGTATCTGGTCGGGGATCTGTGACGTCCTCGATCGTCACCCAGCCCAGCGCGCGTCCGGCCAGCGCCGCCAGCGTCGTAACGAAGATGCCGACGGCAAAGCCCAGCATCAGTGTGCGAGCGGCGGATGCGAATAGGGCCCTGCGTCGGCGGACGAGAGCCACGCCCAACGCGGTGACTGCTCCGAACTCAGGGCCGATCACCATGGCGCCGATGACCAGGATCTGTGAGTCAAGCACGATCGCGATGCCGGCGATCAACGTCGCCAGACTGATGAGGCTCATGAACGTCCAGTTGGCCTCGGAGTCCTCGTACGCCTGCTGTGTCACCTCCGCCCATACGACGGTGTCTGCGCTGCTTCCAGGCGCTAGCTCTTGTGCCTCGAAGCCGCGTCGGGACATCCACGTACGCACCGGCTCGAGATGAATACTCCCGTGATTGTGCAGACCCAGCTCGCGCAACCGATCCACCACGTCGTTGGCTGCCTCGCGTGCTACGTCGCCAAGCACGACATCACCAACCGGGCGCACTGACACACCACGCATCACAGCAAGCTCGCTGACCGCCGGATCGCTGGACAGAACGTCAACGACGTCAGTCGTCATCTCCGGAGGTGAGGTGATCCTGATATGCAGCATCCGCACAGTCTGTCGCGCAAGCTACGTGGCCAACTGCGTGTGATGACGGCGTTGCGTGCGGCGGGATGGTCGGGCTTTGCGCAGCCGACCTACATCCCCGGTCCGCGCGCCCCGTCGGACCTCGCGACGAAGTACGCGGTGGACTCCTGGCGGTAGAGAAGCCAGAGGATCGCGCCGGCGAGGCAGATCGAGACGATGCTGACCACAATGCCGAATCCCGTCGTCTGGGTCATGCCGTAGAGGGTCACGATCACGTTCAGCCCGAACAGCACAGTGGCGACCATCCGTGCCCAGCGCAGACCGCTGAGGTTGGTCTGTGCCATCCACAGCCACATCCCGAACGCGATCAGACCGATCGTCACGCCGATGCCGGTCTTGACGTCGACTGCCAGAGCGAGTTCCGCCTCGGTCTGGTCAGGATCGGCGGCGGCCAGCTGCTCGCGCGTGTGCACCCGGGTCGTCAGCCCGTAGAGCATTCCCAGCAGTGACAGGCCGGCACCCACGTACATGAGCTTTACCGCAGCAATGACCGAAGACGGCGGCGCCGACGGGGGACGGGGAGGGATGATGGGCTCTCTCGTCGGCCGGGATGCGGCCGGATCGTTGGCCGGCAGCAGTTCGCTCCCAGGCGACCAGGCGGCGCCGGCGTTGCTGTTCTGTGCCGCCTGCCTGCCGGCGGACTCCCCTGGCGGGGTACCCATGGAACGACCTCCATCGCGCCGTCACGCGAATGTCGACGTCAAGATCCCCAGCCACTCTAGGGCTCGAACGGTGGCCGCTCGATCCATCCGGCCATGCTATTGATCCGATCGCAGGCAACTGTCCCTCCGTGGCATTGGGCCGGCGAGCGCTTTGCGACGGCGTCAGCTATCGGAACACGCGGGAACGAACCTCATCGGTGACCGAGTGCGAGGGCGAAGAACTCCTGCCGGGAGCGGTCGTCGTCTCGCAGCGCCCCATGGACAGCCGATGTGACCGTGTGGGCTCCGGCGGCGCGGACACCGCGAAGGGACATGCACAGGTGCTCAGCTTCGATCGCAACGCCGACGCCCTTGGGTGCGAGGTGCTCCTGCAACCAGTTGGCGACCTGTTGGGTCAGCCGTTCCTGGACTTGCAGGTCTCGCGCGAACAGTTCCACTACCCGAGCCAGTTTGGACAGGCCCAGGATCCGCTCGCCGGGAAGATATCCGACGTGGGCGACGCCGTGGAAAGGCAGCAGGTGGTGCTGACACAGTGAGTGCACGGGGATCGCGCGGGCCATGACCAGCTCGTCGTACTTCTCGTCGTTGGGGAACGTGGTCAGGTCGAATGTGGGCGGCGTGAGGAGCTCGGCGTAGGCATCGGCGACTCGTGACGGTGTCTCGGCCAGCTGTGCGTCGTTCACGTCACGGCCCAGCGCGATGAGCAGATCGGCTACGGCCCGCTGGGCGGCTTCCCGGTTCGGTTCCCGCCGCGCGCCAACCACTCGCAGCCGGTGACTCCCGGCGCGGGTAGGCGCGAGATGTGCCGCCGCCGTCATCAAGCCCCGCGTCCGATGGCGTCCTGCGCTACCGCAAGCCTGGACAGCGCCAACGCCCCGACGAGCAGTCCGAAATCGCGAAGGGCGATGTCGTAGTAGTCGGGAATCAACAGCAGGTTGACGATGATTCCGGCAAGCCAGGCGGCGACCAGCAGCCCGCCGTACCGCGGCTTCAGCGCGACGGCGACGCCAGCGAGGATCTCCACCACGCCGACGGCGTACATCGCCTGCTGCGCCGTGCCGGGAACGATGTCATTGATCACCGGCGCCAGATAGTCGGGCCAGTCGGTCAGCACGTTCGCGAACTTGTCCAGTCCGAAGATGATCGGTGCCACGGTGAAGACTGATCGCAAGAGCAAGAACGCCTGACGCGCCGGCGCACCTGCCAGGTCGCGGCGGGCGGCCACGTGGTCGGGCCCTGGGATGGTGGCCATGATGGCCTCCTCTCTAAAGTTGCCTTCACCCGCATTAGACTCTGCCCGGGTTCTTTCGTCAAGAGATTTCTGCTTTACAATGTGGCCATGGAGCATCGGCCGTTGGCGGATCGGGTGGCGGCCATCGGCGCGCTGGACGAGCCGATCCGGCGGGACTTGTTCGAGTACGTCTCTCACAGCGACGCACCGGTCAGCAGAGACGAGGCCGCCAAGGCGTTGGGGCTCACGCGAACCACTGCCGCATTCCACCTGGACCGGCTTGCCGACAAGGGCCTTCTGACGGTGCAGTTCAAGCGGCTCACCGGCCGGACCGGGCCTGGCTCGGGACGCCCCTCCAAGCTCTACAGCCGAGCGGCCGGCGAGGTTGCGGTCACCGTTCCCGAACGTCGCTACGACTTCGCTGCCGAGATCCTGGTGACCGCGATCGAGGAGTCGACCCGGACCGGTGACCCGGCGGCGGAGACGCTGCTGCGAACGGCCGGGGACATGGGCCGGGCCATGGGCTCCTCCGCCCATTCACTGGAGAAGGTGCTCGAAGACCATGCGTACGAACCCCGAATGGACAGTGACGGCGCGATGGTCCTGGCCAACTGCCCATTCCATCGGCTGGCAAGGGAGCACACCGACACCGTTTGCCACCTGAACCTGGAGCTTCTGCGTGGGATCGCGGAGGGTTCGAACGACCGGCGGTACACCTTGGTGCTCGACCCAGGGTTCGGGCGGTGCTGCGTCCGAGGCCTGGTCCGCCCGAACGCCGACCAGGGTCCGCATACAACGGCCGAAGGGAAGAAGCCTCGATGACCAAGCTGCAACGCCTGTACGCCGACTATGGCCAGAGCCCCTGGCTCGACAACCTAACCCGCGGTTACCTGCGCGACGGCACCCTGGCTCGCATGGTCGCAAACGGGATCCGCGGCGTCACGGCGAACCCGACGATCTTCGCCAAGGCCATCGATGCCTCGGATGACTACGACGACGAGTTCTCCACTCTGATTGTGGCCGGCCGTTCGGTGGAAGACGCCTATTGGGAGATGGTCGTCACCGACATCCACGCCGCCCTCGCCGTCCTGCGTCCCGTTTTCGACGCCGCCGACGGAACCGACGGCTTCGTGTCCGTCGAGGTCGCACCCGACCTGGCGCGTGATACCCGGGCCACGATCGACGCCGCCCGCATGCTGCACCGACGCATCGACCGGCCCAACCTGTTCGTGAAGATCCCGGCGACCGAGGAGGGTGTTCCCGCCGTCGAGGCAATGATCGCCGAGGGCAGCGACATCAACATCACCCTGATCTTCTCCCTGACCCGCTACGCCGAGGTCATCGATGCCTACCTGTCCGGGCTCGAGACGTTCGCCGCCGCCGGCGGTGACCCCGCGACGGTCCACAGCGTCGCCTCGTTCTTCGTCAGCCGTGTCGACACGGAGGTCGACCAGCGACTCGAACGCATCGGCACCGACGAGGCGCTCGGGTTACGCGGCCAGGCCGCAATCGCCCAGGCGAAGCTCGCATACGGTCTGTTCAAGCAGCAATTCTCGGGCGAGCGGTGGCGGCGTCTGGCCCGCCTGGGCGCGCGCCGGCAGCGGCCGCTGTGGGCCTCCACGTCCACCAAGAACCACGCCTACCCGGACACCCGGTACGTCGACGAGCTCATCGGGGACGACACCGTCAACACCCTGCCCGAAGACACCATCGCCGCCTTCGAGGACCACGGCAGCCTGGCCCGCACCATCGACGTCGGCGTGGACGAGGCAACCGAGGTGATGCGGCGGCTGGCCGACGTCGGCGTCGACATGGACGACGTCGGGCTGACCCTCGAGGAGAAGGGTGTCGCCGGCTTCGAGGAATCGTTCCAACAGATGTTCGCCGGCCTCGACACCAAGGCCCAGCAGCTCAGCCGGCGCTGAGATGGACTGGGCCGGATGGGCACTGTTCGGGCTGGTCGCCACCTCTGCGCTCACCGCCGTGATGATCGCCGCCCAACTGGCCGGGCTCACCCGCCTGGACCTTCCTCTTGTGCTCGGCACCATCGTCACCGAGGACCCCGACCGGGCCAGGGTCGCCGGCTTCTTCATCCACCTCTTCGTTGGTCAGGGCTTCGCCCTCGGCTATGCGGCCACGTTCGCCTTGCTGCACCGCGCGACGTGGTGGCTCGGCATGCTCCTCGGTCTCCTGCACGTCGCCGTCGCCCTGACGGTGCTCCTGCCGCTGCTGCCGGGCGTCCATCCGCGCATGGCATCGCACCGGGCCGGCCCGTCGAGCACGGCGGCGCTGGAGCCGCCTGGCCTGCTCGCCGTCAACTACGGCCCCCAGACCCCGGCCGTGGCGGTGGTCGCCCATCTCGTCTACGGAGCAGCCCTCGGACTGCTCCTGCAGGCCCGCTGACATGCACCCGCCGACAGTGCCCGGTGGAGGGTCGTTCACGCCCATCGGGGACTACGGGCTGCTGGGTGACACCCGGACCGCGGCCCTTGTCTCCAGCGCCGGCGCGATCGACTGGATGTGCGTGCCGCGATTCGACGGGCAGCCCGTCTTCGGCCGGCTCGTCGGCGGGCCGTCGGCCGGAACGTTCCGGATCGGCCCTGCCCAGGTCTCCCGGATCATCGAACGTCGCTACAAGAACCACACCGCGACGCTCGAGACGACCTGGGCCGTGGGCGGGAGTCGGCTCACCCTGACGGAGGCGATGGTGGCCGAGGTAGCCGGACACCTGTTGCCCGCGACACTCCTGGTGAGGCGCCTGTCGGTCGCGGGCGGATCCGTCGACGTCATGGTCGAGTTCGACCCGCGCCTCGGGGAGGGTCATCGCCGGCCGAGTATCAGCCGCCGGGAGGACCTCGTGTGCACGTGGGGATCCTTGGCCGTGTCCCTTGGGAGCGACCCAAGACTGGGCATCGAACCCGGTCGGCCCGTCTCGACCACCGTCACCCCGGACCAGCCGATCACCCTCGTGCTGGCGGTGGCCCATCGCGAACCGCTCGTCCACGTCCACCCCGCGATGGCGTGGGAACTACTCGCGGGAGACGAGGCCCGCTGGCGGGCCTGGACCGCGCAGATCGACGACACTCTCCCGTTCCGCGAGGCCGTAGTGCGCAGCCTGCTGACGTTGCGGCTCTTGACCTATGCACCCTCTGGGGCCGCGGTCGCCGCAGCCACCACGTCGCTACCCGAGGAACTCGGTGGCGTGCGGAACTGGGACTACCGCTACGCCTGGCCGCGTGACGCCAGCATCGGTGTCGCCGCGTTCCTCGGAGTCGGCAAGCTCGCCGAGGTGCGAGGCTTCCTCGGATGGCTCCTGCACGCCAGCCGGCTCGACCGGCCACGGCTACCGGCCCTCCTCACCCTGGACGGCCGCCACGTACCGAAGGAACGCGAGGTCCACGGCTGGGCCGGTTACGCCGCCAGTGTTCCGGTGCGGGTCGGCAACGGCGCGGCCGACCAGCACCAACTCGACGGCTACGGCTGGGTGGTCGACGCCGCCTGGGTGCTCGTGCAGGCCGGGCATCACCTCTACTCCGAGACCTGGCGGGCGATGCGCGGTTTCGCGGACTTGGTCGCCAGGCGCTGGCAGCAGCCGGACGCAGGCATCTGGGAGATCCGCGACGACGTCGCCCACCACGTGCATTCCAAGCTCATGGGCTGGCTCGCCCTCGACCGTGCCCTTCGCATCGCCGACACCCACCGACTGCCCGCCCGACAACGCCAGCGGTGGCTGACAGCACGAGAGGCTCTCGCCGCCGATGTCAAGGCACGAGGTTACGACCCGGCCCGAGGGAGCTACACCCGCACGTACGGATCCGCTGATCTCGACGCAGCGGTGCTCGTCCTGCCGCTGCTCGACATCGAGGACATCGACTCCCCCCGCGTGCTGGGAACGATCGACGCCATCCGCGACGACCTGTCCGCCGGCGGGCCGCTGCTGTACCGCTACCCGCCCGGGCAGGACGGGCTCACCGGCGCCGAAGGCGCCTTCCTACCTTGCTCGTTCTGGCTCGTCCAAGCCCTCGCCCGGACCGGAAGACACCCCGAGGCCGTTGAACTGTTCCAGGCCCTTCTCGACCACGCGAACCCGCTCGGCCTCTATGCCGAGGAGATGGACCCCTCGACCGGAACCCACCTCGGCAACTTCCCGCAGGCCCTTACCCACGCCGCGCTCGTACAGGCTGCACTCGCGATCCGAGACGCCAGCCAGCCTCAGTTGTCCAGCTCGCGGTAGTTCTCCGTGCGGGTGACGAACAGCGCTGGGGAAACGGTCGCGACCGCACACTGGAACCTGGAGACGCGAGTGGGCGCCGCTAAGCTCCAATTCCATGCCGATCGAGTGGGCCGGTTTGACCCCGGGCCTGCTACTTGCGCTGGACCCACGTCGTGGCGTGCCGCTGCGGTCTCAGCTCGAGGGAGAACTGCGCCAGGCGATCCGGTCCGGGCGCCTGACGGTTGGGGAGCGCCTTCCGTCCTCCCGGGCGTTGGCGCACCAGCTGGGCGTCTCCCGAGGACTCGTGCAGGAGTGCTACGGCCAGCTCCAGGCAGAGGGCTATCTGACCACTCGGGTGGGCTCGGCGACCCGGGTTGCAGCGGGCGGACAGGTCGCAACCGCTCCGCTGGCTCCATCCACCAGCCCGCCTCGCCTGATCGCCGACTTCCGTTCCACCGTGCCCGATCTCTCGAGCTTCCCGCGAGGCGACTGGGCCTGGGCTGTGCGGGAGGTCTGCCGCAGCATGCCCACCGCGTCATTCGACTACGGCGACCCGCGCGGCAGCGCGGTCCTTCGTGAGGTGCTGGCCGCCTACCTGCGCCGCGTGCGTGGCGCCGCAGCGGACCCGGAACGAATGGTCGTCTGCACGGGGTTCACGCAGGGGCTCAATCTCGTGCTGCGCGTTCTGGCACGTGACGGTGTGCGGCGGGTTGCGATCGAGGACCCCGGATACGACGACACGGTCGCCATCGCTGTCGCCTGGGCCGGCGTGGAGGCCGTCCCCGTACGGGTCGACGACCGTGGGATCGACGTGGACGAACTCGCCACCACCGGAGCCCGGGCCGTGGTACTCACCCCGGCCCATCAGTGGCCCACCGGCGTGGTGCTGGCACCCGAACGCCGGCACGCGCTCGTTGCGTGGGCGACGGCACATGACGCGACGATC
>Ga0126304_10001306_pt1 | contig 11590 bp, 10 predicted proteins | sample Plot25_FD_92538 | JGI IMG/M metagenome (GOLD analysis project Ga0126304, IMG submission 92538) | Serpentine soil microbial communities from UC McLaughlin Reserve, CA, USA - Plot25 | ecosystem: Environmental > Terrestrial > Soil > Grasslands | place: USA: UC McLaughlin Reserve, Lake County... | reverse complement strand
CCGTCCATTGCGGCGCGTCGATCAATTCGTCTCCCTGAAGATCCCAGGCGAGCTGAATCAGCTGTCTCAACGGCAATCCGACCACATTGACCATTCCGGTCGGCTGAATGCGAGCGTTGGCGTCCTTCTGATCCGGTGACGTCGGCTTTATGGTCGCCACCTCGAACTCGGGTGGCGATGGCGGCGGGAGCACCTTCGCAACCTCAGGCGAATTCGCCGTCGGCTTGCGTTCAACGCTATCCACCACGAGCGTCAACGTAGGCATGTCCTTCAGCTCGAGCTTCAGGCCAAGCTGTTTTTCCAATGCGTCGAAGAGGCTGATGCCTTCGCTTCCCGCTTGCGGCAGCAGCGGTCGCGCATGAAATCTGATGTCGAAGTCCCAGCCACCCTGCAGACCAGTTTTGTCTACGACCGGATTCGGCAAGTACGCACCTGCGACCCTCGGCAGGAGCTGCGCCAGCGCAGTCATCGTCATGTTGCGGCAGATGGCCATCTGCGGCGGGATTGCGCCGGGCTCTGGCTGCTGCGGCTGTGGCTGCGGCTGACATCCAGGAGCGCCCGCACCGGATGTTTCCTTCATCTTGTGGGTGCCGTTAACGGTCATGACGAAGGCGGTGAGCGGCCTGGTGTCTTCGTGAACGGCCAGCTTGAATCGATCGGCGAGCAAAGTCCGCAGCATCAGCCTGGCATCGGCGGCCGGCGTCGGCGCTGGCGCCTTCGCGATCACCGTGTAGCGATCGAGCTCGAGCCAATTCGGCCCGCCGGCCACTTTCTCGGCCTCGATCCCGTAGGCGATCCTGATCAGATCGACCATCGTCGCATTGTGCAGCTCGTAGCGACCATCGCGGATCGCGTTGCCAGTAACGCCAACGTTCATCTGGCGGTCGCTGACGCGAACGTCTGCGATTTCGAATGTGGGGCTGGCGGGGGTGGTCTGTCCGAAAACGGGAATGGGGAGGAGAACGATAGTGCCGACGAGGAGAGCTCGCAGAATCATGCTCCCTTCGACGCGTGCGAGCCTCTTACGGTTCGATGAATGTTAGATGGTAAGCCCCGCCTCAGCCCTCACTCTTTCGCATTCAATCTCGTGCTCTGACTCGCGACGGCGAGCCAGCGGCCGCCGCGGTTCACCCACACGTCCACGTAGCGATAACGCACCTCGGTCGGCTTGCCGTTCACCGGACCGACCAGGACCTGCGTGAACCACACGACGGCGGTATTGCCGAACGTCTTGACGATGAACTCGTCGAGGCGGGAGGAATCGACCTGCTGGCGCTTGTCGCCGGCGAGGCTCAGCTCCTTGGCTCTGTCGCCGCGCGAACCGTCACCATAGGTGGCGATGAACTCGTCGGCGAGCAGTGTCTCGATGAACTTCGCGTCGCCGCGATGAAACGCCGCGTCCCACTGCTGCTCCAGCTCGATGAGAATCTGCTGGTCGGACCTCACGTCCTGCGCGCTGGCCACCCCGCTCATTGCGAGCAGCGCAGCCACCAATCCGAGAACACGAAGTCGAGCCATCTGGTGGTGCCTAAACTTTCTTCGCGGTCAGCTCGTCGTAGGCCACCTGCAGTTGTGGCTGGCCTTCGTTCGCCGCGAACTGCGGCATGCCGGTCTTGATGATCTCGTCGGCCGACTTCCCGGCCTTGATCCCCTTCTGCACGTAGTCGAGCATCGCGGAGAAGTAGTCGCGCAGCGCCAGAAGATCAGCTTTTGGTCCAGTCACCGGCGCACCGACTTTCGAGTGGCCGAAGATGTAGACGGTGTCGGCGTTATGGTCTTTCACGACCTTTTCGAGCGAGACCAGCCAATTGCGAATTGACGCGCCCGCGGGACGGTCCACGCGCGGATGCCGCTGATGCGACATCAGGTCGCCCATGTGCACCACGTTGGCGCGCTGGAAGAGGACCACCGCGTCTCCGCCCGTGTGGCCGGGGCCGTAGTGACGAGCCGACACCACCTCGCTGCCAAGATCGACCTTCCAGTCGGTCTTGAACATCGTGTCGGCGTAGGCCTGCTGGTCTTCGCTCTTCTGGGCCGCCGCCTGCTTGCGTTGCAGGCCCGGGGCATTCTCCTGCGCCACGATCTTGACGACCGACGGCTTCAGCACCTTGTTGCCGCCGGTGTGATCCGGATGATGATGCGTGTTGATCAGCAGGTCGATCGTGCGTCCGCCGGTCATCGGCTTGAAGCCATCGAGAAACATCTTCGACGTGTCGGCGAACTGGCTATCGATGACCACGATTGCGTCGGGGCCGACGAGCCATCCCATCGTGCCACCCCGCGCCGTGAACGTGCCAACGTTGCGGCGCAGCGACGCGAACATTGGAACGGTCGGCGGTTGCGCGGCGGCGGGCGCCTGCTGCGCGAACAGCCGTCCGCGCATGAGCGCGCCGGCGGCCACGGCCAGCGACGATCTCAGGATGAAGTCACGTCGATTCGAATCCATGCTCGCTCCTTGTCGGTCCGGCTAAAGCCGGACACTACATTTGGATCACAACCTTGCCGATGAACTGCCCTGAGGCGTGATGCGCATACGCCTGCTTCGCTTCCTCAAAAGGAAACACACGATCGATGACCGGCTTCACCCGGTTCACCACGATCGCGCGGTTCATCTCCTCGAACATCTCGCGGTCGCCCACAAAGATGCCGTGTAGATTGCCTGCTTTGTACATCAACGGAAACGGACTCGTGTCGCCGTCGCGGCCCGCCACAAAGCCAATCAAGCACACCTTGCCGCCACGAGCCAGGGACTGCACTGACCGGGCGAACGTGCCGGCGCCGCCGACTTCGATCACGCAGTCTACTCCGCGACCGGTCATGCGCAGCACCTCCTTCTCCCACTCCGGCGTGCGCATGTAGTTGATGCCATCCGAGGCGCCCAAGGCCCGAAGCCGCTGAATCTTCTCATCGCGGGACGAGGTGGCGAGCACGCGGGCGCCTGTCGCACGCGCCAACTGCAGCGCGAACACAGAGACACCACCCGTGCCGAGCACCAGTACTGTCTCGCCGGCTCGAATAGGGCGGCCGGCCCGAAAGAGCGCGTGCCATGCAGTCACGCCCGCACACGGGAGACACGCCGCGTCTTCGTAGGTGAGGCCCTCGGGAATCGCGACGACCCCGTCTTCATAGAAGGTCGCGTAATCAGCCAGCGTGCCATCGAGCGGCGAGCCCAGTGCAAGCGGCGGCGCATCGGGTGCGGCATTGGGTGGCCGCTGAAAGAAGCACCCGGCGACACGATCGCCGACGCGCACCCGCGAGACGCCGGAGCCAACAGCCGCGACATCACCGGCGCCGTCCGACAGCGGAATCAGATCACGTGTATTGGGTCCGGTGAAATACGTGCCGCTCACGACGAGCTGATCGCGATAGTTGAGCGATGCGGCCCGCATACGGACGAGCACCTGCCCTGGTCCAGGGCGCGGATCAGGGCAATCGGCCAGGCGTAGATCACCAACGCCTTTCGCGCCCGGTGGAACGACCCACGCGCGCACTAGACGGCCACCTCGCTCGGCTCATTCACGTTGGGACGCTTCCGCAGCACGCGGTTCCACCACATGATCACCCCGGTCACCAGCATCAGCGCAGGTAGGAGACCGAGGAATGCCCACACCGCCTTGAGCACCGGCGCGTTGCGCCAGCGGCCGAAGTGCAGCCGCGTCAGCCACGTCAGGACGACATCACCGGGACGGTCGCCGAGGATCGCATCGGGATCGGAAATCGAATCGACGAAGTTCGAGAACGGTTCCGGCACGCCGAGATAGAAGCCGGAAATGCCCCACATCAGCATGAAGAGAAACAACCAGAATCCGATGGCGCTGTGCAGGTCCCAATTGAACCGCCGCCACCCGGAACTCCACTTGATCCCGAGGCTTCGCTTCCAACGAGCGATACCCGGCCACCACACTACGAGACCGGTGATCACGGTAATGCTGAAGATGGCGCTGCCGAGGCCATTCCAGAACCGGCCTGGACGATCGAGCAGCAGTTCGTCATGCAGTCGAGCGAGCCAGAGCACGAAGTACTCGCCCTGGGTCACCGAGTCGCCGAGGTCTTCACCGGTGTAAGGGTTGAACAGACGTTCCTTCTTCTCGGTGCCGAGCTCGACCCAGATTTCGATCGTCGGATTGCGCCGCGTGATGCGATCACCAACGCGCGTCACCCTCCAGCCTGGATACAGACGTTCGGCCCTGGCCTGCAGCTGTTCCGACGTCAGCCGTGTGGCCTTGGCATCGAAGGTCGGCCGCGCAGTGGCAAAAAATCGATCGAGCTCGTTGCGATAAACGAGCGCGCTGCCGGTCACGCTCAACATCACGACGTAGAGTCCCAATATGAGCCCGGTCCACAGATGAATCTGAAACAGTGCCCGGCGCAGCCACACCCTCTGCGGCTGACGCACCCATCGTTGCCAAACGGACATTTCCGGTGAGTTGTACACCAACTTGGTGCGCACTTCTGCATAAACGCTTAAGAGTCCCCCGCGATCGGCCGATAAAAGAGGCTAATCAGCCCCGGCCTGACTGGACCCCCGTTCCGCCTTCGCCGAGGCTACGGCGGGACAGGCTTTCACGGTTGGGCACGGGTCTACGCATGCTCATTCGCGCACTCATGACCGCCGCCCTGCTGGTCGCCGTCTGGCCGGCGTCCGCTCACGCGCAAATCTATGCGTGGCGCGACGCCAATGGCACCCTGGTGCTCTCGGATCGCGTGATCGATCAGCCGACCGACGTGTATCAGGTCGAAGGGGCGCCGCAGTTCGTCTCGACAACCCCCGTCGAGACCCTATCGGCACGGGAACTGTTCGAACCGTATGTGCTCGAATACTCGAACCGTCATTCGCTCCGGCCCGAACTGGTGCGGGCGGTGATTCAGGTCGAATCAGGCTACAACCCACGAGCGCTCTCGCCCAAGGGCGCGATAGGACTGATGCAGCTGATGCCCGAGACCGCGCGGATGCTCGGCGTCCAGCGGCCGTACGATCCCGAGCAGAACATTCGCGGCGGCACGCGCTACCTCCGATTGCTGCTCGACAAGTACGACGGCAACGAGGAGCTCGCGCTGGCGGCCTACAACGCCGGATCGGGCGCCGTCGATCGCCACGGCAGGCGCATTCCTCCGTATCGCGAGACGCGTGATTACGTCCGGAAGGTGGGCTCCAAGTCCGGCAACACCGCATACACGACGCGCAAGCTGCGCATCTACAAGACGATTGAGATCGCGAACGGCCGCGTCGTCCCACGCTACTCCTCGGAGCAACCGTCCTCCGGAACCTTCGAAATCATCACCCGCTAGACTCATCCCGACGCTCGTCCCAACTTGGGAGTTGGGCGTTGGGAGTAATTGGGGCTTGGGCGTTGGGCGTTGGGAGTTGACGTAGTATCTCCTCATGCGTCCCGCAGCCATCGCGATGGCGCTGCTCGTCGCCGTGTGGCGGACGGGCGCGCAGGTGCCGGAGCCTCTGCCCGAAGCGCTGACGCAGATGGTCGAAGCCGAGCGTGCTTTCGCCGCACGCGCACTCGTCGTCGGTTGGAAGGACGCCTTCCTCGAGTATTTCTCTGCGAGCGCCGTCGGATTCGCCGACGGTCAACCAGGATCGGCACGCGAGCAGATCGCCAAGAATCCCGATCCACCAAAGGATCTGCAATTGATCTGGGAGCCGCGGTACGGTGACGTCGCCGCCAGCGGCGAGCTCGGATATCTCACCGGGCCGGTGCGCAACGTGCGCGCCTCACGCGACGGCGGCAAACCGCGATTCTCGAACTACGCGTCGGTGTGGAAGCGGCAAAAGGATGGATCGTTCAAGGTCGTCATGGACGTCGGCATCAACACGCCGGGCGCAGTATCGTTCCCGACCGGCTTCACCCGCGCGCCCCACAAGAATCGTTTCACCGGCGATTACGACGACTCGACGCCGCCGCTCGGTACGGCGGATGAACTGCTGAACAGTGCGCTGAAGACCAGCCAGCTGCCCGCCTATCGGCCACACCTGGCGGAGGGCGTCCGCTTCCATCGCCAGAATCAGATGCCGATCGTCGGGGTAGCGGCCGCGACCAAATGGCTCGCGTCTCAGCGGGCGGTTTCGAGCGTCGACTCGCGGTTCGCCGAAGTGGCGCGCTCCGGCGATCTCGGCTACACCTGGGGCACGTTCACGATCGCGCCGCGTACGGTGACCGCCGGCGGCCGCGGACAGTCGCAAACCGTCAATATCCAGGCGGGTTTTTACGTGCGAATCTGGGTCCGCGAGCGGAACGGCCAGTGGAAGGTCGCGCTCGACGTGCTACAATAGCCCCTTTGTAAGCACGGGAATTTTCACTAGAGAGAGGACCCACGCACTGTGGCCAAGCGTACAAAGTCCGCCCTGAAAGCGAATCGACAGAACATCGTCCGCCGCGAGCACAACCGTCAGATGCGTTCGAAGCTGCGCACCGCGCTGAAGGCGATTCGCGCGTCGCTCGACGCCAAGGATTTTTCGGGTGCAAAGACGGCACTCAACAAGACGGTCTCCATCGTGGACAAGATGGCGACCAAGGGCATCATCCACCGGAACACGGCGGGCCGCTACAAGTCACGGCTGTCATCGCGCCTCGCAAAAGCTAGCGCGTAGAGACGGCGGGTCTACAAAGCAAGACCCGCCCTACGCTCTTCGTCGCGCGTCCACGCACATTTCGACAACAAGCCGCTCGAGAAGGATTCTGGCATCGCCGCCGGATGACTTGAGTGCGATATCGGTTCTGAAGAGCGCATCCATCGCCGGCCGCAGCCGCGGCCCCGATAACTTCTCCGCCGCGATCCTGATCTGACCGAGGATCTTCACGGCGACATCTCCGCTCTCGAACGCCAGGCCCAGCTCGCGCAGCGCCTCGCGTACATCGTTGCGCTGAATCGCGTTGGCGATGCCCCAATCGGCCTGCGCCTCTGGTCCCGCTGACACCGACTGTCGCACATCGTCTACCGTGATGGTGGACTGGCCCATGGCGTAGAGCGTCAGGCGATCGAACCCCGCGCGCAGACGCACGACGTCCGGGCCGGCACGCGCCACGAGCTCGCCGACGGCGGCAGGTTCGAACGCCACCTTCTCGCGTGTCGCGCGCGTTTTCACCCACCGCTGTCCGTCGGCCTCGGTTTCGATTGTGCCGCAGTCCACCACGTGCGCCACCTTCAGCAACAGCTGAACGACTCGGCGTCGTCGATCGATGGGACCGCACACGAACACGACGGTCGCATGTGACGGTGGGTCCTTGATGAACTCCTCCAGTCGCTCCTGCTCTGCCTCGGACGCTTTGCTCTCGCGCTTCGGAATGAGCAGCTTCTCGGCTTCCGACACGACCACGACCCGGCGAGGCGCCATCATGGGCAGCGTGGTGGCCGCGTCGATGAGCGCATCGACTTTGGTCTCGCCGCCGTAGATCCGTTCCACGTTGAAGGCGCGCAGGTCCTCCTCGACCATCTCGGCAAATTCGGCGGCGACCGAGGACTTCTCGAGATCGTCAGCACCGACCAGCATGTAGAGCGGATCGGTCTCGCCGGCGGCGAGCTGCTTTCGAAGAATTGTTGCGGTGAGAACCGGCATTTTGTGTCCTAGAACGCCTCGAGAATCGCCGTCACGACCGTGCGCGCCACATCGGCGGCGATGCGGTCGAAGGAGCTGCGCTCCTGATCGAGGAACGCGCCGGCGTCGATGACATTGCTGGAGCTGCGCGTGGTGAGCTCCGACTCCTCCCGGAACGTCAGCGCATCGTTCGACCACAGCACCATGTTGGTGCGCGTATCCGTGAGCTGCACCTTCATCGTCATGATGAACAGGTAGCGCGAGGCCAGCTGGCTTTCATTGAAGCCGACCGGCTGCGCCGAGATGCCAATGATCTCACCGGAGAGCACCGCGTCGGAGCCAGACGCTTCCGGGACGACCGTGTACTTCCCGCGCCCGATGAACTCCGTGCGGATCTTCTCGGTGAGGACCAGCTCGACCTGCTGATATGTGCTGCGATTCTCGATCTGCGGGATACCCACCACCCTGATGTAGTCGGGCAGGAACGAGCCGCGGCCGGCGAGCGCGTATCCACAACTCGAGCTCACCAGCGTCAGCGTGAGGATCAGCGCGGCTCTCATGTCACGATGCCACGTCATCGCACGACGATTGAAACCAGGCGGCCTTTCGCGACGACGACCTTCTGCACCGTCTTCCCCGCAGTATGCGCCTGCACCGCCGGATCGGCCAATGCCAGCGCTTCGAGCTCCGACTCCGACGTCGAAGCAGCAACGGTCAGACGACTGCGCACCTTGCCGTTGACCTGCACGGGCACGGTGATCTCCTCCGCCTTGGCGACCTCGGGATCGAACGACGGCCAGCTCACAGCCGTGAGACCGTCTTGATACCCGAGTGTGCACCACAGCTCCTCCGACGTGTGCGGTGCAAATGGCGACATCATGAGAACCAGCGACTCGATCGCCTCGCGGACCACGGCAATCGTCTCAGCACGCTCCATCTCGCCGGCGTGCTCGACGTCTTCGTCGCCGCGGTGGCCCGGGCCACCGGTCACCGTCTGCTCACTGAACGCGTAGAGCTCGTTGACCAGCTCCATCAGCGCCGCTACAGCTGTATTCAGCTGCTGCCGCTGCTCGATATCAGCGGTCACCCGGCGCATCGTGTCGTGGGTCTTCCGGCGCAGCGCGCGCTCGGCCGCGTTGAGCGATGCCTGTTGCGGCGGGGCGAGACCTTCTCCTCCGACGGTCTCGCACCAATGGTCGACCAAACGCCAGACGCGGGCGAGGAAGCGGAAGCTGCCTTCGAGGCCAGAGTCCGTCCACTCGACCTCCTTCTCCGGCGGCGCGACGAACATCACATACAGGCGGAGCGCGTCAGCACCATACTTCTGCAGCATCGTGTCCGGGTCAACGACGTTGCCCTTGGACTTCGACATCACGGCGCCGTCTTTGAGCACCATGCCCTGTGTCAGGAGCTGCGTGAATGGCTCGGCGTGGTCGACCATGCCGAGATCGCGGAACACGCGCGCGAAGAAGCGCGAGTAGATTAAGTGCAGGATCGCGTGCTCGACGCCGCCGCTATAGAAATCCACCGGCAGCCAGTACTTCGCTGCCGCCGGATCAAAGGCCTGTTTGTCGTTCCGCGGATCCGCAAAGCGGTAGAAGTACCACGACGAATCGACGAACGTGTCCATCGTGTCCGTTTCGCGGCGGGCTGCCTTGCCGCACTTCGGGCACCTCACGTTGACGAACTCCGGCACTTGCGCGAGCGGTGAATCGCCGCGGCCGGTGAACTGCGCGATTGTGGGCAGCTCCACGGGGAGCTGATCGTCCGGCACCGCGACGATGCCGTCGGTCTCACAGTAAATCATCGGGATGGGCGTGCCCCAGTAGCGCTGGCGCGAAATGCCCCAGTCCTTGAGCCGGTACTGAATTGTCCCCTCGCCGATGCCGCGCTCCTTCGCGACGGCGGTCATCTTCTTCAGCGCCTCTTCGGAGGTCAGACCAGAGAAGTCGCCGGAGTTCACCAGGCGTCCGTAGTTCGACACGGCTTCCGTGAGGACGTCCGACGCCGCAGCCTTCCCGTCAGGCGTCACGACGACGCGGATCGGGAGGTTGAACTTGCGGGCGAACTCGAAGTCGCGTTCGTCGTGGGCCGGCACAGCCATTACTGCGCCCGTGCCGTACTCGCCGAGGACGAAGTTCGCGACCCAGATCGGCACCGGTTCGTTCGTGAACGGATTGATCGCGCGGCAGCCGGTATCGAAGCCTTCTTTCTCGATCTCACCGCTCATGCGCGCCGCACGGTCCTGGAGGCGGAACGCCTGCGCCTTTTGCTTGAGCGCCGCCGGATCGTTCGACCGGTTGGCCAACGTCTGGACGAGTGGATGCTCGGGCCCGAGCAGCACGAAGGTCGCGCCGTAGATCGTGTCGAGGCGGGTCGTGAACACCTCGATCGAGGTTTGCGGATCGTCTTCAAGCGGAAACTTTACGCGCGCGCCTTCCGACCGCCCGATCCAGTTCCGCTGCATCGTCAGAACCTTCTCGGGCCAGCTGGTCAATGTGTCGGTGGCGTCGAGGAGCTCGTCAGCGTAAGCGGTGATGCGGAAAAACCACTGTTCGAGATCACGCGTTTCAACCGGCGAGTCACAGCGCCAGCACTTGCCGTCTACCACCTGCTCGTTGGCGAGCACCGTGTTATCGACCGGACACCAGTTCACCGACGATTTCCGTCGATACGCGAGGCCCCTCTCGAACATCCGGATGAACAGCCACTGGTTCCACTTGTAGTACTCGGCGTCGCAGGTCGCGAGCTCGCGTTCCCAGGCATAGCTGATGCCGAGGCGCTGGAGCTGACCTTTCATGTGCGCGATGTTGCCGCGTGTCGAGACCTCCGGATGGATGCCGTTCTTGATCGCCGCGTTCTCGGCGGGCAGACCGAAGGCATCCCAGCCGAACGGGTGCAGCACGTTGTAACCACGCATCCGCTTGGTGCGGGCCATGACGTCGCCGATGATGTAGTTGCGAACGTGTCCGACGTGGGCGTGCCCAGACGGGTACGCGAACATCTCGAGGCAATAGAACTTCGGCCTCGACGGATCGACGGCAACCTCAAACGCGCGTGCGGCCGCCCATTTTTGCTGCCATTTCTTATCGAGATCTTGTGGATGGTAGTCGGGCATCGATCGGTCTACGGTCTACAGTCTGCGGTCTACGGTCCTCGCTCCACCGAAGACTGAAGACCGAAGATCGACAACCTTCAGTTCTGATTATAACTTCCAGCGATCCGACAGGTGCGGGAGCACGGCCTTGACGGTCGCTTCGCCGCGCGGCGCTGCGCCCACAGGGGCGGCGACTCGATTCGTGTCGCCCTCGAGCGCGTGTATCGACGCGCGAAGCGATTCGGCCAGCGCGGCCAGGTCGTATCCGCCTTCGGTGACCGCGACCACACGGCCGTCGCAGCATTCGTCGGCTACCGTGGCAATCGCCGACGTGAGATGGCCGAAGTACGGACCGGTCAGGCGCATGCCGGCGAGCGGATCGTTCATGTGCGCGTCGAAGCCGGCAGAGATCAGAATCAGCTCCGGTCGAAACTGCTTCAGGATCGGTAGCGCGATCTTCGTGTATACCAGCTGGTAGTCGGCGTCAGTCGCGCCGGCGCTGAGTGGAAGGTTGATCGTGTAGCCACTGCCCGCACCCGTTCCAATGTCGCTTGCTGCGCCCGTCCCTGGATAGTACGGGAACTGATGTGAGGAGATGAACAACACCGACGGATCGTTGTAGAAGCTCCACTGCGTGCCGTTGCCATGATGGACGTCGTAGTCCACAATCGCCACACGGCTCAGACCACGCGCCCGAGCCGACGCAGCAGCAATGGCGACGTTGTTGAAGAAACAGAATCCCATCGCGCGATTTTGCTCGGCGTGATGGCCAGGAGGCCTGACCAGCGCCAGCGCACGTGTGCCAGCGTCGCTATCCAGCACATGTCCGACGGCGGTCACGACAGCACCGGCCGCCAGATACGCCGCCGAGACCGTGCCCGGCGACGTGAACGTATCCGGATCGAGAGCCACAGCGCGTCCGGCGGTCTCCTTGATGGAAGTCAGAT
>Ga0126304_10001305_pt1 | contig 11593 bp, 7 predicted proteins | sample Plot25_FD_92538 | JGI IMG/M metagenome (GOLD analysis project Ga0126304, IMG submission 92538) | Serpentine soil microbial communities from UC McLaughlin Reserve, CA, USA - Plot25 | ecosystem: Environmental > Terrestrial > Soil > Grasslands | place: USA: UC McLaughlin Reserve, Lake County... | reverse complement strand
TATAACTTCTTTTTTGAGTAGGCCTTATCGCAAACAAAGGAGTGAGGTTGGTAGTGGTACCCGTAGCCCTCACGTAAAGCGTGTCGACAGAATTGGATGCATAAGGAATAAAGTTGGTCACCTGTGCAAGGGCGACGTTTGAAAAAATGTTTTCATTTCTTCTTGTAGAAAACAGATCCACATTTGGCAATGGTGTTGATGAATAAATCAGATTTGCAAATCTGATTCGCGAACTGGTATCTGCAGGAATCTCTATTACGTCAGTCACAAGTTTATACTTGACCGCGTTTACAGTATCGTACGTGAACAACGTATAGTTTTTTCCAGCCTCAAACGTGGACGTAAAGTTCACGACGGTCTGAGTAGAGCCTGCAAGCGTATCTTTTACCGTAACTGCACGACTTCCAGGTTCAATAACCGAGGTATATCCGGTTGAGGGAAACAGTGCTCCATAACCGATGATAGAGCCTGTTACAGGAACATTATCGATATACACATAATTTCTATTTGTATTCACTGCACCATTGTATACTTTAAGAAGGGCCTTGCCCGACAGTTCCGTTTCTTCAACGATAAGTTTTTTAAATTCTTTTTTGCATGAAAAAAACATTACTGCAACCGCTATGCAAAAACCGATTGTATATTTTTTCGAGATTTTCATTGTTGTACTGTTTATGACATTAAACGCATTATTTCTGAGAGAACCATTGTTCTTTGGTATTATAGTCCAGAGCCAGTCCGCCTAAGCGATCCAGTTCATCAATATTGTATAAGTATTCGGAATTGTAGCGTGGTCGCGCCCGGTAAACCAATTTAGTACTGTTATTTATATACAAATCGATTCCCGATGGCGTAATAAAATCGGCATACACCTGGCTTCCACCTTCTATATCGGTGTAATGATATCTTCTCATGTCTACCCATGTTTCGATCAGACCATATCCGAATAATGCAATGTATTTCTGCAACATAATATGCGACAAAGTGAGATTAGCGGCAGTTGGCACCACGGCAGGATTTGCAAGGTACGCAGCTTTCTTAGCAGCAGTTATCTCCCTTCCAGCCCGTATATTGGTGTTATACGTACTAGTGAGCATATCAAAGTTCAAACTGATTCCTTCCTGGTAAGCGGTCAATGCAGCGGCCTTATCACCCTTTCGGAAATGTGCCTCTGCTTTCATAAATTTAACTTCACTCGCAGTTATGATAGGGAACGGAACCCCATTCTTGAAAATATAACGGCCTGTGTCAGCCGTAGGAGAAGTAGTCGTGTCAAATCCCTGTCCCCAGAATCCCGCAGGTCTGTCGTTTGCTACCAGGGCGCTGGTACCCTTATTGGGAAGTATGCCCCTGTACGTTTCATTTCGGTTTTCTCTTAACAGGTAAGACGCTCTGGGATCATTGGCTCCACTAAACCTGCTATTCAATCCAGTTAGTAAATTCGTAATATATACGGTTTGACGAAGTGCACCAACGTTACTTCTGTAAGGACCGTAAAAATTAGAAGTACCTGTGATTCCTGTATTTGCAAACTTCGCCGTTGCATTATCAGCATTGTCATTAATGGCAAGGTTAGAATAAAATATAACCGAATCAGGTTTGTAGTCAGCTTTATTGCTTAATTGATTAAAGGATCTTGCCATCACCGAATAAACAAATTTTTTCCACCTGTTTATGTCACCATTATAAAAGAATGCGTCTCCCTTTGCGAGGTTTTGTGGATCAACTCCATCACCCGTCATATTGAGATAAGCAATAGCCTGTCGACATAAGGACCTTACTGTATCATACACATCCTTCTGTTCATCATATTTAAAAGTGAGTTTTGTTGGATCAAATGCTTCTTTCAGGATCACTTCTCCATACATATTCGTAAGATTCAACCATGACCATGCCCTGATCGCTAAACCTACGCCAACGTAATCCCATTTCTTGTCTTCAATACCCCAGTCAATCATACGACCAAGGTTATGGCCCATACCGAAGTAATGCATCGCCCAAATGGATCCCAGAACATCACTGGCGCCTGTAGCGCCTCCCATCTGGTCATATTGGTTGCCGGTTGTGTTTGTGGCCCAGTATTGAATGTATCGGCCAACGTATAATCCATCGTTTGCAACCCCGTATGCCGATCCGGCAGCGGCGGAACTACCAACCATATTTCCGATGATGCCAGGCAACAAGGTTTCGATCGGCTTTTTTACGCCTGCGTTAGGATTCGTATATGCCTCATCGATTTTTTTCTGGCAGGAAACTAACAAGATTGCTGTTGCAATTGTTACATATATAGTAGTACTTGAAAATATTCTTTTCATAATAATAATGTTTAAGATTAAAAACCGGCTCTGATTCCGATATTAAAACTGATGGGTGGCGGTAGAGTACCATAGTCAAAACCCCACGCGCCGACTCCACGACTTCCAGCAGTATTTCCATTGGTCGCGGGATCACCACCGGTATAATTTGATATCACAACCAGGTCGGTCCCGGTTACAAACGCACCGAGACTTTTAAATCCTTTGATGCGTTTAACCATTGCCTGGGGAAAAGTATAGTTCAATGAAATATCCCTTAACCTGAACCAGTTGATATCTTTTTCAATGAAGGCTTCTTCTGGCATTCCTGTAGCTGTGTAATAAGCATCATTGTACGCAGGAATTACAGAGATGGTATTTCGGGTTGGAGTAGAGGTGTTCTGCTTGCCATCGTTTAACACTCCTTCTACAACTCTCGCAGTATATCTGTCAATGGTCAGATCACTCTTGCCAATACCGGTCAGATACATCTTGTTAGCATTGAAAACGTCGCCACCGACTTTTAAGTCCCAAAGAAAATTCAATTTCCAGTTTTTGTATGTAAACGAGTTGATTGTTCCCAGGGTGAAATCAGGATTACGATCTCCCCTTACTCTGAAAACGGCATCCAATACCGGTAATCCGTTCAAAGGATTTATGACGATGTCCCCGGCATTATTTCTTGTGTATCCATAAGATGTAATTGAAGTTGTTGTACCTCCCCTCACTAAACCACCTCTGGCATTTCCGTACAGCCATGTGTCGGACAAATAATATTCAGCCAGGTTCGCGGGCAGGTGCTCCACCTTATTCCACATTTTATTAAAGTTGAACCGGATGTTCCAGCCCCAATCGGACTTTCTAACAACCGTTGCATCGAGACTTACTTCGAAGCCCTGGTTTCTTGTGCTACCTGCGTTCTGAGTATTCAATACAAATCCAGTGGCATAACTCAATCTGAAATTTTCTACAATCTGCTCCTTATTCAGTGTGTTGTAATAGGTCACATCTAGCCCAAGCCTGTTGCTGAACAGTTTCAATTCTGTCCCAACCTCGTATGTGCTTTGTCTTTCAGGCCTGAGATCCGGGCTGTTGTTATTAAAGCCATAAGAAAATCCACTACCACTGGCGAAGTTGTCCACGAATACAGATTGTGTTGAGTAAGGCGAGTTTAGTCTGGCTGTACTGGCAATTGAGGTTCTCAACTTGATGTACTCGATGACCTTATTATTTTTAATTGATGGAAATACATCCGACAGGATCACACTCAAACTTGCTCCGGGATAATTATAGTTTCGATTGGCCTCAGGTAGGGTAGAGGCCGACTCAAACCGGTGCGAGTAGTTAAGAAAAATCAACTCTTTAAACCCGATACTAACTTCGCCGAAATAAGCCGCCTGGCGAATGATTGACTTATTAAAATTCCCAAGATTGTTTTGCAAAAGCCTTCTCCTTGTGTTTGGGGCAGTATTCGAACTGTCATTACGCAATGGATCTGTCACGTTATTACCCACAACCGCGAACATTCTCGTTTCATAATCCTGCCACATGGTTCCAAGCATCAGGCGAGTGCTGAAGTTACCAATCTTCTTTTTACCGGTCGCAGTAATCGTATGGTTGTATCCGTAATACCTTCTGTAAAAATTATCTTGTTCTCCATTTAATGCTTGTCCGATATAAAAGGTTTTTGGGTGATAGGCCGTATAACCATCCATCTTATATGTATCATAGCCAAATCTTCCTGCAATTGACAACCACGTAAAAGGATTGATATTAATTCCAAGACTTGCCGTGTACCTGTCGGTTTCATCACGGCTGCGGTTTTTGTTCACATTGAAAAAGGGATTATCTAAATCTGCATTTGCATTGGCGCTGAATAAAGGAAGTTTATTTCCATTCTGATCCTGGTATTCACGAATATCATCTGTGTTCGGCCAGGCAAAAAGACTCAACATATATCCTCCGGCGCTTCTCAATGGTTTATCATTTTCACTTCTTACATAAGAAATCGAAGGAACGATTTCGACATACTTGCCGATTTTAGTTGTGTTGGATAACCTTAAGTTATATTTTCTATAATTATTGTTTGGAATAACACCTTGCTGATCAAAGTATGATCCGGACAGCCTGAAAACTGAGTTCTTGAATCCGAAATCTACACCGAGGTTATGCGTATGTGCGAAACCCGTTTTAAAAAAATAATCTTTGTTATCATACAACTTTGTCCCGGCAGGATATGCGGGACCGTAATACCTGAAGACGCCGCTCGGTGCGCCGTTTTCACCATTTGAATAAGTATCTATCAGGTCATCTGGAAATCTTGTGATTGCCGAGAACCTGAAACTGTTATCGTATTGTATACCCAGTTTATTTGTTTTCGCCTTTTTCGTCGTTATGAGAATCGCACCTGAACTTGCCTGGCTGCCATACAATGCAGTGGCTTCGGGACCCTTAAGAATTGTAACGGATTCAATATCGTTTGGATTGATATCACCCATCCGGTTTGTATAATCGTTATTTCTATTAGGGCGATCTGAGGCAAGACCAACACCCATTCCACCACCAGAAGTTTCATTGATGGTTTGATTATCCATGATGATACCGTCTACCACAAACAACGGCTCATTGCTTAATGAGAGAGAATTAAATCCTCGTAATACAACCGCGGACGAAGCTCCTGCAGTACCACTCGTAGGATTGATCGTTAATCCAGCCACTCTTCCCTGTAGACTATTCAGGAAATTCTCCCGTTGCGTTTCCTGAATTTCTGTTCCATTAACACGTTGAGTAGAATAACCAAGTTCTCTTGGTTTCCTTTTCAGATCCAGCGCAACGACCACTTCTTCCAGTGTGTTATCAGCGGCGCTTAGGCGCACGGTAAGACTTGCGCTATTCCCCACTGTAACTTCCCTGTTGCCAAAGCCAATATGCCCGATCACCAAAACATCGCCTTTTTTTGCCTGGATGCTAAAGGCCCCGTTTGCATCGGTTTGTGCACCCCGATTAGTTCCCTTGACCTGGATGCTCGCTCCGGAAAGCGGCGCTCCATCTCTTTCCGAAAGTATCACTCCGGAAATTGTTTTGTCTTGTGCAGAAGCACTGATGTGTAACAGCGCTACAAAAGTGAAAAGGAGGAATGCTGTGAATTTGCTCATAAGCTTTATTTTTTAACATGATCCAAAAGACAGATTAGGATAAGAATACAATTTTGTATGAATGCAGATTTCTCCAGAAAATCTGACAATTCAGATAACCTGTATTCCGGCGTCGACATATGGTTGCAATAATGGGTCGTCAGGAGGTAATTCAGTGATGAGGATATCAATTTTACTAATTCCGCACACCTGGATGGGTTGGCATGAATTAATTTTTTCTGCAATTGACAGGCAAACGACTTTCTGAGTGGATTCGATCATTGCCTGCTTTATCTGAACCACATCCCAGTCATTATCTGTGATACCGTGCACCGTATCAATGGCATTAACACCTAATATGCACAAGTCGGATTTTATTTGTTTGATCTTTGTGATGGCTTCTCCGCCGAATGTAAGCTTTGAATTTTTCGATACCTTATCGCCGATGACAATTACATCGATCATCGGGTGATACATATATTCAAGCACCACAGGAATGCTCCCCGACATAAATGTTGCTTTTAACTGCGGAGGTAAACATCTTGCCAATTCAACAATTGTTGTCCCACCAGTTGTGAGAACGAACATGCCGTCTTCTACAAGCCGCGCTGCCTTTTGTCCGATAATTTTCTTTTCAGTGTGGGAGTATACGTTGGTGGAAGGATAAGAAGTTTGATTGAAAGAATGCGATAACGCGCCACCATGGACCTTGATAATTTTACCTTCTTCAGCAAGTTCTTGCAAATCGCGACGGATGGTGTCTTCCGATACGTTAATCTCCTGGCAGAGATTGGCAGACAATACTCTATTATGAAGATTTATCTGGTGAAGAATAAACGCCTGGCGTTCCTTTTTAAGCATTAGTTTGCGGTTACTGCCGACAAATTAAAGGAAAATCCGGCAATAACCCGCAAAATCGAAAAAAATATTGCAGAATCTCCCAAGGCGCTCAGCAAGCGAATCCCTAACGAGAATTCAGAACTTAGAACTCAAATACCAGATCGGAACTCCGAACCCAGAACTTAGAACTTAAAACTCAGAATTCCACAACCAGGCTACTTTATCGTAAACCGAACAGACAGTGCGAATGCATCGGGAACAAAGTTGATGTCGGGAATTATATCAAGTTCGGGCTTCCAGTCGAGAGAAAGATTAAGTGGAACGTTGGTGAATTTATAATCCAATCCGATAATGCCTGTAGGACCAAGGTAAGTGTCACCGGATTCGAAACCAACATAGGCGCCGCCGCCATAAAACCAGCGTAAGCCTTCCACGCTAAAAGGCTTGTATATCTCTAACAACCCACCCAGACCGAAACGACTTCCAAAGGAAATAAGTCCTTCAACTGCACTTCTCTCGGTGATAAAATACTTTCCGGTAATCGAGTTGTTTAATGTTGGAGTTGCATTACTCAGCCTTACACCTATTCCAAAACGATAGTCCTGAGCCGAAACCTGTAATCCGCCAAAAAACATGAAAACGACCAGGCAGAGAAAGGAAATACGTTTCATAAAAATATTTAAGCGAAAAACGAAAATAATCGCAAGACTATTAGAGAAGCGCTGTTAAAATTGCGTTACAAGAGTGTGGGATGTTCGGTGTGGAATGTGCGAATCAGCTAATCGGGAAGTTAAATTTTTTTGTAGGTCGTTCGACTATCATTTCTGACACTTAATCGTTCATCTTTGTTCAGTTCCCGAATAGCTCAAACTTTGTTTTTGGTCGCTTGTCGTCCTGCCATTGGAAGTTGCGGAGGGTTTTTTCGTCTTCAGGCATTTGATTGACAGGAAACATAGTGCCTTTAACATCGCTGATGAAGACCACACGATTAAGTTCTTTATTTTTAAACCGCATATCGATAATATCACCGGTGGCTTTGTTGATACCAACAAGGAGCTCGTCATCATCTCTTACATAATATACACTTTCGGCATTTCCTTTTGCCCGCATGTAGTCTATAGCGCCATCTATGAAATAACCGAACAGCCTGTTTCCTCTTATCTGGTTAAACATCCCTTCACCGGTCTTATTAATTGTGAGGCCGTTTTCAAAAACATACAATTGGTCAGCCTTTTTATTCTTCGTGTACAGATAAATCGTATCGCCGGTAACCTGGCTGCCACTTGCCCAAACGATCGGGTCGGTAAACAATTTGAAAATCGAGTCCTTTGCGGAGTAAAATAAACTGTCCGATACAGCCTGCAATGAATCAGAAAAAATGCGTACGTGATGATAACCGTGGAAGTAGCGGTCGGTACTATCATTTTTAGTGGCTAAAACGGTCGCTGTCTTAATAGAGTCTTTTGATGCTTTGATCGCAGTATCTTTCGATGCCGCCGAATCCCGGGGGAGATTACTTAGTCTTCCAGAAAATAGAGTATCCGCTGTTATATAAATCGAATCATTTTCCTGCTTGATGATCATCAACGGATGTTGAGTTGCCCGAAACCATCCCTGGTCGCGATTGCTTTCGATGTAATTCGCGAGCACCGAAAGCCCCTGAGCGGTATCCACAAATACCGCATTACCGCGCAATTTATTGACACCGGTGTTATCATCTGTTTCAACTTCATCGGCAATGATCCTCACAGCTCCATCTTTAATAGTAGGCCGTCTGCCAAAGAATGCTTTTTTATTTTTCAGATCGTAATAACCCTCCCTGGTTTTAATAGATCTTTTAGCGCTGTCAATGATAAATGTCTCGGAAATAAATGTTGCGATCTCGGTATCTGTATTATACAGCAATGAATCCGATTTCAGATCGTACTGCGGATCTTTCAACACAACATTTTGTTTGAAATAAACATCTTTGAGATCCGCATAATAGGTACCCTCATTGCTTGTAAGTACCGATGTGCCATTCACCACGCGTCCACCGTTCCGGTATATTCCGATTTTCTGGTTTACATCGTATTCAAGTTCCTCGGTATAAAGATTCGTCTTATCATCGGTAAGCCTGACTTTCTTTTTTAATATCGCGATCTTTGTATTCAGGTTATACAGGAGGTACTGAGAATACGTATGCACACTGTCATTATCATTGATATGAACGTTTCCGAAGGCCTCTATGATCCGGGCGTTATTATTGATGACCGTACTATCGGCATAAAAATGTGTGTTTTTTTCCTTCAGATGCACTTGTCCCACCAAAATTTGTAAGGCAGTCAGTGAATCCAACCTTTCATAGCCATATCGATTTGTACGTAATATTTCGACCAGGTGCATCGTATCAGTGCCTGAAGTAGTAGGAGAAACCTGGGAGTGTGAGTAATAAAAGGCCAAAGTAGACAACGCAAAAACAGCAACGAATTTTTTCATGCTATTTTCTGCCTTGGATAGAAGTTGAGTCATACAATGGGACTTGCAACGGACCTTTTTTATCCTTTCGTCCAAAAACCGAAATGTTTACATAACGCTTAGGATTCACCCGTAAATCATCCAGCAAGGTAGTCAAACTGCGATTGGTCAAAAGAAGCTGATCATATAATTTACTATCATTTAACAGCAATCCGAGGGTGCCCTCCTTACTGTCAATCTTCTCCACAGTCTTTTCAAGTTTTGCCATTGTATTTTTTAAACTTTCGATCGCTTCATCCAGTTTCAGATTCGCAAAATTGTCTGCAGCTTTATCAAAATTCGTTAAAGTATTATTGATCTTATCATTGTTCTTAGCCAGGTTGCCTGTAATTAGTTCAACGTTGTTTAATGAGCGGGCCAGTGATCCGTTTTTGTCGTTAAGCAATCGATCCAGCGATTTGGATGTTGAATTGAGACTGGCTATCATACCTTGGATATTTGTTTGAGTCCGTGGATCAACAATTTCGTTCAGCCTTGTAATGAGCATTTGGAGACGGATAAGTGCCTCGTTTGCGTTATTGATCGCGGGATTGATGTTCTTAGTCAACTCACCCATAACAGTTAAATTTCCCTTAGTAGCGAGTGTATCTCCATCTTTTGCGAGCGTTTTGCTATCACCTAATACAATGTCGACAGCGGTTGTGCTGAGTAATTCACTGGATATAGTAACAACAGAATTTTTCGGAATGTTGATGTCTTTGCCGAGAGTGATGCTTATAATGATACCACTTAGGTTTTTGTCTGTTTCATGCATTTCCGACACTTTACCCACCTGCAGACCATTAATCAGAACAGCATTTGAAACGGCAAGACCACGCACACTCGGAAATATTGCATATAATTTGTCACTTCTATCAGTAAGGTTTCTGCCTTTCAGGTAATTGAATCCTAATATTAGTACCACGATCGCTATTGCAGTCAGCGCGCCAACTTTGGTTTCATTCGAAATTTTCATTATCAGGAATTTGGTGAAGGGCAGAATTTAGAGCTGCGCCGGATGTGCAATGCTATTAAAAAATCATACCCTTACCAAAAGTATAAACTTAGTCCGGCAAATCTTAGTCTTTCTCGTCCAGCATAAGCCGAAGCCCCTGGCGTTAATAGCGCCTATTCAATTGGTGTAATAAAAATTCGCAATGAAACAGGTAGGTGCTTAGTTGTTTTCGGCTGTGCTGGCGGGAGCTGCTGAAGTTTGTGAAGTTGTTGCCTTGGTACTTTCGGTCGCAGCACGGTACCGTTTAATCGCTTCCAAAACATTTTTTGCTATCTCTTCCTGGCCTTTCTCACTGTTAAGATAATCCTCATCGGGGCGGTGAGTAATGAATCCTGTTTCTACGAGAATACTGGGCATAGAGGTAGCCTGCAAAACCCATATTCCTTTTTCATTACGTTGCTTAACTCCCCGGCTTAATCTTCCTTCTTTAACAAACTCCTCTTCAACCATTGTTGCAAGTAAATAGCTTTTACTAAAGAAACGTTTGGTCCAAAGCAATGCCTTGGCCTTAAACTCAGGGTCATTGATATCCGGAGCATATTCCGTAGAATCATATATCTCTTCAGATGCAACATCCGATCCGACAAATTTTTCCTTCTCATCTGTACGGTCAGCTGCCCATATAAAGGTCTCTGTGCCGTTAGAAGGATTATCGGTATAATAAACATCGTACTTCGGAACTTTTCTTGTATGCTTTTTTCTCTTTTTTCCTTTACCGGTGTAATAAACCTGGGTCTTATAGCCAGTAAATTTGCTATGCCTGATCTTTGGGGCCGCATTGGCGTGAATAGAAATGAAGAGATCACCATGATTCGTATTTGCAAAATCAGCTCTCGCTTTGATCGCGGGGTACACATCGGTAGTTCTTGTATACAATATTTTAATATCAGGAAACTCCTGCTCCATCATTTTCCCCAGCTTCAGCGCGATGTCGAGGCAAACATCTTTTTCAAAAGAATAATCTCCTTTTGCACCTGGTTCTTTACCTCCATGGCCTGCATCGACGATGATTGTTCTGATGGAAGGTTTTTGAGGCGAGACCTCCGGTCTGATATTGAACGACGAGATTAGAATTATTATGAAAGAAACCAAAGAGAGTAGGAAAATCTTCTTCATCATAGCGAATGGGAATTTATAAAGGGTTGGGAATCTTCACATTTATTTAATTCATTAATAGCTATTTTTGGTTCCACTACTACTTATGATTGACGGACGCAAAAATAGTTTAAAATCCAGTTGTGCGTTGCTTTTATCCGTATTCCTTTTGCTTTTAACGTTTAATAGTCGTGCTAATTATTCAACAGGGTCGGGAATTTGCAAATCATTAACTGCATTCCAGGATACAACTAAACCCGGCACAAAATCTACTGATACAATTCCTGCCAAATCAGATTCCCTGGTTACGAAAACGGATTCTTTCGACTTAAAGTTGTCCAAGGATTCACTTGATTCTCCCATTAGTTATAGTGCCTCAGATTCTATGGTTCTCGATGTTCCTACAAAAAAAATCACCTTGTTCAACAAAGCGAATGTCAAGACTAAGGATATGGACCTTTCCGCCGACAGTATTGAGTTCGACCAGGATAAGCATCTGATTACTGCAACGTTTCGCACAGACTCCTCTGGCCGATTGATTGGAAGGCCAAAAATGATACAGGGCGAGAGTACAATGGAATCAGATCTGATGCGATTCGATACCAAAACACAAAAAGGCATAACTAAAAATACTTTTACACAGCAAGGTGAGATTTATGTGATCGGGGAAAACATGAAAAAGATTTCAACCAACGAATTTTATGCACTTCGTGGTCAAT
>Ga0126304_10001304_pt1 | contig 11593 bp, 13 predicted proteins | sample Plot25_FD_92538 | JGI IMG/M metagenome (GOLD analysis project Ga0126304, IMG submission 92538) | Serpentine soil microbial communities from UC McLaughlin Reserve, CA, USA - Plot25 | ecosystem: Environmental > Terrestrial > Soil > Grasslands | place: USA: UC McLaughlin Reserve, Lake County... | reverse complement strand
CGGCCCGCTGCGCCCACGCACCGGAACCCAGTAGCTGGGTACGTGCCGCGGCCAGCCCGAACTGGGTCGGCTCCACACGCATCTGGAGCCTGGTCAGCGGCAGTGTGCTCAGGTTGTCGTACAGCAACCGGGCCCGATCGGGAAACGAAGGATCTCGATCACTGATCAGGCGCTCAAAGCCCGCACGGTCGCGAGTGCGAGCCGACTTGACCAGCGCATCGACGGACGCTCTGACCCGGCCCAGCCGCAAGCCCTCAGGCGTCACCGCTGTTGTCGAAGCTGGTGCCGGCGACGGAGCGACGGCAGGGGCTGAGCAGCCGAGCAGAAACAGTGTCAATGCGACAAGCGGCAGCCGCAACGCGCGGCGCAGGCGAGACGCTGACACACGCGCAGCGTATGCGCACCACTCAGCCGGGCCGACGGGCTCCGGCGTACGGCATGTAGGACATCTTGATGTATTCCACGGACTTGCCCGGCCGTGGAGCGTGAAGGACCTGGCCGTTGCCGGCGTAGAGGCCGACATGATGGATGTCGCTGTAAAAGAACACCAGATCGCCCGGCCGAAGATCAGACTTCGCCACGGAGCGCCCGCGGCTGTACTGCTGTCGGGAGGAGTGCGGCAGGCTGACCCCGACTGATCCCCAGGCACGCATCGTCAGGCCGGAGCAGTCCCATCCGCTGGGCCCATCGCCATTGCGAACGTACGGTTCTCCGAGCTGTGCCTTCGCGTAGGCCAAGGCTTTGGCGCCACGACCGGAACCACCAGTGGCGGAGCTGCGAGGGGAGCTTCGCGATGTGGCTGCGCGTACCGCTGCGCTGGCCCGCGTGGACTCTTTCTTATCCGTTTCGGAGATCTGCTTCCGCTGGGAGGCGGTGAGCTTTGCCAGCACCTTTTTCGCCTGTGCGATTTTCTTGTCAGAGGCGTCAGTCAGGGTTTTGAGCTGCTTCTCCTTCTCAGCGAGAGCCGCCAGATCGGTCTGGGTGGAGTGCTCGAGCGCGGCGAGCTCCGCTTGGGCCTGTTGGAAGTCCTGGAGTGCCGAATTCTGATTTTCACTGACCTTGTGCACTGTGGAGATCTGACTGAGGAATCGGTCGGTGTCCGGGGTGACGAAGAGCTGAGCCGCGGTGTCCAGGCTTCGGTTCTGGAACTGGGCAAGTGCCACCTGCCCGACCTGAAGCTTCATCCGCGCGACCTTGTCGTTTTGGGTCTTGGCATCAGCCTGCTTCAGCTTCAGCTGCGTACGGCCCTGCTTGATGTCCTCCTTGACGTCGGCGTACTGCTGGTCGATCGCCGCAGCATCTGTCTCCAGCTGTTTGATCACCGCTCTCGCCTCTGCGGCCGTCAGCGGCGGGTCCGCCGCTGCCGGCAAGCTGACCGGGAAGACGAACAATGCGGTCAGTGCCACCGAGGTAAGCCCGAACGTGGCGGTGCGTACGCTGCGAAGGATGGATGTAGTGCGACTTGGCTGAGATGCGCGTGACCTCACGCGCGCAGTGAAATTCACAGTGTTCCCCGAGTTCCCCGACTCCTGCGCGCAGCTCTCGTGTGGGCTAGCCCGGCCCTCCCCAGGACCTAAGCAAACCCGAGAACTGTGATGGACGTGCCCACTGAGCGGTGGATGACGGCGATGTCATCTTCTGATCACCGGACAATGAGTGACACCTTAGGTCACGATTAGATCACGTGCAAACAGCATCGCCGATATTTTGTCAACGAGTTGTCACGCGTAATCTCGCCAGTCCTGCGGCGGCTGGACGTCACGAACCGGTCGGGCACCTGGAATCAATCTGAGCGGCGGCACCATTCCAGAGCCGGCGAGCGCCCGCAGCGCAGCCTGCTCATCCGGGTCGAGATCCACCACACCTCCGGGCGTACCGAGCAGCACCGTGACGACACAGTCGCTACAGGCGATTCCCCTGGCAACGCAGTTGTCGCAATCCACGTGCAGCACGTCCATACCACCCATTCCTTCCGCAATAGACCCCCCTTTCTGGAATGGTCTCGCAGAGCACTGACACTTTCCTCGTGCCACATCCCACGCGCGAGGTCTACTCTCATGGACACCACAACTCGGTCCTTCGATCACACCGTTGGCGAACTGCTGAGAACTCCGCGGCATATCTGCTGCCACGACTGAAGCCTGCCGACCGGGTATTGGACGTCGGCATTGGTCCGGGGACCATCACCATCGATCTCGCCGGACGGCTGCCTGCGGGCTCGGTCGTCGGCGTTGACTTTGCCCCGGCCGCAGTGGCGGCCACCCAGGAGCTAGCCAATGCCCGAAGCGTGCGAAATCTCCGGCTGTTGGTCGGCGATGTCTACCGCTTGGGATTCGCCGACGCCTCCTTCGACGTTGTTCATGCCCATCAGCTGTTGCAACACCTCGCCGATCCGGTCGCGGCTCTTCGCGAACTGCGCCGCGTCTGTGTATCAGGCGGTCTGGTTGCCGTACGGGATGCCGACTACGCGGCCATGACCTGGCACCCCTCGAGCACGGCACTCACCCGATGGCTCGCGCTGTATCACGAAGTCGCCCGCTCAAACGGAGGTGAACCTGACGCCGGACGCCGACTGCTGAGCTGGGCGCATGCAGCAGGTTTCAGCGCTGTCGACTCATCGGCCAGCGCCTGGTGCTTCGCCACGCCTGCGGATCTTGCCTGGTGGTCCGATACCTGGGCCGAGCGGCTCAGCCAGTCCGCTTTCGCTCATCAAGCCGTCGAGCGAGGGCTCGCCGAGCCGAGGGAACTGGCCCAGCTCGCGGAAAGTTGGCGGCGCTGGGCGGAACTCCCCAGCGCCTGGTTCGCGGTCCTTCACGGGGAGATCTTGTGCAGCTGCTGACCGTCTTGCAGGGCAGTTTGTTTCGCACCTCCGAGCATTTTCGAGTAAGTTATGAGGTCTGGGGAGTCTCTTTGGGGGAAATGTGGTACAGGCCCGACGGGCGAAAGCCCGGCCAGCGCGCGTCATCATTCCGCTGGCGGTTGCCGCAGCACTCCTAGTGGGCGGTTTATTCACAGCATGGAAATTCTGGCCCGATGCGACAACTGCTGGCCCGCAGGCAGCATCCAGCACTACAGCCGCCGAGTCTCAGGCGCCAACCACCGCAGGGTCGAGCCCTTCACCCTCGGCGACTGCTGATCCCGCCAGCGCCGCATCTCAAAAGGCCGTGGAGGCATGCCAGGCGAAGGTAAAGGCCGCAGACGAGGTCATCAAGCACGGCAAGACCGGAGTCGAGCACTGGGAGGGCCATGTTCAAGCCCAGCGGGATGGCAATGCCGGCAAGATTTCGACCGAGGAGATGAAGGCGCGGTTCAAGGCGACCCGGCTGAAGGGCCCCGGTGACCTTGAGCGCTATGGCGATGCTCGGTCGGCCTACGAGGACCTCGATGGCTCCTGCAAGGAAGTGCAGGAAACTGACAGCGTGGTGGCAGCAGCCTTAGCTGACTGCAATGAGCGGAGCGAGGCCCAGAAGCCCCTGATGGCCGCCACCGAGGCAGCCATGGACGACTGGAAGGCTCACATCAAGTTCATGCAGCGCAATGCGGTGCACCAGGCAGGCAGCCCAGGAGAGGCACTGAGGACTTGGCTGAGGCAGTACGAAGCAGCGCCGAAGAACATCAAAGCGTTCAACAAGGCGACTGAGGACTTCGAGGCACCCGACTGTTACTGAGGGCGCTAGCTCGCTAGCGCCGGCTGAAGGTCGGCGAGTTGTTGGTGAGTGTCGGAGGCGATCCCTAGTGTCGCCATCGTGACGCTGCAGGCTTCCTTCGATGATCTTGGGACGCATCTGTCCGAGGTGACATTCTGCGTCGTCGACCTGGAGACCACTGGGGGCGCCGAGACGGACATGATCACAGAGGTCGGGGCTGTCAAGGTGCGCGGCGGCGAGGTGCTGGGTGAGTTCCAGACCCTGGTCAACCCGAAGGCCCACATCCCGCCTCTGATTGCGGTGTTGACCGGCATCACCAACCAGATGGTGGCCAATGCACCGTCCTTGCGCCAGGTACTCCCATCGTTCCTAGCCTTTGCTCACGGCACCGTGATCGTCGCGCACAACGCCCCGTTCGATGTCAGCTTCCTACGCCGTGCCTGCGACGCGTGTCAGTACTCGTTCCCGCGCTGGCCGGTGATCGACACGGCGGCTCTGGCCCGCCAGATCATGCTCCGCGACGAGGTACCCAACTGCAGGTTGGCCACCTTGGCCCGACACTTTCATGCAACAGTCACCCCGAACCACCGCGCGCTGACCGATGCCCAGGCCACCGTCGAGGTACTCCATGGCTTGATCGAGCGGGTGGGCAATCTCGGCGTACACACCATCGAGGATCTGAGCGAGTTCGCGCGCCGGGTCTCACCGCAACGGCGCGCCAAGCGGACCTGGGCCGCCGGCTTGCCAGCTGCACCCGGGGTCTATCTCTTCGTCGCCGAGTACGACAGCCAGCGTCACATTCTCTATGTCGGAAAGTCCAAGAACATCAGGGCGCGGGTGCGCAACTACTTCACTGCCGCCGAGAAGCGACCGCGGATCGACGAGATGGTCCGGCTGGCTACTGGAGTGGAGGCGATCCCCTGCGTCACTCAGTTGCAAGCTGAGGTAACTGAGCTCCGGCTGATCGGCAGTCACGCCCCGCGTTACAACCGCAGATCGAAGTTCCCGGAGCGCACGCAGTGGATCAAGATCACCGAGGAGCCCTTTCCGCGATTGTCCGTCGTCCGGGCCGTACGTGAGGACGGGGCTACCTACTTCGGCCCGTTCGCCCGCCGCCAGTCGGCTGAGGATGTTGCGCTCGCTGTGTACGACGGCTTCCCCATCCGGCAATGCACCCCGCGGCTGAGCGCGACCACGCCGATCTCTGCCTGCGCCCTAGCCGGCATGGGCCGCTGTGTGGCGCCATGTGACGGCAGCATTTCGCGACATGGCTACGGTGAGATTGTTGATGCCGTGCGCGCCGCCTTGTCGGTCGACGTGCGGCCCGCGGTGCGCGGGGTACAGACCAAGTTGACCCGTCTCGTCACCCAGCAGCGATTCGAGGAAGCTGCCGTCATCCGACGACGTCTGGAGACCTTGACGCGCACTGCTAGCCGGTTCCACCGCATCCGGAGCCTCGCAGCGTGCGCAGAGATCGTCGCTGCGCGGAAGGTCGAGCTCGACTGGGAGATTCACGTCATCCGCTACGGCCGGCTGGCCGGCGCGGGATTGGCAACACCTCGTGAGGTCCCGCAGGCCGTGGCTCGCGCCGTGTGCGCCACGGCCGAGACCGTGTCGAAACCCCCCGACCCGCTTCCGGCAGCGGGAATCGAGGAGACTGAGCGGATCGCCGACTGGCTGGAGCGGCCAGGTACCCGGTTAATCGATATCACCGGCGACTGGATGTGGCCGCTCCATGCCGTGTTGGATCATGAAGCGCTGGTCCATTACGCGCTCGGTGATTGACGTTTGGTGCCTCAAGACGGCAGACATGGCTGGCTTCGCCGTGAGGCACCCGCACCAGCCATCCTTGGACGGGAAACGCAGGTGGAGATGGGTGACCGGATCCCAAGCGCAGAGGATCGCCCGCCACTGTCCCGGACGAACGAACGGGCAGACACGCTTCTCGTCTGCGAGTGCGAAGGCATCGGCTTCCAAGCGCGAGCGGAGCGAGCCGTCGGCATTGCGCTAGCGAAGTGAGCCGTCGACATTGCGCGAGCTGCTCAAGATTAAAGTGACCGCCATGGTCACCGCGATCGTGTTCGTGAAAGCTGAAGTAGCGCGTATCCCCGAGGTTGCGGAGGAGATCGCCGCACTCGATGGCGTCAGCGAGGTCTATTCGGTGACCGGCACGATCGACCTGATTGCCATGATCCGGGTGTCCAACCATGATCAAGTGGCTGAAGTCGTCGCGGATCGGCTCAACAAGGTGCCCGGCGTCGTCAGCACAGAGACTCATATCGCCTTCCGCGCCTATTCGGCACATGATCTCGAGGCGGCGTTCTCCCTGGGGGGCTAGCGGTCAGCAAGACGCTGATGAGTGGCCGCCTCGGGAGCGTTCCCACCACCGTGCCGATGGCTCGCAGAGGAAAGAACGCCTCCGCTGACTCCATGAAGATTGCTCGCTCCGCTCGCTGAGGCTGGCACTCGTTAAGTCGCTGCCTTCCTCGCTCGCAGGCTCGCTCGTCCAGGACAGCGGCGCACCAGCTGACTCAGCACCGCGGCGCGCGATTTCCCGACGCTCGCAGCTAGTGTCTCGCAGGGCACCTCAAGTGATCACCAGCTTCACGGCTACGGCAAGCACGCAGACCATGATCACTCCCAGCAGGCCGACCACCTGGACCGTTGTGCGGTTGCGCCGCGGCGCGTAGGCCAGCACCACCCCGACCAAGGCACCGACCACAACGCCGCCGATCAACATCAGCCAGCCAAAACTGCGGAAGCCGATCAGAACGCTGTAGAGGATGAGCAAGACGAACAGCCCGATGTCAGCACGAACGTCCTCCCGCATCTTCTGCTTGAAGATCGCGTTGGCCGCCAGCAAGCCGATCACGGCAGACGCTGCACCATAACCACCGCTCTCGTACGGGCCGAAGACGAAAAGCATTGTGGTGCCGCCCAGGCCAGCCGCGCCGTACAGTGCCATGAAACGCCAGACGCCTAGTTCGGATTCAATGGCCCGGCCGGCAATCCACAGCACCAGCAGGTTCATGAGCACGCCGAGGATCGATCCGGAGGTCAAGGCCGCCGTCAGGAGTCGCCAGAACTGGCCGAGATAGATGGCCTCATTGCTCATGACCAGCAGGCGATCCAACAATCCGCCACTGACCAGATTGAGCACCCACTCGACTGCGAGTACCGCCATCACGACTTTGGTCGCGTTGCCGCCGCCTGGCTTCAAGATCGCGCCAAATGCGGTCAGTGGGGCGCGCACCGTGGCCCGACCGGATGTGACGCAGCTGGGACACTGGAAACCAACCGACGCGGGGTTCATGCATTCCCCGCAGATCGGCCGCTGGCACCGCTGACAGGAAATACCGGTCATCCGCTCGGGATGGCGGTAGCACGGGGCAAAGCCCGGTGGCGAGAAGTCCGGACCTGCGCCCGGGGTCTGAGTCACTCGGGAGTGCCACCAGAATCCATCGAGACCGACTCAATGACTACCGGGTTGACCGGGCGGTCACCTCGTCCGGTCCGCACCTGGGCGATCTGATCGACAACATCCCGGCTGGGCTGATCGGCAACCTCGCCAAAGATGGTGTGCTTCCGGTTGAGATGCGGCTGCGGCCCGACGGTGATGAAGAACTGCGAACCGTTGGTGCCCGGACCAGCGTTCGCCATGGCCAGCAGATAAGGCTTGTTGAATACCAGGTCGGGATGGAACTCATCACCAAACGTGTAGCCAGGACCACCAGTGCCAGTCCCGAGCGGGCAACCGCCCTGGATCATGAAGCCGTCGATCACCCGATGAAAGGTAAGCCCGTCGTAGAACTTGCTCGACCTTCTCTCGCCGGTCTTTGGGTCGGTGTACTCCTTGGTGCCTGAGGCGAGGCCCACGAAGTTGTCCACGGTCTTAGGAGCTTGATCACCAAAGAGCAACACCGTGATGTCGCCGTGGTTGGTGTGCAGGGTTGCCGTCTGCTGTGCCACCTGGAGGCACCTTTCTGTCGTGATCATCGTGGTGATGATCGTCTGGACTCGGTCCGGGAGCCATCCTGTCAGACCGCTCAAGATGGCGATACGGTGGAAATGCTCCACCTCGGAGCATGAGGTTTCTCACAACGGAGGAAACGTGTTCAAGAGTTCCCGCCGCGCGGAAGCCGCCCGAAAGCAGGCTGAGCCAGCCGCCGAGGATTTCGTCCACTCGGCCGCTGATCGTGTTGGACCGCTGGTCCATACCGCAGCCGATCGAGTAGGGCCGCTCGCGCAGTCTGCCGCCACCCGAGTCGGGCCGCTTGCTGAAGCCGCCGCAGATCGGATTGGAGTCACCGCAGACAAGGTCTCACCGCTCGCCCATACCGCGGCTGATCGGCTAGGACCGCTAGCCCAGTCGGCGGCCGAGCGGGTCGGCCCGATGGCTCATGGGGCGGCGGATCGAATAGCTCCGCTGGCGCATTCGGCCGCAGATCGCATCGCTCCCTTCGCCACCGGAGCGGTCGACCGGGTTACGCCGTATGCCCATCAGGCCGCAGGCCGGGTTTCTCCCTACGCGCACCAGGCCGCGGAGCGGATTGCGCCGATCGCCACCTCGGCCAAGCAACGCGGCGCCCACGTAGCTCAGGGGGCGGTTGAGAAGATCGGACCGGCTCTCGACAATGCGCTCGGGCGGCTGAGCCCGGCCGTCGATGCGGCACGCGGCAAGATGTCAAGTGAGGTACTGCCGAAGCTCAGCGAGGCATTGCTCGCCGCTGGGGGTGTCGCACCAAAAGCGGAGTTGGAAGTGCCGGAGAAAAAGAAGAGCAAGAGTCGCTGGTTCTTGTGGCTCGCCCTTGCGGCGGGCGTCGCAGGAGTGGCGGTAATCCTGGTCCGCAAGTTCCTAGGTTCCAAAGACGCCGACTGGCAGGCTGCTCGGCCGACCACACCGTACGGCTCGACGAAGCCAACTGAGACTGCCGATCCAACCAGCGCAGCTGCCGCAGCAGCGTCGACTCCTGTTGTCGATGAGATGGACGACTCGGGCGAGGATCCGCAGAGCGGGCAGTCGGCCCATCTGCTCAATCTCGAGGCAGACGGAGCGATGGTGCCGGATCAGCCGGCTGAGGGTGGGGCATATGATGCTCCGGCTGATAATGCTCCGGCTGATATGACCACTCTCGTTGACGAAGCTTTCGCCGCTGCGGAGGCAAAAATCACCGACGAAGCTCCAGCCGAGGCAACCAGCATCGACGAGGAGATGCCAGCCGACGCCATCCCGGTCGAGACTGCGGCGGTACCTGAAGCTGGAACGCCGAAATATGAAGGTGAGGGGGTCTTTATCGGGGGTGAGCCGCCGGAGGGCTTCACCATCAAAGGCAACCAGCGATCGATGAAGTACCACGTGCCAGACTCGGCCGGCTACGACCGCACCGTCGCCGAGGTCTGGTTCAACAGTGAGGAAGCCGCCCAGCAAGCCGGCTTCGTCCGCGCCCAGCGCTAGAACTCATCAGCGGCCACCGACTGCTCACATCGTCCACGCGATTTCTTACAGTCGGTGGCCGCTCTTTCGAAAAAATCGCGCAACTTTCCGCCGGGCGTTAACATCCAGCCCTCTCGCGAGGCCTTCTCCAGATAGAAGGCTTCGACGAAAGGACGTTGGTATGGCTGCGCCCGCCGAACAGGTTGAAGTTGGCGATCATCATTGGGTTGATGCGAGGCCATTCCGGGCCCAGTTGTGCTACTTGATGGCAAGTGGCTCGCTCAGCGTCGAGGACATCGCTGCTATTGCCGGCATCTCTGCCCGACTGGCCAGGCGTCTGCTCTATGGACGAGATGGTCGCCAGTTGCGGCGGATCAGCCCTGATACGGCCCGCCGGCTGATCCAGATTTCCGACCAACAAGTGCAAGCGCTACGGCGGATCATGATGCCCGCGGCTCCCGCGAGGCTACAACTGCGTCGCCTCTACCGTACGGGTTGGGACGATCTCGCAATCGCGGAGCGGGTCCGCGTCGCGATTCCTGAGCTGGTCGAACTGGCCTCCGGCACCGAGGCCTGTTCGTTGCTGCTCACCGTTCGGCTATCCGCTGCCGCCCGCGCCGAGGACAACGTACGCTTCTGGAACCGGCTCGGCTGCGGATCCGGTGAGGCCGCGGCATGAGGGGCAAACTGCGCCGGCAGGCGACATTAGGATCGCCCGGGTGATCGGTGACGGCCTAGCGGCAGCTGCCCTGGCAGCAGTAATCGCTACCGTTACCGCCTTGCTGGTACGACCGCTGCTCCGGCTCCTTCCAGAGCCGGTTCCGGGTGACGGCAGGCCGATCTACCGGGACCTCGGCAGCATCGGTTTCTTGCTTGTCTGCGGTGGGCTTGCTGGGATCGCCGCAACGGTCAGTTGGCTAGCCCTGCCGCGTTACGCACAGCCGATGTGGTCAATGCTCGCCATCCTGGGGGTGCTACTGGCTGCGATCGACGCACGGACGAGCTGGTTGCCGTTGCAGCTGACCCGCCTTGCATGGCTGGCGATGGCGTTGGCCTCGCTGCTGGCAGTCCCGTTGGGGGGAGGTGTCTGGGTCCTGGTTCGGAGCGCAGCAGGGGCCGCGATCGCCGGTGGGCTCTATCTGCTCGTCTGGTTGATATCGCGCGGTGGCTTTGGCTTCGGCGACGTCCGGTTCGCGCCTTTGCTTGGCGCAGCCGCAGCGGCCGACTCGTGGACATTGCTGTGGTGGGCCCTGCTGCTCGGCACCCTGGTCGGCGGGCTAGTCGGTGTGCTCCGGCTGGCATTGGGTCGGCGCGAGGCATTCCCGTACGCCCCTTCGATGCTCGCCGGGGCCTACGCCGCCTGCCTAGTTTCCATGATCAGCTGAACTGCTCGCGCCCGAGCAGAACATCGGACGCGTGCACGCCCGACACGGCCAGACTCGCCCTGCTCAGGCAAATACTGGCACCTCGCCATCAAGCCGTTGGCGCGATGATTTCGCGCTATTGCCGGCCATTGCAGCTAAGCGGGATGAATTTTCGAACGAACTACTCGGGCGCTACCACGCCGATGATCGCCTCGCTTGCCCGCGACCGTCTTGAACGCGATCCTCGGTCGTCCCGAGCACATCTAAGCGGGTTCTGTAGGCTCCGGGCCCTGCCCCTAATTTGCAGACCCCACCGGTTCCAACGCTCGGCACAGAGCAAGGAGGAGCGCCAGCATGCGTACAGTGACCGTTTGCAACATCATGTCCCTGGACGGGTTCTATGAAAGCCCGGATCGCAATCCGTTGGTCTTGAACATGGACGATGCATTCGACGCCTACAACCTCGAGCGCATCAGGGCAGCCGACATCGTGTTGTTGGGCCGTACGTCGTTCGAGGGGTTCAGCTCTTACTGGCCCTTTATCGCAGACGCGCCAGCTGATCCGGAGGATCGCGCCCTGAGCGCCGACAACCGCGAGCTCAGCCGGATCTACAACCAGCTGCCGAAAGCGGTCGTGAGCGACAGCTACTCGGTGCCAACCGAGAATGCCTGGCACCAGAGCACGACCGTGGTACGACGCTTCGATGCAGCGCGCTGGCTTACCGCCGAGCGCGGGCAGGGAAGCGGCGACATCCTCATCTTCGGCAGCCGCACGATGTGGAACAGCCTGCTTCAGCAGGGCCTGGTTGACGAGCTTCACCTCATGGTCAGCCCGAACGCCCTCGGCAGAGGAATCCCCATCTTTGATGGGCCAGTCGACCTCAGGCTGCTCGAGGCGCGCCGCTTCCACGGCTCGAACAACGTCGTGCTGCGTTACGCCGCTCGCTGAGCCGGGCGCTGGTTCGCCTGGATGCCACCCCGTCGCTAGCGACGTAACGTGACGTGCTCCTTGCTCGACCGGGTAGGGGCTTCCTAAGCGCGATCCACACCGGAGCGGAGCGGCGGCAACTCGTTCGCCCCGAGAACGTAGAGCGCGGCGCGGGCGTACGCATCGGCGGCGTCAGGCTCAGCTTCGGTATGGTAGGCCTT
>Ga0126304_10001302_pt1 | contig 11596 bp, 15 predicted proteins | sample Plot25_FD_92538 | JGI IMG/M metagenome (GOLD analysis project Ga0126304, IMG submission 92538) | Serpentine soil microbial communities from UC McLaughlin Reserve, CA, USA - Plot25 | ecosystem: Environmental > Terrestrial > Soil > Grasslands | place: USA: UC McLaughlin Reserve, Lake County... | reverse complement strand
GTCCCGATCGAGAACGACTTCTACCGCTTCTACCTGATGAGCTAGGAACGCAAACCGGCGGCGGCGCTCGCCCGCCGCGTCGTTCGCGTCCGTTGAGGGGCGCTCGTCGCGAATCGACGTTGCGGGGACCCAAAGCCCATGGCTGCGCGAGCGCCGGCGCTACTGCTCACATAGCTCGCAAGCCACCTCGCGCGAGTCTCCGCGCTGAGGGGGAGGCCGATTGGAAAGTGACGTAGCGCATTTCTTCACGCGTCGGCGTGCTATGGGTCGCGAGCCGGATCTCGGGTAGCACAGGCACCATGCCCGACACGCTCGAAGAACAGCTCACGAAACACCTGACGGACGTCCACTCGATCGAGGTACAGGCGCTCGCACAGCTGCGCGTCGCGCCGCGAATGGCCCACGACGCGCAGCTCGCCCGCGCGTTTAGGGAGCACATCGTCGAGACCGAGGAGCAGGAGCGGCTGGTGCGCCGGCGGCTCGAGGCGCATGCGGCCGAACCATCGCGGCTCAAGGACGTGGCCGGCCGCGCCGGCGGCGTCGGCATGGTCCTGTTCGCCCGCTCGCAGCCGGATACGCCGGGCAAGCTCGTGGCGCATGCCTATTCCTATGAGCACATGGAGTTCGCCGCTTACGAGCTGCTCTCGCTAGTCGCCGAGCGAGCCGGTGATACGGAGACCGCAGCGGTCGCCCGCTCGATCCGGGACCAGGAGGGGGCGATGGCGGAGCGGCTCGCCGCCGGCTTCGATCGAGCGGTCGACGCGTCGCTTCGCGAAGTGGAGCCGGACAACCTTGGGCGGCAACTGGGCAAGTACCTGGCGGACGCCTTCGCGATCGAGTCACAGGCGCTGCAGCTGCTCGAGCAGGGGCAGGCGATCGCGGGCGAACCAGAACTCCAGAAGGTCTTCTCCGATCACCTCGAAGAGACGCGCTCCCACCAAGCTGCCGTTCGGGCGCGCATGGACGCGCGGGGTGAACGGCCGTCGCGTTTCAAGAGCGTGCTGCTCCGGATCGGTGGAGTGAACCTTGGCGGCTTCTTCGGCGCGCAGCCCGACACGCCAGCCAAGCTGGCCGGGTTCGCGTTCGCCTTCGAGCACCTCGAGATCGCGGCCTACGAGCAGCTGCTGCGGGTAGCGCGGCGAGCCGGCGACGACGAGACCGCTCGGGTCGCCGAGCGCATAGCGGGGGACGAGCGCGCTGCCGCGGCCGCTATTCGTGCCCGGTTCGAACCCGCCCTCGAGGCGGCGCTCAGCGCCCAGGGCGTCTCGGGCTGATCGCCGTGGTCGGCGGAGTTATGTCCGATCTGGCCCGTACCGTCACGGCTTCGTGGCCGCCTTCGACGAGCTTCCGGTCAACGAGTGGCAACAGCTCGCGAGCGTTCTCGACGCGGGTATCGACGACCTCTCCACTGAGCAGCACGCGCTCGCCGTAGAGCGGGCATCGCGCAGGGCAGGCGTCGCCGAGCTCGACAGCCAGGACGAGGAGCACCTCCGGATCCTCTGGGACGAGCTGCGCGCGGCCGCGCTGCGGGCATCGCTGGATCGACTGGTCGCAAGGCGCGAGCTCGAAATCGCAGGCGTAGCGGACGGCGGTCAGCTCGTCTTCAGACGTCCGGCCGGCGGCGAGCGCTCGTAGCGGCGCTTACCCGTTTGCTCCACGTCCGTCCGGGTAGCGCGCGAGAAAGGCCCCAGAGAGGAGGAGCGATGGCTCAACAGATCAGGGAGCTGATGGTCTCTGACGTCGTCACCATCGAGCCAGGCACAAGCGTCGTGGACGCCGCGAAGCGGATGATTCAGGAGAAGAAGGGGCCGCTTCCGGTCGTCGAGGGCGACCGGGTCGTGGGCATGGTCACGGATCGCGACGTCATCGCCCGAGTCGTTGCCGAGGGGCGCGACCCCAACTCGTGCCGCGTCGACGACATCGCCACGCGAGACCTCGTCACGGCGCGCCCGGACCAGAACATCGACGAGGCGCGCCAATTGATGGCCGAGCACCAGCTCGATCGGGTGCTCGTGACAGAGGAGGATGACCGGCTCGTCGGAATCATCTCCGAGGCCGACATCCGGCGCGACGAGGGCCCGTTGGCGTAGTGAGCGAGGCGCCCGGGTCGGCCTGGGCGCGGAGCGATGGGTATGCGCGAGGCTCGCGTACTGGCCATCGCTGGCACGACGCTCGCCGTGCGCGCCGGCCTCTCTGCTGAGGCCGGCGCCGGCGGTTAAGAGACGTTTAGACGGTCTCGATCCGGTTATGCGGACCGGCACAAGGTTGTCTTCCTCGAGGGGGCCCAGCCCCGCCTAAAGGAGGGATCGTGGCCAGCAATTCGGTCGCTCTTCGCACGATCGAGACGCAGATCCCGGCCCGCATGGACCGCTTGCCTTGGTCCAAGTGGCATTGGATGGTCGTGATCGGTTTGGGGACGGTTTGGATCCTCGACGGTCTTGCCGTCACGATCGTGGGTGCTCTCGGGGGTCGGCTGACAGAGGAGGGCAGCGGGCTCGAGTTGACCGCCGCCCAGGTCGGCTCGGCGGGCTCGGCCTACATCCTCGGCGCCTGTCTCGGCGCGCTGTATTTCGGCCGCCTCGCCGACAGGATCGGCCGCAAGAGGCTGTTCATGCTGACGCTGACGATCTTCATGGCCGGCAGTGTCCTGACCGCCTTCTCCACGAGCTTCGCCTGGTTTTTGGCCTGCCGGGTCATCACGGGCGCCGGCGTCGGAGGCGAGTACTCGGCGATTCACTCGGCCGTCGACGAGCTGATCCCCGCTCGCGTGCGTGGCGCCGTGGACCTCATCATCGGTGGATCGTTCTGGATCGGCACGATCCTGGGCTCGCTGGCTTCGCTGCTCCTGTTGGACGCGGACATCTTCGCGGTGGACGTCGGTTGGCGGATCGCGTTCGGCCTGACGGCACTGATGGGGCTCGGCATCCTGCTGGTGCGGCGCAACGTGCCGGAGAGCCCTCGTTGGCTGTTCCTCCATGGCCACGACGAGGAGGCGGAGCGGGTCACACGTGTGATCGAGCGTCAGGTGGTGGAGACCACGGGTCAGGAGCTCATCGAGCCGCGGCGCACGATCCGGGTGAAGCAGCGGGGACCGATGGGGATCGGCGAGATCGCCAGCGTCGTGTTCAGGACGTATCCGAAGCGGACGGTCGTCGGGCTGTCGCTGTTCACGGGCCAGGCCTTCCTTTACAACGCGATCTTCTTCACCTATGCGCTGGTGCTGACGGAGATCTACGGCGTCAGCGCCTCGAGCGTCGGTCTATACCTGCTGCCGTTCGCCGTGGGCAACTTCGCCGGGCCGCTGCTTCTGGGGCGCTTCTTCGACACGATTGGCCGCAAGCCCATGATCGCGGGCACCTACATCCTCTCCGGTGTCTTGCTGATCATCACGGGCATTCTGTTCAAGAACGGCGACCTGACCGCAACGACGCAGACGATCGCGTGGTGCATCATCTTCTTCTTCGCGTCGGCGGGCGCCAGCGCCGCGTATCTGACGGTCAGCGAGATCTTCCCGATGGAGACCCGCGCGATGGCGATCGCGTTCTTCTATGCGACCGGCACGATCGTCGGCGGCTTCGGCGGCCCGCTCCTCTTCGGTGCGCTCATCGAGAGCGGCGAGCCGGACCAGATCTTCATCGGCTATCTCGTCGGTGCCGTGGTGATGATCGTCGGGGGTGTGATCCAGGCGCTCATGGGGGTCGAGGCGGCCCGGCGCGATCTCGAGGACATCGCCCCGCCGCTGTCCGCGCAGGAGGCGGAGCTCGAGGAGCCCGGCGAGGAGGCGGACCCCTACACGCTCGGACGCGGCGAGGGCCGCGGCACAGAACACGCCAAGCGCTTTGAGCGCGAAGCGAAGGACGCGCCGGCCGAGCCAGCCAAGCCCGGCCGGCCCACAGGAGGTGAGCGATGACTCCCCAGACCTACACGCCCTTCCCAGGCGCCTCGGCTGCCGACGCCGACGAGAACGAGTGGTGGCTTCGGCGCGAGATCTCGCTGATCGAGAACCTCCTCAAGGAGGAGGGCGAGCTCGAGAAGGGCGAGATCGGAGACCGGCTCGGCTGCAAGTACTGGGGTCCGACACGCTTCCGCAATGCGCTGAAGGAGGGCGTCAAGCGCGACGAGTTCAAGAAGACGGGACGCAACCGCTATGCGCCAAGCACCTAGGCGGCCATTCGCTACGAACGCTCCCTCAGCTGACGCTTGAGGCGGGAGGCGTCCCGCGCGTGCGGGTCGCTACCGTTTCCGCCGTGGACGTCGCGCGGCGGGACCGGGCGCCGCTTCAGCAGGCGCTCTGCGAGCAGGCCGGCTGAAGCGGTCACGAGTCCCAGCACGCCGAGCACTACGAACGACGCGCCGACCGATCTGGGCGCATCGCCTCCCAGCAACACCATCAAGAGGCCGACAGCGATCACCACGACGCAGCCGACAAGCGCGGCCTTGAACGCCTTTTCGCCGAATGGGCCGTACCCTGAGCGGGAATTTCCTGGCGGGAGGTGCCGTGGCAGGCCCACGCTGAGACGATGACAGACCCGGGCGAGGGCGTCCCGGGAGCGTCGCGCGGAAGCATGCGCTGACAGCGCGAGAATCGCAGCTCGCCCGGCTGCCCGCCGGCGACTCGGTCGTCAAACTTCCTTCCATCACATTGCTCTCGACTCTCTGACATGACGTCTGCCTCGCATGGACACCGATCCGCGCGTTGACGAGTACATCGACGCGCTGCCCGAGTGGCAGCAAGCGATCTGCCGCCAGGTTCGGGAACTCGTCCACGCCGCCGATCCGAAGGTCCAGGAGACGATCAAACGGAAAGTGCAGCCCTACTTCGTGCTGCAAGGCAACATCTGCGCATTGCTGGCCACGAAGGATCACGTCAACGTGTTCCTTTACGACGGCGGGATCGTCCCGGATCCGGAAGGCATCATCACCGGCGGCCACGACAACAAGACGGCTCGGACGGTCGCCATTTACGAAGGCGAGACCCTCAATGCCGCGGCGCTGCGCACGATGTTCGAGCAGATCATTGCCAACAACCGTGCCGGCGGATGGCGCCAGCTGAAGAAACAGCCTTGAGCAGGAGCTTGCGCAGCTGGGATACGTAGATGTGCACCATCTTCACCGCGACGCCGGCACACTGTCCCGACGGTCGTCGACGAGGCCGTCGACGGAGGGCAACGCGGCCAGGCTGGATCAGCAGGCGTGATAGCACCACGCGCTGCTTGCGGCCACCGCGCCGAGGCAACGCTAGGAGCGTCATCGCCAAAGGCGGTACGGGTGGCCCGGAACTCGACGTCAGGTACTACGTCTAGGAGCGGCTCAGCTCGCGCGCTAGCTGGCCGGCGGCGACCGCCGAGGCCGCCCCGACGGCGCCGTAGATCGCTCGGCTGGCCGCGTTGGTCTCGCCGAAGCGGTTGCCGGTTAGCTTGGCCACGAGGTCCAGCTTCGCGGCGGCTACGAGCCCCCAGTTCAGCCCCCCGATGACGGGGAGGCCCATGACGATTGCCTTGGACGGCGACATAGGGCCGCGTCTACCCGGACGGCGCGCGCGGAAACGAGTCGACACACTCAGAGCGGCTCGGTCGCTCCGAGTCGCTCGGGGAAGCGGGGTAGCCCATCGTCGGCAGCGGCTCAAGCGAGGACGTGTACGCGACGAACTGGTGCGCTTGCGGACGGATGCCGGGATCTTGGTCTAGGCAGCCCAAGCGGATCGCCACGAGCGTCGGGTCATCGGGGCTGATGGTGTGGGTGTGGCTGCCGCAATCGACACAGAACGCCTTTCGCCACCCGTCGCCTGGATCGCAGACGCGCACCTTGTCCTCGCCGGCCGTAACGGAGAACGCGCCTGCGGGGCAAAGGGCGGTCATCGAGCGCGTCGTACCGGAGCGGCGCTGACAGCGCTTGCAGTGGCAAAAGAGGGCGCCGACGAATGGCGCGGCGGTCGAAATTTCCACAGCGCCACACATACATCGCCCGGTGAGTGGGGTGAAATCGTCGCTCATGATGGATCTCCCCGCAAACCCTAGCCGCGAACAGCTCGGCCAGATGACTGCTTCGTCAGTGGGTGGCGCTCCGACTTGACGCCGCGGCCTGGAGTCGATGCGTTTCGCCGCCGCTGACTGGGGTACTCGCGCGAACCCGAACGAGGAGCGCAGATGACGGGGACCGTCGAGCAGACGATCGAAGTGCAGGTTCCAATCACGACCGCCTACAACCAGTGGACCGAGTTCGAGGAGTTCCCGCGCTTCATGGAGGGGGTCAAGGAGGTCAGGCAGCTGAATGACCGCCGGCTTCACTGGGTCGCCGAGTTCGGCGGCGAGCGTCATGAGTGGGATGCGGAGATCGTCGAGCAGCGCCCGGAGGAGCGCGTCGCCTGGCGCAACACCGACGGCAAGGACAATGCCGGTGTCGTTACCTTCCACAAGATCGACGGCGACACCACGCGCATCGCGGTGCAGATGGACTTTGTACCGGAGGGCCTCAAGGAGAAGCTCGGCGACGCGCTCGGTTTCGCCGACCGGCGCGTCAAGGGCGATCTCGAGCGCTTCAAGGAGTTCATCGAGTCGCGAGGCCAGGAGACCGGCGCGTGGCGTGGCGAAGTGCCCCGCGAAGGCTAATCGGATGACAGACCCGAAGTGCCGCGTGGAGGGGATCTGCGAGGTGACGCTCGAGACGACCGACCGGTCGGCGCTCGAGGCGTTCTATTCGTCGGGGCTGGGACTGAAGGCGCTCTCGCGCGAGGATGACCGGACCTGGCTCGCGTGCGGGTCGCGAGCGCGACTCGGTCTGTGGACGCCGGGCGAGAAGGAGTTCGGTGACGAAGGCGGCCGTCACGTCGACTTCGCGCTGTCGGTCCCGTCTGGCGGGCTGGACGCAACCTGCGCGCGCTTGCGCGAGCTCGGCGTCGAGTTTGAAGGGCCGGTCGAGCATTCCGGCGGCGACCGCTCGATCTATGTCGAGGACCCGGCCGGCAACGTCGTGGAGGTGTGGGATTTCTTCGAGCGTGGCGACCGCGCGTCCGAGGCCGTCGAGGCGCTCGGGTGACGGTCAAGTCCCCGCAACCACCCCGCCGCCGGGGACGGCCCTCGCCTAGCCGGCGGCTGACGGTCGCGGTCACCGGCGCGACCGGAACTGTTGGGCCTGCCCTGCTCACACGGCTCGCCGAGGAAGCTCAGGTCGGGCCGATCGTGCTCGCCGGTCGTCGACGCCCGAAGGCGCTGCCGGTAGCGGCAGACATTGAACTCCGCACGGTCGACTTGCGTGACCGTGCCGCGGTCGGCCGGGCCCTCGAGGGAACCGACGTCGTCGTGCACGCGGCGTATGCGCTCTACGGCGTGGCGTCGCGGGAGGCGGACCTGTTCGCGACAAACGTCGAGGGGACTTTGAACGTTGCGCGGGCCGCCGCAGTGGGAGGCGTCGAGCGGTTGGTGTACACGTCCTCGAGTGCCGTCTACGGCTTTCATGGAGACAACCCCCAACCGCTTGATGAGAAGGCGCCGATCCGCGCCTCCAGGCACCATTTCTACGGTCGGCACAAGGCACAGGCAGAGCTGCTTGTTCGGGACGTGCTTGCCGACAGCCAGACGGAGGCGTACGTCTTCAGACCGTGTGGGATCGCTGGACCGCACGCTGCGGGGGGCGCCCTGAGCGTGGTGCCGGCAGCGGCGGTGCGTCTGGCCCGGACTGGTGTTGTCGCGGCCGCGCGTGCCGGGTTCCGTCCCGTCGCGCCGGCACCGCCTGTCCCGCTTCAGTTCGTGCACGAGGACGACGTAGCGCAGGCGCTCGTCCGGGCGGCGCTCGGCCGGGGCGCGGCGGGCACGTACAACCTTGCGGGCGAAGGGGCGCCCGACGGGTCCGAGGTACTTCGGCTACTGGGCATACGCGAGCTGCCGTTGCCGCGCAGGGTCGTTCGCGGCGCTTTACGCACTGTCGCGTCCGTTCCACCGGTCGTGCCAGCCCTCGGGTGGAGCGAGGCCGGTACCGAACCGCTAATCCTGAGCACCAAGAAGGCACGGTCGCAGCTTGGTTGGCGGCCGCGGTACACGTCGAGAGATGCCCTTGTCGACACGCGGCGCGCGCTGGGGTGGTGACGATGCCGCTCTACGAAGCCAGACGCGAGATCGACGTTCACGCCCGAGCGTCCGAGTGCTTCACCGTTCTGACGAACTACGAGCGCATGCCCGAATGGCAGAGCAGGGTCGTCGACTGCCGCGTGCTCTCACGCTATGACGGCGGCCGAGCATCCGAGGTCGAATACGCGCTCGATGCCGAGCTGCGCACCGTCCGCTATCGACTGCGTCACCTCTACGACGAGCCAGAGTGGATCGGCAGTGAATACCTGGGCGGCGATTTTCGACGGTTCGAAGGCGCGTACTCCCTCAACGGCGACGCCGATTCGACGCATGTGGAGTTCGTGTTGCGCATCGACCCGGTTCTGCGGGTGCCGCGGCCCGTCGCGCGGTTGCTGAACGAGGCGGTCATGGGGCGGGCGCTGGATGACCTCAAGGCGAGAGTGGAGACGGTGGCAAGTGGCACGCAATGAGGTCTTCATCAGCGCGCGGCCGGACGCGGTGTTCGAGGTGCTTGGTGACCCGCGGACGTACGGTGAGTGGGTCTTCGGCTCGCGCGAGATCCGCGCGGCGGATGAGCACTGGCCGGCTCCCGGTGCGGCGTTCGACCACAGCGTCGGAAAGGCCCCGGTCGTGATAAGGGACGACACCACGGTCGTAAGGGCGTTGCCGCCCGTGATGCTCGAGCTGCGTGCCAGGGCGCGCCCCCTCCCCACGGCCCGGATCACGCTGCATCTGCAGCCCGACGGGGACGGGACGCGCGTGACGATGATCGAAGAGCCCGCGAGCCGGCTGCTCAACCTCGTGGGCGGTCCGGCCCTCCATGCTGTGATCCGCCGTCGCAACCGTGAATCGCTCAGGCGGCTGAAGGCGCTCGCGGAGGGGACCGCTCCGCGCCCCGCCGGCGCCCTGCCGAGGCGGCGCAGCGCCCACGCTGCGTGAGCCGTGCCGGACGCGGTCGTCATCGGCGCTGGCCACAACGGGCTGGTCGCGGCGAACCTTCTCGCGGACAGCGGCTGGGACGTGCTGGTGCTGGAGGAGGCGGCTGAGCCGGGCGGGGCCGTGCGTTCGGGTGAGCTGGTCGAGGCTGGTTTTACGAACGACCTCTTCAGCGCCTTCTACCCCTTCACGGTCGCGTCTCCGCACATCCGCAGGCTCGACCTCGAACGCTGGGGGGTGCGGTGGTTGGCCAGCAGCATCGCCGTTGCGCATCCAGGCGGCGATGGAAGCTGCCCGGCAATAGCGCTCGACATCGACGAAACGGCGGCGTCGCTTGACGAGTTCGCGTCTGGTGACGGGGACGCGTGGCGTCGGCTCTACGCGCTCTGGGAGCGCGTGCGTTCCGGTGCGCTTGATTCGTTCTTCTCGCCGTTCCCGCCGGTACGACCGCTCTTGCGACTACTGCGCGAGCTCGGGCCGGACGAGCTGCTGCGCTTCGTGCGCTTCTCGCTGCTTCCTGTACGTCGCCTCGGCGAAGAGCGTTTCGCCGGGGCGGGCGGGCGTCGCCTGCTGGCCGGCAACGCGCTGCACGCCGATGTGAGCCCTGAGACCCCACTGAGCGGTGTCTTCGGCTGGGTGCTGTGCGCGCTCGGCCAGCAGCACGGCTTCCCGGTCCCCGAGGGAGGGGCCGGCCAAATTACGTCTGCCCTCGTCCGGCGGCTCGAGGCGGCCGGCGGTCGAGTCCTTTGCGGCGAGGGAGTCGAGAGGATCGACTGCCGTGGTGGACGCGCCGTCGCGGCGCGCACCGCGGGAGCGCGGTACGACGCGCAGCGCGCGGTCATCGCGGACGTCGGTGCGCCACACCTCTACCAGGACCTGCTCGCCCGGGAGGTACTTCCGAGTCGCCTTTTGGACGAGCTCGACAGCTTCCAGTACGACAACGGCACGGTGAAAGTCGACTGGACGCTGGATGGGCCGATTCCCTGGCGTGCCGAGCGGGCGCGGGCAGCCGGCACGGTGCACGTCGCGGAAGGCATGGACGCGCTCACGGTCCAGGCAGCGGAGATGGCCCGGAACCTGATTCCCGCCACTCCATACCTCGTCATCGGTCAGTACGCCCACTTCGACCCGTCGCGTGCGCCGACCGGGAAGGAAACCGCTTGGGCCTACACGCACGTGCCACAGCGGATCGCCGGAGATGCGCGCGGCGAGCTGACCGGCAACTGGCACGACCGCGAGACGGCGATCTTCGCGGACCGCATGGAGGAGCAGGTCGAGGCGCTTGCGCCCGGCTTTCGGTCGCTCATCCGTGGACGCCACGTTTTCACGCCGCGCACCCTGGAGCAAGCGAATCGCAACCTCGTGAACGGAGCGTTGAACGGCGGCACCGCACAGATCCAACAGCAGCTTCTGTTCCGTCCCCTACCGAGCCTCGGTCGTTCCGAGACCCCGGTCGAGGGATTGTTTCTAGGCTCGTCGTCGGCCCACCCGGGCGGCGGAGTGCACGGCGGGCCCGGCGCGAATGCAGCGGCGGCCGCGCTGGCCGCCGCACGCTCGCTGCGGGTGGGACCGGTCGCCCGCCTCAACCGCGCGCTTCAGCGATGACGCCGCCCGGGCGCCTGACCGGAAAACGCGTCCTGATAACCGGAGCCAGCTCCGGTATCGGCCTAGTCGCTGCCCGCCTGTTCGCCGACGAGGGCGCTCGGCTCGCGCTGCTTGCGCGCGGGCGAGAGGCGCTGGAGCAGTCGGCACGCGACATGCGGCTCGACGCCATCGTCCTGCCCGTTGACGTCACCGACCGCCACGCCGTGGATGACGCTATCCAGGAGGCCGTCGCTCAACTCGGCGGGCTGGACATCCTGGTGGCGAACGCGGCCGCCGGCGCGTTCGGCCACTTCCTCGAAGTCGATCCCGACGACTTCGACCGCGCCGTCGACATCACGTTTCGGGGTTCGGTGAACGTAGTCCGAGCGGCCCTTCCTCACCTGCGCGAGTCGCGCGGGACGATAGTCGCCACTGCATCGCTACTGAGCCGCGTGCCGATGCCGAGTTGGTCGTCGTACTCGGCGGCCAAGCACGCTCTCAGGGGCTTCTTCAATTCGATCAGGGTTGAGGAGCGCGAACAGCGGAGCGGTGTTCGCATCGCGATGGTGCACCCGGGTGTCGTCGACACCCCGTTCTGGGCCTACGCGACGAGTGCCACAGGGCGCAAGCCCCGCGTCCCTCCCGAGGCGTATACCGCTCATATAGTCGCCCGGGCGCTGGTGGAGAGCGCGGTGAAGCCGAGGCGCGAAGTCGTCCTCGGCGGTGGGACGTTGCTGTTCGACAAGACCTTCCTCGTCTCGCGTGGCCTCGCCGAGCGCCTCCTTGTCGTCTTCGACCGCTGGCTCCGCAGCGGCGAGGAGCGCGCGCCGCATCCCGGCTCGTTGTGGCGATCAACTGAGCGCCCGCAAGTGGGAGCCGGCGTTCCCGCGCGCCACAGCATGCTTGCGTCAGCACAGCTCAGCGGCGCGATGCAGACACATCGAGCCGCCCTGCGCAAGCTCGTTTTGCAGATGGCGTCCGTCGTGCGCAAGGCGTTCGAGCTGCGCCACACG